>Ga0194125_10000776_pt1 | contig 54222 bp, 36 predicted proteins | sample TA2KigC250mmetaG_FD_148626 | JGI IMG/M metagenome (GOLD analysis project Ga0194125, IMG submission 148626) | Freshwater microbial communities from Lake Tanganyika, Tanzania - TA2015034 Kigoma Deep Cast 250m | ecosystem: Environmental > Aquatic > Freshwater > Lake | place: Tanzania: Lake...
TTTCCCATCTAAGGGTTTTGGAAGAACTGGTAACTGGTTACTGGTGATTGGTTACTAATCACCAATCACCAATCACCAATCACCAATTCTCTCACCATAATGGGAAGTTACAAGCCTAAATCGGTATAATACCGTTGTAGCTCATAGGGTGGACACCGCCCATAAAAATCCTTAATGCTGTGGGCTACCTGCGGTGGACATCACCTGCCCAAACCCGAACACAAAACGATATAAAAATTTCTTGGATTTATGTAAATAAGCATCTTTCAAAAATTTCTTTGTACTTTTCCTCCGTCGCTTTTTCTCACCGCAGAGGTCGCAGAGGGGAGCGCAGAGGAAACAGAGAACAGACGAAGTTAGCTATAACACGAAGCCATCTCGGTGTTCTCTGCGTCTTCTCGGTGTTCTCTGCGGTTTCAAAAGTGTAAACTATTTTCTGAAAGTTGCTTAAAATCATTCCCGGAAAATACATACTTTTCACTTGGAATGGAATGATTTTAATGTTATAATTTTTTAGATCTGATTCATTCTTTTATGAAAGAGGAGGTCAGATATGAGTGCTCAATTGACAAAAGAAATCCTTGCTTTCGAGAGTGATTACATTTGGATTCACGAGAATCTTGATGCTTTGCTCAAGAAATATTCAGAGCAGTGGATTGCTGTTAAGTATCATAAGGTTATTGCAAGTGATATAGACTTGTTCGCCTTGCGAAAAAAGATTCCCGACCCTCCACACACATGTACCGAGTTTATAACCCGAGAGCGTTTGGAGATGGTCTTATGATTATTTGAGGACACTTTATTGGTGATGTCCCATATTTTGCCGCTCATCTCCGATTTCAGGGGTTTGAGGGGGCATTTGGTTTTGGGCTATATTTATAATGTGAGAATTGATGTATGCAGATGAGGAACAACAAGCAGAGGCTGCCCTACATTCTACTGATAGGCATTATACTCATTGCAGTAAACTCGTTTTGGATGATGCGGGCGTCGTTGTCAAACGCGGGTTATCCTACCACTGTTTCGCTATATTTCAACGTTGTTTTCTACCTTTTCTGGTTAGTCGTATTAAATCTTTTCATCCGAAAATTCTTTCCGAAAAATGCGCTGACGCAACAGGAATTAATCTCAATTTATCTCATGCTTACCGTGGCGTCGGCTTTAAACGGCCTGGATATGTTGCAAATCCTTCTGCCGGTAATAGCCGGTCCGTATATTCTTGCGACTGCTGAAAATGAGTGGAGAGAGCTTTTCTTTGGATATATTCCACAGTGGTTAGTAAACTCTGACCAAAACTCTCTAAAAACTTACAGCGAAGGCGGAAGTTCGCTTTATCTTGAAAATTTAAGACCATGGCTTATGCCCTGGTTTTCCTGGGGAGTTTTCACTTTTGCTCTGGTTCTTTGTATACTCTGCTTGACGATAATTTTGAGCAGACGTTGGACTGTGGAAGAAAAATTAAGCTATCCGATTATTCAACTTCCACTTGAAATGTCTAACGAGAAGACATCGTTCTTTCGCCATGGAAATTTATGGATTGGTTTCTTGATAGGTTTTGGCATGGCGGCGATAAATGGGCTACATTTCTTTTTTCCTGCCGTTCCCACCATAGGACGTCCATTCAACGTCGGGCAGTATTTCACTCAAAAGCCGTGGAATGCTATGGGCTGGCTTCCAGTCGCGGTTCAACCGTTTGCTATTGGCCTCGGGTTCTTTATGCCGGTTGACCTGTCATTTTCATGCTGGTTTTTCTATCTATTCTGGAAATTTGAACGAATAATCGCCAGCGTCTTAGGATTGGTCTCCTTGCCGGGGTTTCCATATATCGATGAGCAAAGTTCAGGAGCTTACATCGGTTTAGCACTCGTCGCCGTTTTTATGGCGAGAAAACATCTGTTTACCGTATTCAAGCTCTGTCTCCGTCCCAAATCTGAAGAGAAGAAAAAGTATCAAATAGCTTTTACGGGACTCATCTTGGGGACGCTTATTATAATCATTTTCTGTAGCCAGGCTGGTATGAGCTTTAAACTGGTGGCGCTTTTTTTCCCGCTTTACTTTTTGCTTTCGATAGCCATAGGCAGAATAAGAGCAGAGCTTGGTTCGCCGGTACATGATTTGCATTTCGCAGGGCCTGACCTAATCATTAGCTCTGTATTTGGAACTCGTGGGTTCAGCAAATCTGGCTTAACGGTAATGTCGTTCTTTTGGTTTTTCAATCGAGCGTACAGAAGCCATCCTATGCCCTGTATTTTGGAAGGATTTAAGTTGGGCGAACGCACCCAGGCAAACGAACTTAAACTTTCGCTATTTGTTGTTGTTGCCACAGTAGTCAGCATAATCACGGGAATTTTTGCGTATCTACATTTTGCCTACAGGTTAGGTGGAAAAGTTGGGTATGCGTATGAGCCCTTCAATCGTTTAGCGCACTGGCTTAAATTTCCGGTTGAACCAGGCATAGCAAAGGGAACTGCTTTCTTTTCAGGAATCGGTACCGTTGCTTTGCTGATGGTTATGCGCGTGCGGTTCATCTGGTGGCCATTTCATCCTGTTGGATATGCTGTATCAAGCAGTTGGGCAATGAATCCTTTTTGGTTTTCGATTTTCATAAGCTGGCTAATAAAATCTATCATCTTGAGAACCGCTGGGCTAAAAGTGTATAGAAGCAATATTCCGTTATTTCTTGGGCTAATTTTAGGCGAATTTCTCGCTGATAGTATAGTCAGTATTGCTGGAACATTGAAGGGCGTTAGTACGTATATCTGGTATAGTTAGATAGTTACCCATTTTATGGACATTTATTCCACGCATGGATGTTAACTGGGCTGATTGACTGTCGGGTCTTTGCCCTTACCTTTCGGCATCTCGTCACCTGACAAGGCAACGACATGCAGTTCTAGCTTGTCCCGAAACGATTTGGGACCCAGCGGTTGCACTACGGGCAACCGAGTCTCCGACGAAAGTCGGAGTCCATTTCCACAACATGTCTTCTCGACGCGGTCTTCAGGCAAAATCGAAACGTTCGATTTTGGTCTACACGACGAGACGTTGTTATCAAAAATTATAGCATAAATGATTATGCTTGTCAAGAAATTTTCAGAAATTTAAACATCAAATTCAATACCACAGATTGTATGGACGGACGCGGACAATATCCGTGTGCGTCGATTAAATCAGTGGTATCATAATTACTAAAGCATTGACAGATTCCTGAAAAGTTGATAAAATTGAACAGTGGAATTTTGTGGATTCAGAAATTTCTCACGCAAAAAAGTAGTGGAATTTATGTAGCCGAATTCGCCAGAATTTGGGTCCGAAGCACTCCCGAACTCTGGTGAGTTTGGCTACACTCCAAAGGAATAAAATTATGCCAAACTATACAATTTTACATGGCCGCCGATTGATAGATGGAATGAGCGGGGCGCCGATAGAAAATCCTGTAATTTTAATTCAAGGTTCTAAAATCGTCTCCGTCGGACGGGAAGGAGACATGACGGTCCCTCAGACGGAGGATGTAAACAGGCTGGACTATAAAGATAAAACTTTATTGCCCGGTTTAATTGATTGCCACGTCCATTTATGCTTTAGCGCTGATGATAACCCGTTAGCTCGGGCTTATGAGGATTCCGATGACATGATGCTGTTGAGGTCAGCGCATAATGCGGAAGTTGCTTTGAAAGCGGGGCTAACGACTTTGAGGGACTGCGGCGGTCGCAATCACGTAACTTTCTCAACTAAGGAAGCGATAAAAAAAGTAATTATCAAAGGACCACGTTTGTTGCTCTCAGGCCGCCCAATTACCATAACGGGTGGACATTGCTTCTTTCTAAATGGCGAGGCGGATGGCGTTGATGACGTGCGCAAGTTGGCGCGGCGGTTGATTAAAGAAGGCGCGGATTTTTTGAAAATAATGGCCAGCGGCGGTGGAATGACGCCGAGCACGGTTCCGAAACTGCCATACTACACTGTTGAAGAACTTACCGTTGCCGCCGGCGAAGCCCATCGTCTTGGGAGAAAAATTGCCGCGCACTGCCATTCCACCCAAAGCATTGAGGACGTTTTAGAAGCGGGTATAGATACCATCGAACACTGTTCATTTTTGTCGCCAGAAACTGGACAACGTAAATTTGAACCGCACATTGCTGAAAGAATCGTCGCTAATGGAACTTATGTCTGCGCGACCATGTCCGCTGGGCGTAAATCAGTGCGTTCCACAGAACAAACAGATGAATATAAATTGCGGTTACAACAGAATATGCAGGACAGTAATTTCTCGCGGATGCTTGAAATGGGCGTGAAACTTATCGCCGGCACCGATGCAGGAGTTACCTGGACAACCTTCGATAATTATCCGATGTACATGGAGTTAGCGGTCGCCGGAGGCATGGATAATATGCAAGCTATTCAATCAGGCACAAGTCTTGCCGCTGAAGCGCTTGATATAGCTGACACCGTGGGAACAATCCAACCAGGCAAGGAGGCTGATATTATCGCCGTAGATGGAAATCCATTGGAAGATATCAGCTTGCTGTGGAATGTGGCTATGGTTATGAAGGCGGGAGAAGTTGTTGACATTGCTAAGTGAAACGTGATGCGTGAAACGTGAAACGTGATGAGTGATGAGTGCTGGATAAATTACTCATTACTCATCATTTTATCAAAAGTTTACAGAACTTCTGGAAACCGTAGGGGGGCGTAGAACAATGAAAATCACAAACATTGAAAAAATAACTGTTGACATTCCTTATTTGGAAAGGGTCAGAGAACATCTGCAAAAATGCTGGAATTTTGCGAACCGGGCGCCTGATGATGAATTTCAGCAAAATTATGATGACTTTCTAAAACAATGGAAAGAATCACAGCCGCCGTCAGTAAATACCTGTATCTACAAAGTTCATACTGACGAAGGTATCATCGGTATCGGTGAAGGTGATTCAATTTCAGAAGATAGAAGTCAGACACTTCTAAGGAAAAATCCCTTTGAATTTATCATGGATGATAGCATCGGACCGCTTCAGATTGCGTTCTACGATATTATGGGCAAAGCGCTGAATTTGCCGATGGCTCGGTTGTTCGGGCCGATACAAAGGGAGAATGTTCCAGTAGCCTATTGGTCGCATTGCTTCCCACCAGAAGTACTCAGGCAAGAAGCAAAAATAGCTTTAGAAAACGGTTTTACGGCGCACAAAATTAAGCGACGCGCCCACACAGATATTGTTGAACAGATTGGCAGTGTTTCGGAAGTTGCCCCGGCGGATTACCACATCACCGTTGATTCCAATGCGACGTTGGGTACTATTGATAGAGCCTTGGAAGTTGCTAAACTATTGCAAAAATTCCCTCAAGTCAAATGCCTGGAATCTCCTATTGCAGAAGATAACGTGGAGGGATATCTTCTTCTCAAAAAGAAGCTTTCATATCCGTTGGCTATGCACAGTTGTTCTTTAGCTACCGTCAGCAGCGGAATGTGCGACTATTTTGTACTCGGCGGTTGGGCGGCAGGTATAATGAAAAGGGCGGCGTTAGCGGATGCTGGAGATAAATCTTTCTGGCTTCAGATGGGATTTACAGGAATTTCAGCCATATTCATGATTCATTTAGCAGCGGCTATCAAAAATGCCTCGCTATCGCATGTTTCTCTCTATTTCCTGTTAGAGGATGATTTATTAGTAGAACCGTTGATAATTTCCAATGGACACGCTAAAGTGCCAGAAAAGCCAGGAATAGGAGTAGAACTTGATGAGGATGCTGTTGAACGGTATCAAGTTGGTTAAAATGGGCAAATGTACAAATAAGCAAATATGAGGACTGGTTTACTTCGTAAACACAGCAAAAGTGATTGAGGAGACTAACCATGTTAGCGACGCACTGGGATACCAGCGCCGAGACTTATAGCGTCGAATCTGAAAAAATCAGCTTTTACCAAATTACTAACCGTGAACTCATCGCTGCCGGACAGATGCAGCCTGGGATGACCATTGTAGATTTAGGTTGCGGGGCTGGATTAACTACACAGATTATCCTGGCTTCGTTCAGGGATAGATGCACAATTTATGCGGTTGACCTATCCGAAAAGATGCTACAACAAGCAAGGAGAGCTATTACAAGCAAATCTGTCCATTTCATCCACGCAAGCGCAGATGATTTCTCAAGGTACATCCCGGAGGGCATTGATAGAGTGTTCTGCAACGCGGCTTTCTGGCACTTTCCTGATGATAGCGCCGTTCTGAAAGAAATTCGCATAGTCTTGAAAACCACCGGACGCTTTCTCTTTAATATCCCAGACCAGGAGTTTGATTTCGGTGATGGGAAGCGGAGTGAAATGGCGCAGGTGGTTAGCGCGTGTTTAAAACCGCCTCTGAGAAGTGAAAGTCTTCGATATTCCTATGCGACGATTCAATCACTCGCTATTGAAAATGGGTTATGTATTATTGATTTCAAAATCATTGAAATCGATATTCACCCGGAAGATGTAATTAGATTCTATTCTATTCCCCACGTTGGAGCCCGACGGTTTCCTGATATATCTCAGGAGGAGCGCCGTGAGATATTTACCAAGGCTTTTAGTGTTCTTTCTCCCAATCAATTTCCCAAATATAGATGGGCACAATTTACTTTAACACCTGGTGTGAGTTAGTCGTGAAGGGGAAGGATTGGTTAGAAGAGTGCCTCGTTTGCTCAAACCAAGATAGAATTTTGGGCTACGAGCCAATTTACCAAAGTCATATTATTGTTAGGAGAAATAAATGAACGGAAAATTAAAAGTCGGTTTATTGGGTTGTGGCGGTATAGCGCAGATTGCGCACTTGCCGGCGCTAAGAAAGGCAGAGAATGTCGAATTTACTGCGATTTGCGATGTCGCTGAAGATTTGTTAAATTTGATGGCGAAAAGGTACGAAGTGGATACGGTATACACTGACCATCGGAAATTTCTTGAGCATGCGGACATGGATGCTGTTTTGTTGCCTGTGGCGCATGCGTTTCACGCGCCGTTGTCTATTGAGTGTATGCGAGCTGGCAAGCATGTGCTCGTCGAAAAACCGATGGCGATGACAGTGGAAGAATGTGAACAAATGGTTCAGGCCAGCGAAGAAACAGGCAAGCAGTTGCAGATTGGATGTATGAAACGGTATGACCCGGGTCTGCAATTTGCTCAGAAGTTTGTGGCGGAAGAAATGGGGGAAAAGCTGGCAGTCAATGGCTGGTATTGCGATACTGTTTTCCATATGCAATATGTCCGAGCTCTGGCGTTGCCATTGCGCGGCAGCAGTTCTCAACGCCGTCCCGAACACGGTGGCGCAGGCGATAGGCATTTAGACATGGTTTTGGGACACGGCGTGCATGCTATCGACACCATCAGGTTCTTCGGCGGAGATATAGTAGCCGTGATAACTAAAGTCGTTGAAAAACGACAAGGGATAAATTCCACCAGTATATTTGAGTTTGCTGATGGAGCCTGCGGTTCATTTCAACTGATTTGCACCGTCAAGATGGATTGGTTTGAAGGCATCACAGTACATGGAGAAAATGGCAGCATCATGGCTCAAATCGGTTTCCCCTACTATCGCAGAGCCAGCGATGTCAAACTATTCGATGCGAAACGCGGCGAATATCGAACCCCCGCCATCCCTGACGCTGACCCTTACGAACGCCAGTTGGAAGCATTCGCCGCTGCTATCTTAGAAGGACGCGAAGTTTCGCCGAACGCAAAAGACGGCCTGGCTGACCAGAAGGTGATGATGGCAGTCCATGAATCGGCAAAGACGGGAAGAAGAATGGAAATTGGATGAGTGGAAGGTTGGAAGAAAGGAAGGAAAGGAAAGAAGGGAAGGAATGAGGGGAAACCGCGCCTTGGCGTTTCTTTTTTGAACCAAGAATTCCTTGACAATCTATATCCATGATGATATAGTTTAAAAACAGGACATTACGAAAAGAAGGAGAAATTAAAATGGCTAAGATGGAGGATTTTCCACCAGGTATTCAGGAATTATTGAAGAAAAGAGGGTGGACATGGCCGCCCGATGAGAAGTTACAGAAAAAAATGGATGAAGCTGCAAAACGTCTCTGTGGCAGCGTCCATGCTGACCCAGAGATTGTACGCAAAATTCTATGGGAAATGCGGGGTATTAAATACGATGAGCGCAGTTAGACGAAACTTTGCGGATTCATTGGAACCAATTATCTACTGGGATGCTTCATATGCGATTTCTTACATCATTGATACGGAGTTATACCACAACGAATGTCGATTATTCCGAAACCGTTTCAAATCGGAAGAAATTTTGTCTGTTGGTAGTGATCTGGTATACAATGAGTTAGCTTTTTTCCTTATCAAGCAAGCTTTGGAAGAAGAAGGGAAAAAAAGAAGAATGTATTGGCTAGATGTAAAGAGAAGACAGCCAGATTTCATCAGTCAAGTTATGCCTGATGTCGAAATAAAGAAAAACGACCTGAACAATGCAATTCTCTGGCTTCCAACAAGTGAGCAAGTCAAGGAAAAAACGTTTCAACTCATGAGCGATTATAGCCTCTTGCCAACCGACGCTTTCCATATAGCCACTGCTTTGGAAAATGGCGTCAATAGTTTTGTAACATTGGATGAAGATTTTTTGAGTGTTGATGGTATTATTGTTTACACTTGCCTGCCGTAGCTTGTGGATAAAGCCCTATGAAGGAGTTTAAGAACGCCGGACGCCTCAACTTGTTGAGGTTGATGGAAAAACGCCTCGAACAAGTAATGTCATTGTGAGCGAAGCAAAGCAATCAGGCGTCCGATTTTTCGGATAGGTCTAATAGCCAATCCAGGGAAATCTCAGCGCATCGATTTGAGCCTTCCTCTCCGGAGGTTCTTCGTCTCCATGTCGGTACCGAGAATGCTCTTCGCCTATGACCCACGGCCAGACGTCCGGGTCGGGCATGGAACAGGGCCACAGCTTTGGGAACAGTGCCTTGAAAAGCGCTGCCTCGTTTTCAGGCAGGTGAAGTTCCTTCATGTCCAGATCCGGGTCGTCTGGATTTTTCCCGGCGAACGACAACGTCAGCAAAGTCACCATCCGAGGTAACTATGCGAACGACAACGTCATCAAAGTCACCAGGAAGCGGAAAACTCTTAAGTGCGCCATCAACCATAATTTCAATCATCTTCTTATCCTTCATCATATTCTCCTTTAAGTATTGTCTCGAATCGTGCAGCCGACGCTTGATTGTGCCGGCCGGCACTTGTAGAAATTCAGAAATTTCATTAACAGTATACCCATTGATGTAGAAGAGCGTTGTAATGAGACGGAGTTGTTCAGGAAGCGCCATCACCGCCGCAAGAACGCTTTCTGCAAGCTCTTTTTTTTCAGCTTGTTCCAATGGTCCGGGTGATGGGGCGTGTACCGTAATAGCCTCTTCCAATTCGACCGCTTCGATTTTGGCTTGCCGCATAAAGTCTATGCACAGATTCTTTGCGATACGACATAACCAATTTGGAAATTTAGCAGGTTCCTTCAAAGTATCCAGTTTGCGCCAGGCTTGAATAAACGTTTCTTGGGCAATATCCTGCGCGTCCTCAAAATTCCCTACCATTGCATACGCCACGCCGTATACGGCATCCTGGAACATTTTAACCAGTTCTCCGAATGCCGTAACATCACCGGCTTGTGCTTTCTTAACTTTCTCGTGCATACCTTATCTAAAACTCCTTTTATAACCTATTCTAACCTACATCAATAGATTTCATTTATACTGACGAAATTTTTGGCAAAACGGTTCGGTATGATACCGCAGATTGAATAGACGAACGCGGACTTATGATTAGTATTTCCTGTCCGCGTACGTCCATAAGGTCTGTGGTATCTACTTTATTCTTCACGATGAGACAGGTTTATGTGTATAAATTCCTCTTATTTCTTTTGATTAAACTTAATTCCTCTTAATTTCTTTTTGTCAACTTAAGTAGCTATGAATTTGGTTTTTTATCTTTTTCATAACCGCAGAGAACGCAGAGGAGGCGCTGAGGACGCAGAGGTAAGAAATCATCTCAGTGTTCTCTGCGTCTTCTCAGTGTCCTCTGCGGTTTCAAAAGTATAAAACCAGTTTCATAATTACTTAAATTCCTTTTATTTCTTTTGATCAAACTTTTCTTTCTAAAAGAAAAGTTTGGAAAGAAAAAGTTGGAAGAAAAGTTCGGGTGAAATTTCCTTGACTAAAAGGAATAGGTGAGATACAATAAAAGTGTTGGAGGTTGTCGCTTAATGAAAATTCAATTTTTAGAGCGTCTAAAAAATGAAATACTTATATCCGATGGCGCTATAGGCACGATGCTTCAAACTGTAGGATGTCCCCCTGGAGCATGTCCTGAAGAGTGGGGGATCGCAAACCGAGAAAAACTACAAAGCATCCATCGCAGTTACCTTGAGGCTGGCGCGGATATTTTGTTGACAAATACACTTGGTGGAAGCAGGTTTAAACTTGGGAAATATAATTTGTCAGACCAGACGTATTTAATAAATAAACAAGCGGCTGAAATTGTTGTTGGGGTTGCCAGAGATATAGCGTATGTTGCCGGTGATATTGGCCCCACAGGCGAATTTATGGAGCCTGTTGGACTTATCAAAGAGCAGGAATTTTATGCTGCGTTCGCAGAGCAAGCCTCCGGACTTAAAGCTGGCGGCGCTGATTTTATCATCATTGAAACGATGATGGCTTTAGATGAAATGCAGACAGCGATTAAAGCTGCCAAAGAAACCACGGGATTGCCAGTCATTGCCTCCATGTCTTTCAATGTGATAGCAACGTCCGCAGATTCCTCGTATACTTTTAGGACAATGATGGGCGTTGACCCAAAACAAGCAGCCGTTGGAATGGTCGAAGCCGGCGCAGATGTTATCGGCGCAAATTGCGGCGATGTGCTTATGGCTCAAATGCCCGCTTTAATCAAACAATTACGTAGCGCAGTGGATATGTATATCATCGCTCAAGCAAACGCCGGCCGTCCACAGCTAATTGATGGTAAAACCGTTTTTTCTCAATCTCCCGAAGAGATTGCTTTTAGTGTTGAAGCTGTTGTAAAGGCAGGAGCAAATATTATCGGCGGATGCTGCGGCACAACGCCTGAACATATTAGACAAATTGCTCGAAAAGTAAAACGTGATGCGTGATGCGTGAAACGTGATACGTGATTAAATCACTCATCACGTATTACGTTTTACGTTTTACGTTTATAGAAAGAAAGGTGATTGCAATAATCATGTCTTTATTAGTCGTGGGTTCTGTTGCTCTGGATTCGATAGAAACTCCAGCAGCAAAAGTGGAAAATGTTTTAGGCGGTTCGGCGACGTATTTTTCGGTAGCCGCGAGTTTTTTTCAGACTCAAGTTCAAATAGTAGCCGTAGTTGGAGATGATTTCCCCAAAGAATATGAGGATTTTCTCGCTAACAAAGGTATCATTCTTTCAGGATTAGAACATGCCAAAGGTAAGACATTTCACTGGAAAGGCAGATATAACGCTGAACTCAGCGTTGCTGAGACAATTACGACAGAATTGAATGTCTACGAAAAATTTCAACCCAAGCTTCCAGAAAGTCATAAAAATTCCCAATACGTCTTTCTGGCAAATATCCATCCTGAACTCCAGCTTTCGGTCATTCAGCAAACTCATAATCCAAAGCTGATTGCCTGCGATACGATGAATCTTTGGATTGATACAACTCGAAAGGCTTTACTGAGGGCCCTTCAGAACGTTGATATGTTAATTCTAAACGATGCAGAAGCTAAAGCGCTTTCAGGGGAAATCAGCCTGAAAGAAGCAGCGCGGGTTATCTCTGATTACGGTCCAAAACAAGTCGTCGTTAAAAAAGGAAGACGTGGTGTTGATTTCTTCTCTAATTCCCCCCTTTTCCAAAGGGGGGGCAGGGGGGATTTTACCTCCTTTTCAGTTCCAGCTTATCCCTTAGAAGAAACGGATATAGCCAAAGTTGATACTACCGGCGCTGGTGATTGTTTTGCTGGTGGATTTATGGGATACTTAGCCGAAGTAAACAACTTGTCAGTGGAAAATATCCGTAAGGCGGTTATTTATGGTAGCGTACTGTCTTCTTTTAATATTGAGAGTTTTAGCATAAATAGAATGCGAACTTTAACCAGAGAGGAAATTGCTTGTCGATTTGAAGAACTTCAAGCTATGACTAAGAGATAAGTGATGAGTGATGAGTAATTTATAACTTATCACTCATCACTCATCATTTGAAAGTATCGGGTCTATAAATGATGTGGCTTCACATAGGTATGATATTGGGGAGATGATAAAAGAATTTTTGCATTTCGGAATATACGAATACAAAGGCGCAATTCATATTCACTCAAAACATTCGGATGGCGGCGCCAAAATAAAGCGAATCATCAAAGATGCTCAAAAAGCCGATTTGGATTACATTATCCTGACCGACCACAACAGTATTCAGGCTCTTAAGGAGGGATATGAGGGGTGGTATGATAACTTATTGTTACTCGTAGGGGAAGAGATTACACCTAAAGAAGGACATCATTACTTAGCTTTTGGTATAGAGGATGAAATTATCGGCAAAGAATTCTCCGATGAGCAGGATTATATCGATATAGTCTCTGATAGTGGCGGATTTGGCATTATTGCCCATCCTTTCGGGAACAAAACTAGATACCTCAGAACCAAGAAAAATTCCTGGGGCAATTGGAATGTAACAGGTTATACAGGCATAGAAATTTGGTCATATATGATTGATTGGATTAATAATGTTACTCCGCTGACACTTCCTAACTACTATTTCTTTCCTGATAGAGCAATTGATGGACCTGCTTCAGAAACATTGGAAAAATGGGATGAAATCGCACAAACTCGGCACATTGTTGGCATCGGTTCTTTAGACGCGCACGGAAGGCCAACATCACTTCTTGGGTTTTTAAAACCTCTCTCTTATGAACATCTTTTTGAAACCATTCGAACTCACATATTAACCCCTGCTCCTTTTATTCGGAAGTCACTTAATGAAAGCAAGAAGTTGGTCTACGATGCCATTCGGTCGGGTCGATGTTTCTTTGCGTATGATTCTTTAGCCGATTCCACGGGATTTCGTTTTGCTGGAATGATGAATAAAACTGTTCCTCTCTTAATGGGAGACGAAGTTAATTGCAATGGCGATGTTTCCCTCCAGGCCTCAGTTCCAGTGCTCGCAGAGCTGCGATTAATCCGCAATGGTAAACCAATTAAAAGCGATTATGGCAAGGACATAAAGTTTGAAACAAAGCAAACAGGGGCGTATCGAATTGAGGTATATTATGATAACCGCCCCTGGATATTTTCGAATCATATATATCTCAGGTGAAACGTGAAACGTGGAACGTAAAACGTAAAACGTAATATTTTCTTATTACTCATTACTCCTTGGATTGATGATTGATGATTGATAAACTACCTCAATCAACAATCAACAATCGACAATCAACAATCAGATGTTAAGGTTGTAGGAGCCGTCGAGAAATGAGCAGATTGGCGCCGGTCAAATGCTTCCAGATACTTTCCATAACCCAGTCAGGTAGCGGAGCAGAACCAACGCGGCAGTAGGTCGTACGCAGGATTCCGGCGCGTTGCAAGATAGCCTTGTGAAGCCAGATTACTTCGCCGCCGCTGCCGCCGGCTGACACCAGGCGTAATAAAGGTAGGATAAGCCGGAGGTAATTTTCCCGTCCTTTGGTCGCGTCACCTGCGGCGTAGCAATCGCAGACCACCCGGTAGGCGTCAATAATCGCCGGAAAAGGCAGTGTACCAATAGCGCCGCGCTCTAACTCTTCAGGTAAGAGATTGCCATCGGCGCCGCCAAGGACGGTCACGTCCCGTGTGCCGCCTCCTGTTAATCCATTTTCATGCAATCCGGCTACCAGTTGCCCGATTTTGTGCGGTGCGGCGGCGGATTCAATCTTCAGGCTGACCACTCGCACCGCTTCCCGCGTTGCTCGTAGCAGCACCTCCGCTGGTGCATTCCCACCGGCATCTTGAATCATCAGCGGCAAATCTACTCGCTCTGAGAGGTTACGAAAAAGCGACACCAATTGCTCGCCGCCGTATGGTTGGGGATTAACCATGGCACAGTCTGCGCCGCACTCACACGCCAGGCGCGTCATCGCAATCGTCCCTTCACGACTAACATACGTCGTGGCTACAATCAGAGGTAGCCGACCATCCAGACGTCGGGCAGTCAAACTCCACACCTGCGCTCGTTCAGCATCGGTGAGAGTATTACTCTCACTCCCCATACCAAAGGCGATTGCCTGCGCTCCTGCTTCTAAGCAGAAGTCAATCTGGCGGCGCAGGCTGTCCTCATCGACAACACCGTCTTCGTCAAAAGGCATTACTAATACCGGCGCCGCGCCGGCGATACGTTTTAATTGTTTCCCGCTCATAGGTAAATCTCCTCCTAAATATAACTCAAACGCCTGGTGTGAGTTAGCTGTGAATTATGTGGAGACGCATCACGTTTCATTCTTCACGCAACAATTCACACCAAACGTTCAAGAAGGCTGTAGCGCCTACGCTTCTGAATTCACAGCCTGAATCAAGGCGATGATATAACCGAACTGGAAAGCCCATGCCGGTCTTACGCGACCGGAAACCCCGGGCGGCAGTATTTCATCTGGATGACCTGGCGCATGGTCAGGCATCAGCATGTAGGGGTACTCCACGTCCCTAAAGACTTTTGCGAGCTGGTACATATCGACGTCACCTTCATCGGGCCAAACTTCCTGGAATTTATACAGCCCGCCGCGGATGTTGCGGAAGTGCACGTTGAAGATTTTCTTCCTTTCGCCGAAATAGCGCACAATATCGTAGAGTTCTTTTCCGGGATGCTTTAATCCTTCAGCAGCAGTTCCACAGCAGAAATTGAAGCCATGATAAGGGCTTTCCACAATCTCAACAAAGCGTTTCAACCCCTCAAACACCGGGTAATTCCACCGTTCGACACCTCTTAAAATCGGCGCTGGAGGGTCGTCTAAGTGTGCAGCCATCTGTATTTTGTTTGCTTCGGCAACCGGAATCACTCTCTCGAGGAAATAGGCCGCCCGTTCAAACGCCTCTTCACGACTCACCCGGCCAGCTTCGGTCAAGGTTTCATTATCGAACCTGGAAATGTCGAAGGTGCTGTACATTGAACCGCCACGCCCGGGTGTGCTTTCGGTTCGCTGATGTGGAAGTATACAAAAGTTATAATTCAACCCTCTGAGACCAGATTTTCCGGCATTCTCAATTATCCCGCAAATAGCATCAATGTCCCGGTCACGTTGCGGGTCCTGGGCGAGGGTAATACTTTTCGGGATGCCAATATGAATCATCTTGAGGCTGACACCTTCCTTTGCGGCCTCTTCTTTGTGTCGCAGCAAGGTTTCCACCTGAGTGTTTTCTACTGCGGCATCTATATGAGTAACACCGTACCGGACGAGAAATTGCAGTTCTTTTTTTGATGTCCCTACTCCTTGGTCACCGACGTGCATTTTGGCTTTTTTCCTTTGTTGTCTCTCTCCTTGATTCATTGTTCCGTTCTCCTTAGGTAATAAAATGTTCTTATCTAATCAAAGTAATTCCTATCTTCTGTCAAGTTCAATTTACCGGGGCTTCCTTTTGGTCTACCATGGAACAGGTGGTGATATACCGTTGCTTGTACATTTTACCTTTTTTAGTCAAGTAAGTCAAGGTATTTGCAATATTCTTTTAGCATTTGCAATATGTTCCTAAGATATGTTATCATTATGTCAAAATTGTGAGTGTCTTCCACGAAGATATTTTTCCGCTGTTAACCATTGAGTGGGTCTATGAATCGACTTACCGGGCTGGCAAAAGGAGTATTTTTGAATGAGCGAATATGACATTACGACAGGTTATCTATTCAGGCGGTTCCCAGATGATTTCATTAAATTCATAGCCGGCGACACTGCGGAAGATATCGCGCTTGCCGACCCAGTCCTGAAACAGGTACGTTATGCAGATGCTACTGCTTACGCCACGATTAGAACCGAAGACGGCGCAAAGATGGAAGTCATTGTTCATAGAGAATTTCAGACAGATGCAGATGATACAATGCCTATCAGAATGGCGGGATACATCGGCAGATAGTACAAAAATAAGGGCTTTCGTTTTGAAAGCCCTTTGTAATCAACTTAAGCCTGTGAATCAATTCACAGTCTAAGTCGCTCCAGTCGTCTCCAAGACGACTGGAACCTGGTTTAGTCAACTTGGAGTTGACTTTAGCTTTTTAGCCTGAACTTCAGTTCAAGGCTTTTGTGACACGCTACCTGCACGAGAAATCCGTTAAGTTGATGCGTATGGGAGTTACCCTGTAGCCTTTGGGCTGTTTATTGGTCCACTGCCGGCGGCAATCCTCAATGGGCATGTCACAGACAGAAATACAGGCAATCCCATTGCCCAAGCCCTCGTCATCGCGCTACAAAAGCCAACCAAAATGAAAACGAAAACGGATGGCAGTGGCTTCTATGAAATCAAAGATTTATCACTAGGAGACTGGCTCGTGTTGTGTTGGAAGAGAGGCTATCAATTTGCTCTCAAAAAAGTGACACTTGCGGCCGGTGAGACCAAGACCGTCGATTTCAGTCTCACGCCGAAAGCCAACAGCCGCGATGACGACATCCCACCAGAATTTCGAGATGCTGTCAATGCAGCGCCTGCACTCTCCGCACAAAACAAGCTCACCACAACATGGGGAGCGATTAAGAAGCGTTAAGTACCTTCCCAAAAACAGTGTAACCTTTTCCTACGTCGTTTTTTTCTAACCGCAGAGGTCGCAGAGGAGGCGCAGAGAACGCAGAGAAAAGATTATCTGCGGTTTAAAAAGTTAAAAAACTTTTTTGGAATTTACTTAAGCAAGTTCCAAAAATAAAGGTTCACTTTTGTCATCTTGAGCGAAGCGAAAGATCTCTTAGCTGTAGAACTCAAGAGATTCTTCCCCTTCACTTCGTTCAAGGGTCAGAATGACAATCTTTTTTAGAACTTGCTTCCCCAAAAGATATTCAACTTTTAAACAATATGTAATACGTATGTGTAATGCGTAAAAAGGATATTACGCATTACGCATTATAGTAACTGTTCTCTGGAGTAGAAAAACGCAAGATTTTTATGAAGCAAAAAGAAGCACTATCTCAATTCAAAGAAGCCTGTGTTCGAGTCTTTGGAGATAACCTCCACGACATCATACTGTTTGGTTCCCATGCGCGTGGAGAAGCTACAACAGAGTCAGATATTGATGTTCTGGTGATTTTGAATAACGATGATTCTGACACGCGCAGGGATGTTTATTCATTGGTCGTGGAGACATTTTTGAAAACTGATATTTATTTATCTGTAAAAGTCATTAGCGAAGAGCATCGTATTTACCTGCGCGAGAAAGATGCATCATTTATAGCAAATGTGGAGCGCGACGGTATTCGTATATAATCTGTTATTGTGATTGGTACGGGTTGGCATATCCGTATTCGTCATCTATCTTATTCACCGTGGCAGCGGCAGCGATATAACGTCGCCTTTTGCCGCTGACACATATCCCGCCATCAACACTTCGACCACTGCTGCGCCGTCCTTCGCTGACATTTCGCTTTCCCTCTCAGATTCAATACAGTCTACGAAGTGACTGGCATCGTTCGACGATTCGCCTTCGTCGCGCAGTACCACCCAACCCCGCTTGGGCTGTGTATTAACCTCATCCTGTGTGCTACTCCAGAAGGACATTGGGTCTTCAAGGTGGATTGGCGGCTTCATCCATGGAGGTTCATCGGCGTATACTTCAATTCGCGGTTGATAGGTGTCTATCTTCAAGGTACCCTCTGTGCCGATGAGATAAACGCAATTTGGGCCGCCTTGTGGGTGGCTCATCCAACCGATACGTCCACTGGCAACAGTTGCGGTTATATTACCCACTCGTTTACGGGGGGGTTGGGGGGGGTTGTCAAAGGTAAACGCAAGCAGTCCGAAATCTTCCACGTCATTTTTGGCATGTTCCGCGAAGAAATAGTTCGCCGTCACGCCGAATACCGTGCTCACTTCGCAACCAGTCAGCCAGCGAATTAGTCCAACCGCATAAACTCCCGTGGCTCGTAACTCCCGCTTAGAATCTACGAACGTAAAGCGTGTGGGATGTGGGTCTTGTTTGCGTTGCTTGCCAGGTGGGGCTGTGCCAGGGTTCCCCTTGGCAAACATCATATCGCAGTGAACGGCGACAAGTTCGCCAACTGCGCCCGCTTCGACAGCTTTCTTTGCTGACTGCGCCCAAGGGCTGTAAATGAAACTGAACATCTGACTGCGCACGCCTGCCTTTTCGACGGCCGCGACGACTGCATCCGCATCAGCTACGCTGCATGTCATCGGTTTGTCTAAATAGAGATGCTTGCCCGCCTGCGCGCACTTTACCGCGACGCGCCCGCGCCTTTCGTGTTCAGAACATACACTCACGATATCCACATCGTCTCTGGCAAGCGCATCATCAAGGTCGGGAATGTAGGGCAGATTCATCTTATCGGCAAATTTCCGATTCCACGCGGCGCGGTGAGGCGGCACGTCCGCTTCGTCGGTCACGGCGATAAGACGACAGCGCGGGTCGGCCGCAAAAGCAAGCGCATAATTTTCCTGATGCGTTCGCAATCCTGTCGCAAGCAACACGCCATAAGGTTTTTGTCGTTTACTCATTGGTCTTCCCCCCTTCAATAATTGCTGATTTGCCAGTTTGCAGTGAGCGTTCTACAGCATCCATAAGTGATTTTGAGATTGATATTCCAATGCGCGAGATGGTGCCAGCAGGCATGGCAAAAGATGGCAAGAGTAGACTATCGTGATAGATAGCGCCTTTGTTGCCTAATAGCATAAGGTCAACACGAGGCATCCCATTGGCTTTCACAGTGCCCACACTCACCAGCGCAGTCTGTCCGCTAAGATAATGTACGGTTGCGGTAATCTGCCCAGCATCCTTGCCACCTTGCGCATACACTTTTTGCGGAGACGCGCTTAGCCACAAACCCGCTATCGCCAACACTTCAGCCAGCGCATCTGTGAGATGCTCGCGGTCAGATGCAATCTGCGCCACACAACGCACAAATACCGGACTGCCTATGCGCCCGGAATCTAATACTGATTTGACTGTTTTATAAAGAAATTGCATAATGCTTCACCTTACTTAAATCAGATTTCTTTTATAGTAGATTTCATTGTAGACTAAAGTTCTATTACGTATTACAGGGCAAGGCTGCCCGTTCTACTTTAATTTACCAAAGTCAAATTATTCACTTCCAATCCTTTTAGCGATATAGTGAATAAGATTGGGCGTCGCTTTATCAATCCAGTCCGAACGCAATTTAATAACACGCTCTTTTTCCTCTGGCGTATTCGTCATTACAAAAACTTTCAACTCGGGATACTTTTCCTTTACTTTTTCAGCAAACTCAATCCCGCTGATGTCACCAGGCATGTGAACATCGGTAATCATCACGTCACAGGGCTGCGTCTCAAGGATTTTTAAGGCATCTTTGCTATTGCTGGATGTGATGATGCGTGTGTTGGGATACGCCGAAAGCCCTTCTTCCAACAGACGCAAAATATCGTAATCGTTATCCACAATCAAGATACGCTGGAATGTTGTGTTGACAAGTGATTCAGCCGCATATTCAGGAAGCGCTACGATAAAGGTGCTTCCAACGCCTTCTTCTGATTCCACGCGCACTGCGCCATTGTGTTTATCAACAATGTATTTGACGATGGCAAGGCCGAGACCTGTCCCACTTTTTTTCGCATCGACGCCACCAGCTTGCTCAAACGGTTCAAAGATGGTGGCCAATTGTTCTTTGGGTATACCAATGCCTGTATCTTTCACCGAGAGTTCAATGTAGGACAAGCTGTCAGCTTGTCCTGCATCTTTTCCAGCTCCGTAGGACAAACTGACAGTTTGTCCTACAACTTTCCTGGCTCCGACGGTGATTGTTCCTCCCTCCGGCGTGAACTTAACAGCATTACTGACCAGGTTGGAAAGCACTTGCGACAAACGGTCAGCGTCGCCAAAGACTTCTAATTTTTCTGAGCGGATGGAAATTTCTCCATCCCCCTTAAAAAAGGGGGCAGGGGGTTGTCCTACATATTGGAGAGTCAATTGTTTCTCGGCGGCGGGCGCTTGATAGGTCGCTGTAACGCTTCCAATAATATCTGACAGGTCGACACGGGTAAAGTGCATCTCCAATTCTCTGCCTCGTTCAATACGGGAGAAATCCAGTAGGTCGTTAATGAGCCGCGCTAACCGAGAGGTGTTCTCATGAATAATCGCTACGCGGTCTTTGACGCGTTGAATGGTAGGGCGAGTGACTTCATTACATTTGGTAATCAGTTCTTCGGTGAGGAACCGTTCATAGATAAGGCGAGTAAAACCATCAATCGAAGTGAGAGGGGTGCGGAGTTCATGTGAGACAACCGAGAGCAATTCGGATTTGAATTTGTTTAAGCGCTGTAATTCTGCATTGGCTTTCTCCAATTCTTGATTGCGCCTTTCTAAATCACTTTCCAATTCCGCAATCCGATGATTCTTCGGGTCAGGAATTACTGTAAGTTTCACTTGCGCGGCGTCCGAATAATTTAAGTCCCTATCTATTGCCTTAACTTGAAAAAGATACTCTCCAGGCTCAATGTCTTCATAACGTACCATCCGCTCACGCGTAGCATGGCTCCAGTCAGCGTCCCTCTCCGCAAGCTTGTAAATGTACTTTATCCGATTAAACTTTGTTTTGAAACTCAATCCCTTATATTCAAATATTACCTGGTTTGCTGGCGTCTCTATAGAGTCGGGATTTTCATATACTTCACCGGCAATCACCTGGATTATACGAACGCGTGGCTTGACTTTCTGTGGAGGTGAGGAATATTTTGTAATGCGATTCGGAGTGGCAAACCAGAGATTCCCTGTTTTATCTTGAATTATTTGTCTCACTGTATCATAAGCCAGACCATCCTGCGTTGTGATGTCCTGAAAGTTCTTGCTATCACACTTGCATACGCCGCCCCCGTTTGTTCCAAACCAGAAATAGCCCTCTCTATCCTCTAAAATGTAACGGACATTCCTACAGGATAAACCATCCTTAACAATAGACATCTGACAGCCTTGTACATCATAGCAACTCACGCCATTCTTGGTAGCAAACCAGAGTTTGCCCTCTCTATCTATTGTAATTGACCAGACATGATTATCAGCTAAACCATCTTTCTTAGTGAAAGTAACAAAACTATTCCCATCATAGCGGCTGATACCATCTACAGTCCCCAACCAAAGATTGCCCTCTCTATCCTCTACCATTGACCATACTTGATTATTAGCTAAGTTATCTTTCGTCGTGAAGGTAACAAAGCTATTTCCGTCATAACGGCTGACACCGTTATAAGTTCCAAACCAGAGGTTGCCCTCTTTATCTTCTAAGATTGACCATACATGATTACCGGCTAATCCGTCCTTCATGGTGAAGGTAACGAAACTTTTGCCGTCATAACGACTGACTCCGCCGTTGTAAGTTCCAAACCAGAGATTGCCCTTTTTATCCTCAAGGATTGACCTGACATCATTATGAGCTAAGCCATCTTTGGTCGTGAAAGTCACAAATTTTTTTCCGTCGTAGCTGCTGACACCGCCATGAGTTCCAAACCAGAAATTGCCCTTTTTGTCCTCAAGGATTGCCCTGACATCATTATGAGCTAAGCCATCTTCGGTGGTAAAAGTCGCAATCCCCCTATCATAGCGGCTGGCGCCACCGTAAGTCCCAAGCCAGAGATAACCCTCCCTATCCTCAAGGATGGAATTGACACGATTGTTAGCTAAACCATCTTCAATAGTGAAAGTTAGAAAACTTTTCCCGTCATAGCAACTGGCACCACCACTGTAAGTCCCAAACCAGAGATAGCCTTCCCTATCCTCAAGAATGGACGTAACACGATTATCAGCTAAGCCATTCTTCCTGGTGAAAGCAACAAAGCTTTTGCCGTCATAGCGGCAGACACCACCCCAGTAAGTCCCAAACCAGAGGTAACCCTCTCTATCCTCTATGATGGAGGTGATACGGTCATCAGCTAATCCATCTTTGGGCGTGAAGGTCACAAAATTTTGCCCATCATAGCGGCTGACACCGCCATAGTAAGTGCCCAACCAGAGGTTGCCCTTTCTATCCTCTATGATTGCTCTTACATCATTATGAGCTAAGCCATCTTCGGCGGTGAAGGTCACAAAATTTTGCCCATCATAACGGCTGACGCCACCACCCGAAGTTCCAAACCAGAGGCGGCCTTCTCTGTCCTCCAGGATGCTTATGACATTATTATTAGCTAATCCATCTTCGGCGGTGAAAGTCACAAAATTTTGCCCATCATAACGGCTGACACCACTGCCTTCAACACTCCAGCCCCCAGTTCCGAACCAGAGATAACCTTCTCTATCCTCTATGATGGAGGTGATATTATTGCCAGCTAATCCATTTTCTGTGGTGAAGGTCATAAAACTTTGCCCATCATAGCGGCTGACTCCGCCGTCCTCAGTCCCCAACCAGAGATAGCCTTCCCTGTCCTCCAGGATTACAAGCACGTTAACATCTGGCAGACCATCGATAAGAGCATAAGATTCCCAATGTCCTTTATTATGTCGCACGATATGTCTTTTTCTCATTTGTTTCACCTCTGACCTTTCGTGGCCTTTCATCTCGGAGACAAAGGGGTAGAATTCCTTCGTTCGTTATCCTTGACCGGATATTTATGTATATATAATGTCGTCATCTATGCTGATATAGGGCGTACTAAATGTAAGAAACACTGAGAAAAAAAGTAAGTTCCTGGTTTAAACCTGGTTTCTGCAATGCTCGTCAAAACTTTCAGAGCAATTCCATCGCCTTATCTATCCGCTGCAAAACTTTATCCCGTCCCAGTAGCGCCAGTGATTCAAATAACCCAGGTCCGGTGGACTTTCCCGTAATCGCGACGCGGGTTGGCAACATAACTTTGCCTCCGAGTCCGCTTCGTTCTGCATATTCTCTAATTTTGGCTTCAATGGTGTTTTCATCGAATGGCTCGAGATTTGAAAAAATCGATTTTAAGTCTCGCAACATACCAGGCACAAAATCCTTTTTCAGCGATTTTTGGACTGCCTTTTCATCATATTCGGGTTCATCTGCGAAGAAAAAGCTTGAATGCGTCTCAATATCAGCAAGGGTAGTCATTCTATCTCCAATAGCTTCGACCATCTTTTCCAGCCATATTCTTTTTTCGGCGTCAGTCCCCCTTAACAAAGGGGGATTTAGGGGGTTGTTAGCACTATCATTTAGCAATCCCGCTTTTCGCAGGAATGGCACAACTAAATCTGTACGCTCGTGGATATTGCGTTTCATGATGTATTCACGGTTGAGCCACTGGAGTTTTTGGATGTCGAATATACTCGCGCTTTTGCCCACGCGTCCTATATCGAATTTTTGGATAAGTTCATCAACGGTGAACATCTCTTCTTTATCATCATACGACCAGCCAAGACGCACAAGGAAGTTTACCATAGCTTCGGGGAGGTATCCACTCTTTTGATAGTAATCTATCGCAACCAATTCGCCGTGCCGTCGCTTTGAAAGTTTCTTGCCTTCCTTATCCAGAACAGTCGGAGCGTGAGCAAACTTTGGCGCTTCAAAACCAAGGGCTTGATATATCAAAATCTGTTTCGGTGTGTTTGACAGATGGTCTTCGCCGCGAATTACATGAGTTATCTGCATCAAAGCATCGTCAATGGTCGAGGTAAAGTTGTAAAGAGGTGTGCCGTTAGACCTAACGATAATAAAATCGTCCATAGTTTCCGCTTTAAATTCCACATAGCCTTTGATTAGGTCTGGTACAACAATCGTATCTCCGGTGACTTTCAAGCGTACCGTCGGCTTGCGTCCTTCCGTTTCATAGCGTCTTTTGTCTACCTCAGTAAGTTGATAGCATTTACCACTATATCGATAATCCCACCCGGCTTTTGCTTTTTCAGCGTCTAATTCTTCTTTAGTGCAGTAACAGTAGTAGGCATGTCCACTATCAAGCAATTTCTGGATGTATTCTTTATAGATGTTTGTTCTTTCTGACTGAAAATATGGCGCGTGCGGGCCTCCGACTTCGGGGCCTTGGTCCCAATCAAGCCCCAACCAACGCATGGAATCGAGAATTCCGCGCGTCGACTCCTCAGTTGAACGCGCTTCATCAGTGTCATCAATGCGTAAGATAAAGGTTCCTTTGTTTTGTTTAGCAAAGAGCCAGGTGAATAATGCTGTTCTTGCGCCGCCGATATGAAGATAACCTGTCGGCGCCGGCGCAAAGCGTACTCTAATTTGGTCCATTTTGATTTATCTCTCCTTGTGTGTGATATATAGCCGCTGATTCACAGACAACGCTGATTACCGGCATAGAAAATCAGCGGCGTCTGATAATCAGCGGCTATACAACGAATTACAACTTCAAAATCTTATCAATAGTCTCAGAAGTTTTCCTGTGAGCCTCTGCATCTCCGCCAACCTCAGAGATGAGGAAATCATCGTATCCCGCATCGCGGATGGCTTTCATTACTAAAGGCCAGTTGACATCACCTTCCATCAGCGGGGGCCACTGATATCCCTGACGTTTGAAATCCTTCAGATGTATTTTTTTGATTCTCGAACCTAAGATATTAATCCATTGCTCTGGATAACCGAAGATTACAACATTGCCGGTGTCGAAATATTGCCCCACGTAAGGGCTGTTGATTTCGTCTAAGAAGTCGCGCATCTCTAACGGACTCAGGAACAATTTGTTCCAGACGTTTTCAATGCCGATTGCGACCTTCAATTCTTCTGCCACGGGCGCAAGTTCTTTGCAGGATTCCAAAGCCCAATGGTAGGCGACATCATAAGGAACTCGTTCAGTAACACTGCCCGGAACGACAAGAATGGCGTTGATGTTCAACGCCGCCGCGCACTGAAGCACTTTTGCCACGGACTCCTTTCCTTTTTCGCGTTCATCCTTGTTCGGACTGGTTAGCGTGCCGCCGCCTCCACAGATGCTACAGGGAACTATCCCTGCGTCTGCGCACATCTGTCCAATACGCTCCAAATCGCTGGCAGAGGCATTCCAGTTTAATTCACCTTCACCGCGAAACACTAACTCAATGCCTTCATAACCAGTGGCTTTAGTTAGTTCAAGACATTCCTGTAAACTTCCGCGTAAAATTATTTGACTTAATCCTTTTTTTAATGCCATGGTTAATTCTCCTCTTTTGATTATTATTGATTATAATCGTCCCCATAACTTTCCATAATTCACTGTTGCGTGAAACGTGATGCGTGATACGTGAATTTATATTTATCACGTTTCACGTTTCACTCATCACGTCTCATTTTTTTGCGCTTCTTGGATTTTTGCCCAAGTATCACGCAACGTTACTGTCCGATTGAAGACAAGTTTTCCGCCTGAAGAATCGCCATCGACACAAAAATAGCCCATTCTCAGAAACTGATAGCGACTTCCTGGTTCAGCATTTGCCAGGCCTGGTTCAACTCGGCACGAGGTCAACGTTTCTAAAGAGTTCGGATTCAAATTAGCTTTGAAATCAGAATTTTCCTCAACATCACCTGGGTCTACTTTTGCAAAGAGATGGTCATACAAGCGTACTTCGGCTTCAAGCGAGTGTGGGGCGGAAACCCAATGCAAAGTTCCCTGAACCTTGCGGTTGTCTGGCGTCCAACCACCTCTTGACTCTGGGTCATAAGTACAATGCAATTCTACCACTTCGCCCGTCCTTTCATCTTTAACCACATCTACACAGGTGATATAATAGGCGTGTTTTAGCCGTACTTCACGGCCAGGGGCCAAACGGAAGTATTTTTTCGACGGCGTCTCCATAAAATCTTCCTGTTCAATGTAGAGCACATGTGAAAAAGGAATTTTTCGCGTCCCCATACTGGGGTCTTCCGGATTGTTGTCGGCATCTAATTCTTCCACCTTATCTTTTGGATAGTTGTCAATAACCACTTTTAGAGGATGTAGGACAGCCATAACACGCGGCGCGCGTTTATTCAAATCCTGGCGGACACAATATTCGAGCAAAGCAATATCAACCAGATTATCACTTTTGGCTACTCCGACGCGCGCAATAAAGTCTCGGATTGACTCTGGTGTATAGCCGCGTCTACGCAAACCCGATAGCGTAGGCATCCGGGGGTCATCCCAGCCACTAACATAACTTTCTTCCACTAACAACTGAAGCCTTCGCTTACTCGTTAGGGTATGACTGACATTGAGACGAGCGAACTCAATTTGCCGTGGATGATAGATTTCTAATGCGTCAAGATACCAATCATACAACGGGCGATGAACTTCAAATTCTAACGAACACAAGGAATGCGTGATACCTTCGATGGAATCTGATTGGCCATGGGCAAAGTCGTAGGTCGGATAAATGCACCATTTGTCGCCTGTTCGGTGGTGTGTCGCATACATAATGCGATACATAATTGGGTCACGCATCAACAAGTTTGGGTCGGCCATATCAATTTTGGCGCGAAGAGTGCGGGAACCTTCCTCAAATTCACCTGCACGCATGCGTTCAAACAGGTCCAGGTTCTCTTCAACGGAACGGTTACGATATGGGCTTTCCTTGCCTGGTTCGGTTATGGTACCGCGATACTCTCTGATTTCATCCGGACTCAAGTCACAAACATAAGCCTTGCCTTTTTTGATTAATTTCACGGCGAATTCATAGAGTTGCTCAAAATAGTCAGACGCATAAAATTCCCTATCACCCCAATCGAATCCAAGCCATCGAACATCTTCTTTAATCGATTCCACATATTCAACATCTTCTTTGGTTGGGTTGGTATCATCGAAGCGCAAATTACAAAGGCCGCCGTAATCTTCAGCGGTGCCGAAATCAATGCAGATGGCTTTTGCGTGTCCAATATGCAGATAGCCGTTCGGCTCCGGTGGAAATCGAGTGTGAACTCGACCACCGTAATTGTTTGACCTCAAGTCTTCCTCAATAAACTGTCGGATAAAGTCGGTGGAGGAAGTGGAGTCGGGCGTGGTTGTATCCTCAGTTTCCGTATCATGTTCTCTTTCTGTTGTTGTATCCTTCATAGATTTTTCCTCAATTTTGATATAAGTATAAATACAATTCTTTCGAAAATAGTTACGTTTGATGAAATAAATTTTATCACAAATAGGGGGTTCTGTCAAAGAAATTAAATAATGGTTTCAGGTAGTTGGATGGTAGGAAATTGTCGTTAACTCGACAATGTTACATTAATCTGGCGATTGACGATTTGGGATGGATGGTTGGAAGAATGGAAGGAACTAATCTTTCCACTCTCAACCATCAGATGTCAATCATTTAGAATTGTAAAGTTACGTTTGCGAAAGAAATTCACGGTTGCTTTGAGGCCCTTTTTGTGTGTGAAGTCACTGCGACTGTTCTGCTTTTGGGGGTTATCAAGCGGGAAGTAGATACGCCAATTTTCGTGAATAAAAAGATATACTGCATCAAGTTTATTATCTTCCTTCCTTAAACTTGTTAGCTCTTTCTGCATTTGTGGGATGGTTATTTCATGTTGAGGAAGTTTCTTAATCCACTCTTCGGCTTTTTGGTTTATACTCATGGACAGCGCTACTCTTTCAATACGTAATTGGTTGAGACTTGTTACTTCTACTGATGGCATCTGTTTTTTTATGGCAATTTGTAGAATCGGTGGCAGGTTTTCAAAGGACAACTTCAAATGATAAGGCGAAGAGGTGAATGGAAACAAGGTTTCAGATAGATGGTAACTGGAACTTTCCAGGGGCATTAATTCGCCGGTTGTCTGGACAAAATCGATTGTTCCACCTTCCCCCTTAAACAACCCCCTGGTCCCCTTTATTAAGGGGGAAAAGGGGGTTAAGGGGTTGTCCTTGTGTTCGATGGTGAAATGTAGCCGTCGGATAATTTCACAAGTGGTTTCTGAGGACTGTTTTACTTGCGTAAACGCAGTTGTTTGCGTTGGCCTCATCAATGCTACTTCTCGGGGAGGCATTGACGAGCACAAGGCAAATGAATCGGGGATTATATCGTAAATATCCCGGCGGGCCTCTTCCTGAAATGCTTGAAGAACAATAACAGAGATGTTATCTCGACTACTTTGGGCTTGCTCAATTAATTCCGCGCACGCAGTTTCTGGGATATCAGAGGTAGTTACGATTTGTTGAATTACATTTTCGTCCAGCACTTTGTAAAGTCCATCTGAACAAAGCACTAACCTGTCATTTGGAGATAGTCGAAATTGACCGGTATCGGGAGTTATTATAATTCCACTATGGTTAGTCGCGCGTTGTTTGGGAACTATAAAATCAATACCTATGGCTTGGGTTAATTCGTTCCTCATTCTATTCGGAGGAACATGGTCTACGGTAATTTGTCTGATATTGTAAGGGAAGTGTCCGCCACTTCCCCTAATATGATAAATTCTGCTATCTCCCACATGAAAATAGTAGACTACGTCTTCGTGCAAATACGCCATCGTTAGAGTAGTGCCCATTCCCTCTAAAGATGGCTCGCGCTCAATTTTCGCTCTTATCCTATCATAAGTATTCAAGTAAATTTCTTCAAACAAGTGTTGGGGGAAGTTTTCTTCAGGCCCGAAGTCCCGATTATCGGGGTTCGGATTCCTCCGGAGAGCCCACGTTTCGAAAATTTCTTCGGCAGTTTCTGTCGCAATTTGACTGACAATATCGCCGTGGCCGGGCGCGGACATACCATCAGCGATTACAAGTAAAAAATCATTATTCTCACCTTTCTTTGATGGAGTTAATCCAATGAAGAAAGAATCCTGCTGTTTTTTCTTTTGACCTCTATGTCTTTTACCTGATACGCGTATTTGCCAATGTGATTCCATAATATTTTCTTTTCTTACCTTAAATTTATTTTACAGTGTACTAGCTTATAGCAGGGGCAAGACGGCAAGATGGCAAGACGGCAATTGTCTTTTAGCCCTCTTGCCCCCTTGCCCATTTGCCCCTTTATTCCCAACCGTAGTAAATCGCAACCCTTTCGAGAATTCGCCTGGCGATAGGAACCGTCGCAATGCTTGCCAATTCTCCGTATTCGGCAATAACAAAAAGCGCTACTTGAGGCCTATTCGCTTGTTTGACGATTGGTGCTATACACCCGAAAATAGCGTGGGATTTATCCGCCATATCAATTGCTGCAGGTGTGCCGGTCTTGCCCGCGACGTAATCGTTGAGCTTTGAATATTTGAATTCATACGTCGCGGTTCCATGAGTGACTACTCCCTTCATCATGTTTTTTAACTCCCGCGCTGCTTCAAAAGACATAACGCGTTCGCCTTTATCCGGTAAAATTTTTACATCACCTATCTGTTTGACCAGCCGTGGGATGTGGCGGAAGCCATCGTTAGCTATCGTGGATAAAATAAAAGCGCCTTCTAAGGGGGTAATCATAACATCTAATTGTCCGATGCCAACTCGTGATAAATCGCTTTGATGAAGTTTGTTTGAGGGCATCTCGCTGGAAGAAGGATTCAGAACGTCAAAAGCGCGACGGTCAAGCTGATTGCTGATTGCTGATTGCTGATTGATGATTGATGATTGGTATTCACTTTTTCCTTGTTTCAATTGACAATCGCCAATCATCAATCGACAATCCAAAAGGTCTATACTGTCATTAAACAGGTATGCTTCTTCAGCAAATGTATATAGTGGATTTTTAGGAGGATAGTAAGCCCTGTTGAGTGAAGCGTATCCCAGTTGTATAGCTAACGACGCAAAATAAACATTGCAAGACTTCGCTAAAGCTTCAGATAGATTCAGGCCGCTATGAGTCTTATTGTCATGGTCTTTAATCGGGTGTATCGCATAAGCATGATATTTAGATGGAGTAAGCGGACTCAATACGACTCTGGATGCGCTGGAACCATGGCTGAAGGGCCTGTGGATGAAATCCCGCACTTCAGGCATTTTACTGGCATATTGAAGCGCTGCCGAAGCTACGACTACTTTGAAAAATGACCCGGGTGGATACAATCGGTGCAGCGCCCGATTGAGAATTGGACTGTTGCGTTGGTCCATCCTGTCGGTCCTGAAGGCGGCGAAAATTTCACTTCTGTTGCTCTGGTCATAACTGGGTTCGCTGGCGAGCGCCAAAATATCGCCAGTTTCAACATCTAAAAGCACTGCTGCGCCTAATTGCAATTCTGCTTTTTGCAAACCTAATTTCAACTCGTCAATAACAATACGTTGAAGGTCATCATCAATCGTCAAAACGACATCTTCACCATTCGAAAGAATTTCATTGAAGATTTTTTCAAGGTTGCCTTTCATGTCAGGATAAGAGAAATAGCCGACGGTTTGACTGAGGTTTACAGGATAATACCTTCGCCCATTTTCTCTACTTCCGGCTAACAATCCATCGCCTTCGGGAATATACTCCATCAGCAAATCGCCGATGCGGATAGAATCATACGGTTGCAATTCACGTTCCTCTTGAGGCATCAATGCGCTTCCACCGATGTAAATCTGTGTTTTTTCGTAGTCGAGTTGCGTCTTCTCGCCAGTTCCATCCTCTTCGTTAAACTCAGGGTTAACGGCGAAGGACTCAGGGGTAGAGAGGTTAAGCGGCAAAGGGCCTAAGGGGCGATTGCCCTCTTGCCCTTCCCGCGTAGCGGCATCCCGAGAATCGGGACTTGCCATCTCGCCCTCTTGCCGTTTTGCCCCCCCAATTCCAGGATTCTGCGCATAGTAAACTCCATCACGTTTCGTAATTACCAGATGGTTTTGAAGTTTCCCCGCCGCTGGAAAATTATTGCCCGCGCTTATCTCAAAGCATTTCTCCGCATCAACAACAATTAGATTGCCCAGCTTAATCTGATTATCATTCTGATTTACGGTGATTTCTTCAAGTGAACCTTCGTGACCTTTTCTTTCGGGGTGCGCCCCTACATTGCCGATAACTCCTCGCCCTTCATTATAGTCGTCAGAAAATACCATTTTGGGTCGAATTATCCGCACAATTGGATAATCATATATTCTTCCTCTGGCGGGAACTTTTATTTTGGTGTACCACGTTAGTTCCTGGTCGCCTCCCTTGTTATCCATCACGAGTTTGCCATCACGCCACGCAATTTTTAACCCCGTCTTGCCTTGCACCTCTTCCGCTTTGGCGGAAGACTTGTTCTTCCGTGAAGCGGAATTCTGAGAATCGGAACGGGAGTCCTTTTTGCCGATATTAAGCAGTGTTTCTTTATCTGCCTCGCCTGTTGCGACGCTCGCGGCGCTGGCCTGTCCCGCTGAAATCGGGGCAGGTGAGCTTATAAAAGAAATAATATCCTTTCTCAATGTCGTTGCTTTTGTGCTCATTAACGCGTCTATTAGTTGATGCTTTGATGAGTCCAAGGGCAACAAATTTTCTTGTTGTGGAGGGAAATTCAACCAGATTTCTGCACCAGCTTTTAAGCCGTTGCTGTTCGATTCAATAACTCTTAATTTAGCTACAGATTTTCCATCTCTGTCTAAAAATCTTCCTCTGGGGCAAATTTTGGGTGTATTTCTATAATTGGTAATCGTTACGGCTGTTCTTTTTAATCCAGTTATCTTGCGATTTTTCGCGTTGATGAGAAACCAATCCTGACCTAACATTCCATCACTCTGAAGATAATCATTATGTTCCGCTATAAATTTGCGAATGTCGCGTCCTTTGCTTGTGATAGCATACCATAAATCGGAAGGCGGAAGTGAGGAAGGCAAGGGGGCAAGGGGGCTAGAGGGCAAAGGATTTCGTTGCCATCTTGCTATCTTGCCATCTTGCCATCTTGCCATTTCCTTACTTCCCATTTCTTCAGTATCCTTGAGTTGGATACGATTGTTATTATCGAGAAATAAGATTCCTCGGTCAATCGCGGTATTAACATTAGCCAAGAAATTTTCTTCCACCACTTTATTTGCTTGACTATCACCGAAAATTATGGCGCTGCCGAGGATTGCCCAAAAGGTCACGACCCAAAAAATGAGATATTTGATTTTCTTCTTGCGAATCAAAGGGAATGAAATACAGCCCACGAAAATAATCGCGGCATACAATTTCAGGGAATTTGACGAAAACATCTGTTTAACAGAAGCGATGAAACCTGCTGCTTGTTGGTCTGTATCTCCTATTATAGTCAAAGCAGATTCCTTAGACAGTGACACCCGCTGTCCAGTGGGAATAACGAGTTGCGCCTGCCATATTGAATGCGGCTTATTTTCCTGTTCGAGCACCGCAATTTCCACGATTTCTTGCCCTTTTCCATACGAAAAAACAAATTTTTTAGAACCTAATATAAGCAATTCTTGGGATGGATTATCCGAAACAGGTATCTCAACCCCCGTACTATTTTTTTCGACAGATATTTCTCTAAACGGTAGTTTCACCGGTATGTCAGAGTGAGCTATAACGATATATCCATCGGGTTGAAACATCAAGGTCATAAACCGGGCGCCGGAATCCGCCGGCTTTAGCCCGTCGAAATCATCTCCCATATTCACCACGTCTTTGTCTGGACGAGTCGGGTCAGACATGACAATATCGCATTTTTTTACATTGCTTCCAACAGTTACTTGAAGTATATTGCGTCGGGGTTGACGATAAATAATTCGCCGCTTCATCATACTCGGGGCTGTTTGAAACCACATTGAGGTGGAACCTATTTTAACAATATCTCCATCCTTTAACGCTGTTTTTGGGAAAATTTCCTCGTCATTGACATGGATTGAGAGAACACCCGTTTTCTCCAACCAGAATTGCGGTGCATCATAAGAGACGCGAGCATATTGTCCCATGACATTTTCGGAAGGAATGACGAAATTGTTAGCTGTTTCCAGGAAATGGTGTTGAATCCGATAAATTCGTATAGCAACAAATGCGAATAAGAGAATTAAGGCAATAATCAGGTTGAGCATTCGCAGCTTTGTGTGTTTCTCAATTGATAAATTTTCATTTTGAAGTAATGTATTTCTCATAGTTCCTTTATAGCCGCTGATTTCCAGACGACGCTGATAGGAGCAATTTTTAAAATCAGCGCGGTCTGACAATCAGCGGCTATATCCCTTATTTATAGCCGCTGATTTCCAGACGACGCTGATAGGAGCAATTTTTAAAATCAGCGCGGTCTGATAATCAGCGGCTGTATTCCTTATTTATACATCAACCCTACGAGGACAAAGGTCGCCAATAGTGAACTTCCCCCATAGGAGAGCAGTGGCAATGTAACGCCAGTGAGTGGCAAGATTTTCAAATTCCCCGCGATAATTACGAAAGCTTGAAATCCGATGGCGAATACGATACCCGCAATTAACATAGACCGTCTCATTCCTCCAGATATACTGACGAAAGAAGAGGCGACAATTTTAAGTCCAGCATAAGCAATCAACAGGTAACAAATAAAGATAACTATTGCGCCGGCAAAACCGAAGGTGGTAGCAATAACACTGAAGATAAAGTCCGTATGGAAAGCCGGCGGAAGAATAGATAAGCTATTCCAATTAAATCCATCGCCTAACCATCCTGCATCCCTGATGAGCCACAAACTTCTCGCTAACTGTAAGCCCTTATCTGCGCCCCATGGATTTTCCCATATTTCAAGACGTTCGGTAATTACTTGAAAGTGTTCCGGGCGAATCACATCCATATATATTCCGCCTTCAAGCGCAATGAATCCACCAAAACTTAGTAAACCTAATATTCTGAGATGCGGATGAAGCAGGAGAAATAACATCAACGAACTAAAATAGACAATGAAGACAATACTGTTGGGTTTGAAGATGAGAAATAAAGCGCAAGTACACAACAAAAAAATTGTTGTTGTTACAGGTTCTAACACCCTGGATGAACCGATATAAAATAAAATTAATATAATCGCATACAACAACAGAATCGGCCCAAAATCATGCAATGCCGCAAGCGTCACTGCCGGAAGTATCATCATGATTAAAATTGGGCTTACTAACCGAAAGCGCTTAAAGATAGTGTCAAGGTTATCTGCTTTTATCAGATATATACAAATCAAACTGGTGAAATAATAGATGAGAATGATTTTGGCAAACTCCGCTGGTTGGATTCTCATAAAACCGATGTTGATACCCAATCGTCCCCCAAAAGCGATGGGAAGCAAAAGCAAAACCATACTGGCGACAAGCAGATAGTGAGCCATACTATATGGGTTTGCGCGCTGGGAATAACTGACCGACAAAAATTTATCGTTTTCGTCGGCATACGACATGGATTTTTTCTGGTAGCGTCTCTGTGATGACCTATTGTGGATGGCCATAACTAATCGATATGGAGATGTAGCAACGGCTAAAAAAGGCCTACCAAAGAAATACCATACCTTGTTGGGAATTTGGGCGACAATTAGAAGCGCAAACAGACCAGATATCAGTTTGGTAAAATGAAATAAGACCAGTTTGTCAGTAGAAATCTGACTGAGCTTATACATCATTATCAGTCCCAGACCAGATAATAATATGACCACTGGAAAGAGAAAATAATTATAAGAGTGAATTTTATTTATGATAAACCCTAAAGTCACCAAACAAACCGCCGCAAATATTATCCCTAATAAAAATCCATTTTGAGTTGAAAAACCGAAGAGAGAAGGAATTTCTATTTGTAAAATCGCGTCCCCTATGCTGATTTGGTCGTTATTCATAAGAATCAGAGATAGGGGAGACCGGAAGTCTAGTCTGGAGTGCAGAAGTCTCTGCTTCTGCATTGCGTCAGCAGAAACTGACGCATTCCAAATAGGAATTGAAGTCTCGCCCAAGTGAATCTCTTCGTTTACACGTTTGGAGTGCAGAAGTCTCTGCTTCTGCATTGCGTCAGCAGAGACTGACGCATTCCAAATAGGAGTTGAAGTCTCGCCCAAGTGAATCTCTTCGTTTACACGTTTGATGATGACAGGATTTCTATCCAATTTCTCTATTTCCCACGCGTTTTGCTTCAAGTCATATCTGATACGCGCATGTCTTTTGGCAATGCCTTGTCCCTTCAACACTACCGGGGTAGTATCAGAAGCGTCTATTCCACTGCCATTTCCAATCAAGATGGGTTGTGTTTTTGATAGATGAATAACTTTTTTCAAAGATGGTTCATTTAAGTCCTGTTCTTTAGGATGAGTAGCCGACCTGGATTGAGCAGGCGAAACCGTATCGAAATCAGGCGTATCGAAACCTTGTTTTAAAATATGTAGCAGAGGTGTACTATTTTGATGAATGTGAAACATTCCATACAAGATAACGCTTAGCCCTAAGAGCGTCAGGAAGAACGCGTATATTTTCACCGGCCAGTCCTTCCTTGGAACTTCTATAGCAAACGCATGACGAAAATCTTTATAACCAAAGCAGATTTCCCACAAAATGATTAATAATATACAACCACTCAATCCTCCGAGAACAATTATATGAGTATCCATAAATTCGACAATGTTATTATTTGTCACTTGCCTCCTTTAATGCGTGATACGTGATGCGTAATGAGTAATGAGTAATGAGTAACCATAATTACTTATTACTTATTACTTATTACGTTTCACGTTTCACGTTTTACGAAGAAATCGTATTATTCTAACACGGTAGGATGTTCTGAAACTTTCAGCATTTTCATAACTTCTTCCCTTGGGGCGCGGATTTCAAATATAGTGTGCCCAATCCACACTTGCGTTGTAGTCCCAGGGGGAAAGAAATATCTCTGGCCAGATTCAATAAATTCGGATTTACCAAAAAGCCCCTCTAAAAGTACGATAATCATATTATTCTTAGAAACATTTTCAATGTAGAAACTTTCCATATCCTGGTCGTAATTCACTAAAGCATGGCTTCGCGAAGCTAATTTCTCGGATAAAATGTAATCTTTCACTTTGGGCTTATATCCTTGCAGATGATGTAAGCGCCCAATCCGAATTTGTTCCTTTTTACCGATAATGTTGAACCTTTGCGCCTGGCTTTTCTTATCAATAAACACCAATTTGCCAATAATAGGGAAATTATTGGGGTACGATTGAAATGCTATCTGGGAAATGCTCTGATAACACATTTGGGTGTTACCGATAGCCAAATATTTATTTCTGCTTCGCAGTGGTATCCCTAACCAATCTACCTGTCGTCCAGTATCATCGTAGAGGCAACCATAGCGCTTCTCGTCCTCAAAAAGCCAGAAATCATCTTTTTGCGTGCATTTAACTTCGCCCATAAGTTCATCATCTTCCAGAATAATATGTTCTCCTGTGGTAAGTGATTCTCTTCTTCCAATGCGATAAGGAACCTGAATGCCATATAGAAGCACACCAGAAATTTTAATCTCAAGCCCATCCTTGTTTTTAAGCTGTTCCTGGCTATCAGCTTCATCAACTTCTGCTTCCTTAACACTCTCTGATTTGCTGTAAATCCTCGTTTCCAATAGGTCATCCAAAGATTCCTTGTCTTCTAAGACTAATCTCTTCTGCTCTTCTGAAATAAATTTATTACGTTCTCTAAAGATAAAAGGCCCTTCGTCATTGAACCATATCTTAGCTATGCGCTTTAGAATATATGATTTATGATGGTCTAATGGTTTAGGCTCTCCAGCGTCATCTTTGACTTTAACACGGCATTCAGAATTAATCGGATGAATAGTAAATTCATCTTCATTTTCATTATTTAGAATTTCGATTTTAGAATGATACAACGGTAGTTTACTGATGATAATATCGCAATCTGGCGCCGAACCACACAATAACACTCTCGGTTTTGTGCCAATTTTAAAGATAGTTCCACCTGTGGAGGGGTCGATTATGTCAGCAAGTGTATCTGATTCCGGCGGGAGTGGTTTCACCACTTGATACCACTGCTTTTCATCCTTGATAATATTCATCTCATCAGCCCAAATTTCGACCAATGCCGCGCGTTGGTTACCAGGATGATTAATTATTTTATCTTCCTTACTGATGAGAATGCTCAATTCATCCTGGAGTTTTTCTTCGGCATCCACATTTAGCAATTCATCTCTCACATCCGGCCGCACAAAAATCTTGATATATAAAGGTAAATCAATGACTTTTTGTTTAATCGGGGAGCCATCTCCTGATAAAACACGTCGCACAATTCCTCTTTTTTTCATCTCCCCCATTAGATAAGGGCAAAGTTTGGTTATGTCCTCAACTAAGCTCTCTGATTCTTTTCGCACAAATATCGAAATAGGCTTATTGAAATTATTTGTCTCTTTAGAATTTGCACCATCAGTGACACGACGAGATTTTCTACTGAATAGATTTCTTAATATCCCCATTTTATTAACCTCCTCGAAAATATACCAATCGTAATATAACTAATAAGTTATTATCTGGTTTCAACTTTTTTAATAATTTTGTAATGTTCCGCAAAATAATATAGCCGCTGATTATCTGACAACGCTAATTTAAAAAACTAACCAGCGTAGTCTATTCGCTTAGCTAAGTGGTTGGCGAAGTAAACTACTATATCAGCGGTTTTATAAGAAAAATCTATATTTTGGTTTTTTGACAGTCGATTGTCTTGTTTTTTTCATAATCGACTATGAAAAAAACAAAAAGATTTTCAAAAAAACAAGACATTGACGGCAAGCGAAAAACTTTGTATAATCTCGGCATACTTCAAATCGTTGTGAAACTTCACGTTTCACGCATTACGTTTCACGTTTTACGAAGAAAAAATGCGCTTAGACTCAACACAACATTGGGAGCTAATATGAATTTTAGTTATGAAATATATCCAAAGATTATTCCTGTCGGCGCAGAAGCCGAAATTTCAATGCTGGGCAATGAACCAGCCTTTAAACCACACCAGACCTACTCCATTCACGCCTTTTCAAAAGTGAACTTATGGGAAGAAACGCGCTTAGAAGTGGAAGCCGATGCGGATGGATTCATCAGGTTTTGTTTGCTGTTTCAAACGCAGGGAGAATATCTGGTAAATGTTTATCGGACGGCAGAAGATAAATTAATAACTGCACATCTTTTTGCCGCGCGTCCTGATTTAGCTCGAAGGAAAGCATACAAAGGCGACATGCACATTCACACGCACTATTCCGACGGCAGACAAAGTCCAATCTACATGGCTGTCAGAGCAAAGGAATTAGGTCTTGATTTCATCGCGATTACTGACCACGACAAATATCAGCCGTCGTTGGAAGCAATCGAAGAAGCGAAAAAGATAGGTTTGAACCTCTTGCTTTTCCCTGGAGAAGAAGTTAGTGTGCGGGAGGGCTGTGGACATTTTGTGGCTCTCTGCACGTCTGATTGGGTGGCAGGGCAGAAATCGAATGCAGAAATTTACGACAAAGAATATCGACACATCCTTGAGAATGAATTGAAGGATAAAACAGTAGCTGAATTCGCCAGAATTCAGGAAGGGCTGTCCAAAGAGAAATATGCCCATGCTGTGTGGACCGTGAAAAAGATACATGAATTTGGCGGTTATGCGGTTCTCGCTCATCCATACTGGGTAGCGGGGCAAAAATTTCATTTGAATCGCCCGGTCTATGGCCAACTCCTAAACGATGGATTGTACGACGCTGTTGAACTTCTGGGGGATGTGGCACCCGAAGATAACCTGCTTTCTATCGCCAAATATTTCGAGGAAGTCGCCAAAGGAAAACATTCCTCTTCTTTTCTTTTTGATCAAACTTTTTCTTTTAGGAAAAGAAAAAGTTTGGAAGGAAGAAAAATTCCAATCATAGGCAACTCAGATACTCACCGCTCACACGAACACACGTATGGAAGGTATTGGACACTTGTCTTTGCAGAAAAATTGGCGCAAGAAGAGATATTCGACGCTATCTTTGACCTGAAATCCGTAGCATGTGAACATCATCCGGGGGAAAATTTGAGAATATATGGCTCGTTCGATTTAGTTGAATATGCGTTCTTTCTCCACCGAGAATTTTTCCCACTACATGATAAGATTTGCGCGAAGGAGGGAGAGTTGTATATGCGCTCTCTCAATGGCGAAGAGCCAGACCATCGGGAATTGGAGAGACTGAAGGTAGAATTGGATGAACTTTACGAAAAGACTTGGGGAGAGTGAAACGTGAGGAATGAAACGTGAAGCGTGATAAGTGTTCGCTTCGCTAAACTACATGAGTGAAACGTGATTAAATTATCAGTGGAACGGATAGAATAGAAATCTGGTACATTTGCCAGTAATGTCCGGTTAGAAAATTGTAATAACTTCAGTTCGGGATAATAACGTGGTTTATGAAAATCACGAAAATAGACGAATTTCACGAATACTGTTAGATAGGGACATATTGCAGTAAAAAAGGGCGAAAAACGTTTTTCGTTCTGCGGTTTTCTTTTGAACCGCGCTTTTGATTGTCGCATAAGTATAACAAGCCGAAAGGGTTAAAAAAAGTGTTTTTTTGAACCGCAACATCTTGTTGCCTAATACAGAATTTCACGAATACTCTCAAATTCGTGGCATTCGTTCATTCGTGTAATTCATGTTCTATGTCAAATTTATGGAATGGGCGATACGCCCCTCGCCTACGGAGGAGGCACCCGAGTTCTTATCCCGAATTTACGTTAAACATATGAACTCAAAAACGCATAAGTTCATCTCTTGGGATCGAAGGAGGAACTAGACGAAACGCAACGAAAACTAACATCGTTGAACGTGAGTGATGGATAGGCCAAATAGCGACGCGCGACGCGCACAACGTTTGGATCCTCACGCCACGACCCGCCGCGCAACACACGACGAGTTTTTACACTTGTGAGATTGTTTATCACATCTTCCATCTTTTCCCCTGCCAATGGATTTTCTTTGGGACTGTTCCCATAGAAGTTCTCTTGATATTCATCCAAACACCATTCCCACACATTGCCCGCCATGTCGTACAAGCCATAGCCATTGGTGGGATAGCTTCCGACGGGAGCGGTGTATTGATAGCCATCGTCCGCATCCTTATCAGACCACGCGAAGTCAGTATTCTTGTCCGCAAAGTTACATTGTGTTCCATTTGGGTCTTCATCACCCCACGGGTACTTTTTTCCTACCAATCCACCGCGAGCCGCTTTCTCCCACTCTGCTTCGGTGGGTAAACGCTTCCCTGCCCATTTGGCATAAGCCATTGCATCATACCAACTGACACCCACGACGGGATGATTGGGTTTGTTGAAGTTGAAATCGTTCCAGAATACTGGGGCCGAGTATCCCGTCTCGTCCAAAAACCTTTTGTATTGGCTGTTGGTCACTTCATACTCGTTGATGTAGAACGCATCGAGGTAAACGGTGTGGATAGGATGTTCATTGCTGTGGCTTTCGTCGAAGGGCGCCCCCATTTGAAACTCCCCTGCAGGAATAAGGTGCATCCGAACGCCATCCTTTTGAGAGATGATTTCCTCTATGAGTATGATGTGAGGACGCAATAGTTCCTCAACATCTTTCTTGCTCAATGGCTCAGGGATATCGTCAACACAGCCTGCCAATAAGAAAGACAGGATGAATAAGGCACATCTTATGACAAAGGTAAATCTCCCCATTGATTCTCCTCCTGTAGAAGTGCTGGTCGCTCCCATACAGACATATAGAGTTTGCGCGAAACAGAGGGTTTTCCCTGAAAGTTATCCGTGGTAAAACAGCAACAGGCTATGCCCGTTTGAGTTTCCCCCTATATGAAACCTAATAAAAAGATTGCTATTCTCCATAATCCCTTACGCCAAGCGGATTTAAGCCCAATTTCGCCCCGGCTTCAAAGTAACATTTACTTTCTCGGTTTTATATAGCTTTGCAGACGGTAAATCGCCAATTTATGGTTATCTTTCTCTCATTCCCGTAAGGTTACTTTTCTAGCGGAGGAGTAGGATGAGCAGTGGCGATTTGATTGACACCACCTATCTTGGCAATTCCCCAGAACGGATCCCGATCATCGAGAAAGTTGGAGGTAAGTTGCTTTTTCCCTATTCCGTTTACGCCAATAGTATAGATTTCAAAATCGCCTTCTTCATCTTCAGCAGCATAAACTATCCGGAGGCCATCCGGAGACCAAGCAGGATCCTCACCCTTTACAAGACGCTGAATGTTGTTTCCATCATTGCTCATAGTCATCACATAGCCAGTCCTGGTCTCAAGATCCCGAAGCACAAATAGAATTTGCTTCCCATCCGGAGACCATGATGGTTCTGCACAAAGTGCGTCGGGTGTGAAATCTGTGAGCCGCATCATATTTGAGCCATCACTATTCATAGTATAGATTTCATACTGAAGAAGTGGCCCCATTGCAAGGATAATCTTTTTCCCATCAGCAGACCATGCAGCATCCAAAATTAGTCCGTCCTTTTGGGGGAGTATTATCTTCTGAAAATTGCTTCCATCAAGAGCAAAGATGTAGATGTCCGAGTTGAAACTCCCCACGCATAATAGAAGTTTGCTACTGTCTAATGACCAAGATATGCCGCTAATGTGATCTGGGTTAAGAAGCCATCTCGCCGCAGTTCCATCAGCGTTCATCACATTGAGTCCATCATCATTCGCAAAAGCAATCATTTTCCCATTGGGCGACAGGGATGGCTCATAATTCGCGCCTTGATGTGTAAGCTGGATTTGATTCTTACCATCTGGTTCCATCATGTATATCTGGGAATTGAATTCCCCCAACTCTACTTGGTAAACAATTCTCTCAGCTTCAATTATAGGCGAAACAACAGGGATTACAATGAAGCTTTTAGCACTAAGTTCTCCGTCGCTGACGTTGACCTCAATGACATAGCTACCTTCTGTCGCTGGGGCTATCCATGTTACCCTATCACCGGTGCCACGAATCGTTCCTGCACTCGGTTGATAGGTATACGTCAAAGGATCCTTTTCCGCATCCATAGCTAAAACGATAAGAGTAACTTGACTACCAGCACCAACACCTGCAGAGCTTGCTTTAAATGAGTTGATAACAGGAGCCGTGTTATGTTCCTCCTCATCACTCCCACAACCCAATATTGTGAAGAAAGAAAACACGATAAAAAGCATGGTAAGCAAACGACATTTCATTTTTAGAACTCTCCTTCCCAAAGTTGTAATTGCTCCTTTTGCCGCCCTTCTATTTTGGAGGGTCTACTATTTCTACTGGTAGACCAATCACAAGCGGATGACATATTTCAAACTCCTCATCTTCAATACTTACTAATGCAAAGCAAACTTCATAATCTTCAAAGGGGTAATTCGGTACGATAAATCTTCCCTCAAACTTTTCCTGGTTAAAGATTTCCACCTCCGGCTCAATTCCTCCTTTTGTCCCTCCGAGGTTTTTATAAGATGACAGATTGTGAATTTCTCCTTCATCTTGCGTGTATGCTCTAATATAAGCAATTTCCCCAACAATGACGGGATACGGGGCTATGGTGATAACACCAGCAGATCCCCCTACCCAAGCGAAAATGAGCCATTCGTCATCCAAATCTTCGAGATAGAATATGGAATGCTTTTCAAAAGTTCGGTTATAATCAGTAAGATCTAACTCTTCTGGTTCCACAACGTGGCTATAGGTATGAGTTGCCTCGACAATTGCTTCCTTCTCCTGTATATCCATATTTGTGATAACAATATCACTTTGGGTGATTTCCCATCCCTTAAAAGTTTCCTCAAGTAATTGACGAACTTGGGCTTTTGTCGCTTGTCCACTTTGGCTCCGGTAGTTCGGAGAAAAAGCCGCCATAGCTGCTTCTATATCTTCCGTAGCGAAAGCTCTGGCGAACTGTTCCAAAGTTGCTCGAATACGGTCAGGATTCGTAGGTGGCTTGGTAATAATATAATCGATTTCCTTCTGAGATGTACCTTGAGACCATTGCCACACCACCATCACCTTACCGCTTTCCAGATTGCCCTGAAACGTGGCTTGGGTGCGGTCGCTTGAAAGCTGCGCTGGATTGCCGTTGACTGTCACTGCCGAAACCGGCTTATTGAACGTGAATGTCAGCAAACTGGTGGGTTGGATTGTCGAACCTCCAACTGGGGTTGAGTCAATCAGCACAGGAGCGAGCATTCCCCTGACCTCCTCTTCAGTCAATGAGTCGGGAACATCGTCGGTGCAACCCATCAATAGAAGATACAGAAAAGGTAAAGCAAAGCTTGCAATTAAAAAAGATTTCCACATCGGTTAGTCCTCCCTGAAATCTAGAATTGTACGTGAACTATAACCCTTCCGCCATCAATTGTCGGTTGTCCTTCGAGTGCGACCTGGCGTTTTTGTTGCTTGGGCTTTGTCACTGCTGCATCTAGAGTGTTAATTCCCCAAACTGCGCCAAGTACAATTTGTGTTGCTACCGCTAGCTTACGAGCGAATTTCGCCTCGTTAAAGGCATCTTCTTGTTCACGAAGTAGATTACGAAGTTCAGGTGTCAAATTCTCTTGTTGAGGTGCTGTTTCTTTTAGTCTGTTCAGAACTTCGTCATATTTGTCTAACTTCTGTGAGTATCGATTTCCTGACCACAGTACCGCACCAATCATACCGGCTGTTAAGCTCGTATAGGTCCACCCCCAGATATGACGGCCTTGAATATGCTGCCCCAGTCCAGGCAAGGCTAACGATGCAGAAAATGCCATACCGCGCGTCTGCACCAAAACTTTGACTTTAGTTTTAATTCCATTCGATTCTGGTCCCTTTACCTCGCCTCTCCTATTTGAGTCCGAACCTTTTGTTCCTGCTCTACTCCTAAAGCCCTCCCGCCACTTCTCCGCTGTAATGAAGAAGAATTTCCCTTTGCCCTCCCCAAGAATAGATTTCTGTGGCGATTGATTAATATTTGGATTTTTCCCCGCCAAAGTTGTCTTTATTTGTTGTCCAATATAATCGTAAAGTTCTTCGAAATGAATCACACCATCTTTCGGGATCTGATTTCTGCCAGCGTCAGCTTCGCCGGAGAGACCTTCAAGAAATGTGTAGGTAAAGAGACTTCCGCCCCATTCTTTCACACTCCCATAAGAATTCTGGTTTTCGGCTCCGGCCGTTATTAAATAATGTCCAGGTTGTGACAAATCTTCAAGATACAACTTTTCGGGACTTCCGGCTGCCTGAATCCCTGCCAAACCGCTAAAACAGCAATCTAGGACAAAAAGCTGATGTTTCGCGGAGATGCCCTTAACCCACCCCTCAATCTCATCCATGCTAATCATATCACTCCACGATTCTTTTTCTGACACTAACATGGGAAGATATCCTCGAGGATTACCACTCGGTAACTTTTTTTGGGTTCCATGACCGGAATAATAAAACAGGAACTTATCTTTCTCTTCAATCATCTCAGGGAAAGTTTCCTCCATATACTTGCCAATGACTTCCTTGGTTGCCTCCCTATTTGTCAGTGTAACAACATAATCAAATTCTGCTTCATTGATGAGATAATTTCTAACTCTAAGGGCATCATAATACGGCGACTCCAGAGTACCCCATCCTCCCGAATAGTTGCTCAGTCCGATAACAAGGGCATAACTTTTGTTGAACGCTTTTCCTTTAAACCGCTTGGAAAATTTCTCCCATATGCTTTGATCCGTTTTGAGCCAGTCATCGAATTTCTCTCCCCAAGTGCGCTTATCCTTTCTCTGATAAATCTCGTGAATGTCTCGCTTGTAGAGTTGGGATACACACAATTTTGGGGAAGCCATCAGGATAGATAGCAGAAGGCAGGTAAAAATTGAATATCGTCTCATTTTTCATCCCCTCCATCAACCCTTTTGTCCTTTTCGCCATGTTGTTATGAGCGTCACGATTGCAGTGGCTAAACTGACGACGGCTGTCGCTAAAGAGATCATGACGGTCATCTCCTCAGTTCCCTTGCTTTCGATGTTAGCAGGGATACGATGCGTTACAAAATAGCCAAAGGCTACAGCAGAAATGATAAGAAACACTACTACTATCAAAATTCGCTTTTTCATGTCCTCGACTCCTATGGGGACTAATTTTGGAGAAAATTTGAAACATGCCGAAAATTACCTACCTCTTTTTTGTCCAATGAAAGCGGGTTACGACTCAATCTCTGAAGGGGTACAACCCCGCGCCAATACAGATTGGAAGCCGCTTTCAAAGGTGGTAGACTTGAGTAAAGAACCTTTACCACCAAGACACCAAGACAACTTGGTGCCCTTAGTGTCTTGGTGTCTTAGTGGTTCGATGAAATTTTGCGTTTCCACCTACCATCGCTGTTTATAACCAGACAAAAAAGGCAGAATGCAGATAACGTAGAGGGTTCAAAGGCACTCTCATTGATTACCGATACCTTTTAATACCAGTTGGCACCCGACTACTACTGGTATTGAATAGTCTATGAAGAACAATGGAACCCCTACTTACTTGGACGAAAATTAGGTACCTAAACTGTAATTTGAATTAAATATCTTCCGACCCATGATGTTCGGTATAAACCGTCCACGTATCGGTATGTTTATTATATCGGCTTAGACCACGTTGTGTTCCAACCCATACATTATCGCCATCGGCGGCGATTGATAAAACGCCATTATGGGCCAGTCCATCTTCTTTAGTGAGAGTTTTCCAGGTTTTGTTCGTTTTGTTGTAACGCACTACACCTGCATCGAATGTCCCGAACCAGACAGCTTCACCACCCACCCCTACCCCTCCGGAGGAGGGGACGGCGATGCAGGTGATGCGGTTACTGGGCAAGCCGTCCTCAGTGGTAAAGTGAACCCAATCGTGAGTGGCTTCGCTATATAGCGTAACGCCTTTGTCACCGCCGAACCAGACCTTATCTCCGTCTATGGCGATGCTGGAAACTTCGTTGCTGGCAAGCCCATCTTCTTCGGTAAAGGTTTTCCAGAGGTCCTTGGAAATATCATAGCGGCTTACACCTCTGCGAGTACCAACCCAGACGGCATTCTTAGAAGCTGACATACACCAAACTTCGTCTGAGATGAGAGTTTGAGCGAATTCTTTGGAAACAGCCATTGCTTGAATTTCTGTGCCGGAGGTGTAACTAACCCAGGCATTTGGGTCATCGGCGGTGCGCGGGTATTTACCGATGCCTGAACTGGTGCCCATCCAGACATTACTGCCAGCGATTGCGACTGAGGTGATGTCGGGATGAGGTAGTCCGTTCTCTGGTGTATATTTATCCCATCGGTCGGCGATTTTATCGTATCTGTTGGCGCCATTTCGAGTACCAATCCAGACAAACTGGTCGTCCACTGCAATCGCGCTGACATTGTTATCCGCCAGACTTTCCGCTACTTCTGGCTCCCACCAACTCCATGAACCGCTACTTGTCCTCATCGTTTGCCTACCGCCTTTCTTTTTGAAATTTTCCCAGGCGCCGTACCACTTGTCGTAGCGAGATAGTCCTTCATCAGTACCGCACCACACATAGCGGTCATCAACCGCCAGAGCTTTGACTTCTCGCCCGATGAGCGTATCCATCTTGGTGAAATACGTCCACGATTCTGTTCGTTTGTTATATCGGTTCAACCCTCTCGGCGTTCCTGCCCAAACATATTTTTCATCGACTGCCAGGCCGCGGTCATTGATGTGATTTTGAAGCAACCCGCTTTTTTCATCGAAAGAAGTCCACGTGCCAGAAGCAAGGTGATATCTTTTAAGGCCATTCGCTTCCGTCGCGAGCCAGATATAATCACCATCTTCTGATATTTCTTTGACGGCTGAACCCCAATCTCCTTGCGGTTTAATATTCGTCCACTCGTCTGACTCTCTGTTATATCGTGTGACTCCAGCATCCCGCCAGGAATCATAAACAATCCAAACGTCCTTATTACTCACAATAATCTTTCTTATTTCATCGCTCATTAGAACATCTGTCGTTGAAAATGTTTCCCATTTACTTAGTGCTTTATCATAGCGAGAAAGCCCCTTGTTAGTGAACCTGCCCCAGCCGCCGCGAGCAACCCAAACATATTCGTCATCTACGCTAACCCATTCCGAACCATCCGTTACCAAACCATCCTTAGTGGTATAGACCCTCATTTCGCCAGTTTGCTCGTTGAACTTGTAAAGATTTGACCTCATTGACAACCATACTTCGTCACCATCGACAGCAATCGAAGTGACTCGGTCAAATGGATATGCGCTATTCAATTTGATTACGTTCCATTTCTCGGTCTGTTTGTCGAATTTGTTTATGTTCCCGCCACCAGCTTCGCTTACCCAAACGCTACGTTTGCTAACGTTGACGTCGCGTAGGTCGTTTGAATCCAACCCATCCGCTGTCGTATAATGCCGCCAGGTATCAGAGGGTTTGTGATATCTCAACACTCCGAGGTCGGTAGCGAACCACACATAATCGCCATCCACTTGAATGTAACGAATTTGAGTTATGGATTGAGCTTTTGTGTCTCTCAAGATATCTGCTCGAGTGAATCGCTGCCAGGTTTCCGTATTGCGGTTGAAGCGGATTATACATCCATTAACCGAATCTTCCCAGTTTGAAAACCAGATGTAGTCCCCATCGAATTCGATATTGGATATACCCATCTCTAACAATGGCTTTACAGAAACCTGAGCTTGATACTCCTGCAATTTATCTTCCAATAGATTATACTCCACCAACCCTGCGGTTGTACACAACCATAAAGAATTTCCATCCCCCTTACCAAAGGGGGCAGGGGGTTGTCTAGTTAGCGCGAGGTCTTTGATATCATAGTTGCTTGTTTTTTCAAATCGATTCAATTCATTAGTCTTCATGTCAAATTTAGCAAGCCCAGTTGGAGTGCCAATCCAGAGGTAATTGTTCACTTTATCCATCAATAACGCTCTGACATTATCATTGGGCAAGCCATCTTTCACTGTCAGAGTTGTCCAACTATTCTTTGGGCTATCATAGAGGGATAAGCCTCCTTCTGTGCCGACCCAAAGTTGGAATTCCGATATAAGGATAGTATTGATGGTATCACTCCCCAATCCATCTTTCACATTATAGACCATCACCTCTTTAGTCTTAGGTTCATAGCGCCATAAACCATTTTTGGCGCCAGCCCAGACGTAATGGTCATTCGACGCAATAGCAGTGATTAAAGTATTAGGAAGCCCATCTTTGCCTGCCTGTCCAGGAACGGCAAGCAGGTCGGCAAAGCTTTCTAACTTGCGAGTCGTTTGGTCAAAACGATAAACGCCGCGGCTCGTGCCAAACCATAAGAGCTCTGGCTGACTAGAGATACAAGTTACGGCTTCGGCTTTCAGACCATCGTTTTCATCATAGAATTTCCAGCGATTATCTGCGAGCATTTCGCCCAACCCCCGGTCCGTTCCAATCCATATTTGAGGACTTCCAACAACGATTGCGGAGATATAGTTGCTCACCAGGCCATTCTTCTTGTCATAATTAGACCATTCACCACTCGTTGGGTTATATTTCGATAAACCTTCAGCGGTGCCTATCCAGAGTTGACCTGATTCATCAACCGCAATCGCACGGACATCGTTATCTGCCAGTTGGTCAGCTTTGGCATAAATCGTCCATTTGCCAGAATTTTTATCGAACTTGCTGACTCCGCTTTGATAAGTGCCAAACCAGACGTCGTTTCCGGAAACGTGAATCCACGTTACATGGTCATCTGCCAGTCCATCCGCGCGGGTATATCTTACCCAGGTATTGACCGATTTGATATACCTTTGCACGCCGCCATTCGCTGTTCCGAACCAGACGCTATTGCCATCGACAACGATTGAACGAATTTTGTTGCTAACTAATAAGTCGGTTTGGGTATAGGTACCGATGAAGGTTTGGTCGGTTTTGCTGTAGCTACTTACTCCAGAATTATAGGTTCCAAACCAGACCGTATCTTCTCCAACGGCAATCGTCGTTATCTCTTCGCCGATGAGACCATCTGCCTTCGAATAGTTATTCCACGAGTCCGTGCTACGTTGGTATCTGCTAACACCTCCAGTGCTGGGTTTCTTCTCGCGGACATCCATGAACCGGAAGTCGTCTCGACTCATTTTATCTGCGCCTGTTCCAACCCAGACATATTCACCCTCCACGGCAATCGTTTTGATATTGTTGCTGATAAGCCCATCCTTCTTACTGCGAACCGCCCAGCTATCGATGGTTTTATCGTAGCGGTTGAGACCACTTTCCGTGCCAAACCAGACGTAATTGCCATCGACTGCGATGCTTGAAACCTTTTCACTGGAAAGGCCATCCTGTCGTTTAAACATCCGCCAGGTATTCGTTGGCACATTATATTGGCCCACGCCTTTATCAGTGGCGAACCACACCAGATTGCCATCCACTGCCAGAGCGTTAACTGCATCATCTACCAGACCATCAGCCTGGGTATATGAAACCCAAGAGTCAGTTTTTCTTATATATCTTGATACACCTTGGTCTGTTGCAATCCAGACATTATCACTGTCAGCGGCAATACCGCGCACGTTGTTGCTGATGAGAGTCTTCTGATACTGGACTGCCCCTTTCGTCTTGTCCACGGTCTCAGATATAGTATTAGTTTGAGATAAAGGTTGCGGAACAGTTTCTATCCGCTTGTTAGGTGGTTGCAGGCTAAAGCATCCAGAAAAACTTCCTAACAGAAAAAACCAAATGATTAAGGTTGATATTCGCTTCATGATTGTAAATTGCGTCATCGCAATAGTACCTTTGTCACTTCCTTTTCTAAACATCAATATCCCAGTTGGTGAGTGGTGAGTGGTAATTGGTAAATAGTGACTACCACTCACCAGTAACCAGTAACCAGTAACCAATTACCAGTCACCAGTCTACCAGTCACAATCTAAACACAAGCATACTGGTGTAAATATTAAATTTAATAATCAAACTTACCTAACGGAGATAGTATCTTTGCTATTCCACGCAAATTTTGTGACATTTCAATATTAGACTGAAGTTTGCGTTTCTGGTTTAATGGCAAAAGTGAAACGTAACCAAACTTTTCTTTAAGAAAGAAAAGTTTGAACAAAAGAAATAAGAGGAAAAACGTGAAACGTGATACGTGATAAGGTTTTAGGCTTCACGTTTCACGCCTCACGTTTCACTCAGTTATGGTCTAAAAATTGGGCTCATATTCGCGTTGATACGTTGTGTATCTGTGAAAGAATCCGTCCAGATTTCAAAAACGATTTGGTCGCCACCGCCCGCTTCCGCAGCCGATATAATCTCTGCGTTCTTAGCAACTCGAACATGATATTGAGATAAAATCTCACTTCTTAAGACTTCATTGAAGAGCTGTAATTCCGCGACATCTTTCTTCTTTTCCGCTTGCGCCACAAACTCTCCAACTGCTTTATCAACTGGTTGAGCGACACGTTGGTCTACGCGGCTGGTATCAACTGCGCCGGTTTCAACACGTTGTTCATAACGTCCTGTAACCTCCGACGTTGCTCCGGCTTGAGTGGCCGTCGGACCAAGTTTGTCGGCGACCGCGGTGCCAGCGAGTGTGGCTCCGGCGGGGCCGGCAGCGCTCTGTGCCATTGCGGTCGGTTGGCTGGTCATAATTTTGCCGACCTGCTCTAATTTTTCGTACCTTTCTTTTGCTGCTGTAAGTTGCTCCTGCTGTTTGAGAAGCAATTGGTCATCTACGGTTTTTGCCTGCGTAACTTCTGCCGTTTTTCCACCCACTTCCAGGACAGTAGTAGCCTTTTCTATCACTTGCTTCTGCTCTGCGGTTTCTTGCAGCAACTTTTGTTCCGCTTCCATTTCCGCCTTCAGGATTCTTTGCTGGTCAGTTAATGCAACATAAGCGCTACTCGCTCCACCACCAGTAGCTGCTGATAAACCGCCCGCTGCAGTCATGGGGCCAGCGCCTGCAGTACCACCACCAACAATAAATTGCGCGGCAAGGTCTTCGCCTTTTGGAGCTAAGGACAAAGTAACTACAAAAGTCCTATTTTCACTGGAATACCGCGTCTTTAAATTTGGATTAATTTCGACCTTTAATTCTCTCGGTGTGGGGGTAAATTGTCTGGCAACAGCACGCCATAAGTAAGTGGCAAAGTGTCCAACTGGTATCCTCTGTTGACTGGAAGCTATCAAGGCAACATTTTGTGCCATACTCATAAGGGTATGTGGACTAATAGGTTTAAGCATTATTATTCACTCCTTTCATATTTGTGTGCCTTGTCCTCAGCAACGCTTCTATTAATTTATGCTTTGATGAGTTGTTTGTGCCTTGTACTCATCAATGCTTCTATTAGTCGATGCTTTGACGAGCACAAGGCACAAAAAAACGCACACGACAGAGAAATCTTAACTTATATTGTTTTTGGCATGTTTCAAAATTCGCCCCAAATTACTTTACCTTTTTTTTGCTAACCGATTCAACCTGGCAAGATGGCAAGACGGCAAGAGGGCTAATAGTCCTTTGCCTCCTTGCCCTCTTGCCCCCTTGCCCCTGATTATTTATCCGTTAGCCAAAAGCCGCGTAGCTAAAAAGTGTAACCATATTTTTGAAACATGCCCTCCCAAATACATAGTTTTCACTTGGAATGAAATGATTTTAATGTTATAATTGCTAAAATCCGATTCATTCTATAAATATTTTGGCGAAATAAACTTCATGTGTGCCAGAACCGTTAAGCGAAACGGCAGCAAAATGCAAGTGACCCGTCAAATATGAGGTGAAAATAATGTCTCTCCCAATTGAGAAAATCACAGAGTTAGCTTACTCTGATAGATATAAAGAGTATTATGCGGAATTGCTGATGGAACTATTGGCTAGTGATACAACTCCCAAAAGCGATATTTCCATAATAAGGGAAAATGAGATTAAGGCATTTGGGATAATCGAAAGAGAATTGAAGAATATTGAGGATAGCATTGTAATTAAGCGAATTCCTATCAATGAAGTTATCGAGTCACATCCATATTTCACTCAACCGTATTATACGAAAATACCTGAGAAGCCACAAGGCTTGTCTGTGAATGAAACATATAACGGCAGATACAACTTGGTCGCTGTTGTGAAGGGGCAAAACGAAAGTGAAAGCGGACATAAGATTATCTACAACTCGCATATTGATACAGTTGCACCGTTCCTCGAATATCGCAGAGAAGGCGACTTGATTTATGGACGCGGAGCATGCGACGCGAAGGGACAAGTGGCGCTCATGCTCTCTCACATCAAACTTCTGAAGGAACTTGGCGAACCGATAAATCAGGATAGGATTTATCAGTTTGTGATAGATGAAGAGCCAGGAGGCAATGGCAGTCTATCGTTAGCAATTGACCAATCCTTTAAGGATTCGACAGATATCATTGTGTTTGAAATTACGAACAACAAAGCTCATCCTGCCAATAGAGGCGCGCTCTGGTATAAAATAGAACTGGCTGGGGCTTTTGATGATAAAATTAACGTTGCGGAAATGCAAGCCTATGTTGTTCTCGCGCTTGAAGCAGAAGGTAGGAGCATCAAAAGTGAAAGTAACCATCCGTTGTTCCCAACCCGTCCGGTGCAGACGTGCCAGGGGATTCTCGGTAGCTATGGTAAACATCCTTCTGCGGTAAACGATTTTGTTGGGTTCAAAATATCCGCCGATGGAGTGAGTTCACAACAGTTACGGCAAATCATTGATGAAGCCGTCCGCGCGTATTGCAATGACTACGGAGACAAGACAAAGGAGATAGACCCAGTTACGGGAAAACCCAAAGTTGAGCAGCATTACAATATAGGGGCAAGGGGTGAGGAGGCAAAACGGCAGGGGGGCAAGAGGGCAAAGTTTAGCCTTTCTGCCCTCTTGCCCTATTGCCCTTTTGCCTCCTATCCCTCTTGCCATCTCGCCGTATTGCCAGGTTTCACCAAATATGACCTTGAAATATTCGGCAAAGGCGGACACATGGGGGCTATCCTTGAATGCGACGACGCAATTACAAAAGGGGCATACATTATCAAGGCCTTTAAGGATTTTGAACGGAAAAATCCAGGCACCCAAATTACGGTAGCAATGGGTCAAGATTCCGATTCGCGCAAATTGATTATAGAAGGCGGACAGGGATTTATTCCAACGCACACCATTGAAGAAGTACAAAAGCGATTGAACCATGCCGTCGCAAAAGGTGCGCAAGAATATTGTCAGCTTATTGGTGTGACATACAAACCGGAGATGGCGATTACGACGTATGAGAAATTGCATAACGACGCGTATGTCAGCCCAGTTGATTGTCCGGCGATGCAAGCGCTGCAAAGCGCTTTTGAAGAATTGGGCCTGGATTTTGGTAAGCCGACAGCCTGGCTCGTAAGTTGCGACGCGAGAATTTTTGCAAAGGAAGGTTATAATGTTGTGACCTTCGGGCCGGGCTTACTGTCCGATGCTCACCAGCCTGTCGAGAAAATAGATATCAAACAGGCTCAAGAAGCATTGGCGATAAGTGCTATAGCGGCGTTGAATTTGGGGAATAAAAGCTATGAAACGTGATGCGTGAAACGTGATGCGTGATGCGTGATTAATCTTCACGTTTCACGTATCTTGTATCGGAGGAATACGAAAATGGGTTCAGACAAAAAAATTAGACTATTCCAGGTTGGTCTTGGAACATTTGGCACATCGTCATTAGCAATCTGGCGGCAATTGGGCTTTAAGAGTCAAGGAGAAGTGGTCGAGACGGTTGGCTTCGGAGACATTGTGGAGAAAACTTATGTTCAAGCGCGAGAGCTTTTTGCGCGCGCAAGTATTACAGAAGACCGATTGCCTGAAGATTATTTCAATTCACTCACCAGATTGCATGGTCCAGAGGAAACTCTCGCTGAGTTTATAAAATCTCCCGAGAGCGGCAACGCAGTATATGTTTCCACTCCCGATTTTGCGCACCATGCTTACCTGATGGCTGCTGCCGAAGGAGGAAAACATATCTTCTGTGAAAAGCCGTTGGATATAACATATCTCGGTGCGTTAGAGGTAGTGCGGGAAGCGAAAAAACAACACAAGGTTTTACACGTTGATTTTCATAAGCGTCCAGACCCCTATCATAATCAGTTGCCCGATATCATCAAAGGCGGCGCAGGTGACCTCGGCGAAATTCTGAATGGCTATGCTTGGATGAAAGACCAGATAGTTGTGCCGAGAGATTGGTTCCGTGGTTGGGCGCATCTTGCCAGCTCATTTTCATTTTTAGGTTCACACATGGTTGACCTTGTAGCCTTCGCCATGGATTTTCCGCAGCCGGTATGGGTTTCAGCGACAGGACACAAGAAAAAACTCGCTAACCTTGGTGTTA
>Ga0194125_10000777_pt1 | contig 54220 bp, 45 predicted proteins | sample TA2KigC250mmetaG_FD_148626 | JGI IMG/M metagenome (GOLD analysis project Ga0194125, IMG submission 148626) | Freshwater microbial communities from Lake Tanganyika, Tanzania - TA2015034 Kigoma Deep Cast 250m | ecosystem: Environmental > Aquatic > Freshwater > Lake | place: Tanzania: Lake...
GGTGATAATCCAATCTACACTCTTAGTGGATCTGCTGTTGAGAAGTTCGCAACTCAAGGTGGAGAATCAACTCAACTCTTCATTCTATCTGGTAATGCAGATCAAAAGAATACAGAATCATATGTTGCTACTGGATCTCTCTTCAGCATCGTTGATGGCAGCGAGGCGAGAACATATATCTATGTTGCTCAGTCGCCAGATACACCAGCAACGATTATTACCGAGACTTATGATGATATTACACAGACAGCAAATGCTTATGAGAACTATGGATTCATCACTGATGTAGTAACCACTTCCGAAGACTATGGCATCACTGATGTTATAGAGTTCTTTGTACTCAAGGGTGCTGCTGACGAATCGTTCAATAAGGGTCTATACACAGCTTCTGGTTCTATTAACATCAGTGGAGTTGGCAAAGTTAGAGAGATTCCAAAATGGGTTGGCGGTGGTACGATTGCCATTGCTGGCACTATTACCGAGAAGAATACTGAGTCTTATACGGGCACAGGATCTATTGCTGCTCTATCTGGTGCTGCTGAAGCATTTGGTGCAAATCCACCAGAGAATACTCAAGCATTCACTTACAGTGGATCTGCAGTTGAGAAGTTCAGAGCGAACCCACCAGAAGACTTTGCTCAGTACACCTTCGGCAACTTTGCAACCGAAAGCTTCACTGCACAGACGCCCGATAATACAGTTGCGATTAGTATTGATGTTGATTCAGTTGAAAGAAATACTGAGTCTTATACGGGCACAGGATCTATTGCTGCTCTATCTGGTGCTGCTGAAGCATTTGGTGCTAACCCACCAGAATCTACACAAGCATTTACTACTTCTGGTACTGCTGTTGAGAAGTTTAGAGCAAACCCACCCGAAGACTTTGCTCAGTACACCTTCGGCAACTTTGCAACCGAAAGCTTCACTGCACAGACGCCCGATAATACAGTTGCGATTAGTATTGATGTTGATTCAGTTGAAAGAAATACTGAGTCTTATGTTGGTACTGGTAATGCATTCACCTTCGTTGATTCTGACGAAAAAGTAACATTTGACTATACTGTTGAGATACCAGAAGTTCTTAATGAGTATAGAAATCTTATTAAGGATGCCACTGTATCCACAGAAGATTATGGATTGATTTCCGTTGCTGCGGATTCGTTTGATGATTGGGGTGCAACTGCAAGAAGTTATATTGAGATCATTCCAACATCTATTGTTCGTTCTGCTCCTAGAGAGTTTGGTGTCGGTAATCTATTTGCAGTATCTGGTGCAGCAGAAGTCTTTGGTGCTAACCCACTAGAGAACACCCAGATCTTTAGCTACACTGGCACTGCTACGGAGAAGAATACCGAGTCTTATGTTGGTGTAGGACAATCTGATCTGACTGGTGATGCGGGTGAAGATTTAGTTAAGACTTACGAAGGTTCTGGTGGATTGTTCAATATTGGTGGATCTATCTTCTTCATTGGATACTATCCATACGTTGATTATATAACATTATTTACTTCTGGCGCTGCTTCATATATTGAAGTTAATGCATTCAATGGAACTGGCACAACTTCGCTGACTGGTGATGCGGGTGAAGATTTAGTTAAGACTTACGAAGGTTCTGGTGGATTGTTCAATATTGGTGGCGGATCTGAGGCAAGAGTATATGTATATGGTTCTGATGTTATCATCGGATTTAATGAAGTTGATTACGGATTTATCACTGAAACACCAACTGCTGATATTGACTACAGTACCATCACTATTGGCGAAATCGGTGGAATCTTTGATTATGGCAAGATAACATTTGAAGAGACTATTATTTCTGCAACGGGTCTTGTTGATATTTCTGGTGCTGTATATGTTACCACATCTCCAGCATACTATGGATCTGGTACTCTCACTCTTAGCGACACTGCACTTGAAAGAAACACTGAGGCGTTCAACGGAACTGGTACTGCTTCGCTTACTGGTGTTGGACTTGAGAATAATACAGAAAGATATATTGGTGTTGGCAATCTATTTACAACTGGAGGACATAGCGAAGTATTCGGTGCTAACCCAGTTGAATCCACTCTACTCTTCATCTACGCTGGTGCTGGAGTTGAGAAGAACACTGAGTCTTACGTTGGTACTGGCACCGCAACTGCTAGCGGTGTTGGTATTGAGAAGAACACCGAAATATTCAATGGTTCTGGTAATCTATTCACTACATCTGGTGCTGCTGAGGCATTCATTGTTGATGTACCACCATCAACTCAGATCTTTAATATCGCTGGATATTCAGTTGAGAAGTTCACTGCTAATCCACCAGAAGACTTTGCTCAGTTCAGCATCAACGTTACTTCTGTTGAGAAGAACACTGAGGATTATGTCGGTATTGGATCTGTATCTATTGACATCACTTCCGTTGAGAAGAACACTGAAGTATATGTTGGTACGGGAACTTCAACTCTAAGTGGCGTTGGATTAGCGAATAACACAAAAGTTTATATTGGCGTCGGTTCTCTGTTCACTGTTGGTGGATCTGCAGAAAGAGTTCGTTTCAACCCACCAGAAGGCACACAACTATTTGCTGTAACTGGTTCTATCACAGAGAAGAACACAGAGTCTTACGTTGGCGTTGGATCTACTGCTCTCACTGGAGCTGGTATTGAGAAGAACACTGAGGTATTTGTCGGCACTGGTTCCACTGCTCTCACTGGAGCTGGTGTTGAGAAGAACACTGAGGTATACATCGGAACTGTAGTTTCTGCTTCGTTTGATGGAGTTGCTGAAACTAAATTCATCACGGTTTACACTGCTGTTGTTTCTGGTGATGGAAAGTACGTTGTTTCGGTATCTTCGGTTGAAAGAAATACCGAGTCTTACGTTGGTACTGGCACTGCAACTGCTACTGGTGTTGGTATTGAGAAGAATACCGAAGCATTCCTTGGTACTGGAGAACTATTCTCGTTCAATGGTCTTGCAGAAAGCTTTACCGTCAACCCAGAAGAAGGTACAGTTCTCTACACATTCGTTGGCGCTGGCGTTGAGAAGAACACCGAGAAGTGGGTTGGAACTGGCACAACGACTCTCAGTGGAACTAAGATTGAGAAGAACACTGAGTCCTACGTTGGTGTTGGTACTGAGACTCTCGGCGGTGCAGCAGTTGAGAAGAACACCGAAATATTCAATGGTTCTGGTAATCTATTCACTACATCTGGTGCGGCTGAAGTCTTTGGTGCTAACCCACCAGAGAATATTGTTCTCTTCACTTATGCTGGAGCTGCAGTTGAAAGAAACACTGAGTCTTATGTTGGCACTGGCACCGAGACTCTTACAGGAACTGCAGTTGAGAAGAATACAGAATCCTATGTCGGAACTGGTATTCTCAACGCTTTATCTGGTGCTGCAGAAGCATACAGTGCTCAGAAACCAGAGAATACTGTTCTCTTTACATTCGCTGGTGCTGGCACAGAAAGATTCATTGCTCAAACCCCAGAGAATACTCAACTCTTCAAAATCACTGGATTCTCTGTTGAGAGAAATACCGAAGCACACTTCGGTACTGGAACTACAACTGTCGCAGGAACTGCAGTTGAGAAAAACACTGAAGTATACAACGGTACTGGCACTTTCACTGCATCTGGCGTTGGACTCGAATCTTTTGCACCAGTATATATTGCATCTGGAAATCTATTTACTACATCTGGTTCTGCCGAGTCGTTTGGTGCTAACTCACCAGAAGATACTTCTCTCTTCACTATTCTTGGCTTTGCAGTTGAGAGAAATACAGAAGCACACTTCGCAACTGGTGAAGCAACTGTAACTGGCACAGCAGTTGAGAAGAACACCGAGTCTTATGTTGGTATCGGTCAACTATTCTCCTATACTGGAGCGGCAGAAAGTATAACTGTAAATCCAGAAGAAAATACTGTTCTGTTTACATTTGTTGGTTTCGCTGCCGAAAGTTTCTCTGCTCAAACACCAGAAAATACACAACTATTTGAAATCACTGGATTCTCTCATGAAAGAAATACAGAAACATATGATGGTAGTGGAACACTAACTGCTTCTGGTGATGTATATGCTCCAATATTCAAATCATATTTTGGTTCTGGTTCTGTATTTGCAATAAACGGAGCAGCAGAATCCTTTGGTGTCAATCCACCCGAAGATACTGTTCTCTATAACTTTGTTGGCGCTGCAACAGAAAGAAATACTGAAGTATACTATGGCGAAGAAATAATCTATGTTGAGATCGATTCTGATGAATCATCTTCAAGAATATATACTGGTTTTGGATCACTTTCCAGTGTATCTGGTGCAGCAGAAGTCTTTGGTGCTAACCCACCAGAGAACACTCAGTTATTTACATACACTGGCGCGGCTACAGAGAAAAACACCGAGTCTTATAGTGGTGTTGGAAATATCAATATTGATGTTTCTTCAACAGAAAAGAATACAGAATCATATGTAGGTGCTGGAACTTTAACTACATCTGGTTCTGTAAATGTTTCAGAAACAAATATTGTTATTGCTTCTGGATCTCTGTTTACATTCTACGGTGCTTCAGAATCTATAGGCGTAAATCCACCAGAAAGTATTGTTCTGTTTGCTTATAATGGAGCAGCAGTTGAAAGAAATACAGAATCATATGAAGGATTTACTGATATTTCAATTACTGGATTTATTGAAGAAAGAAATACTGAATCGTATGAGGGAAGTGGTTCACTAACATTTAATGGTATTTCTGATATTTCTTCCACAAATATTTACTTAGGTGAGACGGATATCCAACTATCTGGAACTGCAAACGAAGAATATGTGCCTAGTGGATATAGAGGTAGAGGAACAGCTACTATATCAGGTGCTAGTGTAGAATCTATTAGTGAAGTATTTGTTGCTTCTGGTTCTCTATTTGGTGTTGGAGGTTCGGCAGAAGCAACCACAAATGTTGTTGACAGTAATATTTTTGCAACTATTAGTGGTTCTGCAGTTACCACCAAGACAAATATTGTTCTCGGGAACGGAACATTATTCACATTTAATGGTGTGGCAGAATCTATTAGTAGAAATCCAGACACACAAACAACAGCATTTGTTATTTCTGGTTCAAGTGCAACTGTCAATAATCCATATCGCCCACCCAGAACTTACGTCTCCATTATCTAATCTTATAAATAAGAAAAGAAAGCATTCGGATAGGGAATTCCATGACTACCAGAGTCAAACTAAGAAGAGGAACGACCGCTGAACATAATGTATTTACTGGTGCTGAAGCGGAAATTACATTTGATACTGATAAAAAATCAGTAATCATGCATGATGGTACAACTCAAGGTGGATTTGAAGTTGCCAAACAGAGCACAGCAGTAGCCCTATCAATCGCCCTAGGTGGTTAATCTAGTAATATTAAGAGAGACATAAAAAAATGGCAAAACGCTTAGTACATAGTTACACCTTTTCCCCATCAACTAATACGGTAGTTATTGATGGCAATATTCATCTAAGAAGATTACTTCTGATTACTAATGTATCAGAAAATATTCTCATTTACAACTTTGCAGAACCAACCTTAGGTGCGAGTTCCGTAACATTTGATTCTGTTACCGAACAGACAACTCTTGTCTTGGCAAAAAATTGTTCTGAAATGAGTGCTACGGATAGTCTTCAAATCTTCATTGAAGAGGATGCAGTTAAGTTTGAACCAGACGAGGCATATACTGACCCAGTATCTAAGTTTAGAATCTCAGAAGCTCAGACTTTGATTGATACTGACTTTGAATATGGTCTTCAGTCAACTAAGTGGGAAACTCTTGAGATGCTCAATAATATCCCATCGTTTTTCAGCAGAAGTGGAGATACTCCTCTTGCGGTTACAAACGTAACCGTAACTGCAGATAATGATACATTGATTGTAACTGCACCTTCTCATGGTCTCTCGACAGGAACTCCCATTGATGTCCGTGGTCTTAGTGTAACTACACTTGAAGGTAGTTATATTATTAGATCGGTATTAGACTCCGATAGATTCACTTTTATCGCTAGAGAAGAAGCAACTTTTACTGGATCTGTTTTTGGTAGTTATACTACTATTGTTCCTGGGCAGTTTTATCAGAGTGCATCAGTATCATATAAAAAAATCATTACAGATGCTGCAACCCCATCAACGATTACGATTGAAACCCCATTCCCATCTGGGTTTGTTTCTGGTGCTTCATTTTATCTAACTAATACGATTGCTCTTACAAACATTTCGTTTGATTCTACTTTAGTAGATGTTGCCGATACTTTAACAAGCACCGCAACATTCGATCCAACTGGAACTCAGTCCGCTGGAACTTTAGATGGATATAATGTAACTATTTGGGATAAGCAAGGTGTTTCTGGTATCGCAAATAGCAGAACTATTACTAGCGATTCTATTGATATTTCAACAAATAATATCACATTAAATGCTCACGGATTTACTGATGATACAGCTGTAGTTATTTTCCCTGCTGCTGGTGCTTCAATCCCTGACGGATTAACTGGTGGTAGAGCATATGTTCTCAGAACTGTTGATGCAAACGTTTTCTACCTAACAAGATATTGGGGTTCAACGTCAGCAGTTGATATTACTAGTGTAGGTTCTGGTCAGTTCCTTATTGTCAAGGCATATGGCGTAAGATCTATTAATCCTTCAACAGATAACTTTAAGTTCTACGAGTCTCCTGGGTGGGCAGCAACACAAAAATTTGTTTACTATAGAGGTGATCAATCCCCATCTCTTATTCAATCAACTTCTTACTCAGGCGCTTCTTCTGTATCTGGTCCTGCCGATGCAGTTGGAACTATTGGGGAATGGTATACTGCTGACACAGCAAACTTATCTAGTACATATTTTATTACTGCTGGTTCTACTGTTGATTGGACCACAAATACTGCGTCAACTGGCACATACAATATTACAGAAGGACCACTTCTTGCCTTAAACTCACTAAGAAAAGAAGCAGGTTCTTTCAGTGGAACTGGTACTATTTCTACCACTACTTTAACCATTTCAGCTGTAACTGATGGTCGTTTAAGAATCGGCAGTGTTATTTCTGGTACTGGTGTAACTGTTGGTACTAGAATCACTGCCCTTGGTACTGGTACTGGTGGTATTGGAACTTATACCGTAAGTGCTTCACAGACTGTTTCCGCCGCAACAACGATTACAGGTAACCTACAATATTCCGTAGACTCACTAGCAGTAACTCCACTTGGAGCTACATCGCGCAAAGGAGAAACATATGATACTACTGGTTCTAGTGGTATTGCTCTTGTTACTCCGAATATGATCTCGGGTAACTTGATTAACTTTGGTGCAAACACACAACCATTCACAGATGCTCAAGGTGTTGCTGTTATTCCTCTTCCTGGAACAACTCTTCCTTCTGGTTTGATTGGTGGTAGAGCATATGCTATCAGAACAACTGGTCCTTCTGGAGCTTCAGCATCTACTCCAGCTCTAGTACTGGCACAAAACAGCACTACAGCACAGACTCTAACAGGATTTTCTGGTCCTGGATTCTTGCTGATTGCTGGTATGGTAATCAGCACCGTTGCTAATAACAGTGCAACGATTACCATGCAAGCTGCTGATGTCAATAATAACAATGCTGGTAGAGGTTTTGCGATCAATGGAACAACTGACCAAAAGTTTGTATACTTCAATGGTCCTGCTCTAAACAACCTTTCTTCAGCAGGAAACGTTTTCCAAAGTGCTATTAGTGGCGTTGGTTCTTCTGGTAACTCATGGGCAGCATCTGAATGGACTACTAATGGTAGCACATTTATTGGTACTGTTGCCACAACTAATGCCAGTGCTACTATTACCGTTTCTGCCTCACCAACTGCTATTACAGGATCACTTGAAATTGGTTCGGCAGTTGCTGGTCCTGGTATTCCAAACGGCGCATTTATCACTGCATTTGGAACTGGTACTGGTGGTGCTGGTACTTATACGATCAGTGCTGCTGCTGGTGCTGGATTTGGTACTGGAGTTATTACGGGTCAAAATATTAGTCTTACAAATACTTTCTTCAGTAGATCATATCCATCTGCAACCACAATGACTCTTTCTACTACAAGAGGTGGTACAGCATTCAATTTCTCTGCTGCGTACTCATTTTCTACTGGTCAACAGATTCACCTTCTAGTTCCTTATCGTTCATTAGAAACCGCTTGGTCTATCTTCCAACCTAATCACGGATATTCAAATAATGATGTAGTACGTTATGATTCCCACGGTTCTACTGCTATCAGTGGTTTAACATCTGGCACAGATTATTACGCAAGAGTCTACGATGTAAACAGATATTCACTATCTACAACTTCAGGTGGCGTTAAGATTAATCTCACTAACTTTGGCGCTACTGCAGCAAACACTCATGTGTTTGCTCAGACTAAGGGTATTCATGCATTCTTACCATACCAAGAATATACTGGAAGAAACCTTATCAACTTCCCATCTGCACACGGATTCTCAGATAACGACATCGTTACCTATTCAAATGGTGGGGGAACAAGTATTGCTGGTCTAACTCAGAATGCTGCAATATCAGTCTCTGCTATTACATCAAATTCTACTACATTTACAGTAACTACATCTTCAACTACATGGGCTGCAGGAGATGGTGTTGTAATCAATAATGTAACTCCTTCTGCTTATAACGGTAGTTGGACGATTGCTAGCACAAACGGAAGTACTTCATTCACTGTTAACAGCACAGCAAACCCAGGATCAGCAACTGCTTTCGGAACGGCAACAAAAGGATATTTTGTTGAGCTTAGTACGCCATTGAAGTTTGGTCTTAAGCAGACTGCAGCTGGTTCGCGTATAGATTTGGAAAGTTTTGGTTCTGGTTCTGCTCATGTCTTCACTGAAACTGTTTCCAATTCAACTGCCGATACTATTTTGAAAGTAAACCACGGATTAACTCCTGGAACAGAACTTGTCTATGATGATGGAGGTAACACAACGATTGGCGGTCTTACTGACTTACAGACATATTATGTCAAAGAAGTTATTGGACTTGATAGATTTACTCTTGCTTCAGAACCAAATGGCGTAAGAGTTAACTTATCATCTGCTGGTACAGGAACACAGTCCTTTAATGTTCAGACTGCTGGTTCATTTGATGGTGCATATGATATTAGCAATGTTATTTCTCCAACTGAATATAGCTTCTCTGTATCGTCGCAAGTTCCAAAGATTCAACGAAGCGTAAACCCAACAACTCAGCTTAACACAACTACTGACCTGTTCACAATCACAAACCACCGTTTTGCTACTGGTACTGCTGTTGAGTATAGCAATAACGGTAATACAAGCATTGGCGGTTTAACAAATAATGCAACTTATTTTGTTATTCGTACTGATAAAGATACATTCAAACTTGCGGATACTTATGTTGATGCACTAGCTGGAAACGTCAGAGATATTACTAATGCTGGTTCTGGAACTTCACACGTTTTTACATCATTCAGTGTTGTTGGCGAAGTTGTTGGAACTGGAACAGTTGCTGTATCAAGTGGTCTTTCAACTATAACTGGTGCTGGAACTACATTCCTTTCCACATTCCGTGTTGGCGATACCATCATAATCAACCTAGGAAATGGATCAGTTCTTCAATCAGAGATCATCGCAATCAAGGACAACTTATCACTTACGATTGCGACAGCAGCTTCAACAACTTCTTCAAATCTAGCATATCTGATTCCTTCTGGTCTGTATGTACGTCCTGGTTGCTACAGTCTACATAGACCATTTGACGGTGGTGTTGAAATCAATGCTGGTTATGGTGCTGACTCTCAGATCGTTCGTCAGACTCGTAGATACTTCCGTTATCAGTCAGGTAAAGGTCTTGTCTGTCAGTTTGCGATTAACTTCAATCCATCTATTGAGATTCAGTCAATCACTGCATCTGGTAATGTTGCTACAGTGTCTACTCTACTTCCACATGGTCTTATTCCTACTAAGACATTTATTGTTGAAGAAGCTGAAGTTACTTCTGGTGTGAATCACTACAATGGATCTTTTTCTGTTCAATCTGTTCTTTCTAGTACCACATTTACTTATGTGATGGCGGGAGAACCAGATGACGCATCTGCAAACGGATTCCCCAAACTACAGGTTAGAAACTGGAATGGTGCTGCTATTCGCTGTGGTATGAATGACTTCCAAAATGGTATGTTCTGGGAGTATGATGGAACCACTCTGTATGCTGTGAGAAGAAACAGCACTCAGCAGGTTGCTGGTACAATCAACGCAACTAGGAATAGCTCTGTTATCATTGGAAACGGAACTCGTTTCGTAGAACAACTTTCTCCTGGTGACTATGTTGTTATTCGCGGTCAATCATACAAGATTACTAGTATCGCATCTAATACTACAATGTATGTTTCGCCTTCATATAAGGGAGTAACTACATCTCGTGCAGTTATTACCAAAACTATTGATGTCAAAGTTCCACAAAATGAGTTTAGTATTGATAAATGTGATGGAACAGGTCCATCTGGTTATGTATTGGATATTGGCAGGATTCAGATGACCTATATTGATTACTCTTGGTACGGTGCAGGTAAGATTCGCTTTGGATTCAAGGACCAAGATGGTCATGTTAAGTATGTTCACGAGTTCAAGCACAACAACAAAGAGTATGAAGCGTATCTACGTTCTGGTAACTTACCTGCTCGTTATGAGATTGTTAACACAGGAACTCCACAGTTTGCTCCTTCACTAGCACACTGGGGTACTACGGTTGCTATGGATGGTAAGTATGAAGATGACGGTTCATACCTCTTCACTGGTTCGTCCTCACTCCTTTCGTTCTCTGGTAGCTCAACGACAACTAACGGTGATACTACTGGCAACTACTTATATGTAAATACTGATGGTTCTACAAGTACGATTCCAACTACGTTTACAAACACAACAACGATTGGTACTGCATCAGTTAATGTTGTAACAAACAGAATCACTCTGGCAAACCATGGATTTGCTGCAAACTCGTTGGTTCAATATCAAAACGGTGGTGGTGCTGGCATTAACGGATTAACTAATGGTGCGTACTACTTTGTAATCTCACCACAAACGAATGACTTCCAACTATCCGCAACTAAAAGTGGTAGTGTTATTGATATCACCAGTACAGGAAACGCCGCTCAGTTCTTCCGCCATAACTTCAGATTTGCAGTAACTCTTACTAACATTCCTGGTTATGGCAATAAACTGATTCATAGATTCACCACTGACGCTTCTGGTTTTGCTGCTATTGGATCTATTTCGTTCGGTACTCAAATCAAAGCAACTGCCATTAACTCAGTAACTGCAACTGCTGGTGGTCAGGCAAGAGTATATCGTGTTCTGAATGCTGGTAGCGGTAAAGCATCTATTGACTTCTTCTTCACTGCTGATGCTGCTTCACAAACAACCAACCCACCTGGAACCACTGGATTCATTCCTGCTTCAACATCTTATGGCAGTGTTCAGCATACCGTTGGTACTGATACTCCAATCCCACCATTGATTCCACTACTTTCGATTCGTCTTGCGCCTTCTGTTGATAGTGGTCTTGTTGGTCTAACTGGTGTCCGTGATATTATCAACCGAATGCAGTTGGATTTACAAACTGTAGGTCTACTCACAACGCACGACGTTGAGATTCGTTTGATTCTGAATGGTTCTCTAAACCAGTATAACTGGCAGAACATCGGTAGACCTTCTCTGTGTCAGTTTATTTCTCACGTTAATGATGATACTGTAACTGGTGGTACTATTGTGTTTACCTTCCGTGCTACTGGCGGATCTACAGAAGCTAGCGGTAAGAAGTTGGCAAACGTATTCAATCAGTCTATTGATAACCTACTATCACTAGGTAACTCAATCCTAGGTGGAGATGGTGTATTCCCTGACGGACCTGACGTTCTAACGGTTGCTATCGCGCCATTGAACACTTCTGGTATTACTGTTAACTCACCGTTCTCCCTATCATCTAGGATCACTTGGTCTGAATCACAAGCATAATCATAAATATCTAATAAAGAGATAGGAAACAATGACTAAAGAAGTACAATTTAGAAGGGGTACTACAACCCAGCACAGCACCTTCACAGGTGCTCTTGCTGAGGTAACCGTTGATACTGATAAAAAGGTTGTCGTAGTACACGACGGTGTGACTGCTGGTGGGCAGGAGATGGTAGGTAGGACCGCTACACAAACACTCACAAATAAAACGCTCACCTCCCCGACTATTTCTGGTGGAACGATTAATAACGCTTCCGTTGGTGCTACTACCAGAGGTACTGGTGCATTTACAGCACTGGATGCAAATGGAAACGTCATTCTCGGTAGCGATACTGCTGATACTGTTACTATTAACGGTACTGTCAACAGTACCCTCATTCTTGGAGATGGAGTTCAGATTCATGGTCCATCTACTCTAGTTATTGACCCAGCTGTTGTTGGAGATGATACTGGCACGGTTCAAATCAAAGGTAACCTAGAAGTTCTTGGAACTACTACTACTATTGATTCAACCACAGTCACATTCAACGATCCTTTGATTGTTTTGGGTGATGGATTGACAACTTCTGCAGAAGTAAATACTGGTGGTTTTACTCTAGGTACTACTGGCATCAGTATCAAATACAATAATACTGATACGAGATTTGACTGCACCGAAAGTATTGCTCTTGCATCTGGCAAGTCATTAATCATCGGATCAACTACTGTCCTCACTGGTACTACAGTGTTTGGAAAAACTATTGGCGGAACAAACGCAGGTGATATTGTTTCTATTGATGGAACACAAACACTAACAAATAAAACTTTAACAGCACCTAGGTTTGTCAATGATGGTTTTATTGCTGATAGTAATGGCAATGAGTTGATTGAGTTTGGCGTTGTTGCTGACGCGGTAAACGAAGTAAAGATCACCAACGCTGCAACTGGAGTTACTGGTCCTCTTATTCAATCAATCGGTGAAACAAACGTAGATCTTCGTATCGGTGCTGCTGGCACTGGTGATATTGTTTTATCAAATGCTTTAAAGCCCCTCGCTGGTACAACAACAAAAGCACCTATTCATTTTACTGCAGGTTCAGAACTTTCTACTACAACAGCTGGTGCTTTTGAATATAATGGTACTCAGTTTTTCTTAACAAATGCTGATACCACAAACGGTAAAAAATATGTAGAAGCACTAGCACGTTACCAAGTAACAGCAAACCAAAGTTCTATTACTGGTACTTCTATTACTGATGTTTATGCTGCAAACAGTGCCTATTCTACTCTCGCTGGTGCTTATTATGAGATTGAATATCACATGTACTGGACTCGCGCAACAACTGCTGGTACTCACACATACACACTAGTAAGTACACAGAACTGGCAGTATGCTGCATTGAGTGGCAATGGTTTACTAACTTCAGGAACAGCTGGTTTACACGTTAATACTGGTGCAGCTGGATCTCTTGCTCTTCCAGCATCTGCATCAATGGCAATTGGCAACCATTACCATGTAGTTAGAGCATACTTCCAAGCAAACGCATCAACAGCAGGAAACATTCGTCTTCGTGTAACATCCTCCGCTAACGGTATTACACTTCAAAGAGGAAGTTTCTACGTTGTTAGAAGACTACCAGCGGGAAGCATCGGTACATTCGTTGCTTGATATTTACTTACATTTTCCGAGTCCCTCCTTATGGGGGGATTTTTTTTATAAATATCTATGAAACATTATGGGGGGGAGAGTGAACCTTCATGGCACTAGAAAACAAAAACTTTTCTGTTAAGAATGGTTTATCCATTATTAACACTGAAGTAATCAGCGTAGACAGAAAAGCAAAAAATCTCACGTTTGATACTGCCGATTCTAATACATTAAAGTTAAATGGGAATCAGTTAGTAGCATCAGGTGCAGGAACATCTACTATTACTATACCAAGTGTCACTGATACATTGGTTGCTAAGAATACTGTAGATACTCTTACTAATAAAACACTTGATGATTTTGTTGTTCTAGGGACAATGACTGTTAATGGTTCTTATGGAACCGAAGGACAGATTTTGAAAGCAACAGGAAATGGAATGACGTGGGCAGATACATTCAATGGTCTACCTAGATTTGTTCCCAAAACTGCCAATTTTGTTGCAGAATCTCAAGGTCTATATTTAGTTGATTCTTCAAATAATACTATTGAAATAACTTTACCTGATACAACAGAAATAGATTTATCGACAGGATTATATAAAGTTGAAAAAGGAGAAGGTATTGAGTTTATTGATGCTAAGGGTATGTGGGGAATAAACTTCGTTAGATTAATATTAGGAGATAACACATCAAAATTTATTAACGCAGCAAACATTGAAGATGTCGAATATATATTCGATGTTTCTAACGTAATCGTTAGAGTTGTTTGGGATGGAGTATTTTGGAGAGTATTCTCAAAGTAAGGAGAAAATAAATGGCACTATATTTAAGTAGTGATTTATCTGGTTCTAGCTCTAGTTTTGGAGGTGGTAGTGGTAACATTAGTTCAGTTATTAGAACTACTACTAGTTGGTACTTTCATGCTTTAAGAAGAGATTCTGAAGGCATGTTGTATTACAACACCCTAAGACCAACTGATCCTGGAACTATTGATGTTTTCAACGAAGAAAATACACAGTTGTCGGATTTATTAGATGGCATAGATAACGTAGATGCTAGATCTCCTATTTTGAGATTAAACTTATTGGCGGGTGGAACTAAAGTTGCTTCAGAGGCAAATGAAACATATTCAGTAAATAGTTTAGTATCTAACAATACAGGAAAAAATTTATCTTTAAATATTACTAGAGATGCTGAAGGTGTTATTAACAATATAGAAATAGTGAATGGTGGTAATGATTTTGCTTTAAAAGATCAAATCATTGTTTCGTCATCTTTGATCAAGGAAGAAAACTCCCAATCTGATTTATACTTAGAAGTAAGCGAACTAGTAAAAACATATTCAAACTCACCATCTGATAAATATCAACAGTATAGATTTGATGCGAGAAAAATTTCATATTATATTGACAATGAAGGATATTTGGTTGCTAAGTTTGGAAACCACGATTATTCACAAGGACCACAATAACAACAGGAAGTACTAAAAATGGCTGAATTTAGACTAGGTAGATTAAAGTTCAACTGGACTGGAGCATGGCAACCAAACCGTGCTTATGTACTGGACGATATCATCTCCTTCAAAGGCAACACCTATGTCTGTGTTGTCAATCACACTTCCGCTGCTAGCCAGGAAGCATGGGAAGATACAGATCTTAACGCAAGTCCAGCGGCAAAATGGGAACTCTATGTTCCTGGTGTCAGAAACGCTGGTGCGTGGACTCCAAATACCTTCTACGCAAGTCAGGATCTTGTGAGGTATGGTGGCAACATTTATATCTGTAAAGATAATCATACTTCCCCTTCTAACGAGAATCTTTTTTACCTAACCAACTTTGCTGGTAACTGGGATCTGTTTCTTTATGGAAATGAAAATAAAGGAACTTGGCAAGCAACTACTTGGTATAAAGTCAACGATTTAGTAAAATACGGAAATAATATTTATCTCTGTAATATTGGTCACACTTCGACAACAGCATTTGATATTACTAAGTTTAGTATATTTTTAGAAGCAGTTAAGTTTGAAGATAGTTGGAGCAATGACGTAGAATATCAACCAGGAGATATTGTTCTCTTTGGTGGTTATTCATACACCGCAAAAACTATTAATATAAACAAACAACCAAACAACTATGTAAACACTGATTGGGAAGTAATCAGTGTCGGTTTTGATGCCAAGGGTATCTACAATTCAGCAACCATTTATGTTCCTGGAGATGTTGTAAGATATGGTGGTAATACTTTTGTAAAACTATTAACTAGTGTTGCTGGTGTTGCTCCCTCAGAATCTGGAGATGGTGCTCTCAAGTGGAGTTTGATTTCCGAAGGTCTTTCATATAAAAATGAGTGGGATAATCTGACCACTTATCAAAAGAATGATGTTGTAACATCAGCTTCGAGTACTTATGTTAGTATTGCATACAATAACACTGGAAGAGACCCTGGAACTAATGACGCAGATGGGTTCTGGGCAGTTGTTGCACGCGGAGATGAAGAGAGTACTATTACTGTTAAAGGTGATTTACTTTATAGAGCAACTGCTACCAATGCAAGATTACCAATCGGCAATCCTGGTCAAATCTTGTATGCCACAGAAAATGGCATTCCTGGATGGGGAAATGCAAAGACTAGAAAAGTATACTTCGTAACTCTAGATGGGGAAGATGATTTTTCTGAGGGTTATGGTGGTTCTATCGGCAGATCGTTTAGAACTGTAAAATATGCTACACAGATTGCCGCACAAGAAGGATGCGATGAGCAGAATCCTGCAACCATTTATGTAAAAGCTGGTGTTTATGACGAGCAGTGTCCCATCACTGTGCCACCTTATTGCTCTGTCGTTGGTGATGACAGTAGAGGAACTATTATTGAGCCTGGTCCTGGGGTCAGTCATATTCAAAAACTAATCATTGCTTCTACTTGTTTATTAAAACCAGGAGATACTTTAACGGTAAATACTCTTGCTGGCGCAACAAGAACTGCTAGAGTTCTTCACTTTGCTGATACAGACGCAACTCCTGTTGGTTCTGGGGAAGCAAATAGAAAGAAAATGGTTTATGTTGAAAGAATCGCAGGTGGTCCTATCATTGACACTGACACTTTCCTAAATGGAACTAACTTAGGTACTGCTCCTCAAGTAGATATAGTTTCGGTAGAAAATCTAGATAACACAAAAGCAACATTATTCTTCCTTTCGGAAGGTGTAATGCTAAAAGATTTAGTATTTAATAACCCAGATTTAGATGCAGGTTTTATCAAACCAGATATCACTGGATTAACGATCGAAGAACAGATTACAGATCAACTTGCAGATATTACAAAATCCCAAGTTGGATTTGTGTTCTTCAGAATCAATCCATTCCTCGTTTCACAAACAATCATTAAGAGTCCTTATATCTATAGTTGTGCATCTTATTGTCACAAAGGTATAGGTGCTATTGTTGATGGTTCGGTTAACGAAGGAAAAGATCACCCTTCACACTTTGCTTCAGGTCACCAAAGTTTACTATTTGGTAACGTAACTCAATTCCCAGAAGACGGTGTTGCTATTTGGTGTAAAGATAACGGAAACTCTGAGATTGTTTCTTGCTTCACTTATTATTCTCATATTGGTTACGCTTGCTCTGGTGGCGCTCGTATGCGTTCACTCGGAGGAAACAACTCATGGGGTAACTTCGGATGTTCCGCTAGAGGATTTGACCCAACCGAAATTCCTTTAGAAGCAACTATTCGTGGTACTGAGTTAAACTTCTACAATGCAGCAACAACTGCTGCAGAAACAGCAACTGTTAATGGTAACTTAGTATTAGGGACCATTACTCAGTCAGGAAAAGTGAATGGAGATTTCCAAGTTGGTTCTATTATTTCCAACGAAGGAGTTGCAAATGATACTGGTATTACTGACGTTGTTGGTAATGGAACAACTGCTACGGTTTCTTTTAATACTAAACCATTCAATCCTTTCGTGATTGGCAAAAAGATTACTATCAGTGGTGTATCAAACAATGCTTTCAACGGAACTTTCACTATTACTGGTGTAGTAGGAACTCAGGGTGTTATTACTGGTGTTCAGTTTGCTTCGACCACAACTGCTACTTCTTTAGGTTCAGGTGGTACTGTAAGACCTGCATTAGGAAAAGCAAGAGTTCTTTATGTTCTTGCTGGTAATGATTATACTAAAGTTCTCATTGAACCTATTACTGGATTTATTGGCGATGGACAAAGATGTGCTCAGATTACTGGAGCAGATCCAAACAATCCACCTCCAGTAAGTATTCCAGCAGCATCAACTGTTATTGCAAATAGTCAGTATCCTGCTGCTGACAATAGTACTAGTGCTGCAAACCGAGCAACAAGAGGAGCTAAGTTTGCTGTTATTAATCTACCAGAAAAACCAAAGATTACTAGTGCTGTAACTTTTGCCAACAGTGGTGATAATATCAACTATGTTGTTCAAGAGATTGAAAATTATAGCGATGGTCCATCTGCATCATTCAAAACTCTTGACGTAACTAGAACAGCAAGTTTACAAAACAGTGTTGTTACTATTCCAATCGCTAAAACTGGTACTTTCCCAAATGGCGTTAATGTAGCAGCAGAGACTCATGTTGGTGGAACTGATATTTCTCTTTACAGTTTATTAACTGGCGCCAACAATCAAGTAGTTATTGATAATCCTGGAGATTTGTTAACTTCAACTTCAGCAACCAACATCAATATTCTAAATCCAGAAAGAGTAACTAATGCTTTACAAACTTACAATACTGCATCAACGACTCTATATCTATTAGTTGGAAATGAGTTGATGCTACCATCGACGGTTACCGATGATGCATTTAATAGCTATGTAACTGTTACTAGAGGTCAAGAAGGTACGATTGCACAAGAGCACGCAGACCAAGATTCCCCCAACTTCCCACAAAATGCTGTTGTTAGATTTGTAGTTAAGTACACTCCAGTTACTACACTTCGTCAAGATGCAAATAATCTATCTAATGTTTTAACCTACAGTACATTAACTGGTAATGGAGGTTTACCTGTATTCTCATTTACAGATCAAGAAGGTTCACCAACAAAAACTATTGTTGAGGGAGATTTTATTAAGATTGATAACGAGTTTTTCCGAGTTGATTTGAAGACTTCGGCAAATCCAGGAACTGCTATTCTCACATTTTTCCCAGTAAAACTAATACCCGAAGCAAGTGGAAATGAGATACGGATTCGTTATCGCTACAGTCAGATTCGCCTAACTGGTCATGACATGCTTGAGATTGGAACTGGTGGTATTGCTACCACTAACTTCCCAGATGAGCCACTTGTCCGACCAGATGAAACTAGGGAAACTAACTTTATTGCTCCTGCTAGAATTTATTATGTAACTACCAATCAAGATGGAAACTTTAAGGTCGGTCAGTTCTTTAGGATTGACCAAGCAACTGGTAAGTCAACTATTGATGCTTCAACCTTTGACCTAACTGGTTTATCAAACTTACAGTTTGCTTTACCAGATGGAACTAAAGTTGGTGTAGAAATTAATAAGTTTGATGCAGATGGTACTTTAGGTGGTAGTGAAACTAGTGATTCATTTGTACCTACCCAAAAGGCAGTTAAAACCTATGTAGATACTAACTTTATTAACTCAAATGATGATGTTACGGTTGGTTCCGAGCTATTAAGCAGGAACTTAACTGTAAACGGTAATACTAATATTACTGGCGATACAATCATTGGTGGAAGTTTACAGGTTAGTGGTACTACTACCAGTGTTAATACTACAGAACTTGTGGTAGAAGATGTTAATATTACTCTTGCTGCTGGTAATGTTACGGGAGACTCTGCTATTCAGGGTGCTGGTTTAACTATCAAAGGAACTATTGATAAAACTATTACATATGATGGTCTTGGTGATCTTGGAAGATTTGCAGTTAGCGAAAATGTTCTTCTTGCTCCTGGCAAATATATTGCTTCAAAACCAGCATTGGCAGATGGTACTGGAGTTTTAGCAACGGAAGAAATTATGATCGATACTAATGTCAGTGGATCCACTGGTATTGGTCTTGTATTCCCAACTATTGCTCAGTTAGATATTGGTAATTCTTCAACTGCTATTACTCTTGGTGGTACATCTGGAACTACTTCAGTAAGAAATAGTTTGGTTCTTCCATCTGGAACCACTACACTAGCTCCAATGAGGTTTACTCCAACAGGTGCTGCTCTACTCACAACCGCACTGCAAGGTGGTTTTGAATATAACCAGATTGCATTCTATGCAACCCCAACTACTGAAAGTGGAAGAGGAATCATTCTCGCTCCACATATCCTGAGAGCTGCTGCAGATTTTGCACAAACAGGCACAACTAACACTGTTAGAAACGTATTCAGTCCAACTACGGCGGATGCCGCTCCCCTCAGAGCAAATACATTATACAGATTTAGAGGTGTTTATTATCTATCTAAATCAACCACAACATCTGGTACTTGGAACTTACTGTTTACTTTCACAAACACGCCATCTAACTTCCGTTACACTGCTATTGGAGCAAACTCAGCCTCATCAACGGCCGCCTTGATTATGAACACAACTGCTCAAACATCAACGGCAGTTACTCAAAATGTAACTAATAATCAGGATTGCGCCATACGGTTTGAAGGTTACTTTGTATCAAACGCAACAACTGGTGGAACATTAACTCCTCAGTTTAACAAGAGCGATGCGGCCAACGCAACTGTAACTACTCGTATTAACTCATACTTTGAGATTCAAGCTATGGGTGCTGCCAACCCATCGATTATCGCGGGTAACTGGAGTTGATAAATAAATAACATGATTTATAAATACCTCTAGGAAACTAGAGGTATTTTTTTATGGCTAAACCAGCCAGCAGAGAAGAACTAAAACAATATTGCCTCAGAAAACTAGGTGCTCCAGTTTTAGAAATAAATGTTGATGATGATCAACTAGAAGATTTGATTGATGATGCTCTACAATATTTTAATGAGCGTCATTTTGATGGCATGGAAAAACTATATTTGAAGCACAAGTTTACAGAGGCAGAACTAGAAAGATTTAGAGAAGAAAACACCATTCATACATCAGATGACGGAAGTGAGTGGGAAGAAAGAAACAACTATATTGAACTTCCAGATCATATCGTTGGTATCGAAAGAGTTTTTTCTTTGTCTATGACTGCTCTACGTTCTGACTTTTTTGGATTTGGAAACCAGTATTTCCTGATGGATATGTTTTCTTTAAACGCTGGTTACTCCTTAGGTAATGTTGATTTAGTTAACTACTATATGTTTAAACAATATTTTGAAACACTCGATATGGTTTTGAACAGTGGTGCTATTATTCAATGCAGATTTACAAAAAGAAACGGTAAACTTTTTATTGACTACAATCCTAAAGTATTGCAACAAGATAACTACTTTATTGTAGAATGTCATCGTCTTCTCAATCCAGCAGATGCACCAAAAGTTTGGAATGATTGGTTTTTAAAAAGATATGTAACTGCATTGTTTAAAAAACAATGGGGTCAAAACTTAATCAAGTTCAATGGCGTTCAACTTCCTGGCGGTGTTTCTATTAATGGAAGAGAACTTTTCGAAGATGCACTAAGAGAGATTGATGAGCTAGAAAGCAGAATGATTTCTGATTATGAACTTCCACCACTAGACGCAATAGGATAATATGTCAAAGAGCGTTTATTTTCCACAATACGGTGGAGTCAATACCGAACAAAGTTTAGTTCAGGATTTAGTTGATGAACAGATTCATCTGTTTGGAATGGATTTATTTTACATTCCAAAAACTATGTTGATTGATAGAAGTTTGAATGATGTCGTTTTAAACGAGTTTAGAGAAGCTCATCTTATAGAAATGATGTTAATCAACGTAGAAGGATTTGGTGGTTCTGGCGCAGTTGCGATGAGTAAGTTTGGATTAAAGTTATCTGATGAAATCACACTTGCTGTATCAAAAAGAAAGTGGTCATTGAAACCAGATTTAATGAGTTCTACATCTGTGCCTGGAAGACCAAATGAAGGTGATTTAATTTATGTTCCAATGACGAAGAACATTTATGAGATTAAGTTTGTAGAAAGAGAAGTTCCATTTTATCAGTTAGGTAAAAACTATATTTTTGCTTTGACATGCGAACTACTACAAAATGCGGATAATCTATTTGATACAGGTAATGAGGACATTGATGATTACAAAAAAGAAAACTATGTTTTTCCAGTATATCTAAAAGCAGGTGGTGTTGGCAACTATGCTATTGGAGAGCAAGTTCAACAATCATATACTTTAGGCGGTTCATCTGTAGTCGTAACTGCGACTGTTGCCGCTTGGAATGCCCCAACTAGAAAATTAGATTTAACGTATATCGATGGAGTATTGCAACAAAATGTAGAACTTGAAGGACTAGATAGTAACTCTACGTGGGAAGTTGAATCATTTTCAACTATTGATTTTGATATCGATAACTTCGATAATGCTCAGAATAAATACTACGAAGATAAAGCCGATGAGATTCTGGACTTTAGTGAAGGAAATCCATTTGGTGAGTTTGGAGATATGGGAGTATTCTAATGTTAGGACAATATTATTATCACGAAATCATAAAGAAAAACGTCAAAGCTTTTGGAACCCTTTTTAATAATATTCAGATTGTTAAAAAAGATCCACAAACAGGTGATGTTATTCGGCAAGAAAAAGTTCCTCTTGCGTATGGACCTAAGAGTAAGTTCTTAGCCAGACTAGAACAAGATCCAAGTACAGAACGTAAAGTAAGTATTACGATGCCTCGCATCTCTTTTGAGATGACTGATATCACTTATGATTCATCTAGAAAAACTTCTCCCATACAAAAATATAAACTGAGTGATACTGGTGAGAGTGTGAAGGTTCAGTATATGCCTGTTCCATATAATCTCAGATTTGAACTCGGAATACTTTCAAAAACCCAAGATGACGCATTGCAGATTTTAGAACAGATTCTGCCATTTTTTCAACCATCTTTTAATGTGACTATTATGCTCATTCCAGAAATGGAAGAGAAAAAAGATTTACCAGTAATATTAAATGGTATTTCATATGAAGATGATTATGAAGATGACATGATGCAAAGAAGAAGTATTACGTATACTTTAGATTTTACTCTCAAGACTTATATGTATGGTCCTGTTAGTGATGCGGCAATCATTAAAAAAGCAACTGTGTTTGAAAATCTTGGAGATTTTAATGAACATCGCAGATTTCTCAAGTATGAGGTTACTCCAGAAGCTATTACTGATTTAAATAATGATGGAGTTATTGATTCGACAGATGATAGCTTACTCATGCCAGACGATGACTTTGGATTCAATGAAGGCATTACACTACTATGAACGAGTTTGAAAAAAATATGGAAGAAATCTTTGAGATTGATATAGCACCTATAGAAAAAACTACTGAAATGATTACGCAAGCAAATAGTGAAGTATCTGTTGATGCCAACAAAGATTATGAATATACCAGAGGAGAGTTATACAGGCTCATCTCACAGGGTCAGGAAGCGGTTCAGGGAGCGTTAGAGGTCGCACAGGAGTCTGGGCACCCTAGGGCGTATGAGGTCGCTGTGAACGCTATGAAGCAGGTCTCAGACATGACTGACAAACTGATAGACCTTCAGCATAAAATGAAGAATCTCGGTAAAGAAGATAAGAAATCAACTCCAACTACTGTCAATAATACTATGTTTATTGGCACAACTGCAGATCTTCAGAAGATGATTAAAGATGCTGCTAAGAATAAATAGAAAATAAACGGTAAGTAATAATGAGATTAAAGATTTTAGGAACGGAAGTAGCACTTCCAACTACATCAGGCACAGCAACTACTGTTGGTGGAGCAGTAGAAGTTCGTCTTGTACATGATGCTGGCGGCAATCAAACACATTTAATAACCATCACTGATGGAGAAGCATCACCAACAACGGTAGCAACTTTTAGTATGACTCCAAGTGAATCTTTAGTAATCAGAAAACTACCTACTCAAAAAATCTATGCATCAAATGATGATGTAAGAGCTGTAGCAGTTTCGTATCAATCATGAAAACTTTTAAACAACTCAAAGAATCACTTTCAGAAAATCATGTAGCAGTTGCCATGGGCAGAGAGATTGATGATGAAGGCGGAATGATTATGAGTCAACTAGACACGATTGATAACGCAGTGCAGCGTCTACGTGGTGTAGTGCAAGACCCTAAGATGCAACTTCCTGGTTGGGTTCAATCCAAAGTCACTCTTGCTTGCGACTACATTGATACTGCTGCCGATTATATGACTAGTAAGACTGAAGAGTATGTTGCTGAGGGGGCTGCTTGGACTAAAAAATCGGGTAAAAATTCCGAAGGTGGTTTAAATGAAAAGGGAAGAAAATCTTACGAGCGTGAGAATCCTGGAAGCGACCTTAAGGCACCTTCAAAAAAGGTTGGAAATCCCCGTAGGAAGAGTTTCTGTGCAAGAATGAAAGGTATGCGTAAGAGACAAAAAGATAGCAATAACACTGGAGAAGACCGTCTATCTAAATCGCTTCGTGCGTGGAACTGCTGACATTTCTCCACAAAACCATATCATTTGTTACTTAACAAACATTCTTTTTCATATATAATATCATTACAATATCAAGCTAAGACACATGGATACTAAAACCTGCCCCAAATGCGGGGCGTGCTGGATTGGTGGTCAGCATTTTTGGTCTGGCACTACCAAGAAAGGCAGCGAGACAGAGCTTGCTAGTTTAGTTTGTGATAACAAAAGAATGAATGATGACAGATGCATCAACCCAGCAAAAGGAACAACAGCGGGTGATGGTTGGAAAAAAAGGTTAAATACATTTAAGAGTTTAGAAAGAGATTTAGAAAAAACAAATGAGTGATGCAGTATATCTTGGTAATCCTAATCTAAAAAAAGCGAATACCGCTATTAGTTTTACAAAGGAACAAGTTGAAGAGTTCATCAAATGTAAAGATGACCCAGTTTACTTCGCAAAAAACTATGTAAAGATTATCTCACTGGATGAGGGTCTTGTTCCTTTTGACATGTATGATTTCCAAGAGAAACTTATTGAAAATTTTCACAATCATAGATTTAATATAGCTAAACTTCCAAGACAGACAGGAAAATCCACAACGGTTATTTCCTATCTGTTGCATTATGCTGTCTTCAACGACAACATTAAGATTGCTATTCTAGCAAACAAAGCAGAAACATCAAGAGAACTTCTATCACGTTTGCAGTTGGCATATGAGAATCTACCGAAGTGGATGCAGCAAGGTATTATAGCATGGAACAAAGGTTCGATGGAACTGGATAATGGTTCCAAGATTATAGCAGCATCTACTTCATCATCCGCTGTTCGAGGTAACTCTTTCAACATCATCTTCCTTGACGAGTTTGCGTTCGTTCCAAACCACATTGCCGAGCAGTTCTTCTCCTCTGTATATCCTACCATCTCGTCTGGTAAGAAGACAAAGGTGATTATTATTTCTACCCCACAGGGTATGAATATGTTCTACAAGCTATGGCATGACGCAGAGCGTGAGAAGAACGGTTACGTGCCCCTGGAAGTGCATTGGAGTCAAGTTCCTGGCAGAGATGCCAAGTGGAAGGAAGAGACCATTAGAAACACCTCAGAGAGGCAGTTTACACAAGAGTTTGAATGTGAGTTCTTGGGATCGGTTGATACTCTTATCACGGCGTCTAAGCTGCGCTCTATGGTTTATGATGACCCATTGCATACTAACAAGGGATTGTCTGTTTACGAGGACGTAATAGATGACCATGATTATATTATGACCGTTGACGTATCCCGTGGAACCAACAATGATTACTCCGCTTTTGTTGTATTTGATATTACCACTCTACCTTGGAAGGTAGTTGCCAAGTATCGAAACAATGAAATCAAACCAATCCTGTTTCCTAACATTATTGAGCAAGTTGCCAAAAACTATAACAAGGCATACATTTTAGCAGAAGTCAATGACATTGGAGAACAGGTCACAAATATTCTTCACTATGACTTGGAGTATCCCAACATTCTGATGTGTGCTATGCGAGGTAGAGCAGGTCAGATTGTGGGTCAAGGATTCTCTGGCACCAAATCTCAGATGGGGTTGAAGATGTCTAAGGTGACTAAAAAAGTTGGGTGCTCAAACCTCAAGACATTGATTGAAGATGATAAGTTATTAATATCTGATTATGAAATCATCAGTGAGTTGACAACATTCATTCAAAAAAATCAATCGTTTGAAGCTGATGACGGATACAATGATGACCTCGTGATGTGTCTGGTTCTTTTTGCGTGGTTGGCAGTTCAACCTTACTTTAGGGAGATGACTGATAATGATGTTCGTAAGAGAATCTACGAAGAACAGAAGAATCAGATTGAACAAGACATGGCACCGTTTGGATTTATATCAGATGGTATTATAGACGCCGAAGAAAAGTTTGTAGATGAAGATGGAAACATTTGGTATACCGATGGTTATGGAAATCCTTATGCAGATGTAGAGTACATGTTGGGATTCTAATGGAACAAGAAGATCAGTTTTCTCTAGAGATAGAACACTTGCTTTTCAAAGAAAGAACTTGTAAAGTTTGTGGAGAAACCAAAGATCTTTTATCGGATTTTTATTTAACTAGAAAATCAAAAAGATATTTGCCATCTTCATATTCATATGAGTGTAAAGATTGCACCGTAAATAGAATACTTTCTAAAAGAACCAAAACCATACATAAAGAATATGAATACCCTGACTGGTGACTAGTTCATGCATCGTTCATGCAAAAATTCTCGATTTGAAATACTCATTTTCATAAATACTTTTAGATTAAAATGAACTACTTTTCACGAGGAGAAAAACATGGCAGGTCAAGTATCACCTGGAATTGTTCTTAGAGAGCGTGATTTAACAGCACAAACTATCGTCAATACTCAAGCAAATACAGCAGCACTTGTAGGTTTGTTTGAGAAAGGACCAGTTGGCGTTATTACTAATATTGCATCAGAAAGAGAACTTCTAGACGTATTTGGGGGACCAAATACAAGTAACCACGAAGATTGGTTTACAGCTTCAACTTTTCTATCATATGGCGGACAACTATTGATTGTTCGTATAGCACCATCAGATTCCGAAAATGCTACTGATAATGGAACTGGTGTATTGATTGCATCAAAAGATCAATACGAAGCACAATACACAACATACAACTGGAAGTTTGCTGCAAGAACAGCTGGAGCATGGGGCAACAATCTAAAAGTTGTTATTGTAGATTACACTGCAGATTATGCAGATGCTGTTCTTTACGAAGACAACAACGGAAATGATGTAATGTGGTCAGCATTTGCTCCTGATTTTTCTTTTGCGGCAAATAATACATGCCACGTTGCCGTCTTAAATGATGAAAACGAAGTATTGGAACTATATCAATATGTTTCTACGAATGAATCTGCATTAGATTCTGAAGGTGGTTCGATCTATTATGTAAATGTTTTAAAAAATAGATCACGTTATGTATATGCAGGAGACAACTTCACTTTAGTAAATGGAAAAGGCACTTTCAATCTAAGTGGTGGAACTGATGATTACACTGCTTCTGTTGCAGATTACACTGATGGTTATGACGTATTTTCTGATACCGAAGCAATCGACATTAATTTCATTCTAACTGGCGGCAGTCTTTCGACACAAAATGATACAGTAACTAAAGCTCAAGCTGCAATCGCCCTTGCAACAGGAAGAAAAGATTGCATCACCTTTGTTTCCCCATATAGAAATTTTGTTGGGTTAGCATCTGCATCAGATCAAAGAGATGCTATTATCGCATACTTTAATCAACTCGGCACTAGTAACTCATATACTATTTTTGATAGTGGATATAAGTATGTTTACGATAGATACAATGATGTTTATCGTTACGTACCTTGCTGTGGAGATGTAGCTGGTCTTTGTGTACAAACTTCAGAAACATTAGAAGATTGGTATTCGCCTGCTGGAACACAAAGAGGCAATCTTAAAAACGTAGTTAAGTTAGCATATGTTCCAGGTAAAACCGATAGAGATAAACTCTACCAGAAAAGAATCAACCCAATCACTTCTTTTGCTGGACAAGGTGTAGTTTTATTCGGTGACAAAACTGCTTTAGCAACGCCTAGTGCATTTGATCGCATTAATGTTCGTCGTCTTTTCTTAGCTATCGAAAGAAGAATAGGAAATCTAGCAAAAAATGTTTTATTTGAACTAAACGATGAATCAACTAGAGCAACATTTTCAAATGCTGTAAGCTCATACCTCACAGAAGTAAAAGCAAAGCGTGGCGTTACCGACTTCTTAGTTGTTTGTGACGATTCCAATAATACTCCTGATGTGATTGATAGAAATGAGTTTGTTGCTGACATTTATGTAAAACCAACCAGATCTATTAACTTCATTACTCTTACTTTTGTTGCCACTCGCACTGGCGTATCATTCTCTGAAGTTGTTGGTAGATAATAAAAATCATTCTAGTTTTACGAGGTAACAAAAAATGGCAATCACAAGTAGTATTCAAACTTTTTTAAATAATGTACAAAATGGTGTAAGACCAAATCTTTATGAAGTCGATTTCAGTTTCCCTGGGGAAACATCTTTAGCCGATGACGCCACCGATCAGTTAAGTGGACTGCTCTGCAAAGCAGCAGCATTACCTGCTTCTAACTTAGGCGTTATTGAAGTTCCTTTTCGTGGCAGAACTGTGAAAATTGCGGGGGACCGCACCTTTGATACATGGACTGCAACATTCATCAACGATAGAAACTTCGCTATTCGCGGAGCTATGGAACAATGGATGGAAGCTATTAACGCACATGAAAAGAATAGTGCTACTCTTGTTCTCCCAGATACAACAAGTGGATATCTAGCAAACATTCTAGTTAAGCAACTAGAAAGAGATGACAGTGCAGGTGGTGCTGTAAAAACTGTTTATAAACTATGGGGATGTTTCCCAACTAATATTTCTCAAATCGATCTTGCTTATGATAGCAATGATCAGATTGAAGATTTTACAGTTGAGTTTCAGATTCAATACTGGACTCGCGGCGATGCTGATCCATATACAAATATTATCCAAGGACAAGCCTGATAAATATCAATAAAGTGAGTAAGTTTAAACATGAGTCAACTATTTGGATTCTCTATTAAACAAGAGGGGGGATTGAAAGGTCAATCCCCCATTCCACCAAATGCCGACGATGGAGTAACCGCTGTAGCAGGCGGTTATTTTGGTTCGTATGTAGACATTGAAGGAGTAGCGCGTAATGAGTTTGAGCTCATTAGGCGCTATCGTGATATGGCACTTCACCCAGAAGTAGATTCTGCTATTGACGAAATCGTAAACGAAACTATTGTATCTGATTTAGATGATAGTCCCGTTCAGATAGAACTATCTAATCTAGAAGTAAGCACAAGTATTAAAAATAAAATCAGAGAAGAGTTTGATTATATTAAAAGACTTCTCAAATTTGATTCTCGTTCTCACGAGATTTTTAGAAACTGGTATATTGATGGTAGACTTTATTATCACAAAGTAGTAGATTTAAACAATCCCAAATCAGGTATTCTCGAACTTCGTTACATTGACCCAATGAAAATCAAGAAGGTCAAAGTTCAGAATAAAGATCAAAAAGAAATAATGAGTCAAGAGACTCGTGGCACAGCACTACAATATAACTTCGGAGAGTTTATTGAATATTACTTATACAATCCAAAAGGTTATGTAACTAGTGCAAACTTTGATGGCAATGCTATGGCAAATGGCATGAAGATTGCTGCCGATGCTATTACATATGTTCCTTCAGGAATCCAAGATCTCAACAAAAAAATGACGTTGAGTTTCATGCACAAAGCAATCAAATCACTTAACCAACTTCGCATGATTGAAGATGCGTTGGTTATCTATCGTTTGTCTCGTGCCCCAGAAAGAAGAATTTTCTACATTGACGTAGGTAATCTTCCCAAAGTAAAAGCGGAGCAATATCTACGCGAAACAATGGCACGTTACAGAAACAAACTTGTTTATGATGCAGCCACAGGAGAAATCCGCGATGACAAAAAGCATATGAGTATGCTTGAGGATTTTTGGCTCCCTCGTCGTGAAGGTGGCAGAGGAACTGAAATCACAACTCTGCCTGGTGGTCAAAATTTGGGAGAGTTAAAGGATGTCGAATACTTTAAAAAGAAACTATACAACTCACTTAACTTACCTCCATCACGTTTAGATGATGCAAACCAAGGATTCTCTCTTGGTCGTTCATCTGAAATCCTTAGAGATGAACTCAAGTTTTCCAAGTGGATTGGAAGATTAAGAAAGAGATTCAGTACTTTATTCCACGACACACTAAGAACTCAACTTATTCTAAAAGGAATCATCACTCCCGAAGATTGGGAAGAGATGCAAGAGCATATTCAATATGACTATCAGTTTGATAATCATTTTGAAGAACTAAAGCAGGCAGAACTGATGGGTAATCGTCTGCAGGTTGCAACAGCTCTCGATCCTTTCTTAGGTAAATATTATTCTATTGAATATGTTCGCCGTCAAGTTCTCATGCAAAATGACGCAGAGTATGACGAAATAACTAAGCAGATGGAAGCAGAGATTGCGGAAGGTAAAATACCAGATCCAATCCACACAAACCTAATGAACGCAGCAACTCTGGAGATGGGAGCTGTACCACCACCAATGCCAGAACCAGCAGCAACGCCAAAACCTAAAACATCTCAATCATAAATAAAAATAAATATTAAATCAAATGGATACTATTGAAGTTGTAAATGCCGTTCGTAACGGCGATAGAGTTCAAGCACTCGATAAAATCGCTGACATCCTCTATGGAAAAGCAGCGGAAGCAATGCAAGATTACAAGCAAGTCGTTGCTCATTCTTTTTTCGATGAACCAGAATCTCCTGACGAGGAGGTAGAAGAAACACCATCAGAGGAAACAGACCAATGAAACTAATCACCGAGAGCATTGAGGATATTCGAATCCTCGAAGAAGAATCAAACGGTAGAAAAATTCTACACATTGAAGGTGTATTTCTTCAAGGTGATATTAAAAATCGTAATGGTCGCGTCTATCCATTTGGCGTTCTTGAACGCGAGGTTGGTAGATACAATGAGCAATATGTAAATGTTGGTCGTGCTCTCGGTGAACTAGGTCATCCTGATGGTCCCACTGTAAATCTAGATCGTGTGTCACATAAGATCGTTTCACTCAAAGCAGAAGGAAGCAACTTTGTTGGTAAGGCACAAATCTTAAATACACCTATGGGAAATATCGCCAAGTCTCTTCTGGAGTCAGGAGTTAAACTTGGAGTTTCTTCTAGAGGCATGGGTTCGATCGAAGAAAAGAACGGGGCTAACTATGTACGTGATGATTTTATGCTCGCTACTGCTGCCGATATTGTAGCAGATCCCTCTGCACCTGACGCATTCGTGAATGGAATCATGGAAGGAAAAGAGTGGGTGTGGGAAAATGGGATTATTAAGGAAGTTAATATTGCTAAATACCACAGATATATTTCTGAATCAACCAGAAAAAATATTGAGGAGAGGTCGTTGAAGGCGTTCAACCACTTCTTACAAAGTTTGTAATTTCATAAATAATCATAGAATAAACATATAGTAAGTATTACGAGGAATCTCAAATGTCAGATAACTTAAACGAAAAGTTTGAGGAGCTTGTAACTGAGTCAGAAGTTGGCACAAGTGCGCTTTCTCCCGCAATCGTTCCTGGCCAATCATCTGGTATCGGTCAATACATGCATCCTGTAACTGGTCAAGTCGGTGACGCACAAACTCGCGGTGGTGGAAAAGATAGTGGATTTACACTTGCCACTTCACTTGCTCCTGGTCAATCAGAAGAAGACAATGGTGGTTCGGATTTTGAATCACCAGAGGGTGAGGACAATCCTGGAGCAAAAGCAGCAAAGCATAACAAAAAAGTTAGCGATGCTCAAACTACTTCCAAAGGTGTTGAGTCGGCATTTTCAGTTAAGTCATCTGGTTATGGCGTAGAGAATGGTCAGAACAATACTAAAGTATTTGGCATGGAAGCAATCGAATATTCCGCTGCGGAAGACGTTGCTGCCCTCACCGAAGGCGAAGAGTTCTCCGAAGATTTCAAAGCGAAAGCAACGACAATCTTCGAAGCTGCTGTTAAGTCGCGTATCGAAGAGCAAGTATCTTCAATCGCAACTAAACTCGAAGAGCAGTTCTCCGCCAAACTCCAAGAAGAGATTGCTACTCTCTCCGAAAAAGTTGATGAAACACTCAGCTATGCAATCACCACTTGGGTAGAAGAGAACCAAGTTGCACTCGATGCAGGTCTCAAGCTTGAGATTGCTGAAGAGTTCATGGGTGGTCTGAAAAAAGTTTTTGAAGAAAACTACCTCAATCTCCCAGAAGAGAAAGTCGATGTTGTAGAAACAATGACTGAGGAGCTTTGTGAAATGGAAGGTCGCTTAAACGAACAGATTGAGCGTAATATTGATCTTAATAATAAACTCGCTGGTTATCAAAAAACCGTTATCCTCAATCATATGAGCGAGGGTCTCGTTGATACTCAAAGAGAAAAACTTGCTTCTCTTGCTGAAGGAGTAGAGTTTGTTTCTGAAGAAGACTTCAAGAACAAAGTCGCAACTCTCATTAGCAGCTACTTCCCTAAGCATGTAGTTAATGAGCAAGTAGTCCCTGAAGTCTCAGGTGAGCAATCAACTGAAGAAGTATCGCCAGTAATGGCAGCATATCTTCAGGCGATTTCACGCTGGAGCAACTGATAATAATAAATAATTTTAACCCAATCACTCAACGGAGTAAAAGCAAAATGTCTGATACAAGAATTTTGCAGGAAAAGTGGGCACCTGTTCTAAATCACGGTGGTCTTCCTGAAATCAAGGATGCATATCGTAAACAGGTTGTTGCTACCCTGCTAGAAAACCAAGAGCGTGCTATTCGTGAAGAGTATGCAATGCTCGGAGAAGTTACCTCTCAGGTAAACTCACTCGGCGCTGCAACCATCGCACCTGCTGGTTCAGCTCTATCCTCAAGCAACACTGCTGGTCTTGCTGGTTTCGATCCTATCCTAATCAGCCTAATCCGCCGTTCAATGCCTAACCTTGTCGCTTATGACATCGCTGGCGTTCAACCAATGAGCGGTCCTACTGGTCTCATCTTTGCGATGAGAGCTCGTTACGAGAACCAGAACGGTGCTGAAGCACTCTACTACGAACCAGACGAAGGTTTCTCAGCTGGTTACGATGCCAACAAGGGCGACTACAATGTTCGTTCTGCTGCTGGTGTTGGTGGCGATGCTGAGGGTAATAACCCTGCTGTTCTTAATGACGGCACTCCTGGCACCTATGAAGTTGCTCGTGGCATGAGCCGTGAGACTTCTGAAGTTCTAGGCGAAGCAAATACTCTGTTCCGCGAGATGGCGTTCAGCATCGAGAAAACCTCGGTGACTGCTAAGACACGCGCACTCAAGGCAGAGTACACCTTAGAACTAGCACAAGACCTTAAGGCAATCCACGGTCTTGATGCTGAGCAAGAGCTCGCCAACCTACTCTCAAGCGAGATCCTCGCTGAGATCAACCGCGAAATCATCCGTACCGTTTATACTGTTGCACTTCCTGGTGCTCAGCAAGACGTTGCTACTCAAGGTACTTTTGACCTTGATATCGATTCAAACGGTCGTTGGATGGCAGAAAAGTTCAAGGGTCTCCTATTCCAGATTCAGCGTGATGCAAACGCAATCGGTCAACTCACACGTAGAGGTAAAGGCAACTTTATGATCTGCTCAGCAGACGTTGCTTCCGCTATGTCGATGGCTGGTATGCTTGATTACGCTCCTGCTCTCAACACTTCACTTAACGTTGATGACACTGGTAACGTATTTGCTGGTGTTCTTCAGGGTGGTATCCGTGTTTACATCGATCCATTCGGTGCTCCTGTTTACTCACAGGGTCAGGCTGCTAAACACTACTACGTCATGGGTTATAAGGGCACCTCACCTTATGATGCAGGTCTCTTCTACTGCCCATACGTTCCTCTCCAAATGGTTCGTAGTATCAATCCTGATACCTTCCAACCTAAGATTGGATTCAAGACACGTTACGGTATGGTCAGCAACCCATTCGTTTCAACAACGAATAGCAATGGTATCGCTGGTGCTACTCCTGACGGTTCTGCTCTCACCGCTAATACTAACCAGTATTACAGAAGAGTTAAGGTTACTAACCTCACCTGATTTACAGGTCAAGGTAGAGACCCCCAAAAGGGGGTCTTTTTTTATGCAAATAAATAGTGAAAAAAGGATAAGGTCATGCCTGCTAAGTGGTTTGATGAACAACCAAAAAATAGAAACTTTCTTGCCCCAGCTGGATTTAAGTTGGAGTTGGAGTTATTTCCTGGCGTAGATTTTTTCTGTCAACGTTCTGGTGTTCCAGATATTTCTGTAGGAACTACTGAAGTTCCAACTCCATTCAGAAGTCTACCGATCCCTTCTGCAGGTGGAGTTCGTTATGGTGATTTTAGAGTTCGATTTATTATTGATGAAGATTTAAAAAACTATTTAACTATATTTGATTGGATACAAAAAAATAATCTAGCAGAAACATATGATGACAGTGGTATACAATTTTGTAATGCAGAGCTGCATATTTTAAATAGTAACTTTAGAACAAATAGAATAGTAAACTTTGAAAAACTTTTCCCAGTTGATTTATCTGGTGTTGAGTTTGACGTAGCAGACCAAGACGTTGATTACATTACAGCTGATGTAACATTTAAGTTTTTTAAATATTATTTTACAGATAAAAATCACAAGGAGTTATGATATATGAAGTTTGATGATTTGAGAACACTTTTTAATCATGTTAAATCAGAATGGCAAGAAGATTCACATATCGATTTCCAGTTTAAAAACAAACAATACTCAGCAGACCTAGCACAAATATCGCTAGACATTCCTTACCAGCACAATAAATATTTAAACTTCTATAACGATTTCTCAACAGAGAAGACAGCACTGGAGTTCCAGTATCGTATGAAGTTAAAAGAAAAAAGAGAATATTATCAAGGGGAAGCAGATCCCGAAGTTTACAAAGAAAAACCTTTTGGACAATCCATTAAAACATCCGAGAAGATGAAAGTATATTTGGAAGCGGATGAGGATTTGATTAATATTGAAATGAAGATAGAGTTTATTAACAAGGCACTTTTCTTTTTGGATAATATTCTTAAAATGATATCCAACAGAAGTTTCCAAATCAAAAACGCTATCGAGTGGGAGAAATTTATTAATGGTAGCACCTAATGTCAGAACTTGTAGTAGCAAAGAAGAATAACATCTTCCTCACAATCAAAGCAGAACCACACGTTCACTATGAACTCGCAGATTATTTCACATTTGATATCCCTAACGCCAAGTTTATGCCCCAGTATAAAAGTGGCATGTGGGATGGAAAGATTCGACTCTACTCGCCAGGAACAGGCGAGCTCTATTGTGGTCTCATCTCACACCTCAAAGAGTGGAGCGGAGTCAAAGGTTATTCAATCGAGTATCAAGGTAATAAGTTCTATGGAGATGTAGAAGAAGTTAATCCACAGATTACACCAGAAGGTGTTAGTGGATTCATGAATGCTATCTGCTCCAATCATACACCAAGAGATTATCAAGTCAAGGCAGTATACGAAGCTCTTCTAAACAATCGCCGTCTGTTACTTTCTCCCACTGCTTCTGGTAAGTCACTGATGATTTACTCGTTAGTGAGATACTACTATGCTTCTGAGTATAAAAAGACAGGAAAGAAAACTCTCATCATTGTTCCCACCACTTCACTGGTCGAACAGATGTATAAAGATTTTGAAGATTACGGTTGGGATGTAGAAGAACATTGTCATAAGATTTACGGAGGTAAAGATAAGAACGTAGAGAAAGCAGTTATCATTTCTACGTGGCAATCTATCTACAAGTTTCCTAAGCGTTGGTTTGATGACTTCTCCTGTGTGATTGGAGATGAAGCACACCTATTCAAATCTAAATCACTGACTGGCATCATGACTAAACTCCATGAAGCTAAGTATCGTTTTGGTTTTACTGGAACACTTGATGGTTCTGCTACACACAAATGGGTGCTGGAAGGATTGTTTGGTGAATGTAAGCATGTTACTAAAACAGAAAAGTTAATCAAAGAAGGTCATCTATCGGATTTTCGTATTAAGGTTCTTTTACTCAAACATGAAACAGAGCAGTTCTTTGATTATCAAAATGAAATCGATGCGATTGTAGATAATCCAAAACGTAATCGTTTGATTAGAAACTTAGTGCGTGACTTAGAAGGTAACACTTTGGTTCTCTTCAACTATGTTGAGCGTCACGGAATGCCTCTATACGAAAGCATAAATAGAGTTGTTAAAGAAGGTCGTAAAGTTTTTCTGGTCTATGGTGGTGTAGACACAGAAGAGCGCGAAGAGATTAGAAGGATTACTGAAACTGAAAATGACGCAGTAATCGTAGCTTCATACGGAACATTCAGCACTGGCATTAACATTCGTAATCTACACAATGTTGTGTTTGCCTCACCATCAAAATCAAGAGTAAGAAACTTACAATCTATTGGGCGTGTATTGCGTAAGGGCGATAACAAAACTTATGCAACTCTTTATGATATTGCTGATGAGTATTGCAGAACTCCTCAGAAAAACTACACCCTGAAACATTTAGATGAACGATTGAAAATATACGAAGAAGAAAAGTTTAATGTAGAAATAATAAAAATAGATTTAAGATAATATGGAAGAAGAATTTTACGCATCCATAAAACTTACTTCGGGTGAAGAGATTGTAGCTAAAGTTAGTTACGATTCAAATGATGATGTTATTGTGGTATTAGAACCTAGAGTGATTGAAAAAGTAGAACAAAAAAAAGGAAAGATGATTGTGGAAGGAATCGTCTTTGATGATTGGATGAATGCTACTTTTGAAAATATGTTTATTATTCCTCGTTCTCAAATTATTACTATGATTGAACTTGATGAACGTATTATTTCTTTCTATGAAGATCATTTAAAAGATAAAAGTCAATATAGAAAATCAAGAAGCAAAGAATCAAACTCTTCATCTAAAAGACAAAATCCCAGAAACTCAGAAGGTTATCTGGGATCTATTAAAGAATCTAAGAAGTTATTAGAAGAGATATATAATAAATCTTGAAAGCGCAACACTGCTATTATATACGATTTTAAGGGTTGTGTCAAGCCCCTTTACAATAACCGTTAGGTGTGTTACAATATTAACACCAACGGATGTACACTATGCTAACAGTCGAAAAGCCAATGGGTAGACGCACAACCAAGGAAAACTATGTTAATAACCGAGAGTTCCTCGATGCCCTGATGGTGTATCGACAGCAGGTTTCTGCAGCTAAAAAAGCAGATCTACCCAAACCTAAAGTTCCCAACTATATTGGGGAATGTTTTTTAAAGATTGCTACCCACCTATCATACAAACCTAACTTTGTCAACTACATGTTTAGGGATGATATGATCTGTGATGGGATCGAAAACTGTCTTCAGTATATCGATAACTTTAATCCAGAGAAGTCAACCAATCCATTTGCTTACTTCACTCAGATTATCTATTATGCTTTCTTGCGTAGGATTCAACGTGAGAAAAAGCAACTAGAAATCAAAACTAAGATTCTTGAAAAGTCTGGGTTTGATGAAGTTTTGTATACAGACAGTTACAGCGGTGACATGGCTGGTTATAATAGCAGTTACTCTGATATGAATAGTATCAAAGAATCCCTTGAAATGAGATCTAAACGATGACAGTAGCATTGATTACAGACCAACATCTAGACGGGAGAAAGGGAAGTGTTGCGTTTTGGGAATACTTCAAAAAATTCTATGACGAGGTATTCTTTCCTACACTTGAGAAACATGGAATCAAAACTGTTATTGACCTCGGTGACACGTTTGATAATCGTAAGGGGATTGATTTTAATGTTTGGAGCAGGGTGCGTCAACATTATTTTCAACGCCTTGAAGACATGGGTATCTTCGTTCACATGATTCTTGGCAATCACTGTACCTATTATAAGAATACCAACGAGATTAACTCACCCGATTTGCTGCTGAAAGATTTTAGTAATATTGAAATCTACTCTCGCCCAGAGACAGTAATGATTGATGGCACTAAGATTCTTATGATGCCATGGATTAACTCTTCTAACATGGAAGAGACAATGGCTTGGATTAATGATACCAGTGCTGAGATTGCCATGGGTCATTTAGAGCTGAATGGTTTTGAAGTTACTCCTGGTATGAAGATGGAGCATGGCATGGATCCTTCTATCTTCAAAAAATTCAAACAAGTATTCTCTGGGCACTTTCATCACAAATCTACCAGAGGTAACATTACATACTTAGGTAACCCCTATCAAATGTTTTGGAATGATTATAAAGACGAGCGAGGATTTCATCTCTATGAGCCAAAGACAAATAAACTCAAGCGGGTCAAGAACCCTTATGAGATTTTCCAGAAAATCTATTATAATGATTCTACTAGTTCTCATCTCAGCTTCGATACCTGTGAGTGTGCAAATACTTTTGTCAAGATTATTGTAGAAGATAAAAAAGATTACTTGGCATTTGAAAAGTTCGTTGACGAAGTATTTGCTAAGCAACCACATGACGTAAAGATTATCGAGACATTAGTGAACGATGCATTTGTTGAAGATGATGAAGTCACTGAGGTTAAAGATACATTAACTCTTCTCAACGAATATATTGATGAGGTAGAGTTAACCGTTGACAGAAACAAACTTAAGAGTATCATGAAGACACTATATATTGAAAGCTGTGAGGTAGTATAAATGTTTCTGATCACTCTCCAAGAACAACCAGACGGTGTTTACTCGGTGCTTGACGAAGAGGGCGATCATGTAGTATACTTCTTTCGGGAGGAAGATGATGCCGAAAGGTATCTTGGTTTGTTGGAAGCAAACAGCACAGAAGAAAATCTTCCTCCTTTAATGACATACGAAATAGATGCCAAAGCTGGTATCGGAATGTGTGAGATGAGAAACATGAAGTATCTCATCGTTGAACCCGACGACATTATTGTTCCCCCTCATTACTATGATAATCTTCAAGACGATTAAATGGAAAAACTTTCTATCTACTGGCAATCAGTTTACTGAAATTTCGTTAACTGACAGTAAAAGTAGTTTGATTGTGGGGGCAAATGGTGCTGGCAAGTCAACCATTCTCGATGCCCTCACTTTTGCTTTGTTTGGTAAACCATTTAGAAAGATTAACAAACCACAGCTACTCAACTCTATCAATCAATCAGATTGTGTTGTGGAAGTTAACTTTGATGTTGGTAGAAATAAATATACAGTAACTCGTGGTATTAAACCTAACAAGTTTGAAATACAACAGAATGGTGTGCTGCTTGATCAAGATGCATCTGCTGTAGATCAGCAAAAACATTTTGAGCAAACCATTCTCAAAATGAACTACAAATCATTTACTCAGATTGTGGTGCTAGGTTCATCTACCTTTGTGCCTTTCATGCGTCTTCCCCTGGCAGCTCGTAGAGAAATCATCGAAGACATCCTTGACATTCAAATCTTCTCAACAATGAATGTCAATCTAAAAGAAAAGATTAAAGTAATCAATGATGAGTTGAAAGACCACGAATATAAACTGTCTTTGGTCAAAGAGAAGATTGACATGCAAAAGCAGTTTATGCTTGACATTGAAAAGAAGAATAAAGAAGACATTCAGGAAAAAGAGAATCGTAAAGACACCCTATTAAAAGAGGCACTAGATTATGAATCGGAAATCCTCAATAACGACACGGAAATCAACGCTAAGACCACTGCCGTTTCAGACACGCAGACTCTTAAAACAACGATATCTAAGATCACTTCGATCAAAGAGAAACTGTCAACCAAGCGAAAGTCACACGCAAAAGAGAAGAAATTCTTTGAGGAGAATGATGCTTGCCCAACATGCGGTCAGAGTATCGCAGAGCATTTTAAACAAGAAAAGATCACGATTCTCTCGGATAAACTTGCTGAGGTGGAGAAAGGCGTGTCTGATTTGGGACAACAACTTTCAGATCTCCAAAGTAAAGAAGATACCTTTATTCTTTTGATTGATGAAATAAACGAACTCAATCAAAAAAATAGACAACTCAATAATGAAATTAAGTCACTTCATAAACGAATTGAAGAACTGGACGACGACATCAGAAAACTCAGGGATTCAGATGTCAATCAACGGGAGCAGTTTTCAATTCTTAAATCCCTTAGCGAAGACGGGAAGCGAGTCCAAGAAACAATTTCTGAAACAAAAGAAGAAAAAGACTGCTTACTCACAGCGGCACAACTTCTCAAAGATTCGGGCATCAAAACGCGCATCATCAAAAAATACTTACCGACGATGAATAAACTCATCAACGATTACCTAGAAAAAATGGAGTTTTCTGCAAGTTTTATGCTGGATGATAACTTTGAAGAAGTAATCAAATCACGTTACCGAGATGAATTTAGTTATGAATCTTTTTCTGAAGGTGAAAAAGCTAGAATTGATATTGCTCTATTGCTTACTTGGCGTAGTGTTGCTAAACTTAAGAATAGCGTGGATACTAATCTTTTAATCTTAGATGAAATCTTTGATGGGTCACTTGACCAATCTGGCAATAGCGACCTTGGATGGATTCTAAGAAGCTTTGATGATAAAACAAATGTGTTTGTTATTTCTCATCGAGAAAATATGGCGGATAAATTTGAAAGATGCTTAAGATTTGAGAAGCATAAAAATTTCTCATACGTCACTGACGAAATATTTGATTGACTTATAGGGGGTTGCTTCGGCACCCCCTTTGCCGTATAGTAGGTTCAACAACGCAAGAGACCAATGCTGAACATGGAAGTCAAGGGCAATCTTGCCCGACTCCTCGCTACCGAAAACCTCATCGTTGAGCATCGCAAGGTTGAGACCGCCATGTTCAATGTGAAAGACCGTGTGCTCACGCTGCCTATGTGGGATGTGGCATCGCCCAACGTCTACGATATGCTCGTGGGGCATGAGGTGGGTCATGCTCTGTATACGCCTGACAAGTGGGGCGCGGACTATGGTATCCCCCAATCCTATCTCAATGTCTGCGAAGATGCTCGCATTGAGAAAATGATGAAGCGTAAGTTTCCTGGTCTCGCTCGCAACTTCTACACTGGATACAAAGAGTTGCATGATGCTGACTTCTTTGAAGTTGGTGAGCGCAGCATGGATTCCTATCAACTGATTGACCGTATCAATCTTTACTTTAAGATTGGCGTTCATGCTGGTGAGGTATTCACTTGGAAACCTGAAGAAAAAGTTCTGGTTGATGAACTGGAAGTTGCAGAAACTTTTGATGAAGTTGTAGAAGTTGCTCGTAAGATTCTGCAGTATACGCAGGAGCAGCAGAAGATTGAGGTGGAAATGGATACTGCCAACTCTACTCAAGGTGGGGGTGATTCTACCCCAGATGAGGGTGATAGTTCTGAAGGTCAGGGTGAGCAACCTCAGCAAGTTTCTGGTAACGGCAACCAAACTCAGGGTGGTGCTGATGCAGACCAACCACAGGATTCTGGCGATAGTTCTACTGCTGGTCAATCTGGTGGCACTGAGAACTTTGATTCTGAAACTGACAAGGCATTCAGCGAGAAGCAGAAGCAACTGTCTTCTAATCATTACTCGCAAGAACTTCACTACATTGAGTTGCCGCCACTGAATGTTGAGACCTTTGTGATTCCTAACAAGCAGGTGATGGAAGATTGCGGTGTTACTTATGGTGAGCAGGGAGCATCTCTTTTCATTGAAGTAGATAGTTCGTATGCTAAGTTTCGTGCAGAAGCTCAGCGTGAGGTGAACTATCTGGTCAAAGAGTTTGAGATGCGTAAATCTGCTGACCAGTATGCTCGTGCATCTACTGCCAAGACTGGTATCCTTGACACTCAGAAACTCCACACCTACAAGTGGAATGAAGATGTGTTTAAGAAGATTAACATCGTGCCTGACGGTAAGAATCACGGTCTGATTTTTATTCTTGACTGGTCTGGTTCTATGGGTAACTGCCTGGTGGATACTGTTAAGCAACTGCTGAACCTCGCATGGTTCTGTAAGAAAGTGCAGATTCCTTTTGACATCTATGCTTTCACTAATGATTACTGGGGTGCTCGTAACTACGATTACTCTTCTATGACTCGCACTAAATCTAAGAAGCACCACAAAGAAGTGCCTGGTTATGTTTCCATCTACGAAAACTTCCGTCTGCTGAATATGGTCAGCAGCAACGGTCGTAATGGTAAAGACCTTGAAGCTCAACTGAAGAACTTCTGGCGTCTTGCTAACTGTGAAGGTGGGTATCGTTCTTACTGCAACCCTCCTGGTTACGGTCTGTCTGGCACTCCTCTCCATGAGGCAGCGATTTCTCTGACTGCTGTTATCCCTGACTTTCAGAAGCGTAACAAGGTGCAGAAAACTAACGTGGTTATTCTGACTGACGGCGAATCTCAATCTATTAACTACATTGTTGAGAATCCTTATCGTCACACCCGTGTAGGTTACAACCATGTTGGCAATGATTGTGTACTGCGTGACCGTAAAACTGGGCGTGTTTATCCTCGCTTTGAGGGCGGATACTATGGTTGCTCTGATAAAATCACCAAAGTGTTTCTGCAGAATGTGCGTGACCGTTTCCCCGATGTCAATCTTATTGGTATTCGTCTGATTAGTGGTCGTCATCTTCACAGTGCTTATAGCAATGGTGACTGTAAGATTCCTTATAGTGACATTCAAAAGCAGTGGCAGAAAACTAAATCTGCTGAGCTGGTTGATCATCTTGGTTATCAATCTCTTTATCTGATGGCACTTGATGGGTTGTCTGCTACCACTGAGTTTGAAGTGGAAGATGATGCAACCAATAAGGAGATTGGCAACGCTTTCAAAAAAGCACTTGCCAAGAAAAGTGTCAATAAGAAGATGCTGACCTCCTTCGCCTCACTCATCAGTTAATCTAATCACTCGGGGGCTTGTGCCCCCACCCTTTTTCCTCTATAATACTTACATACAAAACGACCCCACCCCATGAAAAACTTTGAAGTCGCCCCCATCATCGAGCGTTTCGGTCAGGTTGTGACTGCCGCTGACCTTCGCACCTATGCCGATGAAACTGGCACTACCTATCAAACTCTCACTAAGAAACTGGAATCGTTCAAGGTGCAGCGTGGTCTGTGGCATCTGACTGCTGTAGAGCAACTGGAACAAACCTATAATCAACCTGCTGTTGAACCTGTGGTAGAGAAAGTCGAAAACCTTATCCCCGATAAAGATGATAACTTCGTCAGCTTTGGTAACTTCACTGATATTAAAAAGATTATTTCTTCTCGTCAGTATTACCCTGTGTTCATCACTGGTCTGTCTGGTAATGGTAAAACTTTCGGTGTAGAACAAGCTTGTGCCCAACTGAAGCGTGAACTGATTCGTGTCAACATCACTATTGAAACTGACGAGGATGACCTGATTGGTGGTTTCCGTCTTATCAACGGTGAAACTGTGTGGCACGATGGTCCTGTGGTTCAAGCACTGAATCGTGGCGCTATCCTGCTGCTGGATGAGATTGACCTTGCCTCTAACAAAATCCTCTGCCTGCAATCTGTGCTTGAGGGTAAGGGTGTCTTCCTTAAGAAGATTGGTAAGTATGTCAAACCCGCTGATGGTTTCAATGTGTTTGCAACCGCCAACACTAAGGGTAAAGGTTCTGATGATGGTCGCTTCATCGGCACTAACGTTCTCAACGAAGCCTTCCTTGAGCGTTTCCCTGTAACTTTTGAACAGGCATATCCTTCTGTCAAGGTTGAAACTGCCATTCTGAAGAAAGCTGCAGAGTCGCTGAATGCTTACGATGCTGAGTTTGTTGAGCGTCTGGTAGCATGGGCAGAGATTATTCGTAAGACCTTCTACGATGGTGGTGTTGACGAAATCATTTCTACTCGCCGCCTTGTGCATATCATCCGTGCCTTCAGCATTTTCGGCAAGCGCAAGAAAGCCATTGATGTTTGTGTCGCTCGCTTTGATGACGAAACCAAGCAATCGTTCATGGAACTCTATTCCAAGATTGATGCTTCTATTGACACTACCAAAGATGAACCCGAACTGACTGTTGAAACTGATGTTACCTTCTGATGTTTGAAAACCTCTCTCGCCACACCCTCATTCGTAAAAAAGATGGGGGTCTTTTTTTAATCAAGTGCCGTATCACTGAATCACATGGCAACAAAGAAGTATTTTGTTACCTTGGTCATCTCTACGTTACGGAGGTTGACTACGAAGCAGCAAAGTGCTATACTAACCAAATAGATTCTATTATCCAGGAAATCTAACTATGCAATGGAAATACAATGAAGACAAAATCCTCAAAGAAGTTGAGGAGTATGTTGTGAGCACTTACGGTAGTCACTACTGTGGTCATAATGATGCCTATAATGACATTCAAACGATTGATTTGATGGCAGCAAAAGACCTGGCACCAGATTTTTGTCAGGCAAACATTCTCAAATACGGTAGTCGTTATGGTGACAAAGATGGTCATAACAAACGAGACCTTCTCAAAGTGATTCACTATGCTATGCTGCTGCTTCACTTTGATAGACACTATAGTCGCATGGAAAACGGTCTTGGAGAGTTTAAATGAGCACAGTCGCACTATCTCAAACCACACTGAATATTCTAAAGAACTTCGCCACGATTAATAATGGCATCATTATCAAAAAGGGTAACACTCTACGAACCATTTCCAACGCTGAGAATATCCTGGCTGCGGCAAATGTGGAAGAATCTTTTCCTCAAACCTTTGCTATCTACGACCTCAACCAGTTTATTGCTGGTCTGTCTTTGTTTGACAATCCTTCTTTGGTGTTTGACAATAATGACTATGTTACTATCAAAGATGGGCGTAGTCGTGTCAAATATTATTTCTCAGACCCTGAGATTACACTCAAAACTGCACCAGACAAATCGGTAAAGTATCCTGGTTCTGATATTCAGTTTACTCTGTCTGCCTCTGATATCGCCGCCATTCAAAAAGCAACTGGTATCTACAAGCTTCCTGATTTAAATATCAGTTCCGATGAAGAGATTGTTCTTTCAGTTCGTGACAATGAAATCACAACGTCAAACACTTATGATATCATTGTTCCTGGAACATTTGAAGGTTCCCATTCTCTTGACCTGAAAGTAGAAAACATTCGTTTGCTTCAGGGTGATTATCAAGTGGGTGTTTCCAAGCATCACATTTCTAAATGGAAGCATCTGACACTTGACCTTACTTATTACATTGCGCTTGAACCTTGATGAAAAACTTCCTGTGGGTGGAGGAATACAGACCTCATAAGATTGAAGATTGTATCCTCCCTACTTCGTTAAAGAAAGTATTTACTGGATTCATTGAGCAGGGTGAGATTTCTAATCTCTTGCTCTCTGGTCCTCCTGGCGTTGGTAAAACTACCGTTGCCAAAGCATTGTGTGAGCAACTCGAACTCAGTTACATTGTTATCAATGGTTCGGATGAAGGTCGTTTTCTTGATACAATCCGAACTCGTGTTAAACAGTTTGCTTCTACTATCAGTTTGACTGGTGGTGGTAAGCACAAGGTTGTGATTATTGATGAGGCAGATAACACCACCCATGATGTTCAGCTCTCGCTGCGAGCATTCGTAGAAGAGTTTCATAGCAACTGTCGCTTCATCTTCACCTGCAACTTCATCAACAAAATCGTTGAACCGCTGCACTCACGCTGTACGGTCGTTGATTTCCGCATTAAGGCAGGCGAACAGCAGAAGTTACAGGCGCAGTTCTTTGAGCGCCTACAGGGCATCCTAGACGCCTCTGGCATGGCGTATGAGGACAAGGTGCTGGTCAAACTGATTCAGCGTTACTACCCCGACTGGCGACGCCTGCTGAACGAAGCGCAGCGTCACTCTGCCAGCGGTGCCCTTGACTCTGCTGTGCTCTGTGACATTGCTGATGTAAACACAGACCAGTTGATGCGAGCGATGAAGGGTAAGGAATATAATGTTGTGCGTCAGTGGGTGGTTGATAACATGGATAGTGACCCTAACACTATCATTCGTAAAATCTACAACTCTTTGACTGAGGTGCTTGAAGGTTCTTCTATTCCTCCTGCTGTGTTGGTGCTTGCTAAGTATCAATATCAGATTGCGTTCGTAGCTGATCAAGAGATTAATCTTCTCGCTTGTCTAACTGAAATTATGGTGGAGTGTAAGTTTAAATGATTGATTTTGCTCAGATTGATTTGCCTTGGGTTGCTAGAACTCTCTCTACTATTTCCACTCCCACTGAAAATATTCAGTATTTTGATGTTGGGAGAATGGTGGAAATGATTTACGAGGAATGTAGCAATGGGTTGCTGGTGAGGCAAAATAGTATTGGAGTTGATTTAGTTGACGGCAACAATGTCACTTATGAAAGTAAAAAGGTGACGTTTAAAAACGTTGCAAAAAAATCGGTTAGGGGTGCCATTGTTATGAATGGGTGGGGCGAAAAAGATGTGTCAGATTTTGTTCCTGCTGATTACTATATTTTTACCGACCCCAAACTGCTGAGAGCTTGTTGTGTTCCCAGTAATATGCTGTATAATATTAAGAAAAGCGGCACGAATATTGTTGCGTCATGTAATCCACAACCAGAGCATTTTTTCCTAGATGGCGGTGAACGTATTGAAAGAGATTACTTCCATGAAAAAGAAATCTTTGCTAGAAACTTTATTCGGAGTATGAAATGAAATCCCTGAAAACCCCTCTTCGTTATCCTGGTGGCAAATCTCGTGCCATGAAATATCTACTACCTAAGTTCCCTAAAGATATCACAGAATACCGTGAACCTTTTCTGGGTGGCGGCAGTCCTGCTATTGCATTCAGTAAGGAATACCCAGACATTCCTGTATGGGTGAATGACCTTTACAATCCTTTGTTTACTTTCTGGTGTATTCTGCGTGATGAAGTAGATGGTCTCTATGAGATTCTGAAAGGATATAAAGAAGAATACAATACACCTGATGCCGCCCGTGAACTATTCAATCAAATGAAGATTGAACTGAACCACCCAGAATCAGAAGATCTTTATCGTGCTGCTGCTTTTTATGTCATCAACAAATGTAGTTTCTCTGGTCTGACAGAATCATCTTCATTCTCTCCACAAGCAAGTGACCACAACTTCACTATGCGTGGTATTGAGAATCTTCCTAAGTATTCTGAACTGATTCATAACTGGAAGATTACAAATCTCAACTACTGGGAGATGATGATGACATCTGCTCCTGTCGGAACATTCTGGTTTTTTGACCCTCCTTACGATATCAAAGATAATCTCTATGGTAAGAAAGGAGAACTTCATAAAGGATTTGACCATCAGATGTTCCATGCTTACATCACTCAAGGTAATGTAAAAGATAACTGGATGATTACCTACAACACCAATCCTACTCTCATGGAGTGGTATGATGGATACAATCAAACCAAATGGGATTTAACTTATACTATGCGTTCTGTAGGTGACTACATGAATGAACAAAAAGACCGTGCAGAACTTTTGATTACTAACTATGACGAAACCAACTCTATCCGAATATCTGACTTCTATCAATCAAACCAAGAAGTCGGTAGTTATTGATGAAGAATCAGAAAAAGCATATCCACCTTTCATTGTAAACAAATGTCTATCTGCTTTCCATGACACAGTTCTCTTTGCCAATGAGATGAACATGTATCCTCAGTTGGATAAGAAGATGCAATATGACTTTTTTATAAATAGTATCAATCCGCGTAAGCGGTTTTCGCCTTGGGCGAAAAAATCTCAAGTAGAATACCTTGATGCGATTAAGGAGTATTATGGTTATAATGACGATAAAGCTCTACAAGCATTGAGAATATTATCTAAGAATCAACTTGAACACATTAAAAAACTTGTAGACAAAGGTGGGAAACGATGACTCCTGATATCGAAGTAGAATGGAAGCAAGCTGATATGGTTGAGGTTACTCTCAATGAACCTGATGATTTCCTCAAAGTTCGTGAGACCCTAACTCGCATCGGTGTTGCTTCTAGAAAAGAAAAAAAGATTTATCAATCTTGTCATATCTTACATAAGCAAGGCAAGTATTATATCGTTCACTTCAAGGAGCTGTTTGCTCTTGACGGAAAGAATACAAATCTTTCAGTGAATGATGTTCAACGTAGAAACAGAATCATTCAACTCCTCAGTGACTGGGGATTGATTGCTGTTGTAAAAGCAGATGCTATTGCAGATGTTGCGCCGTTGAATCAAATCAAGGTTCTGGCTTTCAAAGAGAAAGACGAATGGACGCTTGAAAGTAAATACAACATTGGTCGTAAGAAGACCGAAGCAACCGAATAATTTAGTAGGGAGTTCCACACTCCCTTTTTTATTGCTCTTTGATATATAATACTATGAGATGCCTTAGGGGTCTCTAATAAAAACTCGCTTATTCAAGGAGCAATCAAATGACGAATACATATACATGGGATGTTTACACCCCATTCAACGTAGGATTGGAAAATGTTTTTAATCGACTTGATGCTATGTCAGGTCACAATACAAACTATCCACCCTACAACATCATCAAAAACGATAATGCTAACTACGAAATTGAAGTCGCTCTGGCTGGATTTAAATCAGATGAGATCGAGGTCTCTACTGAACAGAACATTCTCAGAGTTGCCTCTAAAGTTGAGAAACGAGATTCTGAAAGAACATACATTCATAAAGGTCTCTCCAAGCGTTCATTCTCCCACAGCTGGCAACTCGCAGATGATGTCAGAGTATCCTCTGTAGATTTTGCAGATGGTCTATTAACAATCTCATTGGAGAAGATCATCCCAGAACATCAGAAACGTACTACATATAATATTGGTGCTGATAAGCAACAACTTCTAACCGAAGGATAAATAAACGCGGGGTAACCCAAATATCGTCGGCACCAGGGGCACGGCTGGTCAGAATCAGCCCTTGCCCCCTTTTATTTTTTGTGTTATAATATTGAAATCTATAGGAGATTTTTTATGGTCCCAAAAATTGTTTTGACAAAGTACGGAGAAAAACTAATCACTGCAGTCGGAGAAGTAACTGATACAGAAACAGGAAAGGGATTGGGGTTTGTTTTCAAATGCCCTTATACTTTGAGTATGACGCCTTCAGCAGAAGGACAGTTTTCTGTAAACTTTACTAAGTGGATTCCTTATTCTATTGATAATGAGTTTAAAGTTCCTTATGATGTTGTATCTGCTGTTGGAGAACCAGAACCAGATATTCTAAATGTTTATATTGAAAAGTTTGGAGATAGATTAAATGACAACGACACCGTATCAACCACTGATTCAAGTGATAGTGCTGAAGAATCAGGATTATCTGATAGCGCAGATTGAGGAAAGAGAAGAAAGCCCAGAGTGTCTTCTAACAAATCCATATCGTATTATAGATATGAGTTATTGGGATTACTCGAACAGAGAACAAAAACATGTTGCACCCGCAGGAGCGGTCTTTGTTGAACAATCTGAAGAAACTGAAATCAATGAAAAGACAGGAGAGGAAGTAATCACCACACAAACAGATTACATCACTCTTCAAAAGTTTCCCAGGTATACTACACAATCTCAGGTGTATCTCAGGTCAGATGACATTCTGACCATTTGCGATCCTGGTCATCTTGTGCTAGAATGCTACCAGAAGACTGTGGGTTGACGCATGAGGTTTTATACGAACATTGAACAGGCGGGGAATCGCATCCTCGTTCGTGGATATGAAAATGGTGACCGTGTTCAGTATCGTGTAAACTATAATCCCAAACTATACATCCCCTGTAATAAACAGACGGATCATAAGAGCCTTGATGGGCGTTACCTCAAAGAGGTGCGCCCTGGTTCTATTAATGATTGTCGTCAGTTTATCAATCAATATGAGGGTGTAGAAGGATTTGAGATTCATGGAAATACTAGATACTTATATCAGTATATCAACGAGGCATATTCTGATGACGAGATTCGTTTCGATTCTTCTCTCATCCGCACATTTACTTTGGATATTGAAACTGGAGCAGAGAATGGTTTCCCTGATATTGAATCAGCAGACCAAGAGATTCTCCTTATTTCTATCCGTGATTCTTTTACAAATCGCATCACTGTCTGGGGATCAAAAAGTTTCAAGAATGAAGACAGACAGGTTGATTACATCCACTGTAACGATGAGACGAAACTCCTTTCTAGCTTCCTCGGTTGGTGGCAGGAAAATACTCCAGATGTGATTACAGGTTGGAATGTTCAACTATTCGATATTCCATACATCTGCCGCCGCATGGATAGAATGCTGGGTGAAGACCACACAAAACTTCTGTCGCCTTGGAAACTAATCTCTTCTCGTGAGATTTATATCAAGGGTCGCAAACAGATTGCATATGATATTCCTGGCGTTGCTTGTTTGGATTACCTGGAACTTTACAAGAAGTTCACATACACCAACCAAGAATCATATCGACTTGATCATATCTGTTCTGTAGAACTTGACGCTAAGAAACTCGACCACTCTGAGTTTGATACTTTTAAGGAGTTCTACACGAAAGATTGGAATAAGTTTGTGTTGTATAACATTCATGACGTTCGCCTTGTTGACCAACTGGAAGACAAGATGAAGCTGCTTGAGTTGGCATTCACTATGGCATATGACGCCAAAGTAAACTACGAAGATGTTTATTCTCAGGTGCGTATGTGGGATAACATTATCTTCATCTATCTGGCGAAGATGGGTATTGTGATTCCTCCTAAGAAAGATAGCGTCAAGGATGCTAAGTATGCTGGTGCGTATGTGAAAGAACCTATTCCTGGCATGTATGATTGGATTGTGAACTTCGACTTGAACTCGCTGTATCCACACCTCATCATGCAATACAACCTGTCGCCTGAGACGCTCCTAGACCGCCGTAGCAGCGTCAATGTGGATATGCTGCTGGATAAAGCGTTCGATACCTCAGACCTCGTAGGGGAGACCCTGTGCGCCAATGGAACGCATTATACGACGAAGCAGCAGGGGTTCCTTCCCAAGTTGATGGAGAAGATTTACGAAGACCGAACCATCTACAAAAAGAAGATGCTTGCTGCCAAGCAGCAGTATGAGAAAACCCCAACGATTGAGTTGAAGAAAGAGATTGCTCGCTGTAATAACATTCAGATGGCACGAAAGATTCAACTCAACTCTGCCTATGGTGCTATCGGTAACGAGCACTTCCGTTACTACAAACTTGAAATCGCTGAAGCAATCACTCTTTCTGGTCAGCTATCTATTCGCTGGATTGAGAAGAAGATGAATGCTTATCTTAATAAAGTTTTGAAAACAGAGGATGTTGATTATGTTATTGCTTCAGACACTGATTCTATGTATCTTAATCTGGGCCCTTTGGTTGAAACTGTATACAAAGGAAGAGAGAAAACTTCTGAGAGCATTGTCTCGTTCCTTGATAAGGTCGCTTCGTTGGAACTTGAAAAGTTTATTGAAAGTTCTTACCAAGAACTGGCTGACTACCTCAACGCCTACGACCAGAAGATGAAGATGAAGCGTGAGAACATTGCTGAGCGTGGTTTCTGGACCGCCAAGAAACGCTATGTTCTCAACGTCTGGGATAGTGAAGGTGTGCGTTATGCCAAACCCAAGATGAAAATCTGTGGTATGGAGACCGCTCGTTCCTCCACTCCAGCTTACTTTCGTGACAAACTGGAGCAGGCATATACAATCATCATTACTAAAACTAACGATGACTTGATTGACTTCATCAACGAAATCAAAGAAGACACAAAGAAACAGAACTATCTCAACATCGCATTCCCTCGTGGATGTAACGGTCTGAAGAAGTATCGTAGTGCTGCTGACATCTATCAGAAGTCAACACCGATTCAGGTGCGTGGTGCTCTGCTGTATAACTATTACATTCGTAAGAACAATCTGGAGCACAAGTATCCTGTCATTCAAGAAGGCGAGAAGATTAAGTTTATCTATCTGAAGACACCAAATCCCATTCGTGAGAATGTCATCTCGTTCTTTCAACAACTGCCGAAGGAACTGAACCTTGACAAATATATCGACTATACGCTACAGTTTGAGAAGAGTTTCCTCGAACCGTTGAAAACTGTGCTAGAATGTATTGACTGGCAATACGAACGCAAAGGCAGTTTAAGTAGTTTTTTCTTTTGAGGTATTATGAGTTTTTTACAATCTGTTATTAAGGAGTTAGATAATGAGTTTGCGAGTGTGGCGGATGACGGAATCGCAACGGGGGATTGCGACGGCTTTGTTGATACAGGCAGCTATATTCTCAACGCTCTCATTAGTGGGAGTATTTTTGGAGGATTACCCTCAAACAAAATCACCGCACTTGCTGGTGAATCCTCTACTGGTAAAACATTCTTCGCCCTCTCTATCGTCAAACATTTCCTGAATAGTAATCCTGATGCTCAGGTAATCTATTTTGAAACAGAATCTGCCGTGTCTAAAGACATGATGGTTTCTCGTGGTATTGATGTGAAGCGTGTTGGTCTTGTTCCTGTTACTACGGTTCAAGAGTTTCGCACACAATCTATCAAGGTTGTGGATGAGTATACCAAACTGAAGAAAGAAGATAGACCACCGCTGCTGTTTGTTCTTGACTCTCTGGGTATGTTGTCTACATCCAAAGAGATTCAGGATGCTACTGATGGTAAAGAAACTCGTGACATGACTCGTGCTCAGGTCATCAAATCTATCTTCCGTATTCTGTCACTGAAACTGGCGCAAGCTGGTATTCCTCTTATCGTTACCAACCATACATATGAAGTAGTGGGTGCATATGTGCCGACGAAAGAAATGGGTGGTGGCACTGGTTTGAAGTATGCTGCATCAACGATTCTCTTCCTGTCAAAGAAGAAAGAGAAAGATGGAACTGAAGTTGTAGGTAACATTATCAAAGTGAAAGCACAAAAGTCACGCTTTACAAAAGAAAACTCAGACATCGAAACGAGGCTCTACTATGACGCAAGGGGATTGGATAAGTATTATGGATTACTGGAGTTGGGTGAGAAATACGGAGTATTCGAACGCAAGGGCAATCGGATTGCTGTTGGGGAATCTTCCGTTTATCCTTCTGTTATCCTTGCCAATCCTGAGAAGTATTTCACAGAGGACATCCTCCAAGCCCTAGATGAATGTGCCCGTAAAGAGTTTCTATATGGAGTAGCGGATGGAGAGGATTGAGACAACTATTTTACGCAACCTCCTGTGTAACGAACAGTTCTACAGGAAGGTTGTTCCTTTTGTAAAACCAGATTACTTTAATGAGATTCATGAAAAGGTAATCTACGAAGAAGTGTGGAACTTTGCAAGCAACTATGAACTTGTTCCTACCAAAGAAGTATTGACAATCAACTTAGAAGCAAGGAAAGATTTAAATGAGGAAGTATATCAAAACGCAGTTAAAACGATTCAAGAACTTACTACTGAATCAGTCGAGCACCAGTGGTTGCTTGACACCACAGAGAAGTGGTGTAAAGACAGAGCAATCTATCTCGCACTCTTGGAGTCTATCAAAATCGCAGATGGCGGCAATAAGAAAGTATCAACTGATGCGATTCCAAGCATTCTTCAAGATGCCTTAGCAGTATCTTTTGACGAACATGTAGGTCACGATTATCTTGAGAATAGTGTAGAACGTTATGAGTTCTACCACATGACTGAAGAGAAGATTCCTTTCCATCTTGAATACTTTAATAAGATTACGAAAGGTGGTCTACCAAATAAGACATTGAACGTAGCTCTTGCTGGCACTGGTGTAGGTAAGTCGCTCTTTATGTGTGACCTTGCCGCTCATTGTTTGTCGATGGGGCGTAATGTTCTTTACATCACACTGGAGATGGCAGAAGAGAAGATTGCAGAACGTATTGATGCTAACCTTTTCAATGTCAACATCAAAGACCTTGTGGATTTGCCCGAGACAATCTTTCAAAGTCGTATCAACGAACTCAAAAGAAAAACTCAGGGTCGCCTAATCATCAAAGAATATCCAACAGCATCAGCACACGTCGGTCATTTTAAATCTCTTCTCAATGAACTCCAACTCAAAAAGACTTTCAGACCTGATATTATTTTTATCGATTACCTTAACATCTGTGCTAGTGCAAGATATAAAGGAGCGATTGTAAACTCCTATACCTATGTCAAAGCAATCGCAGAAGAACTACGTGGTCTTGCTGTCGAACACAATGTCCCTCTTGTCTCAGCGACGCAAACAACCCGTAGTGGTTTTGGCAATAGCGACGTGGATCTTACTGATACTTCGGAATCCTTTGGTTTACCTGCTACTGCTGACTTTATGTTTGCTC
>Ga0194125_10000779_pt1 | contig 54156 bp, 56 predicted proteins | sample TA2KigC250mmetaG_FD_148626 | JGI IMG/M metagenome (GOLD analysis project Ga0194125, IMG submission 148626) | Freshwater microbial communities from Lake Tanganyika, Tanzania - TA2015034 Kigoma Deep Cast 250m | ecosystem: Environmental > Aquatic > Freshwater > Lake | place: Tanzania: Lake...
CTTGTTGATGATCTGCTCGGGTTTGAATGCCTTTCTGACCATTTCCTGCCCCCTTCTTGCTAGATTTCCAGTCTAACATTGGCACTGGCTCCGTTTTTGGGGGGCAGGTCAGCAGTACTGCGTGGTGAGGTTCGCGCTCTCGGGGGCCTACGATGTGAACGACCCGGGCGTGGGGGCGACGACCATGGGCATCGCCGGGACGATGCCGACGCTGGGCTTCGCCCGGGGCGGGACGCACCAGATGGCCCACGCGGCGCACCAGATCCTGGTGCAGAACGGCTGCAGGTTCTTCACGCATGCCGAGGTGGAGAGGGTGATCATCGAGAACGGCACGGCCACGGGCATCCGGCTGGCCGACGGGAGCGAGGTGGGGGCGCGGAGGCTGGCGGTGAGCACGCTGAATCCGTACCAGCTGTGCTTTGATCTGATCGGCCGGGAGCGCCTGGACGGGAAGCTGCTGCGGCGGGTGGAGCAGCTGGAGAGTGCCTTCGGCTGCCTGATGTGGTACTCGTTCGCCATTCACGAGGCGCCGAGGTACCAGGCGGCGGCGTTCAATGCCGATATCAATGAGACCTTCTGGCTGGGGCTGGCGGAGGACCCCGATCCGATGCATGTGGCCAGGGAGTGCCACTATGCGCGGATGGGGCAGTTCCCGCCGCTGGAGGACTACTGCCCGACCGTGTGGTGTCACAGTCTGGTGGACCCGTCTTACGCGCCGCCGGGGAAGCACGTGGCCCAGAACGAGCAACTGGGGCCGGCGGCCAGTTTGCACAGCGAGGCGGAGTGGCTGGAGATCAAGAAGAAGTACGCCGAGGACCTGATGATCATCTGGCAGAGGCACGCGCCGAATATGACCTGGGACAACGTGATCGGGGTGGACACGAACAGTCCGTATGACAATCTGCGGATGAAGAACCTGGCGCCGAACGGGTCCATCGGCGTGCTGGACCGGATCGCCTATCAGGTGGAGGGCAACCGGCCGACGCCGGAGCTGGCCAACCACCGGACGCCGATCAAGGGGCTGTACGCCACGGGGGCGGCGTGGCACCTAGGGGCGAACTGCGGGGCGACGGAGTCGTACAACTGCTACAAGATCATCGCCAAGGATATGGGGCTGGGGAAGCCGTGGGAGGAGAAGGGGAAGGAGGACCCGGACTCGCTGGTCGCCGAGCAGCGGAGGCTGGTGGGGAGGCTGAGGGGGGTGGGGAGGAAGGGATAGGGTGGGGATGTGGAAGGGGGCGGCGGAGAAGGAGCGCCGAAGGGGGAGGAAGCAGAAAGGAGCGGTGAAGAGATGCTGTTCAGGTCAACGGGTCTGGGGAAGACGGAGCTGAAGGCGAGAGTGGCGGGGGTGGAGAGGCAGGGCGACTACCTGATCCTGATCGTGGACACGCTGGAGCCGGTGCGGTGGAAGATCCGGGCGGGGATCAGCCTGCCGGATATGTGGGTGGTGATCAGGTCGCTGCTGAGGCCTTCGAACCTGAGGGTGATGCTTTCCCGCCGCTGGGTGAGGGAGCCGGAGCACCCGGGGGAGTTTTAGGGGGGAGGGACGCCCCAGCCTCCGCTGGGTGTCAGGCGGGATTGGTGGCCACTCAGCCTGCCGAGCGTTTCTGCCGGCCTTTGGCGTGGGCCTTCTCAAGCCGCTCCGCGATCCAAAGCTTGATGAGGGCCTGGCGAGGCACGCCAACGCGCCTGGCTTCCCTGTCGAGCGAGTCTATCATCCAGACGGGGAAATCCACGTTGACCCGTTTCTGCTCAAACACCGGCCTTCGAATGCCGGAGAGATCCAGATGCTCCGCAACGCTCCTACCAGAATCGAACTTCTTGTCGAATTGCTCAGCGGGTATTTGCTTCGCCTTTGATCGCTTCATGTTAGGTATAGTCATTATACATGGGGTATGCCTTGTGTGAATACGGCTGGAGGCGGACCTGACGGCGCCCTGCTCCACCCCAGCCCTGGATCCCGCCTGAGGCGGCCTCTTCGCAATGACAAGAAGTGGGAACCGGCGGTCACCCTGGTAAGCCAACCGCCGTCAATGGCTGAGCTCAAATAAGAAGGGAGGGTAATGTGATTACCCTCCCCGGGTTTGCCTCCCCAGACCCAACTCACTCGCGGTTATCACAACCGCAGGTGGTGTTCAAAGACTACCACTCTGTTTGTCGCAACGAGCCGAGTCTGAGTTCCGTGCGCTCTGCGATACGCAGGGCGTCAATCTAGATATGCACACACTCCATACGCTATTCTCACCCTCCCGAAACCAGCTTTCGGACGTTTTCAGGAGCTCCTAAGCATAATAGACCACGTGCTGCGTTGTTTGTCAATTACTTCTGTGAATGGCGTGTCATTACTTCGGTGCTGGATGCCGCATCAAGTGCGGCATGACACAGCAAAGGCAAGGCAGCCGCCGCTTCCGAAGCCCCCGAAGGGGCTGACGTTACCTTGAGGCGAGGTCGAAGCGGTCAAGGTTCATCACCTTGGTCCAGGCCGCCACGAAGTCCCGGACAAACTTCTCCCGGGCATCCGCGCTGGCGTAGACCTCGGCCAGGGCCCGGAGCTGGGAATTCGAGCCGAAGATGAGATCGACGCGGGTGCCGGTCCACTTGACCTTGCCGGTCTTGCGGTCGCGCCCTTCGAAGAGGGCGGCGTCTTTGGAGACCGCCTTCCACTCCGTGCCCATGTCGAGCAGGTTGATGAAGAAGTCGTTGGTGAGCGCCTCCGGCTTCCTGGTGAAGACGCCGTGCCGGGTCTGGCCGAAGTTGGCGTTCAGGACGCGCAGGCCGCCGACGAGGACGGTCATCTCGGGCGCGGTGAGGGTGAGCAACTGGGCCTTGTCCACCAGCAGCTCCTCGGCCGGTACGGCGTATTTGGCCTTGAGGTAGTTGCGGAAGCCGTCCGCCCTGGGCTCGAGAACGGCGAAGGATGCCGCGTCGGTCTGCTTCTGCGAGGCGTCCATGCGGCCCGGGGTGAAGGGCACCGTGACCCTGTGCCCGGCTTTCCCGGCGGCCTGCTCGACGGCGGCGCAGCCGGCCAGGACGATGAGGTCGGCCAGCGAGACCTTCTTGCCGTCCGACTGAGCGCTGTTGAACTCCTTCCGGATGCCCTCCAGAGCCTTGAGCACCCTGGCCAGCCGGGCCGGCTGGTTGACCTCCCAGTCCTTCTGCGGGGCGAGGCGGATGCGGGCCCCGTTGGCGCCGCCGCGCTTGTCGGAGCCGCGGAAGGTGGAGGCCGACGACCAGGCGGTGCAGACTAGCTCCGAGACAGACAGGCCGGAGGCCAGGATCTTCTTCTTGAGGGAGGCGATGTCCCGCTTGCCGATGAGCTTGTGATTGACCGCGGGGATGGGGTCCTGCCAGATGAGCTCCTCGGCGGGAACCTCCGGGCCGAGGTAGCGGGCGCGGGGGCCCATGTCGCGGTGGGTCAGCTTGAACCAGGCGCGGGCGAAGGCGTCGGCGAATTCCTGGGGGTTCTTGAGATAGCGCTGGGAGATCTTCTTGTAGATGGGGTCGAAGCGAAGGGAGAGGTCTGCCGTGGTCATCATGGGCCGGTGCTTCTTTGACGGATCATGGGCATCAGCGATCATGTCAGTCTCGGCCACGTCATTGGCCAGCCACTGATGCGCGCCGGCGGGGCTCTTGACCAGCTCCCACTCGTATTTGAGGAGGATCCTGAGATAGGCCGAGTCCCATTTGGTGGGACGCGGCTTCCAGGCGCCTTCGAGGCCGCTGGTGATGGTATCGCCGCCCCTGCCGCTGCGGAAGCTGCTCTTCCAGCCCAGGCCCTGCTGCTCGATGGGGGCGGCCTCGGGCTCCGGACCGACATGGGTGGCAGGTCCGGCGCCATGGCATTTGCCGAAGGTATGACCGCCGGCGACCAGGGCTACCGTCTCTTCGTCATTCATGGCCATGCGGGCGAATGTCTCCCGAACGTCGCGGCCGGAGGCGACCGGGTCGGGATTGCCGTTGGGCCCTTCCGGATTGACGTAGATCAGTCCCATCTGCACGGCAGCCAGCGGGTTCTCGAGCTGGCGGTCGCCGGAGTAGCGTTTGTCGTCCAGCCACTTGGTCTCGGAACCCCAGTAGACGTCTTCTTCCGGCTCCCAGACATCGGCGCGGCCGCCGGCGAAGCCGAGGGTCTTGAATCCCATGGACTCCAGGGCGACGTTGCCGGCCAGGATCATGAGGTCGGCCCAGGAGATCTTCCGGCCATACTTCTGCTTGATGGGCCAGAGCAGGCGGCGGGCCTTGTCCAGGTTGGTATTGTCGGGCCAGCTGCTGAGGGGCGGGAAACGCTGCTGGCCGGCACCGGCACCGCCGCGGCCGTCACCCACGCGGTAGGTGCCGGCGCTGTGCCAGGCCATGCGAATGAACAGGGGCCCGTAGTGGCCGAAGTCCGCCGGCCACCAGTCCTGCGAGCCGGTCATCAGGGCCCGCAGGTCCTTCTTCACGGCCGCCAAGTCGAGGCTGTTGAACTCCCGGGCGTAGTTGAAGTCCCGGCCCATGGGGTCGGAGAGCGGCGAGTGCTGGCGGAGGACCTTGAGGTTGAGCTGGTTGGGCCACCAGTCGCGGTTCGAAGTGCCTCTGCGGTCGGTCATGGCGTTGCCTCCTTCTGCGGTGTGATTCCGTCCGCTGCGGTGCTGTGAATGCGGTCTGTTCTGCGGTGGCGCTGTGCTGCTGCTTGTGCAGCGGGAGCCGCGCGGGCCGGGTTCGCGGTGGACAGGCGCGCGGGTCATCCAATTTCGACCGTATCACAGGGGTGTGGCGGATGTCAATGCGGGGGAGTTGTGGGGGAATTGGGCCCGGCTTCGTTCGTCTCTAGAACAGTATTCTAGAATGCAATCACTTCCCAACGGGCCCAGGGGGTCATATGATCGTGGGTCACGGTCGCCATGACCGAAGAGAGGTAACGAGAGCCTTGAAAGCCAGCGGGTCAGGAGACCCTTCAAGGCCTGAAAGGAGGTAAGGAGTGGCCAAGACTATGGGAATGGTGGGCAAGGCCGCGTTCGTGGTGGGCGTGCTGTTCGCCCTCATCGGCGGCATCTGGGGCGGCAAGTCCGTACCGACCAACGATGCGGTGATCTGGGTGCTGCTCATCGCGGGCATCCTCATCGGCTTGCTCAACGTCACAGCCAAGGAGGCCGCAATCGTGCTGTCGGCCGCCGTGGCCCTGGTGATCCTGGGCATCTGGGGGTTCACCCCCGCATTCTATCCGGTTGGGGACATATCCGAGGTGCTGGCGGAAAACCTGGTCGGCATCGTCTGCGCCTTTGCCCTGCTGATGGCCCCGGCCGCGATCATCATCGCCATCAAGGCGGTGATCGCCACGGCCAAGCCAGGCGACTAGTCCCTTTTCGAGGGAGACAACGAGAGAGGCATACCCTGCCGGGGCAGGGGTGCCTCTCTGCATTTCGGGGGCCGGGGGCCGGTTCCTTGTCTTTCTGGTCAGCCCGTGATAGAACATTGAGGCGCGCGGGTGGTGGGGTGGTGGAGGCGGGGCGCGAAGCGGCTGCGCGGGAGGCGATCATGCCGGCGAAGAGGGTAGCCGTCGACTACAGCAAGTGCCGTCCTGAAGAGTGTGAGAATGGGATCTGTGCGGCGGCGCTGGCCTGTCCCCACAAGGTGCTGAGGCAGGAGGCGCCGTACGAGTACCCGCTGGTCAGTCCCTCGACCTGCCCCGATTGTGCCAGGTGCGCCGAGGCCTGCAAGCAGAAGGCGGTGAAGTCGATATGATCCTTCCCTGCGGGGAAGGACCTGCGGTGCGTTGCCCCACGCCGCGCCACCCCGCCCTGCCCAGCCACCCTTGGATGCCGCATCAAGTGCGGCATGATCCTTCCCTGACGGGAAGGACGTGGCGGAGGCACCCCGCCCCAGCCCTGGGTGCCGGATCAGGTGCGGGCTGACTATGTAGCCGGTTCGGCCAGAAGGCCGCCGCGGGCCAGGTCGTCGGCCACATCCCCCAGGTCCAGACGTTCCAGGGAGGCGCGGGTCTGGAGTCCGGTGGCGGGGTCCCAGCCCCTCAAGCGATAGTACTCCTCTTTCATTCCCTCGAATGCGGCCCGTTCGATGACGGCCCCTTTGCGGGAGATGACCTGGCCGTCCTTGCCGGGGACCAGGCAGTCGGGGTTGAGGTGGTCGTACTGGAGGGGCTCGGTGAAGCAGTACTCGGGCAGGGTGTCGTGGTCCCTTCCGGAACGGCCCTCCCGGGCCAGGATGGCCCGCTGAAGATTGAAGACCCGGGCGCCGATCCCGTAGAGGCCTTGTTCGTCTATGTCACGGCCGGTGACGGCGGCGACGAGTCGGCTCTCCAGGGTGGGGTCGCCAACGTGGTCGGGCGATGACTCCAGGTCGGTGATGGGCCAGAGGTAGTCGCAGAGGATGAGGCACTCCTTGGCCGTCTGGCGGTCCTGGATCATCCGGGCGGCCAGGGCCTTGCCCTCACAGGTGGAGAAGTCGGCGGCCAGCTCGCCGCCCCAGAAGCGGCGGGCAATGGCGCGGACGACGGCGGAGGAGACGACGGCGCCGGGCTGCTGCCTGGCCCAGCGGACCCATTTGGGGATGAGAGCGCCGACCTCGTGGAGCTGCTGGATGGGCAGGCGGGGCTCGGTGGCGTAGAGGAGGGCGTGGGTGGTGTAGAGCCTGGGCCCGTAGATGTCGCGGTACTGGGGCAGGGAGATGTAGCCCAGTTGGCGGGTCAGCTCCCTGGCTGCCGGACCGACGGAGTCGGCGGCGCGGGCCAGTCCCTGGGCCAGGAGGTCGCCGAAACCCCGGCGAGAGGAGATGCTCCGGCACAGGGCCTCGAGGAACTCCAGGCTGCCGATGGTGGACAGGGGCAGTCCGGTGGCGGCGTCGTCGAGAAGGCCGGCATCGCGGCACCTCTGGAGCCAGTCGATGATGAGGTCGACGGCTTTGGAGTCGAGTCCGCAGGAGTCAAGGAGCCGGGTGGCCTGGACGGGCACCTCGTTCCAGCCGCCGTAGTAGGACATGGCCCGGGACTGATAGAACATGGCGGAGTGGCACATGTACTTGCCGGTCTGGCCGTCGTCGGAGCGGTAGAGCTTGCGGAAGCAGCCGGGGCAGCCGTAGCAGGGGTCCCGCTGCTTCATCTTGTGGTTCAGGCTGGGGACGGCGGATGTGGAGTAGCGGTATGAGGAGGTGTTGAGGGGGACCCGCTTGAGTCCACGGTAGTAGGCGGTGAGATCGCGGAGGGCGTCGGGCCGGGCAATGTGAACGCCACGCGTGGAGGCGGTGACCACGACGGCCTTGAGCTTCTTGGCGCCCATGACCGCGCCCAGCCCGGCTGAGCCGCTGGCGTCGTTGTCGGCCAGGAGGGTGGCCATGACGGCCAGGCCCTCGCCGGCGGGGCCGATGGCGACGACCCGGGCGGAGCTGCCCAGTTCCTGCTTGAGGGACTGGCGGGTCTCGACGGCACCCCGGCCCCAGAGGGTGGAGGGGTCTCTGAGTTCGGCCGTGCCATCGTGGATGAAGAGATAGACCGGCTTCTCCGACCGGCCGTGGACAACGAGGGCGTCGTAGCCGGCGAACTTAAGCTCCGCCCCCCAGCGTCCGCCGAGGTTGGCGTAGGAGAAGTGGTGGGGGGTGGCGGCGGGCGATTTGGCGCAGGCCTGCCACCGGGAGCCGCCGATGACGGGTACCCCGGCCAGAGGGCCGGTGGCGAAGATGAGCCGGTTCTCGGGGTCGAAGGCACTGGATGTGGGAGGGACCTCATCCCAGTAGATGGCGGCGGCCAGTCCGCGGCCGCCCAGGAAGCGGCGGACGTAATCCGAGGTGGGGGACTGGCTGACGGCGCCTGAAGACAGGTCCAGCCTGAGGATCCTGCCGGCGTAGGCGGAGTGGGACATGCGCTTGCCTGGTGTCAGGATAGCACAATGAACGAGCCGAAGTCCGAGATCCCAAACCCCAAGCAGGCACCAAAGACGAATTCTGAGGTGCCCCGCCCTGCCCAGCCACCCTTGGATGCCGCATCAAGTGCGGCATGACATCGGGGAATAATGGATCCCGCATCAAGTGCGGGATGACGCTGCGGGAGTGCGGAATAATGGCTAGTGAGAGGGACGAGGGAGACCCTGGTTCGGGATGCGCGTGGCCTAGCGATAGACGTCCCGGCGGTGCCGTACGTAGTGAACGGTGACCTGCCTGGCATGCCTGTCGACGCCGTAGACCACGCGGTAGTTGCCGACGCGGATACGGTAGAGTCCCTCCGAGCCGGCCAGTTTCACCGAGTGTCGGGGGAGGGGATCTTGTTGCAGGGCGTCAATCTGTCTGACTATCCGGGCTATGGCCTCTCGTGGCAGCGAGCGCAGGTCCTTTTCGACAGAGGGCCTGTAGAGAAGGCTATACGAGGCCATCTTTCTTGAGTCGCCGCTTCATCGCTACTGCGCTTATCGGTTTCTCGTGGCGGCGCTCTGCCACCACAGCGAGGTCGTGCAGATCCTCCTGCAGCTTCTGATACTCCGACAACGGCAGAATGACTCCGGTCCTCTTGCCCCTGACGTCAACGACGAATCTTTCCGTGCTCATGTCCCGCTCTCCCTCACCGACGGTCAGGGCCCTATTATACGCCAGCGCTTTGAGGGATGCACTTGAGGCGCTTGTTAATGCGAGGGGGGCTGAAGGTGCTATAATTGTGCCCGCGAGGGGATCAGCGTAGTTGATGAAGAAGCGAGTTTTCTCGGGCGCCCGTCCCACGGGACGGCAGCACATCGGCAACTACCTCGGGGCCATCCAGAACTACGTCGAGCTGCAGAAGGACTACCAGTGCGTCTACTGCATCGTGGACCTGCACGCGCTGACCACGCTGCAGGGGAGCGAGGCGGTGGACCAGATCCAGCAGAACGTCCGGGAGATGATCCTGGACTGGCTGGCGGCGGGGCTTGATCCGAAGCAGAGCATCCTCTTCGTGCAATCGCAGGTGCCCGAGGTGACCGAGCTGCAGACGCTGCTGAGCATGTCCACGCCGCTGAGCTGGCTGATGAGGGTGCCCACCTTCAAGGAGAAGGTGAAGATGCAGCCGGAGAACGTGAACTACGGTCTGCTGGGCTATCCGGTGCTTATGACGGCGGACATCGTGCTGTACAAGGCCGAGGTGGTGCCGGTGGGCGAGGACCAGGTGCCCCACCTGGAGCTGGCCCGGGAGATCGTGCGGCGCTTCAACGGGCTGTACGGGGATACCTTCCCCGAGCCGCAGCCGAAGCTGACCCATGCGCCGATGATCCTGGGCATCGACGGGGTGCAGAAGATGAGCAAGCAGCTCGACAACCACATCGAGCTGGCGGCCACGCCGGAGGAGACGGCCAGGCGGATCATGACCGCCTTCACCGACCCGGCCCGGAAGCGGAAGGGCGATCCGGGGCATCCGGAGGTGTGCAACATCCATCACCTCCATGAGGCGTTTCAGCCGGAGAAGGCCAGGGAGATCGCCCCGCAGTGCCGCAACGCCGAGATCGGCTGTGTGGAGTGCAAGAAGCTGCTGGCCGGGGAGATCAATGAGGCGCTGGCCCCGTTGCGGGAGAGGCGCCGCGAGCTGGCCACCCGGCCGCGGTACATCCGGGAGGTGCTGGGCGACGGGGCCGAGCGGGCGCGGGCCATCGCCAGGGTGACCATGGAAGAGGTGAGGGAGAGGATGGGCCTGGTGGCCAGGGAGACGGGATAGTGCGATTGCCTTTGTCCCGGAGTGGCAGGGAGGCCATGGAGGTGGCCTGTCAGGCAGCAGAGGAGGCGGGAAGCCTCCTCTTAAAGCATGTGCACGGCCAGCTGAAGCTGGGCTACAAGGAGGGCCGGGCCAACCTGGTGACTGACATCGATGTGGCCGCCGAGAAATGCATCATCTCCGTCCTGCAGAGCGAGTATCCGGATTTCGGGATCATCTCGGAGGAGTCGCCGGCCGTGGCCTCGGACTCGCCCTACACCTGGGTGATCGACCCTCTGGACGGGACGAACAACTACGTGCACGGGGTACCCTTCTTCGCGGCGGTCATCGGGCTGGCGGGCGGGCCAGAGGTGCTGCTGGGGGTGACCCATGATCCAGTGCGCAGGGAGACCTTCTCGGCGGAGAAGGGCCGGGGCGCCTGGCTGAACGGCCAGCCGATGGCGGTGTCCCAGCGGAAGACGTCCCGGGAGTGCTTCCTGGGCTGCGACCTGGGCTACGACGCGGACAGGGGCAGGGCCATGCTGGAGGCGGTAGGGGCCATCTGGCCGGAGCTGGGCGGGCTGAGGCTGATGGGCTCGGCGGCGCTGGGACTGGCCTACGTGGCCTGCGGACGGCTGGACGCCTACGTTCATCCCTATCTCTATCCGTGGGACGTGGGCGCCGGGCTGGCGCTGGTGAGAGAGGCGGGTGGGGAGGTCACCGACTGGGAAGGTCAGCCGGCGACGATGCACTGCGAACAGGTGGTGGCCGGGAACACGACGCTGCACGGACACTTCCTGGGGTTGATCAGGAGCAACCCGCAGCTGCGGTTGAAGGACGTATAGGTTCGCGGCGGCTAGGCGCGGTGGCGCTGGACGAAGCGGGCCATGCGGGCCAGGGCTTCCTCGATGTTCTCCATGGACGTGGCGTAGCAGCAGCGGATGTGTCCTTCCCCCGAAGGGCCGAAGGCGGTGCCATGGACCACGGCCACCTTCTCCTCCATGAGCAGGCGCTCGGCGAAGTCCTCCGATGACAGTCCGGTGGACCTGATGGAGGGGAAGACGTAGAAAGCGCCCCTGGGCTCGAAGCAGTCCAGTCCGATGTCATTCATCCCCTTGAGGATGACGCGGCGGCGGCGGTCGTACTCCTCGATCATGCGCCTGGCCTCCGGCTCCCCGGAGCGGAGGGCCTCGATGGCGGCCATCTGGCCCATGATGGGCGAGGAGAGGGCGGTGTACTGATGGATCTTGGTCATGGCGGCGATGATCTCCGGGCTGCCGGCGGCGTAGCCGATGCGCCAGCCGGTCATGGCGTAGGCCTTGGAGAACCCGCCCAGGAGGATGGTCCGTTCCTGCATTCCCGGCAGGCAGGCGAAGCAGGCGGGTGGGGTGTCGTAGACCAGGAGGCTGTAGATCTCGTCGGAGATGACCAGGAGGTTGCGCCGCCTGGCCACGTCGGCGATCTGGGCCAGCTCGGCCATGGTCATGGTGGCCCCGGTGGGGTTGGCGGGATAGCCGATGAGGATAGCCTTGGTCCGGCCGGTGATCCGGGCCTCAACGTCGGGCGCGGACAGCTTGAAGTCGTTGCGGCAGTCGGTGGGCACCTGAACCGGAACGCAGTCGGCCAGCATCACGGAGGCGGGGTAGGCGACATAGGCCGGGTCGGACATGATCACTTCGTCGCCGGGGTCGAGGATGGCCCTCATGGCCAGGTCGAGCCCCTCGCTGACCCCGTTGGTGATGAGCAGCTCGGTGTTGGGGTTGTAGTCCAATCCGAAGCTGTTCTTGAGGTAGCGGGCCAGCTCCTGGCGCAGCTCCAGCATGCCCGAGTTGGAGGTGTACATGGTGTAGCCCTGCTCCAGGGTGTGGATGGCGGCTTCGGTGATGTGCCAGGGCGTGGCGAAATCGGGCTCGCCCACGCCCAGGGAGATAACCCCCTCCATGGAGATGATCAGGTCGAAGTACTTCCTGATGCCCGAGGGCGGGACGCGCTCCAGCCGCCCGGCTATGCGGTTCTTCACATGGTGAGCGGCAATCGCTTGTTCTCCTCTTTTGCTTCCATGATCTCGCCGTCTTCCTTGTAGCGCTTGAGCAGGAAGTGGGTGGTGGTGCCCTGGACCCCCTCTATGGGGGCCAGCCTCTGAGAGACGAAGGAGGCCACGTCCTGCATGGTCCGGCCGGCCACGAAGACGGCCAGATCATAGGTGCCGGAGACCAGATAGGCGGAGCGCACTTCGGGGAAGCGGTAGATCCGTTCAGCGATGGCGTCGAAGCCGACGTTCCGCTGGGGCTGGATGCGGACCTCGATGACGGCCCACACCTGCTCGTCGCCCGCCCTGTGCCAGTTGATCATGGCCTTGTACTTGACGATGGTGTGGTTCTTCTCAGCCTCGCTGATGACCTTCTTCACTTCGGCCAGCGGGATGCCGGTCATGGTGGAAATGCGCTCCGGCGTGGCCCGGGCGTCGTTCTCCAGGATCTCCAGTATCTGCTTCATGGCTGTGGCTCCTCCCCCGGATGCGTCACCGCGGGAAATATTTGGCACATTATAGCACAGGAGCCCGAATGCTGAGGAAGGGCAGCGGGCGTGGATTGACATTGCCATTTTTGTTATATTTCTGTAATATTTCTGGTGATATGTTATATAATCGATGTAAGAAGCGAATAATCCGATTAGAAGGGAGAGGCGATGAAAGCTGACGAGACAACAGGCAAGGGCAACGATTTCTGGGTACTGTGGGACCGGACGGCGCATGCGGTGCGCAGGGCGAGGGAGATCGAGCTGCGACTGACAGCCGATCTGTCCGGTGTGGAGGCTTCGCTCCTGGCCTTCGTCAAGGAGAGCAAGGGCCCGGTGACCCCCTCCGTGCTGGCGCGGCTGCTGCACAGGGAGCCTCACACCGTGTCGGGCCTGGTCAGCCGCATGGAGAAGCGCGGCCTGGTGAAGAAGGAGAAGAACCTGGGCCGGCGGAACCTGGTCAGGGTGACCGTGACCAAGAAGGGCGAAGAGGCCTTCAAGAAGCAGGGCAAAGTCAGCGTGCCCAGCACCATCATGTTGACTGCCATGACCGACAAGGAGCGGGCGGCTCTAACGGACTATCTGCGGAAGCTCCACAAGAGGGCCGTGGAGGTCATCCGGGAGAATCAGCCCCTGCCCTACGAATAGGGCATCGTCAGCATCCGTTCCGCGAAGATGAGTGGCGCAGGAGTGCTCCTCCTGGGCCACTTCTTTTTCAGCTCCGGCCGGCCTCTGACTGGTGCAGGGCGTCGGCAGGGCAGTAGTCGATGCAGGCCAGGCACTCGTTGCAGTCCTCTGTGACGATGCGGCAGACGCCCCAGGCCCGCAGGGCGTCGCTGGGGCAGAAGTAGACGCAGAGGCCGCAGCCGACACACCGGGTGCGGTCAACATTCAACATGAGTCACCTCCCGTGCATGGTCCAGAGGCGGGCCGTGTCTTCATCCATTCCTCTCCCGGGAGTCAGCCGGCCGGCTTGAGGCGCTGCCTGATGTCGGCCACCACGATCCGGGCGGTCTCGGCACAGGCCGGCAGTCCCAGCGGCACCAGCGGGGCCACTCCGTCGCCGACGTTGTAGAGGTTCTCCACGGGGGTCTTCTGGGTCAGCGCCCCGGGCAGGGCCCGGTACATCGGCCAGTCCTTCTGCCAGTAGCTGACGTGGAGGATCTCCGCCCTGTCATCGAAGCCGGGGATGGCCTGTTTCAGGTCCCCGACTATGGTGTCCACTTCAGCGGCGGTGTCCAGGGGCTCGAAGGAGGAATCGGGCGCAGCCCAGGCCTGGAGCAGGTGTTTCCCCGGCGGCGCGAACTCGGGATAGGCCAGGCTGGTGCACATCATGGTCATCTGCCTCCGTCCCTCGGGGACCACCATCACCCCGGGGAAGTCGACCAGCGGCCTGTCGCTGGAGACCTCAACGCAGACGTAGGCCAGGGGGTGGACCTTTTCCTTCAGCTCCTTGAGATAGCCCTTTTCGAAATGGCCGCTGCCGGCCAGGTCCACGGTGGCATGTGGGCCGGCGCTGCTGATCACCGCCCCGGCGGCGATCTCAAGGTCCTTGCCGTTTCGCTCCACCACGATGCCCCGGGCGGCGCCATCCCGGACCACGATGCTCCTGGCCCGGGTGGAGGTCCACACCCGGCCGCCTCCGGCTTCCACGACCCCGACCAACTCCTGCATCAGGGCCAGGAATCCCTGGGGGTGCGCCCCGGCGGTGGCTCCCGTAGCGAACTTGAGCTGGCGGATGAACTCCCCGGCAGGCATGTCGCGGAAGTTGACGCACTGGTAGTTGACCAGTCCCCGGAATATGGCCAGGATCTTCTCGTTCTGGGTGTGCTGGAGCAGCCAGTCGCGAAGGGATATGGCCATGGAGGGCTCCTGCCAGGCGAAAGCCCGGCGGATAGCGGTCAGGACCGCGGCCGTCTCCCTCTCGTCGGCGAAGTGGGACATGAGGTCCCGGAGCCCCCCCTTCTGCGGCATGAGGTAGTCCCTGCCGCCCATCCTGAAGCAGAGCTGCATGGGGAAGGAGCGGACGGCGAAGGGGGCGCCGACCTCCTTGAAGAGCTTCTCCACCACCCCGCCGGTCTCGACGTAGAGAGCCCCGGTGGGCAGGGTGAAGCCCTTGTACTTCACCGATGAGGCCCGGCCGCCGACGAAGGGCAGCTTGTCCACCACCAGGGCCGTGTACCCCGAGTGAGTGAGAAGGGCGGCGGAGCAGAGTCCACCCATGCCCGCGCCGACCACCACCACGTCATAGCGATCCTGTTTCATGCGGCTACCTCCGGGGTGTCTCCGTGACACCGGGATTGGTATTCCGGGCGGCCCAGGGCGGTCTCGTCATGCGAATGGTCGGCATCAGAGCGGCGTCTTCCTCTTGTGCCAGTCGGTGGACTGCTCGTAGGCGAAGGCGATGCGGAGCAGCGTCTCTTCGCCCAGGGGCTTGCCGATGGCCTGCAGGCCCACGGGAAGCCCATCCACGAATCCGGCGGGCACGGAAACGGCCGGGATGCCGGCGATATTGACCGGCAGAGTGCAGATGTCGCTGAGGTACATCTGCACCGGATCATCCATCTTCTCCCCGATCTTGAAGGGCACGGTGGGGGAGGTGGGCGTGATCAGGGCATCGAATCGGGCGAAGGCCCGGTCGAACTCCTGCCGGATGAGGGTGCGCACCTTCTGGGCCTTGAGGTAGTAGGCGTCATAGTATCCGGCGGACAGGGCGTAGGTACCCAGCATGATCCGCCGCTTCACCTCGGCCCCGAATCCGGCCTGCTTGGTCTTCTCCAGGGCGTCCCACATGCTGCTGGCCTCGGGGGCGGAGAAGCCGTACTTCACCCCGTCGTAGCGGGCCAGATTGGCCGAGGCCTCGGAGGGGGCGATGATGTAGTAGGCGGCCAGGGCGTAGCGGGTGTGGGGCAGGAAGGCGCCCCATTCGATCTCGGCCCCAAGTTCCGCCAGGCGCCTGACGGCGGCCTTGAAGGCGCTCTCCACGCCCGGCTGCATGCCGGCCACGGCGTACTCCTGGGGCACGCCCAGGCGGAGTCCCTTCAGATCGGGGACCAGCGAGCGGGTGTAGTCGGGGGTGGGCTGATTCAAAGAGGTGGAGTCGCCGGGGTCGTAGCCGCAGATGGCGTTCATGACCAGGGCGCAGTCGGTGACGTCCTTGGTGATCGGCCCGATCTGATCGAGCGAACTGGCGAAGGCCACCAGTCCGAACCGTGACACCCTGCCGTAGGTGGGTTTGAAGCCGACGACGCTGCAGAATCCCGCCGGCTGGCGGATGCTGCCGCCGGTGTCGGAGCCCAGCGAGTAGATGGCCTCGTCCGCGGCCACGGCCACGCAGGAGCCTCCGCTGCTGCCTCCCGGGACCCGGGCACGGTCCCAGGGGTTGCGGGAGGGGAAGAAGGCCGAGTGCTCCGTGGAGGAGCCCATGGCGAACTCGTCCATGTTGGCCTTGCCCAGCATGACCATGCCGGCGTCGCTCAGACTCTGGACCACGGTGGCGTTGTAGGGCGGGACGAAGCCCTCCAGCATCCGGGAGCTGCAGGTGGTCCGCACGCCCCGGGTGCACATATTGTCTTTGATGGCGGCGGGGATGCCGGTGAGCGGCGTGGCTTCACCGTTCGTGATGCGGCGGTCGGCCTCGCCCGCCTGCTGCAGCGCCCCGTCGGCGCAGACGGTGACGAAGGCGCGCACCGCCGGATCCACGGCGGCAATGCGGTCGAGGCAGGCCCGGGTCAATTCCTGGGAGGAGGTCTCCCGGCGGCGGAGCAGGTCAGCGGCCTCGTGGATGGTCAGGCGATGGAGGTCCATGTTCACTGCTCGAGGACCGCCCGGACCCTGAAGTACTGCTCTTCACGGTTGGGGGCGTTGGACAGCACCTCTTCCGGGGCCAGCGAGGGTCCGCTCTGGTCGTCTCTGAGCACGTTCTCCAGGGCGATGCAGTGCGCCGTGGGAGGCACGTCGGTGGTGTCCACCTGCTGGAGTATCTCGAAGTTCTCCAGGATGTTGGAGAGCTGCTCCCGGAGCCGCTCTATCTCATCCTCGCTGAGTCCCAGGCGGACCAGGAGGGCCAGGTGCTTCACTTCCTCGCGGCTGAGCTTCATTCCCACGCCACCATGCTAGAGCGTCTATCTGACCGAGCGGCGGTTCATTATAGCACCGGCTGAGAACGAGGGACAATTGGCGCCCGCCTGGTCAGCGGCGGGGAAAGAAGAAAGCCGGTCCGCTGGGGACCGGCTTTCTTCTTTCGGAAAGGGGGGTGAACCTTCCCGGTTTGTTGCCTGTCTCTACTGAATACAGCAGTCCCTAGTAGTCATCCCGCCTGAACAGGCCCCTGAGGTACAGCCGCAGGGGAATGCCCAGGACCCAGGAGGTGACCATGCCCACCAGCCCGGGGCCGAAGCCGTAGAGCCCCAGGCAGGGGCCCAGTACGAACACCAGAACGCCGACCCCGAGAATGAACAGGGTCAGCGCATCAACATTCAACCACCATGGGCGTCCGCCGCTGCCTCCCCAATCACCTCTCCGTGAGTAGTAGTCCCAATCCATGTACTATAGGCTCTCCCTTCTTCGCGTCTGTCTCTGCGGTCACCCATGCCGGACTGCCGCCTCCGGGTATGTGCTTAGCAGAAAACAAACTATATATTATTAGTAAATATTATCGGTGCAGCCAATGACTTTGTCAAGCAGCGCTTGCGCCCCGCTTCTTGCCAACATGAGAAGGGGTTGAGTATGATACAGATCGCAGGGTTCTCAGAGCCTCTGCGGCAGTCAGCCGGGGACTCCCAATGCCCAGGATCTACTTCATCGACGTCACCAACCGGGATGCGGTGCAGGCATCCAGGATCCACCTGTCCAAGCTCCAGAAGACCATGGTGAACCTCTATCTGGGTCAGATGGGGGTGCATCAGTCGGAGTTCGCCTTCCCCTTCGCCAAGATCGAGGAGAACTACGTGCGGGCCAACCTGCAGTTGAGGGACACGGGGGCCATGGGCGGCCTGGTCCTGGAGGGCTGGTGCCGGGCGCTGGTCTCCGACGTGACCGCGGCCATCTCCACCGGCGTGAGGGACCTGAACGTCTCCATCTCCACCTCGGATCAGATGATGAGGCACAAATCGGGGGGCCAGCTGGACCGAGACGCGGTGATCAGGGAGATGGTGGCCGCGGTGACCTATGCCCGGAGCCAGGGGGCGAAGACGGTGGGGGTGAATGCCGAGGACGCATCGCGGACCGACCTGGGCTATCTGGTGGACTTCGGCGAAGCGGCGAAGGATGCCGGCGCCGACCGGCTGAGATACTGCGACACCCTGGGCTATGAGACCCCGAAGACCATCTACCGCCGGGTGAAGACCCTGGCGGAGCAGGTGGAGATGCCCATCGAGCTGCATTGCCACAACGACCTGGGCATGGCCGTGGCCAACTCCGTGGTCGGGGCGAGGGGGGCCATCGACGGCGGGGTGGACGCCTATCTCAATACCTCGGTCAACGGGCTGGGGGAGCGGGCGGGGCAGGCCGATCTGCTGAGCTGCATCCTGGCCATCAAGTTCGCCCGGGAGATGGAGGACTACCAGATCGGCGACGACCTGAATCTGAAGATCTCGGCCAAGCTGGCCGACTACGTCTCCTATGCCTTCGGCGTGCCCATCCCCATCAACCAGCCCGGCGTGGGTGAGAACGCCTTTGCCCACGAGGCGGGCATTCATGCCGACGCCACGCTGAAGGACAGCCGGACCTATGAGCTGTACGACTATGAACTGCTCGGCCTGGACCTGGAGGCTCCGCCGCCGACCAGGGGCAGAGTGATCACCACCGGCGAATTCGGGGGCTTGGCGGGCTTTCAGCACGTGTACAACAGGCTGGGGATCACCTTCTCCGACAAGGAGGAAGCCAGGCGGGTGCTGGAGTTGGTGCGCTATGCCACAGCGCACAACCAGCTGACCCTCACCGACGATGAGCTGCGCTTCATCGCCACATATCCGGAGCAGGCCAGGGTCCTACTCTCGGGGACTATCTGAGCCGGTCACCGGGAGGCAGGCCGGGGGTGTCCGCAGGCAGTGCCCTGCCTGATCCGGCAGCGCGAACTTGCTTTGTGGGACCGCTGCTGCTATAGTCTATGTTCAGTAGCCCAAAACCGAATACTGGATGCAGGGGTGCCCGAGCGCGAGCGAGGGCTTAAATCAGACAGCAAGTCCGGTGGAAATCCGGCACAGTCCCGCCTACTGTGAAAGTCAGAACGCTGGCCCCTGTCAGAGAGCCCGGCGCAAATCCAAATAGCTGGCCGGGCCGCCCCGATACCTCCGCGGAGAAAGGGGGAGCAGCAGTGACTAGAGCACCGTAGAAGCCCCTCGCTCTGCCAGGCGAGGGGCTTTTCGATCCCCTCATCACCGGCTGAGCCACCGCCTCATGCGTACGGCGACTTGTCGCCGATGACCCGATGCGTCGCCGGCACAGCCGTATCTCGTGAGGCAGGACTCGCATAGTATCGTCCCTTTCTCGTCTAATCTAAGGAGGTTGATTTGGTGAGAAGACTCACTGCGTTGTTCGCTGTTCTGCTATCGCTTTGCCTGATTGTTTCGACACTGATTGGCTGTGCCGAGTCGGCCGAAACGGCAGATCTGGTTGTAGACGACCTGGGCCGACCGGTACACATCGATGACTCAGCGGAGTCCATTGTCTCGCTTGGCCCCAGCATCACCGAGATCCTCTTCGCGCTGGGGCTGGCCGAGAGGGTGGTGGGGGTAACCGACTACTGTGACTATCCTGCGGAAGCCCAGACCATAGCGAAGGTGGGGGCACCCTTCCCCGGCTTCAGCGCGGAGACAATCCTTGACCTGGAACCCGACCTTGTCCTGTCACTGGCCGGGACCGTGGTGCGGCAACTGGAGAATGCCGGAGTCAAGGTGGTAGTGCTGAATCCCACAGACATCCACGACATCTACCGGGATATCGAGCTGGTGGGCCAGCTCACCGGCACAGAGAAGGAAGCTGCCGCGCTGGTGGACAGTATGAAGGAGAGGGTGGCGGCCGTGGTTGCCAGGACAGGCGCCGCCGCGGCCAAGCCCACGGTGTTCTATGAGGTGGATGCGAGCTGGAATGAGAACAAGCCCTGGACCGCCGGGTATGGCACTTTTCAGGACAGTCTCATCAATCTGGCGGGCGGCACCAGCATCGCCGCCGGCAGATCAGGCTGGTATGAGATGAGCGCCGAGGAGATCCTGGAAGCCGATCCAGAGATCATCATCCTGGAGGACTACCAGTTCGGCGTCACCCCTGAAGCAGTGGCCGCCCGTTCGGCCTGGGGGGAGTTGGCCGCAGTCACGTCAGGCAGGGTCTATGCGGTGGAGGACCCGAATCTCACCTGCCGCCCAGGGCCGCGCATTGTCGACGGCCTGGAGATGCTGGCCAGGATGATTCACCCTGAGTTGTTCGAGGCATAAGGCTGAATCCGCGACTCTTGATTGAGGCTTGTAGATGAACCAAGTGAGGGCTGTCTTCAGAAGCAACCGCCACGTTGCCGTGTTGACAGCCCTCCTAGGCCTCCTGGCGGTGTCGATGTTCGTGGCCACTATCCTGGGCAAGGCGAGCATCTCGCTGCCGGAGATGGCCAGGATGTTCCTCAACAGGCTGGCCGTATTCGATTTCGAGCCTACGTGGAGGGCCGTGGACGAGACTATCCTCTTCCAGATCAGGCTGCCCCGGGTGGTGGGAGGGGCGGTGGTCGGAGGGGCGCTGGCCACGGCAGGCGTCCTCTTCCAGGGGCTGTTTCGCAACCCCATGGCCGACCCCTACATCATCGGCACCTCTGCGGGCGCGGCGCTGGGGGCCACCATCGCCATGATGCTGCCCGTGGGCGTGGCCTTCCTCGGTTTCGGGTTGGTGCCCATCCTGGCCTTTGTGGGAGCCCTGCTGACCGTTCTGCTGGTCTATCGGCTGGCCCGCGTGGGAGGCAAGACACCCGTCGTCAGTATGCTCCTTTCCGGGTTCGTGGTGAGCGGCATGCTGACGGCGTTGATGTTCCTCCTGATAACGCTCAGCGATGATCTGCACCCCCGGATCCAGTCCGTCTACGTGTTCCTCATGGGCGGTGTCTCGGTCAGCGGCTGGGAACAACTGGCGGTAGTCGCGCCACTGGTGCTGGCCGGGGTGATGGCCGCCCGCCTGCTGGCCTTCCGACTCAACGCCTTCGCCCTCGGTGAGGAGGGGGCGGCCTACGTGGGCATCGAGGTGGAGCGGGACAAGCTGGCCATACTGGCCCTGGGATCTGCCCTGACTGCCGCAGCAGTGTCCATAAGCGGTCTCGTTGGGTTCGTGGGCCTGGTGGTTCCCCATGCCGTGAGGCTGGTGCTTGGTCCGGAGCACCGGCTGCTGGTTCCGGCCTCGGCGGCCGTCGGGGCAGCCTTCGTGGTGGTGGCCGACCTCCTGGCCAGAACCATCGTCTCTTCAGGTGAACTGCCGGTGGGCATCATCACCGCCCTGATAGGACCGCCGCTATTCATCTACCTGCTGCGACGTGGCGGAAAGGAGTACGCCTTCTAGCCATGCTGGCCTTTCGGACGGAAGACGCGACGTTCAGCTATGGGAATGGCTTCGCGCTGCGCCAGATCAGTCTTTCCGCCAACGAAGGCGAGATGGTCGGCCTGATCGGCCCCAATGGCTCCGGCAAGAGCACCCTGCTGAGGTTGATCAGCGGCATTCTGCCCGCCTCCGAAGGAGAGGTGTACCTCGATGGACTGAGCCTGCGCCGCGCCCGGCGGAAAGCGGTGAGCCGAATGGTGGCCGTGGTGCCGCAGCAGTTTCAGATGCCCTTCGCATTCCGGGTGGAGGAAGTGGTCATGCTGGGACGCACGCCTTTCCTGGGGGCGTTCTCGGACAGCAGCTCGAGGGAACAGGCGATCGTGACTCAGGCCATGGACTGGGTTGGCATAGGGGAGCTGCGGGGGAGGTTCTTCAATGAGTTGAGCGGCGGCGAAAGGCAGAAGGTGGTTCTGGCCATGGCCCTGGCCCAGCAGCCCAGGCTGCTCCTGCTCGATGAACCGACGACACACCTGGATATCAACCACCAGGTGGAGTTGCTGGAGCTTCTGAAGAGGCTTAACCGGGAACAGGGACTGACCATCGTCGCTGCCATGCACGACCTCAATCTGGCCGCCCTCTACTTCGGGCGGCTGGTCACCTTGAAGGCAGGCCGGATTGTGGCCGACGGAGTCCCCGGGGCGGTCTTGACCCCGAGTATGATAGCCGAGGTATTCGGGGCCTGCGTCCAGGTGCAATCGCATCCCACGACTCAGGTACCATTCATGATCGTTGTTCCCCCGTAGGCCCTCATGCCATACCGGCCCAGATGGCGCCTCGACGCATCTCCGTTGCCAGCCACACACAGGTGATGGAATTGACACACGGGAGCACGATTTGCTACTCTGGAGTCGCCGCCGACGATACCGCGGCGAGCCCCCGGGAAGACCAGAGCAACGCTCGCTTGGATCGGCGACGACCGAGACGGCTGATAGGGTGAGTCGAAGATGCCTTCTTGGCGCTGCTGAGAAGGCATTCAGTTTAGGGAGGTGCCGGGATGACCAAATCGAAGTCCTCTGCAAGTGACTGCCAGCTAATCAAGAGCGACTGCATCCTCTGTGTCTCCGGGTGCGGCATCAATGCCTACGTCGAAGACGGCAAGCTGGTCAAGGTGGAGGGCATGCCGGAGCATCCCCTGAACAAGGGCTTTCTCTGTCCCCGGGGGGAGAATCTGGTGGAGTACGCCAACGCCCCGGACCGCGTCCGCCACCCCATGAAGAAGGTGGACGGGGAATGGCAGAGGATCACCTGGGACGAGGCGCTGGATACCATCGCGGGCAAGCTGAAGGAGATCAAGGAGAAGCACGGCGCCCATGCCCTGGCCATCTTCTGCGGCTCCATGGCGGTGGAGAACATCGAGCTGGCGGCATTCACCCAGCGGTTCAAAGGGGCCTTCGGCACCCCCAATCTCATCTCCGTAGAGAGCATCTGCTTCCGGATCCGGGTGGTGGCCCATCTGCTCACGTTCGGGCGGTTCATCAGCGAGGACCCAGACCAGGCCAAGTGCATCCTGCTCTGGGGCAACAACCCCGATGATTCCCGATTCTACTGGGCGGACACCATACGGGAGAGGGTGCACAGGGGCGAACTGAAGCTGGTGGTCATCGACCCAAAGAGGACCCAACTGGCCAAGGACGGCATCCACCTGCAGATCAGACCGGGGACAGACACTGCCCTGGGCTTGGCCATGCTCAACGTGATCATCTCCGAGGGGCTGTACGACAAGGAGTACGTCGAGAAGTGCACCGTGGGCTTTGAGGAACTGAAGGAGCACGTGAAGGACTACACCCCGGAGGCCGTGGAGGAGATCACCTGGGTGCCGGCCGGTGATATCAGGAAGGTGGCCCGGATGTACGCCACGGCCAAACCGGCCTGCATTGTGCCGGGCACCTGTTCGCTGGCCCACAGCGGCAATGCCCTGCAGGCCGAGCGCCTGCTGTGCATCATGCAGGCGGTGACGGGGAACCTGGATGTCGCCGGCGGCTGGGCCATGACCCCGCTGCCCCGGCTCAGCGACCTGAGGGTTCCCGTGGAGGAGGACCCGGTGGGGGCGGAGGAGTTCCCCATGTTCTACAAGACCTGGGGCAAGGCGGTGCCCTATGGACAGGCCATGACCTGGCCCGATCAGGTGCTCAGCGGGAAGCCCTATCCCTTCAAGGCCCTCATCGTCACCGGAGGCAATCCGGCCCTGACCATGCCCGACTCCAAGAAATTCCGCGAGGCGGTGAGCAAGCTGGACCTGGTGGTGGTTATCAATCCCTTCATGACCGAAACGGCGGAGATGGCGGACATCGTCCTGCCGGCCTGCACCTTCCTGGAGAAGATGGGCCTGGGGATGGTCTATGCCATCAACGCCGGTCTGCCGTACATCCTGCTGCGGAAGCAGGTCTGCGATCCCCCCGGCGAAGCCTGGGCGGACTGGAAGTTCTGGACGGAGCTGGCCCGCAGGCTGGGCCTGGGCAAGTACTTCCCCTGGAACACCGATGAGGAGGTGGTGAGTCACCTCCTGGAGCCGTCGGGGATCACGCTGCAGCAGCTGAAGGAGAACCCCTGCGGGGTGTTCTTCGACAAGAAGAACTACGCCGCCCGGGAGAGCTTCGGGTTCAGGACGCCATCGAAGAAGGTAGAGATAGCCTCCAGCGCTCTGAAGGAGGCGGGACATGACGCTATCCCGACGCATCGCGAGCCCGGGCAGAGCCCGGTGAGCACCCCGGACCTGGCCAAGAAGTATCCCCTGATCCTGATCACCGGGGCCAGGATGAGGGAGTTCACGCACTCCCAGTTGCGGAGCATGACGCAGATGCGCCGCAGGGCCCCCGAGCCCCTGGCGGAGATCCACGCCACCACGGCCAGAGACCACGGCATCATTGACGGCGAGATGATCTTCGTGGAGACCAGGAAGGGGAGGATAAGGCTGAAGGCCAGGGTGACCCAGGACATCGCCCCGAAGGTGGTCAGTATTCCCCACGGCTGGGCCCAGGCCAACGCCAACATCCTGACTGACGTGCAGGAGAGGGATCCGGTTTCCGGCTACCCCATGCTCAAGGGGTTGCTGTGCAGAATAGCCAAGGCCGGTCCCTAGTCCGCGGGGTTGGGCGAAGCCATGAAGCTGGCCGACGATGTGAAGCAGGGGACGTTTCTCCGCCGGGAGAACCGCTTCACCTGCCTGGTGAAGCTGGGGCGGAGAACGGAGGCGGTCTACCTGCCCAACTCGGGCAGGCTGGAGACCGTGCTTCTGCCGGGGACGAGGGTCTTCGTGGTGGAGAGGGAGTCGCCCTCCCGGACCACCGGGTATGACCTGGTGGTGGCCGCTCTGGGCAGGGGATTCGTCTCCGTGGACGACCGGGTGCCGGCGGAACTGGTCAACGATGCCCTGGTCAAAGGCACCCTGTCCCCGTTCGCGCAGTACTCGACGATACGCAGGGAGGTGGCCCGGGGCAGAAGCAGGCTGGACTTCCTGGTGACCAGCCGGGTCTCCGAGTGCTTCCTGGAGGTCAAGTCGGTGACCCTGGTGCGGGACAGGGTGGCCCGCTTCCCGGACGCCCCGACCCTGAGGGGAAGACAGCACATGCAGAGCCTGATCTGGGCCAAGAAGGAAGGCTACCAGGCAGCCGTGGTCTTCGTCATCCAGAGGGGCGACGCGGGGAGCTTCTCCCCTAACGACGACATAGATGCTGACTTCGGACAGGCGGTGAGGCAGGCCCACCGCGCCGGAGTGGGCCTCTACGCCTACAGATGCCAGGTATCCCCAACGGAGATCGAGCTGGCCGGTCAGGTGCCGGTCAGGCTTTGACCGCCACCCTGACGGAGATCTACCGGCGTCTTCACGACCGCTACGGAGATCAGCACTGGTGGCCGGCGGAGACCCCGCTGGAGATGATCGTCGGGGCCATCCTCACCCAGTCGACGGCCTGGACCAATGTGGAGAAGGGCATAGACGGTCTCAGGTCGAGGGGGCCGCTGTCCAGTGCCATGCTCCGACGGGTGCCCACGGAGGAACTGGCCCGGCTGATACGCCCGTCGGGCTACTACAACGTCAAGGCGAGGAAGCTCAAGGCCTTCGCGGCTTGGCTGGGCGAACGCTATGGCGATGACCTGGACAGGCTGTTCGCCCTGGACCTGCCCGCGCTGCGCCGTGAACTGCTCGGCATCTACGGTGTGGGTGAAGAGACGGCGGACTCCATAGTCCTGTATGCGGCCCGCAAGCCCATCTTCGTCATCGATGCCTACACCCGGCGGATCATGACCCGGCTCGGCCTGGCCCCGAAGCGTGACAGCTATGAGGCATTCCAGGCCTTGTTCATGGAGAATCTGCCGCATGACGAAATCATGTTCAACGAGTATCACGCACTGCTGGTGTGCCATGGCAAGACGGCCTGCCGGAAATCCCCGGCCTGCCGTGACTGCTGCCTGGCGTCCCTGTGTCCGTTTCCGGGGAGTCAGAATAGGTGAACAGAGGATCATCGCAGAGGATGGATTCCAGTTTTGCCTCAGAAGGGAAGCTGACCTTATAATTGTTTACGGTGTGACCCCGACGCGAGAACCCAAGACAGGAAAGGAGAACAGATGGCCGGAATAGTTTCCTACGGAGCCTATGTCCCCATGTACAGGCTCAGCCGGGCGATCCTGGGTCAGGTGTGGGGCGGCGGTGGGAAGGGTGAGAAAGCCATATGCAACTGCGACGAGGACAGCATCACCATGGCCGTGGAGGCCGGGGTGGACTGCCTCAAGGGGATGGACCGGAAGTCGGTTGACGCTTTGTACTTCGCCAGCACCACCGCCCCCTTCAAGGAGAAGCAGTCGGCCAGCATCGTGGCTGCCGCGCTGGACCTCCGGGAGGACATCGTGGCCAGCGACTTCGGCAACTCCCTGAGGTGCGGCACGGTGGCCCTGAAGGCGGCTCTGGACGCGGTCAAATCGGGCTCGGCCAGGAACGTGCTGCTGGTGATCGCCGACTGCCGGCTGCCGGCCCCCAATTCGGCATATGAGCCGCTCTTCGGCGATGGTGCGGCGGCCTTCCTCATCGGGGCGAGCCATGTGGTGGCCGAGATCGAGGCCAGCTACTACCTGACCAGCGAGTTCATCGACGTATGGCGGCTGGAGACGGACAGGCTGCCCCGGAGCTGGGAGGAGCGTTTCATCCTTGACGAGGGGTACGAGGCCCACATGAAGAAGGCCTTCAACTCCTTCCTGAAGGCCCGGAATGCCAAGGGCAAGGATTTCACCAGGGCGGCCTTCTATGCCCCCAACGCCCGGAGCCATCAGGCGGTGGTGAAGATACTGGGACTGGACCCCAAGACTCAGGTGGAGGAACCCCTGTTCGACAGCGTGGGCAACACCGGTGCCGCTCTGGCACCGATGACTCTGGTGGCTGCCCTGGAGGGCGCCAAGCCGGGCGACAAGATCCTGCTGGGCAACTACGGCGACGGCGCTGATGCCCACGCCCTGCTGGTGACGGAGAACATCGCCAAGATGAAGGACAGGAGGGGCATCAAGACCTACCTCAAGTCCAAGGTGATGCTGGAGAACTACGGCAAGTACCTTACCTTCAGAGACCTGATGCCGTCCGAGGAGACGCCCATGACCCGGCCCAGGACGTCGCTGACGGCCATGTGGAGGGACCGCAACTGGGTCTATCGCTGTCACGGGCATCACTGCCAGAAGTGCGGCAAGACGCAGTTCCCGCCGCAGAAGAGATGCATGTATTGCCAGGCCGAGGAGAAGTTCCTGGAGGAGGTGCCTCTGGCCGAGAGGAAGGGCGTCCTGTTCACCTACAGCATGGACGAGAGGACCGCGGTGATCGACCCGCCCAACATCCTGGCTGCCGTGAATCTGGAGGGCGAGGTGAGGATCTTCAGTCAGATGACCGACAGAGATGTGAAGAACATCCGGGTGGGGATGCCCATGGAAATGACCTTCCGGAGGATCCACGACGCCCTGGGTGTCCACAACTACTTCTGGAAGTGCCGGCCGGCGAGGGACTAGGAAGGGAACCGGGAAAGGAGAAACATGGCAGAGAGCATCAAAGATAAGGTCGCCATTGTGGGTATGGGCTGCACCAAGTTCGGAGAGAGATGGGATGCAGACATCAAGGATATGATCACCGAAGCGGCCGATGAAGCCTGCAAGGACGCCGGGGTGGAACTGAAGGACATCCAGGCAATATGGCAGGGCAGCCAGTGGGGCTCGCAGATAGTGGAAGGGGGAGTGGTCACCGGCACGCTGGTTTCCAGCACGCTGCAGACCCAGTACATCCCGGTGACCAGGGTGGAGAACGCCTGCGGCACCGGCGCGGAATCGCTCCGGGGCGCCACCTTCGCCCTGGCCGCCAAGGGCTATGACCTGGTCATGGCTCTAGGCGTGGAGAAGTGCAAGGACATGGGTTTCGGCGGCCTTCCCTCGGTGTGGATCGGCCGGTGGGAGCCCGTATACGGGGCCTTCGGCACCGGCCCGGGACGGTATGCCATGGCCGCCACGGCCTACTTCGCCAAGTACGGCCTGAGCAATGACGACGGGAAGAAGCTCCTGGCGGAGATCTCCGTCAAGAGCCACTTCTACGGCGCCAAGAACCCCAAGGCGCATCTGCGGAGAGAGGTCACCGTGGAGCAGGTGCTCAATGCCCCCATGATCGCCTGGCCGCTGGGCCTGTTCGACTGCTGCGGAGTGACCGACGGCGCCTCGGCGGCCATACTGTGCCGGACCGAGGATGCCAAGAAGTACCGGGACGACTATGTCACCATCAAGGCCTTCGGAATGGCGGCCAGTCCCGGCTGGGGCAAGGAACGGATAGACTACGACTTCACCTACTGGGATGCTACCCAGGCGGCGGCCAGGGCGGCCTACGCCGAGGCGGGCATCAAGAACCCCCGCAAGGAACTGGACATGGTGGAGCTGCACGACTGCTTCAGCATCGCCGAGCTGATCGCCTCCGAGTCGCTGTTCCTCTGCGAGACGGGCAAGTTCAAGGAACAGATGGCCGACAAGAGGGCCTACTACCACGACGGCGAGATGCCGGTGAACATCAGCGGTGGGCTGAAGTCCTTCGGCCATCCCATCGGAGCCAGCGGCTGCCGCGAGGTCTACGAAGTGTACAAGCAGATCCAGAAGAAGGCGGAGGAACCCTCGCGGCAGATCAAGGACGTGAAGCTGGGGCTGGCCCACAATCAGGGGGGGCACCCGGGCAAGTTCGTCTGCGGAGTCACGGTGGTGGGTGCGCCCTAGGGCGCACCCGCTGAAGGTTTCCCAGGGTGGACGGGGACTAGGTGGCTGACGTTCAGCCTCTTCGGGGCATTCGCTATGACCCGGCACGGGTTGAGAGCATCTCGTCGGTCATGGCGCCCCCGTACGACGTGATTTCCCCCAAGGAGCAGCGCTTCTACCACAAGCGCCACCCGCAGAACGTCATCCGACTGGAACTGGGCGCGGAACACCCCTCCGACACTGCCGGGGACAACAAGTACACCCGGGCCGCCAGCGCGCTTGGGGAATGGCTGGAGAAGGGCATCCTGCTGCGGGAGGCGGAGCCGGCCTTCTACGTGGTGGAGCACCGGTTCAATCACGAAGGCGTTGCCAGCCACCGCTGGGGCCTGACCGCCCGGGTGCGGCTGGGGAGCGAGGGTCCTGACGGTGCCCGTCCCCACGAAAGCGTGATGGAGGAGCGCATCGCGGACCGGCTGAAGCTGCTGCGTGCCTGCCGGGTGAACCTCAGTCCCATCATGGGCATTGTGGACCGCGGCACGGGTGGATTCCCGACCCTGCTGGCCGGGCTGGCCAGCGGCAGGCCCGACATCAGCGCTGCGGATCGTGATGGCACGGTGCACAACATGTGGGTCATCCGGGACGAGCAGAGCCTGGGGCTGATCTCCACATGGTGCGCCGACAAGGCCATCTACATTGCCGATGGGCACCACCGCTATGAGACCAGCCTGGCCTACCAGTCGGAGCAGCAGGCTGTCTGTTCCCACTTCACCGGCCGCGAGGCCTTCAACTTCGTGCTGATGACGCTGACCGGGGCGGACGATCCGGGGCTGGTGGCCCTGCCCACTCACCGGCTGGTGCGGTTCATCAAGGCCGAGAAGCTGTCGGAGTTCCGGAACAGAGCGGAGCAGTTCTTCGACATCGAACGGATTGAGCATCCCGGAACGGGACGGGCGGAGACCATCAGGTCATGGCTCGGCCGGCTGACCCAGCGCGGCGGGCAGGGGGTGGCCATGGGCCTCTATGGCCTAGAGGGAGATGCGCTGTGGCTGCTGTCGCTGCGGGAAGGAGCTGAGGTCCAGAAGGCCATGCCCTCCCAGCGCAGCCAGGAGTGGCGAAGCCTGGATGTCACCATCCTGCACTGCGTGATGCTGGGTGAGATGCTGGGCGTGGACACCCCGCGGAGGGAGACAGAGTGCCTGGACTACACCCGGGACGCGGCAGAGGCGGTAGAGCTCGTAGATGCAGGGAAATACCAGTTGGCCTTCTTGATGAACCCGATCGCCATTTCGAGCGTCCTGGCCGTGGCTGATGCCGGGGAGAGGATGCCGCCGAAATCCACCTACTTCTACCCCAAGCTGCCCACGGGCCTGGTCCTCAACCCCGTCTGGGACTAGTCGGCTAGAGGTCCCAGAAGCTCTGCAACAGCCCGTAGTCCAGAACCGAGCAGATGGAGGCGTTCTCCGCCGGTATGCGGGCCTCTTCGGCGGCAGCCACCGGGTTCAGCCCCCCGAAGAGGACTATGCCCACCCTGTTGGGGTCAACGGGGACCTCGCAGACGGGCTCGCCGATGTTGCCCATGACGGCCAGGCTGCCCAGGTGAGCCTCATTCAGCCGGGCAATCATGTCGGAGGCCAGGGGCCTGCATTGAGCCGGGACCTCGGCGAAGTTGGCCAGCACCTTGCCCTCCCCCGTGCGGGCCGCTTCAACCACATTGGTCATCTTGCCCCGGATGAAGATCTCCGACGGATCCAGCGAGGTGCCGCTGTAGTAGATGAGCTCAATGAAACGCAGGGGTTTGTGGTTCCTGATCTGGAGGATGCCGCCGAATCTGGAGTCCATGGGCACCCCGGCCTTGAGAAGAGCCCCGGAGAGAACGGCGCTGCACCCTGTGGCGAAGCCGATCTTGCCCTCGGGGACGGTCCTGTCGCCCAGCTTCTCTCCTGCCCGGGCCACGGCCACCAGGTCGCCGACGGATATCCCGGCCCTGAAGGCGCTCCTCATGGCTTTGACGGCCCGGGGGAAGTCCTCCTCATCGAAGAGGGAGTGGTTGGTGGGCACGAAGCCGGTGCGGCTCCGCCAATCGAAGGTGGTCCGGAAGGCGGTCAGCTCTATGCGGTTGCTGAAGAGGCCCACCTTGTCGGCCACCAGCGCATTGCGCAACTCCTCCAGCCCGGCCGGCGTGATCAGCCGGCCGTCCCTGCCCGCGGACTCGGTCAATCCCCGCTCATCCATCAGCTTGAGGTGGTACCTGACCGCCCTCTCGGTGAGGTCAATGCCCTGCTTCTTCAGTTCGCGGGAGATCAGTCGGGCGCCGACGGCCTCCTCCGACTGGCTCAGCACCCTGAGGATGGCATTGACCTTCCTCTCTACGTCAACTCCGCTGGACCCTACCATGAGCCCTCCATGGTCAGATGTGGCTCTCCTCCGGAGATGCCACGCTCAGCCGATTGAGACAACTGCTGCTCCCGAAGACCGGGTCGGAAGCAGCAGTCGAAACGGCGCATGTTGACCTGCAGTATATGGTCAGGCGAGTATCCTGTCCACCTCTCTGGCATCGACGTCTGACACCAAGGGAATGCCGCTGACGCGAGTGGCTTCCGGCGTGAGCGAGGCGATGTCGTCGCGGGTGATGTGCTTGATGGTGAACTTGCGGTTGCCGGCCATCAGCTGGCGCAGCCCCTGAGCCAGGCGGTCGAAGTAGGTATAGAGGCCTATGGCCGAGGTGGGGATGTCGTTGTAGTCCTTGCCGTATTCCCTCTTCAGCCAGTCGGCGGTGACGAACACGGATTCCCGGGTGCCGCCGAAGCGCTGGAAGTAGACGGGGAGCTGATGCCCCTCTATGGCTTTGCCGATTGTCTTGCCGACCATGACCGCAGCCAGTGGCCCTCTGGCCATGCCGATGGCATTGGCATAGGGGGCGCAGAGCGACAGTCCCTTGAACAGCTGATCTTCCAGGATGAAGCCGCCGGCCACCACGATGGGAGGCACGTACTGCCCCTTCTTGGCCAGGCGTTCGCAGTACTGATGGGTGAGCGACCACAACTCCACGCCGGGCACGCCCCACTCGTTCATCATCCGCCAGGGGCTCATGCCCGTGCCGCCGCCGGCGCCGTCAACGGTGAGGTAGTCGATCTTGGCTATGGAGGAGAACTTCACCGCCCGGGCCAGGTCGGCCGGCCGGTAGGCGCCGGTCTTGAGAGAGATGTACTTGGCCCCTGCGCTGCGGAGCTGCTTCACCTGCTTCAGGAAGCCCTCTTTGGTGACCATGCCGACGCGGGAATGCCTCTCGAACTCGGTGAAGGTCCCCTTGTGGAACTCCTTCACCACGAAGGGGTCCAGGGGGTCGGGGAGGACGATATAGCCGCGCTTCCGGAGCAGCTGGGCCTTCTCCAGGTTGCTTATCTTGACCTCGCCGCCGATGTCCTTGGCGCCCTGTCCCCACTTCAGCTCGACGCCGTCGGCGCCCAGCTCCTGTAGGGCGTACTCTAAGACTCCCAGGCGGAAGTCCTCGACATTGGCCTGGACGAAGATGCCACCGTAGCCATTGCGCTGCCACTGTTTGTAGAGCTTGACCCGCCTTTCCAGGTCGGGCGAGAACTTCACCTTGCCCCGGACTATCTTCGAGTCCACATCCATGGCGCAGACGTTCTCGCCGACGGTCAGCGGTACACCCGCCATGGCCGAGCCGATGGCCAGGCCGTCCCAGTTGTCCCGGGCGACATTGGTGGATCCCAGACCGGGAATGACGATGGGCAGCCGCAGCTTGATGCCGCCGTCATGGCCCAGGGTCGTATCGAGGCTAACGTTGGGGAAGATGGCCTTGTCGGAGTCGGCGGCGATGCCATGGGCCCCCACGGCTGTCCCCATGATGTTGAAGTGGGACAGGTCGATGGGATAGGCCTTCTGAGATGCAGTGGTGATGATACCGAAGGGCTGCGGGTAGATCACTTCATGTCCGCGATAGGCGCTCTTGCCGATCTCGCACATGCCGATGCAGCCGTCAACGCAGGTGACGCACATGCCGCTGATGGGGCACCAGTCGCCTCCTGTCCTGTTCTTGGTCAGCGTGGAAGCTGTGGCGTTGTACCGTGTTAGTGTCATTTGTTATCTCCTCCCTCGTTGTTCTCCTCGATCATTCCCTTTCTATCGCAGAGCCCGGAAGCTCTAGTAGACGGTGTGTCCATGTGCGCCAACGCTCTCGGAGCAGCCGGTGCATATCTCGCAGGTCTCCACATGGGCCAGGTTCTGGCACCCCCCGCAGAGGCCGTTGACCAGCGAATCAGCGGTGCAGGCCCGCTCGCAGACCGGGCAGATCCATTGGCAGCCGCCGCAGTTGCGGCACTCCTCCGGGGTGTGACCGAAGGCCGTGGTCACCCGGCGTGCCGTGCCCCGGCCGGTGAAGCCGATGCCGCCGGAGCGCATCTGCTCCTTGCAGTAGCGGACGCAGCGGCCGCAGAGGATGCACTCCCTGGGCTTGATCTTGAAGCGGACCTGATTGATACCCATGTTGGAGGCCATGCACTGCAGCGTCTTGGAGCTGGGACAGGATGCGAGCAGCAGCTCAACAACCACTCTGCGGGCCTTCTTCACCTTGGCCGAGCTGGTCAGGATGACCTGCCCCTGCTCGACGGGCAGGGCGCAGGACGCCTCAAGCGATGAGCGGCCCCTGCCCTTGACCATCTCGACCAGACAGACGCGGCACTCACCGTATGAACTCAGGCCGGGGTAGTAGCAGAGGGTGGGGATGACGATGCCCATCTCTCTGGCTGCCTCGAGGACGGTGGTCCCCGGAGCAGCCCTGACCTTTGTTCCGTCGATAGTCAACTCAATCATATTCCCACCTCTCCCACGAAACCAGGATGGCGTCAAACTTGCAGAGATCGCGGCATAGGCCGCATTTGATGCACTTGGCCGGATCTATGACGTGCAGCTTCTTCTTCTCGCCAGATATGGCTCCCTCCGGGCACTCCCTGGCGCAGACACGACAGCCGGTGCACTTGGCTTCGTCCACAGAGTAGGTGATCAGGGCCTTGCACACCCCAGCGGGGCAGTGCTTGTGGACCACGTGTGCCTCGTATTCGTCGCGGAAGTACCTGATGGTGGACAGCAGGGGATTCGGGGCGGTCCCGCCCAGACCGCAGAGGGAGGCCTCCTTGATGACGCCGCCCAGCTCCTCCAGCAGGTCGAGGTCCCCCTCACTACCCCTCCCCTCGGTGATGTCGGTGAGCATATCCAGCATCCGGTCCAGTCCCTCGCGGCAGGGGACGCACTTGCCACAGGACTCCTCGGTGAGGAACTTGGTGAAGTACCGGGCCATGTCCACCATGCAGGTGCCCTCATCCATGACGATCATGCCGCCGGAACCCATCATGGAGCCGGCCTTGGTCAGCTCATCGAAGTCCACAGGCAGGTCTATCAGGCTCTCCGGGATGCACCCGCCGGAAGGCCCGCCGGTCTGAATGGCCTTCAGCTTCTTCCCATTGCGCATGCCGCCGCCGATGTCGTAGACCATCTCCCTGAGGGTGATGCCCATAGGCACCTCGACCAGGCCGGTGTTGTGCACCTTGCCCACCAGGGAGAAGATCTTGGTGCCCTTGCTGCCCTCCGTGCCGATCTTGGAATACCACTTGGCCCCGCGGCTGATGATGACCGGCACGTTGGCCCAGGTTTCCACGTTGTTCAAGTTGGTAGGCCGGCCGTACAGTCCCTTGAGGGCGGTGTGGATGTGTTTCTGGCGGGGTTCCCCGATGTGGCCTTCCAGCGAGGCCATCAGCGCCGTGGATTCGCCGCAGATGAAGGCACCGCCGCCCCGCGAGATCTTGATATCGAAGTCGAATCCGGAGCCCAGGATGTTCTGGCCCAGGAGCCCGTACTGCCTGGCTTGATCCAGAGCTACGCCCAGGTTCTTTACCGCCAGAGGGTACTCCATGCGAACGTAGACATAGCCGTCGTGGGCATCAATGGCCCGCGCTCCGATGATCATTCCCTCGAGGATGGCGTGGGGATTGCCTTCGAGGAGGCTCCGGTCCATGTAGGCGCCGGGGTCGCCTTCGTCGGCATTGCAGATGACATAGCGGACGCCGTCCCGCGAAGGGGCGCTGCGGCAGGTCTGCCATTTCTGGTACGTCGGGAAGCCGGCTCCGCCGCGTCCCCGCAGGCCGGATTCCTTGATCTCCTCGATGATGCCTTCGGGGTCCATCTCGAAGAGCGCCTTCGGCAGCGCGGTGTAGCCACCCATGGCAATGTAGTCCTCGATGTTCGTTGGATCGATCAGGCCGTTCTTGCCGAAGACTATCCTCTGCTGCTTCCTGTAGAAGGGGACTTCGGCCTCCGAACGTGCCACCCTGTTCTTCTGGGGATCGACGTACAGGAGTCTCTCAATGACTTCACCCTTGCCAACCGTCCGTGAGACTATTTCTACGGCGTCGGCGGGGCTGACTCGTTGGTAGAACGTCTCCTCAGGGTAGATGACCACCAGGGGGCCGCGCTCACAGAAACCGTGACAGCCGGTGACCTTCAACTCCACGCGGCTGCCCATGTCCTGTCTGCGAATCTCGCCTTCCAGTGCCGAGGCAACGTCTTGGCACTTGTAGGCGTGGCAACCCGTGCCGCCGCACACCGAGACGTATTTCTTCGTGCCGTTTCGGCGACGAAGGATACGGCTTCGCAGTCGCTCGAGTTCAGCAATGGATCTGAGTTTCTGCATGGCTATTTCCCTCTGCCGTCATTCATATACTGCTTGAGCACTCGCTTGACCTTCCCGGGAGTTATCTGGCCCTGATACTCACTGTCAACAACCACCAGGGGTCCGAGTGCGCATGCGCCCAGGCAATTGACCGTCTCCAGGGTGAACCGGGAATCCTCAGTCGTTTCTCCGGGCTCGACGTCCAATTGTCTCCTGACTTCATCAAGCACTGCCGGGGCACCCCTGACGTGACAGGCGGTGCCAAGGCAGACCCTCACCATGTGTTCCCCGCGCGGCTGAAGGCTGAAGGCCTTGAAGAAGGTGGCTACCCCGTATACCTGGATCAGGGGCAGCTTCAGACGCTTGGCGACGCGCTTCAGGGCGTCCTCGGGGAGGTAGGAGCACTCGGCCTGCACGTCCTGGAGGATGGAGATGAGGCTGTCGCGATGGCATCCATACGCATCGACTATCCTGTCCACTTTGCTGGCATCGATTCTCATGTCTTCAGCACCTCTCTGACGGCATTCCCTCCACGGGGCTCAGAGCCTGACCGGTAGCCCCTTGTCGGCCAGATACCTCTTGGCCTGGGGGATGGAGATCTCGCCGAAATGGAAGACGGAGGCACACAACACGGCGGAGGCTTTGCCTTTGACCACCGCCTCGTAGAGATGCTCCAGCTTCCCCGCTCCGCCCGAAGCGGTGACGGGGATACCGACGGCCTCGGCCACGGCCCGGGTCATCTCCAGGTCGTACCCCTTCTTGGTGCCGTCGGCGTCCTTGCTGGTGAGCAGGATCTCGCCGGCACCGAGCTTCTCCACCTTCCTGGCCCATTCCACGATGTCGAGGTTGGCCCCCTCCATGCCACCCTTGATGATCACTTCCAGCCGGGGCCGTTTGCTGCCGGAGCGGTTCTTCTTGCCGTCGATGGCGACGACCACTCTGTCCTTGCCGAACTTGCGCGACGCCTCCTTGATCAGATCGGGATTCAGCACTGCCGCGGTGTTGATGGAGACCTTGTCCACGCCGATGTCGAAGAGTGCCTTCATGTCCGCTGTGTCCCTGATCCCCCCACCAACGGTGAAGGGCACGGTGGCCGCCTTCCTGACCTTCTTCACCCAGGCCAGCCGCGTGCCTCTACCCTCGACGGTGGCGGCGATATCGAGAAAGGCCAGTTCGTCGGCCCCTTCGCGACAGTAGGCGGCGGCGGCCTCCACCGGATCACGGGCGTCGACCAGATCGACGAACCTGACTCCCTTGACCACTCTCCCGTCCTTGATGTCCAGGCAGGGGATGACTTTGATCGTTTGCACTTTTCTTTGCCCCCTCACGATGAAGTTGGATATAATATGACGGCCTCTGAGACAGAGGCTGGATCAGCAGAATCGCGTATCATAGGTAACCGTTTGCCTATTATAGAGAGTGTCGAAAATCCTGTCAAATTGAGCACGGGGCGTGAAGAAGAGGATGAGAATCGGAATCCTGGCCCTTCAAGGGGCATTTGTGGAGCACCTGGGGATCCTGGAGCGGCTGGGGGCGGAGCCGGTGCTGGTCCGGCTGCCAGTCGAACTTGAAGGCCTGGACGGTCTGATCATCCCCGGCGGGGAAAGCACCACCATGATCAGGCTGATGCTGGAGTATGAGCTGTTGCAGCCGTTGAAGGACAGGGCCGAGGCTAGCCTGCCGGTGATGGGGGTCTGCGCCGGCATGATCCTGCTGGCCAAGCGCGTGGCCGACTCCCCGCTGCAGAGCCTGGGCCTGATGGACATGACGGTGAGGCGCAATGCCTTCGGGAGTCAGGTGGACAGCTTCGAAGCCGACCTGGACATACCGGCTCTGGGCGAAACGCCCTTCCACGGCGTGTTTATCCGCGCGCCGGTCATCGAAGCGGCCAATTCCACAGTGGAACTGCTAGCCCGGCTGGACGACGGCAGGGCCGTGGCCGCCCGTCAGGGGAGACTGCTGGCCGCAGCCTTCCATCCAGAGCTGGGCAGCGACCTGAGGCTGCACCGGTACTTCCTGGATATGGCGTCCGGCGGCCCGCCCGTGGCATAGCGGTCAGAGGACGGGCAGGTACCTCTTCAGCTCGTAGTCAGTAACGCTGGTCCGGTAGAGATCCCACTCGATCTTCTTGTTCTGGATGAAGCTGCGGAAGACGTGGTCCCCCAGCGCCTCCCTGACCAGGTCGCTGCTCTCGGCCAGCTGAATGGCCTCAACCAAGCTGCCGGGCAGCGTCTTGATGCCCCTTCTGACCTGTTCCTCCGGCTTCATCTCGAAGACGTTCTCCTCGGTGGGTTCCGGCAGGGGGTAGTCCTTCTCGATGCCCTCCAGCCCCGCGGCCAGTATGACGCTGAAGGTGAGATAGGGGTTGCACGCCGGATCGGGGGACCGGAGCTCAACCCGGGTGGACTTCTCCCTGCCCGGCTGGTAGAGGGGGATGCGGATGAGGTCGGAGCGGTTGCGCCGGGCCCAGGTGATATAGACCGGCGCTTCGTAGCCGGGGACCAGACGTTTGTAGGAGTTGACCCACTGGCTGGTGACCACGGTGATCTCCGCCGCATGCCTCAGCAGCCCAGCCAGGAAGCACTTGCCCACCTTGGACAGATGGTAGGGGTCGTCCTTGTCGAAGAAGGCGTTCCGCTCTCCCCTGAAGAGGGAGATGTGGACGTGCATCCCGCTGCCGTTGACGCCGGCCAGCGGCTTGGGCATGAAGGTGGCGTAGTAGCCGTGCTTGATGGCCACCTGCTTCACCGCCAGGCGGTAGGTCATGACGTTGTCGGCCATGGCCATGGCCTCGGTGTACCTCAGGTCGATCTCGTGCTGACTGGGGGCGACTTCGTGATGGGTGTATTCCACCCCCACCCCCATGGCCTCCAGGGTGAGCACGGTCTCCCGCCTCAGCTCGCTGGCCACGTTGGGCGGCGTGACATCGAAGTAGCCTCCGTTGTCCAGGACGCCGGTATTGTCGTTGCTACGGAAGTAGAAGTACTCCAGCTCCGGCCCCACGTAGCAGGCGAATCCCTTGTCGGAGGCCCGCTTCAGGTTCCTCTTCAGCACGTAGCGGGGGTCCCCCTCGAAGGGCTGCTGGCCGGGCCAGTGGATGTCGCAGGTCATCTTGGCCGTGGCGGAGTCCTGGGGCATCCAGGGAAGGATGGAGAAGGTGGTCGGGTCGGGGACGGCCACCATGTCGCTCTCGTCGATGCGGACGAAGCCCTCCACTGAAGACCCGTCGAAGCCCAGTCCTTCGTCGAAGGCCCTCTGGAGCTCCGCCACCGTGACGGAGAAGCTCTTGTGATAGCCCAGGATGTCGGTGAACCACATCTCCACGAACCTGACGTCGTGCTCCTTGATCTTCCTGAACACGTTCTCGATGGCTTCGGCCCGTCCCGCGTCTTGGCTCTTGGCTGACATAACTCTCCCCCTTACCTCATCGTTATCTTCTGAGACTGCCCCATGGCAGGGAAGCGCTGCGCTGTCATTTCCTGGCGGCTATGGCCGCCCTGACCGCCGCCCCGAACTCCGCGATGGACTGCTTGCCCAGGTCCTCGCCGCTGCGGAGGCGGACCGAGACCTGGGATGCGGTCACCTCCTTGTCGCCGATCACCAGCATGTAGGGCACCTTCTGCAGTTGAGCCTCGCGGATCTTCAGGTTCATCCGCTCGGGACGGGCATCCACCTGGACGCGCAGGCCGTCGGACCTCAGTTCTGCCTCCACCTGCCGGGCGTAGTCGAGGTGGCGGTCAGATATGGGTATGATCACCACCTGGACCGGCGACAGCCAGACCGGGAAGGCCCCGGCGTAGTGCTCCACCAGGACGCCGAAGAAGCGCTCCAGGCTGCCCAGTAGGGCCCGGTGGACCATGTAGGGGCGCTGCTGCCTGCCATCCTCGCCGATGTAGGTCAGGTCGAAACGCTCCGGTATGTTGAAATCGAACTGGATGGTGGAGCACTGCCAGGGGCGCCCCAGGGCATCCATGATCTTGATGTCTATCTTCGGTCCGTAGAAGACCGCCTCGCCCTCCTGCCTCTGGTATGCGAGATTCCGGGCAGTCAGGGCTTTGACCAGCGAGGACTCCGCCTGCCCCCACATGGCGTCGCTGCCGGCGTATTTCTCCGGCTTCTGGGGATCGCGCACGCTCAGCTCGACCTTGTAGTCGTCGAAGCCGAATCCCCGGAGCATGTTCAGGCTGAAATCGAGCACCCTGAGGATCTCCTCCTCAATCTGCTCCGGCGTGCAGAAGATGTGGGCGTCGTCCTGGGTGAAGCCGCGGACGCGGAGCAGGCCGTGCAGGGTGCCGCTCCGCTCGTAGCGGTAGACCGTGCCGAGCTCGGCCCAGCGCAGCGGCAAGTCGCGGTAGGAGCGGAGCCTGGTCTTGTAGATCATGATATGGAAGGGGCAGTTCATGGGCTTGATGTAGTAGTCCTGCCCGTCGATATCCATGGGCGAATACATGCCGTCCTTGTAGAAGTTGAGGTGCCCGGAGGTCTCCCAGAGATGGGCCCGGCCGATGTGGGGCGTGAAGATGATATCGTAGCCGCCTTCGTAGTGCTGCCTCCGCCAGTAGTCCTCTATGAGGACGCGCATCAGTCCGCCCCGGGGGTGCCAGTAGGCCAGTCCCGCCCCGGCCTCCTCGTGGAAGCTGATCAGGTCCAGCTGCCTGGCCAGCTTGCGGTGGTCGCGGGCCTCGATCTCGGCCAGCTTCTTTACATAATCATCGAGCTCTGCCTGGGTGGCGAAGGCCGTTCCGTAGATGCGCTGCAGCATGGGACGGCGCTCATCGCCGCGCCAGTATGCCCCGGCGATATTGAGCAGCTTGAACGCGCCGATCTGGCCGGTGGAGTCCAGGTGTGGTCCCCGGCAGAGGTCGATCAGGGAACCCTGGCGGTAGATGCTCAGGGATTCATCGGAGAGGTCGTCGATCAGTTCCAACTTGTAGGGTTGCGCCTCGAAGAGGCGGCGGGCCTGAGCCCGGTCCACCTCCTCCCTGACAAAGGGCAGGTCGGCGGCCACGATCCTCTTCATCTCCGCTTCGACGGCGGGCAGGTCCTCCGATGTCAGGGGATGGGGCAGGTCGAAGTCGTAGTAGAAGCCCTCGCTGGTGGCCGGCCCGATGCCCAGCCTGGCCCCCGGGAAGAGGCTGACCACGGCCTCGGCCATCACGTGGGAAGCCGAGTGGCGCATGGTCTCCAGTTTCAGCTCTTGATCAGACAATTCCTTTGTCCTTGTCAGCGATCACGGCCGGTGCACGGCCGGGTCCGGGGCTGGCCGGTCTCTCAAGCGGCTCCGGCATGCTCCATTCCGTAGCGGTGGCCTGCCTCGAAGGCCTTGAGGTTGAAATCCTGGGTGCCCTCGGGCACCGAGGACAGGACTGATTTCCGCAGCGCCTCCCCGGGGACCAGATCGCTCACGGCGGCCAGGAATCCCAGCATGATGATGTTGGCCACCACCGGCCGGCCCATCTCTCTAGCCATATGGGTCACCGGTATGGAGAGCAGCCTATACTTGTGAGACGGACCAGGCTTGACCAGGTCGGGGTCGATGATCACCAGGGTGCTCTCGGGGAGGTTGCCAGCGTATTTGTGATAGGCCTCCTGGGCCAGGATGATGACCACTTCGGGGCTGACCACATAGGGATAGCTCACCGGCTCGTTGGAGATGACCACCTCGGCGGTGCAGGAGCCGCCCCGGGCCTCCGGACCATAGCTCTGGGTCAGGGTGGCGAAGCCGTTGTCGTATATGGACGCCGCCTTGCCCACGATCTCTCCGGAGAGGACCACTCCCTGGCCCCCGAACCCGGATATCCGCAGTTCCCTTCTCTTTCGCAAAGTCCTCTTCCCCTCCAGTCAAACCGCGCCGGCCGTGCTGGCCGCCGCGCCTGGCACGGCATCAGATCTTCTGATCATGTGCCCGGTGAAGCATGCTGTCGATGCGGTCTCCGAAGGTGGGCCGCCTAGTGTCGACGAACTTGCCCACCACGATCGGCCCGCCGAGGCCGATGGCGGTCTCTCTGAGATCGGCCTCATGTTTGACCACGCATCTCTTGCGGTAGGAGTCGAGATGGTCGACAGGCTGGCCCAGCTTGTTCATCCGGCCATACGAGGACTGGCAGGGCCCGATCACCTCGATGAAGCTGAATCCGTCCTTGGTCAGGCCGTCGACGATGGCTTTCTCCAGTTGGCGGACATGCAGGATGGTCCACCGGGCGACGTAGGCCGCCCCGCTGGCGGCCACAAGCTGGGGCAGGTTGAACGGCGGGTCGAAGTTGCCGTAGGGCGAGGTCGAGGTCCGCGCTCCCAGCGGCGTGGTCGGCCCCATCTGGCCGCCGGTCATACCGTAGTTGAAGTTGTTGACGCAGATGACGGTCATGTCGATGTTGCGGCGTCCGGCATGAATGAGGTGATTGCCGCCAATGGCTGCCAGATCGCCGTCCCCGGAGAAGACGACCACCTTCAGCTCGGGCTTGGCCAGCTTCAGTCCGGTGGCGAAGGGGATGGCCCTGCCGTGGGTGGTGTGGAAGGAGTCCAGTCGGATGTAGCCCGCCGCCCTGCCGGTGCAGCCGATTCCGGAGACCACGGCCACCTTGTCGGTATCCAGTCCGGCCCGGTCGATGGCCCTGATGAAGCAGCCCAGCGCCGGGCCGATGCCGCATCCGGGACACCAGATGTGGGGGATGCGATCCACCCGGAGGTACTCGTCCGCCGATCGCCTGACTGCTCTGGCCGTGTCTGTCATCGCAGGGCTTCCCTTATGGCTTCCAGAATGGCCTCGGGATGGTGGACTCCCCCGCCCATGTGGGGCAGGAGCGCGGTCCTGGCTTGGCCGCAGGCGCAGCGCTCCACCTCGAAGACGATCTGGCCGTAGTTGATCTCAGGCACCACGAAGGCCTGGGTCCGCCGGGCCAGTTGGCGGACGTGCTCCTCCGGAAAGGGCCAGACGGTGATCAGCCGCAGCAGCCCCGCCCGGATGCCCTCGCTCCTGGCCATATGCACGGCGTGGCGGGCGACCCGGGAGGTGATCCCATAGGCGCAGACCACCACCTCGGCATCGTCGATCCAAGCCTCTTCATATCTGATGATATCGGACCGGTTCAGCCTGATCTTGTCTACCAGACGGCGGACCAGCCGGTCCTGGGCCGCGGCGTTCATGGCCGGGTAGCCTCTCTCGTCGTGGGTCAGGCCGGTGACGTGGAAGCGGTATCCTTCGCCGGCCAGGGCCATCGGGGGGACCAGGCTGCCGTCGGTCTGGTAGGGCAGGTACTTCTCCGGCGGCACGCTGGGACGGGGCCGCTCCACCAGTTCCTCAGGTGGTACGGCCCGGAGGACCACCTTCTCGCTCATGTGCCCCACCACCTCATCGGACATGATCAGTACCGGGACACGGTACTTCTCCGAGAGGTTGAAGGCGGTGATGGTCAGGTCGAACATCTCCTGGGGGGAACTGGGAACCAGGGCGATTATCTCGTAGGTGCCGTGGGAACCCCAGCGGGCCTGCATGATGTCCCCCTGTCCCACGGAGGTGGGCAGTCCGGTGGAAGGTCCGGCCCGCTGGACATCGACCACCACGCAGGGGGTCTCCAGCATTACCCCCAGGCCGAGGTTCTCCATCATCAGGCTGAATCCCGGGCCGGAGGTGGAGGTCATGGCCTTGGCTCCCGCCCAGGATGCCCCCAGTATGGCATTCATGGAGGCGATCTCATCCTCCATCTGGATGTAGGTGCCGCCTACCTCGGGCAGCCGCCGGCTCATCCTCTCGGCCACCTCGGTGGCCGGCGTGATGGGATAGCCGGCGAAGAAGCGGCACCCGGCGCTGATGGCGCCTTCTGCGCAGGCTTCATCCCCGTTCATGAAGAACTCGCCCTGGATGATGCCCTCTTGGCTCATGAGCGGTGCGGCACTACTCCTCTTCTTCTTCGCTGTTGGTGGTGATCACCCTGAGGGTGAAATCGGGACAGATGGCTTCACACAGCCGGCAGCCCGAGCACTTGGCCTCGTCAACCACTGCAGGGAGCAGGTAGCCCTTCTGGTTGGTCTCCTCGCTCATGGCGAGGACGCCCTTGGCGCAGAAATAGACGCAGTAGCCGCAGCCCTTGCATCTCTCTCTGGTGATGACAACGGTTGAGGACTTGCCTGCCTTTTCCTGGGTGTCCAAAGGCCTCCTTGTCCCTCCGCCCGGCTCTGGCATCCAGACTGGCTCAGGGAACAAATGATCCAACAGTATAGCAAACGGACATAAACCGCCACAAATCCCTACAGGCCGTCTGAGGGGTGACAATCGGTGTCGTGGGACAATATAATCTGGACTGGGGAGGGCTGGCTAGAGCGGGCCGGGACGGGGGAGAAGCATGGTCGACAACAGCAGTTTGCTCAGAAATCTGATGGCCAGGGGCCGGATCCGCCTGAGGGACGGGGTCGCGCTTCGACAGATCCCGCCTCTTCTGCCGCAGTCCATCGGCTTTCAGAAGGTGGAGGGGATGCTGCTGGGGTTGGCCATCGGTGACTCACTGGGTGCGGCATCGGAGGGCATGCTGCCTTCGGAGAGGCTGCGGCGCTACGGAGAGGTCAGGGGCTACTTGGCCAGCCGGATCTCGGACTGGCGTTCTGTGGGCGTGCCCACCGGCGATACGCAACTCTCCTTCTGGACCCTGGAGCAGCTGATCATAGACGGGGGCTTGGTGCCGGACAACCTGGCGCGGCGGTTCTGCGAGCACCGCATCCGGGGCGCCGGCAGCACCACCAGGGCCTTCATCAGGAACTGGAAGGACACCCGGGTGCGCTGGTACAGGGCGGGACGGACTCCCTGGACAACGGGGCCTTGATGAGGGTGGCGCCGGTGCTGGTGCCCCATCTCCGCCAGCCGTCGCCGTTGCCCTGCGTCGATGCGGCCATCGCCGCCATGATCACCCACAACAGCTACGCCAGCAATGCCACCTGCGTTGCCTTCGTCAACATGCTGTGGCAGCTTCTGGGAATGGGATCGGCACCTGAACCCCGGTGGTGGGTTGACTCGCTCTGCGGCACCATGGAGGAGCTTGAGGGGGATGCCCGCTACGCGGAACACCGCATGCCGCTGTGGAAACACACCCGACGGCGGGTCAACGGCGCCCTGCGAAGGAAGCTCAGCGTGGCCGAGGCCTGCGAGGAATGGGGTTCGGGGTCCAGCCTCTTCGAGACCCTGCCTTCGGTGCTGTACATCCTGGCAAGGCACGCAGCAAGTCCCGAGGAGGCCATCGTTCGGGCGGTCAACGATACCAGGGACAACGATACCATAGGGGCCATCGTGGGCGCGGCGGTGGGGGCACTGCATGGACTGAAGGGCCTGCCTCAGCCCTGGATTGAGGACTTGCTGGGCCAGACGAGAGCAGACATCGCCGATGATGGCCGGGTGTTCAAGCTGCTGCTTCAGGCGAAGCGGCTGTTCTGGCTCAGCGGATAGCCACACAACTCCAAACAGTCCAGTGCGTGGATTGTGGCGTGTGTGCTATTGCTGCCGGCCCCGGCATCAGGCGCCGATGAGGCACCGGTCGGCGTCGAGGCTCTCCTCGACGGCCTGCATCAGCTGTCCCATGTCGAAGGGTTTCTGGATGTAGGCATAGGGCTTGGTGTCCGCCACCTTGGCCCTGTCGGGGTCTAGGACGGACATGACGATCATGCGCACCTTCTGAGACATCTCCAGCTTCTTCAGCATCTCGGCCAGGAACCAGCCGTCGCAGTCGGGGAGCCTGATGTCAACCAGCATCAGGTCGGGCTGCTCTTCGAAGAGGTACTTCACGGCATTGGCCCCGCTGTGGAAGACCCTGACATCGTGGCCTCTCCGGGTGAGGCAGACGTCTATGGTCTTGGCCAGGAGGGAGTCGTCATCTACCACCAGGATTCTCTTGCCGCTCATGGCGATTCTCCTCAGCAGACAGACCCCGGCGCCTGCCTAGTTGTCCCACCAGTTCTCGCCGCAGCACTCGCGGGCGGTTTCGGTTTCCTTTTCGCTGTCGGGGTGAACCAGGAGGTAGGACAGCGAGCCGAGGCAGGTGAGGAAGACTATGGCTGCTCCCCAGAGAGCCTTGCTGCCGACCACCTTCGGTCTGTCGACCAGTCTCTCCAGGGTTATGGGAACCAGGGCCCAGTGGATGATGCCCAGGGCCACTGCCAGCACTGTTATCCTCACGATCGCTTCGGTTTCCATCTCTCTGCCTCCGTTCTCTCTCGTTTCCACCATGATTGTGGCAGGGAACGCGTAAGGGAGGCATAAAGATCCCCCGGGGTTCCGTAAAGATTCCGTTAAGAAGTGGGGGGGTGGTGTTGGGGAACGGGGATGCAGGCAGGATGGAGCATACTCGAGGAAGGAAGAAGGGATGTCCCCGGGGCGGGAGAGGGGACTGTCGGCTATCTGAGGCTGGGGATCGTGGAGAACATGGAGGTCAACGACCTGCCGTCGATATCCCCAGTCCTCCCGTGCCACTCATCCTTGCTGACGGCAAGCCATTGACCCCCGCTGCCGGATGAAGGGAACCCGCCGGTGTCACTTTTCTGCCATGTCCTTCTTGAGGTTCTGGATCGACTGCCGGACGATGTAGGTGAAGTAGGCCGACCAGGCGATGATCACGATGGTGCTGCCGATGATGAAGATGACGATGCCTGCCTTGATCAGATCGGCCCAGTCGCCATCGGGAACGAGGCCGGTCAACCAGATGGCGGAGAACACAGCCAGCACTGTGAGCAGAGCCGTGACCGCTGCGGGGATAATCACCGATAGGCCTTTCAATTCGCACCTCCTTCAGATTCTGCCTGACTGCCTTCAGGGCCCCCGTCCTCTGAGGCATCAGCCTGACCTTTGCTGTCACTCCCGGCGCGGTCACACGGTGCTGTGACCTGACGCCTCTCTCCCGGCCACCCCTTTCGCCTTGGTCCCTCTGAGGGCCTCGTAGACCCCCTTGAGGTTCATGTACCACACGAACGCCACGGGGAAGAGGATGATCGGTATGGCGACCGAGAGCAGAACCACGAACTGCCATTGCATCGCTTTCACCCCCTTTTAGCCAGTCTTTGACGTCGGCCGCATCCAAACGGCTCGACCGCGGTCCAGACACCTACTTGGCCCGTCCGGCCGCCAGTCCGGCATCGCGGTCCGCCGCTCTCCTCCTGCGGACATCGCGAACGGCGGCGTAGAGCCCGCCCAGGTTGAGATACCACACGAAGGCCACCGGCACCAGGACGATAGGGATCATCACTACCAGGGCGATGATGAATTGCCATTCCATTTCGGTCCCTCCTCCCTGTCATCTCCGCCATCAAGCGCCCGACGACTCGCCCTCACTATGCCGTCGCTTTGGCCGCTTTGCGGGCCTTCCTGACCTCAGTGACCGCCGCATAGAGGCCGGCCAGGTTGAGGTACCAGACGAAGGCCACCGGCAGAAGGATTATCGGGGTTGCCACCGCTATTGCCACTTCCATCTCCCATTCCATTTTGTTTCCTCCTTCCTAAGGCTGTAGGCCCTTCTCTTTTCCAGCATCAGGGTAGCACCCGGCAGGCCAAACCGGCTTCCGCCGCCATACCCGTCATGACCTGCCGAAAAGTCGTCAATGACAGATTGGCCCGCGAGTAGAATCTACGGTGGGCTGGGGCCGGCGGTATAGGTAGATATGCCTATGCGGACCCGGTGTTCACAGTGGGGGATGTCCCGGGGATGAGCTCCCCGGGGCAGGCTGCCATTGGCGTAGTCCTCAACAGCGGGGCCAGTGTGGAGCCCCGCCGGTCTCAGCGGGTATTGATGCCACTCCGGCGGCGTCAGGCGTAGGCGGACCGGTAGGTGACCTGCCAGCCCAACTCCAGGAAGCTGTCGAAGTCCCCCTGGGTCTGAGTCACACTGTCCACCAGGAAGACGCAGCAGGGACACCAGAGCTCAAAGATGGAGGTCACTTCGTCGAACTGAACCTGGAGCTTCTGGTCTTGCCTGCAGACCGGACAGTAGCCAACTACCTGCATCACACCCCCTTGTCAGACCCCTGTTGGCAGCCCTGCCGTAGCGCATAAGATTATAGCTTGGCGGAGCCAGCCAGTCAATATGGTTTTGGGTTCCGTGGGGGGTTTGCGGGACAGGGGTCTTGATGCTACAATCGGCGGCTGAGAACGGGGACCATGAATCAGACCGTGGTCGAGGTGAAGGACCTGGTCAAGACCTACGGCAGCATCAGGGCCGTGGACGGGATCAGCATCTCCGTGGCCAGGGCAGAGGTGTTCGGCATGCTCGGGCCGAACGGTGCGGGGAAGACCACCACGGTGGAGATCATCGAGGGACTGCGCACGGCGGACAGCGGCACGGTCACTCTGCTGGGCATGGACGTGTCCCGGGACATCCGGGCCATCAAGGAGCGGATCGGGGTGCAGTCCCAGCATCCGGCGCTATTCCCCAATCTGACGGTGGAGGAGTCGATCAACTTCTTCCGCACCCTGTACAAGACCTGTCTGCCTGCGGCCGACATCATCACGCTGGCCCGGCTGGAGGAAAGCCGGAAGGTGCTCTATCGGAACCTCTCCGGTGGGCAGCAGCAGCGGCTGTCGGTGGCCCTGGCCTTCGTCAACGATCCGGAGGTCCTGTTTCTGGACGAGCCGACCACCGGACTGGACCCCCAGGCCCGCCGGGCCATGTGGGAGGTGGTGGAGAACTTCCACCGCACGGGCAAGACGGTCTTGCTGACCACGCACTATATGGAGGAAGCGCAACGGCTGTGCGACCGGGTGGCCATCATGGACCACGGCAAGGTGATTGCGCTGGACAGCCCCCGGCGGATGATCGAGGAGCACATCAAGGAGAGCGCCATCCAGTTCAAGATGACCAACTACCCCGGCGATGAGGTGCTGGCCGGCCTGACCGGGGTGACCAAGGCCATCAGGGAGGGTGATGAGGTCATCCTGTATACCAGCGACATCCCTGCCGCGATCTCCGCCCTGCTGTCGCTGGCCGCGGAGCGGTCGGCGGCGCTGTCGGAGCTCTTCGTGCGGCAGGCCACCCTGGAGGATGTCTTCCTGAAGCTGACCGGAAAGAGGATAAGGGATTGAGGGCCTTCGCCGCCGTCTTCTCGGTGCACTTCAGGCAGTTCGTCAGGGACAGGGCTGCCCTGTTCTTCACCTTCATCTTCCCCATCATGTTCATCCTCCTCTTCGGCTGGGCCTTCAGCGGTCGGGGGATTCAGACCTTCGACGTGGGGCTGTCCGACCTGGGCTCGCCACAGAGCGCCGGCTTCGTTGCCCAGGGCCTGGGGATGGTGACCACGGACGAGGGCAAGCAGATGTTCGAGGTGGAGATGGGGCCTCAGGAGGAGATGCTACGGTCGCTGCGGGACGGTGACCTCGATGCGGTGATCGTGGTGCCGGCGGACATGGACCTGGCCCTGAGTCAGCGCCTGCCTTCACAGCTCGAGGTGTACTACGATCCCAGCCTGGCCTCCAACCAGCAGACCCTGATCCCCGTGCTGTATCAGGTTGTCGACGGGATAGACCGGGTGCTGCAGAACAGCACGCCGCTCATCGGCCTGGAGCAGAACAGCCTGGAGTCGCATCAACTGAGGCACATCGACTACCTGGTGCCGGGCATACTGGGCATGTCCCTGATGTTCACCGGCCTCTTCGGCGCGCTGCCCGTCATCCAGCAGAGGCAGGCGCATATCATCAAGCGCCTGGGCACCACACCGCTGCGCCGATCGACGCTGGTCCTGGGCGACCTGACCTTCCGGATGATCCTGGTCCTGCTCACTGCGGCGCTGATCGTGCTGGTGGGCCGGCTGGTCTTCGACGTGCAGATGGTCGGCAACTGGTTCACCTTCTGCGGCATGGTCGTTCTGGGGACCCTGGCCTTCACCAGCTTGGGCTACCTCGTAGCCGCGTTTGTGAAGACCGAGGAGGCGGCCGCACCGGTGATCAACGTCATCACCATGCCCATGATGATCCTCTCGGGGACATTCTTCGAGGTGACCAGCATGCCGTCCTTCATCCAGCCGGTGGTGAAGATCCTGCCGCTGACCTATCTCAACGACGCCTTGAGGCAGATCATGGTAGCGGGCACGCCGCTGCACCCCATGACCATCGACATAGCGGTGATGGGGGCCTGGGTGGTGGTCTGCCTGGCCGTGACCATCCGCTTCTTCCGGTGGGATTGAGTGGTGGAGGCAGGCCGCCCACACGGCATCCGTCGGGCACGTCTTGCCCCCATCATCCGCGGCGCAACGAAGTCAGAGGGGAACCCATTGCCGGGAGCTGAGAAGTGAATCTGGCGGGGCGATTCCATGCCGACAGGTCGGTGGCCGTCCTTGTCATCTCCAACCTGGTGACCATCGCCGTGGCTCTGGCCCTGGATTGGCAGATCCGGGATGTGATGTGGATCTACTGGGCACAGAGCGTGATCATCGGGATCTTCAACTGGGGGAGGATCATGGACCTGAAGAAGTTCTCCACGGAGAACTTCCGCATCGGCGACAAGCCTGCCGAGGCGACGCCGCAGACGCAGCGGGAGGTGGCCCGGTTCTTTCTCGTCCACTACGGGTTCTTTCATCTAGTGTATCTGATCTTCCTGCTGGTGCTGATGACCCCCGAGGCCGGCACGCCGTTTCTGGGCATGGGACTGTGCACCCTGGCCTTCCTGATAGGCCACGGATTCTCCTACCGGCACAACAGGGAGAGGGACAGGGAGAGGACGCCCAACATCGGCTGCATCATGTTCCTGCCCTACGGGCGGATCATCCCGATGCATTTCACCATCATCCTGGGCGGTTTCGTCGGGGCGGAGTCAGGCGGCAGCCTGCTCCTCTTCCTGGGGTTGAAGACGGTGGCGGACGCTGTTATGCATATGGTGGAGCATGCCGAAAGAGGGAAGTAGTCCACGCTTCAGGCCGGACGGCGATCAGGGGCCGCGGTCCGCTCCGGGGGATGGGGTGGGGGATGCCGCGGCATTGCGGAGAGGCCGGATGACGAAGCTGATCTATGCGCTGGCCTTCCTCTGCAACGGGTGCATCTTCCTGCTTGTCAGCCTGGTCTTCTACTCGGAGATCAGCGGGTTGCTGACCAGCGCTGATGAACGGGTAGGGTGGGACACCCCGTCGTTCTGGGACCTGGCCCTGGTGCTGAGGATAGTCAGGGTGATCTTCATCGTGGTGGGCGGCCTGCTGACTGCCTTCGGGGTGGGCGCCGCTGTCCTCTGGCTGAAGAGGCCCGGCAGGGGAGACTCCGGGTCTCCCGGTTCAGGCGCTGACTGACATCCCGCCGCTGGCGTAGGTCCCCAGCCGGCGGTGTTCCCTCAGATGGGCGAAGGCGTCGATGCCGATCTTCAGCACTATCAGGAGTATCAGGGTGATCCGGTTCGGTCCCAGGAGGTTGAGCAGGAAGGCACAGGCTATGATGGCCAGATGCATCACCATGATCCTCTGGTAGGGGGCCACCATCTGCTCGGACAGGCTGACTCTCTGGTATTCGCGGCGACCGACGAAGTTGAGCAGGAAGGACAGCCCGTGGCTGATGATGAGCAGCGAGATGCCCACTGCCACCGGCGTGATTTCGATGGCAACCCGTTCGAACAACGCGAATATGAAGGCCCCGTGGCCGGCCATGAAGAAGGAGTAGTGGACCAGGAAGAAGAGGATTCCGGAGAGCCTGTGGCTGCGGGAAGCGACGGCGGTGCCCCCCTGATCCGTCTGTCTACCGGTGGGGTTGGCCATGGCCATCCGGGGGATGTTGTAGACGCCCACCACGGCTGACTCCAGCCAGTAGAAGAAGAGGATGGAGAACAGGTCCCAGTCCAGGGCCAGGATGCCCAGGACGGGCATCAGATTGGCGACGACCAGGGATCCCAGGGCGAGCTTCTTCACGGTCTGCTACGTCTGGCGCCTTCCGCTGCGGAAATGAGACCGGCCCTCAGGCGGAGTACTCCAGGCATCTCTGCTTGGCGTATCCCCAGGCGGAGAATGCGGGCTGGGTGTCATCGTTGGAGATGAACGGGTCTTCACCGTAGAGCATGTAGCCCTCCCAGAGCTCCTTGAAGCTGTGTGCCCCTTTCTGGATTCTGTCGAAGTACTCATCGACTTTGGCCCGGCAGGCAGCCAGGGCTTCCTCCCGGGTGGTGAACTCGCCCAGACGGTAGCGTTCGCTCTCGTCCCCGTGGTGGAAGTTGTCATCAACGTACACTTGGTACCCGGCCATGGCACGTCATTATAGCATCGGTGAGCGTGCGAAGCGCGGCTGGTGCGACGCCGTGACGGCGGAGATGGGCGTGGGGGTGACGATACCTACGCCTGCTGGACCCGTCCCCGCTTGCGCCGGAGAATCAGTACCAGGAGAAGCAGCATAGCGACTCCCCCGGCGGCGATGATCTCGGCCAGCAGGGCCAGATTCACCTTCGCCGGTGCTTTCACGGTGCAGATATGGGCCAGCGAGGCACTGCCGTCGAAGTTGGCGCCCCCGTCATAGGTGACGGTGATGTAGTGGCTCCCGGCGCTCAGCGTCGATGCCGTGTAGACCGCCGAGCCGTCAGTCAGAGTCGCGCTGCCCAGGGTCACGCCCCCATCCTTGAAGGTTACTGTGCCGGTGGCCGCTGTGGCTCCCGTTCCGGTGACACTCGCCGTGAAGGTCACGGCATCGCCGTAAGTTGGCTTCTCCGGCGAACTGTCGATGGCCCAGACGATGATTCCTTTGACGATACTGAGCTGGCCATAGATGTAGCTGATGCCGTAGTTGCCCAGGCCGCTGCCCAGGGCGGCGCTAGGGACGATACCGTAGACACCCAGCACTGCGTCGGCGGCAGTCCCCGAACTGGCCAGGGTGACGCTGGTCACCGTGTCAGCGTTCACCAGGCCAACTGCTGTGAACTCCGTTCCGGCGAAGGTCACGGTATCGCCGTAGGTCTTGCTGCGGTTGCTGGCGATGATGGTCAGGTCCTTCGGATTCACGGTCAGTGTGCCACCGACATAGGAGATGTCGTAGTTGGATAGGCGTGTGCCCACAGCAGCGCTGGGGATGACGGCGTGTGTTCCTGCCGGGGCGGTTGCCCCTGCGCCGGTGCTGCTCAGAGTGACGCCGGTGATGGCGTCGGCATTCACCAAACCGGCCGCGGTGAATTCGGTCCCGGCGAAGGCGGCTGTATCACCATAGGTCTTGGTCTGGCTGTTGGCGGTGATGGTCAGGACCTTTGGGCTGACGGTCAGAGTGCCTTCCACGTAGGAGATGCTGTAGTTCGACAGGCCTGTGCCTGTGGCAACGCTGGGGACTATGGCATGAGCTCCTGCCGCGGCGGTCGCCCCGGCTCCGGTGCTGGTCAGAGTGATGCTCGTGACGGTGTCAGGGTTGACCAGGCCGATGGCCAGGAACTCGGTGCCATCGAAAGCAAACGTGTCTCCGTAGGTCTTGCCTAGGTCATTTGCCGTGATGGTCAGGGCCTTCGGGCCGACTGTCACGGTGCCGTTGAAGTACGTGACGGTGTAGTTGGGCAGGCCAACGCCCACAGCCGCGCCGGGCACGATGTCGTAGGTGCCCAGCTGTGCACCGGCGGCAGCCCCGGAGCTGGTCAGAGTCACGCTGGTGACCGTGTCGGCGTTCAACAGACCACTGGTGCTGAACTCGGTGCCGGCGAACGTGAGTGTGTCACCGTACGTCTTGACCCGGCTGTTGGCGGTGATCGTCAACGCCTTGGGAACCACTGTCAGGGTGCCATCGACGTAGGAGATGTTGTAGTTGGCCATGCCGGTACCCACTGCGGCGCCGGGAGTCATGGCATAGGGACTGCCGGATACAGTGGCACCGCCAGCAACCCCGGCGCTGACCAAGGTCACGCTTGTTACCGTGTCACCATTGACCAGGCCTGTGGCCACAAACTCTGTTCCGGCGAAGATGAGCGTATCACCGTAGGTCTTGCCCCTATCATTCGCAGTGATCGTCAGAGCCTTTGGGTTCACCGTGAGATTGCCGTTGACATAGGAGATGTTGTAGTTGGACAGGCCATTGCCTACTGCAGCGCTTGGGATGATGCTGTAGCTGCCCACCGTAGCTGAGGCTCCGGATCCGGCACTGGTCAGCGTCACACCGGTGACGGTGTCGCCGTCGATGAGGCCAACGATGGTGAACTCCGTTCCGGCGAAGGTGACGGTGTCGCCGTAGGTCTTACTGCGGTCATTGGCGGTGATGGTCAAGGTCCTCAAGTTGACTGTCAGACTGCCATTCACGTAGGAGATGTTGTAGTTGGACAGGCCGGTGCCGATCGCAGCACTGGCGACGATGTCGTATGTCCCCACCGCTGCACCGGCGGCAGCGCCAGAGCTGGTCAGGGTGACACCATCCACCGTGTCAGAGTTGACTAGGCCAGGAGCGCTGAACTCTGTCCCGGAGAAGGTCAACGTATCGCCGACGGTCTTGCTTAGATCATTTGCCGTGATATCCAAAGCCTTGGGGTTCACTGTCAGGGTGCCATTGACATAGGAGATGTTGTAGTTGGAGAGGCCAGTGCCCACAGCGGCGCTGGGGGTGATGGCATAGGGACTGCCGGACACCGTGGCGCCGGCTCCAGAACCGGCGCTGACCAAGGTGACGCTGGTGACGGTGTCAGCGTTGACCAGGCCAACGGCGGTGAACTCTGTTCCGGCGAAGGTCACGGTGTCGCCGTAGGTCTTGCTCCTGTTGTTCGCTGTCACAGTCAGAGCTTTGAGATTCACTGTCAGACTGCCATTGACATAGGAGATGTTGTAGTTGGAGAGGCCAGTGCCCACAGCGGCGCTGGGGACGATATTGTATGTTCCTACCGCTGCCCCGGCAGCAGTCCCTGAGCTGGTCAAGGTCACGCTTGTTACCGTGTCACCATTGACCAGGCCGGTGGCCACGAACTCTGTTCCGGCGAAGGTGACGGTATCGCCGTAGGTCTTGCTGCGGTTATTGGCCGTGATAGTCAAGGCCTTCGTGTTGACGGTCAGGGTGCCATTGACATAGGAGATGTTGTAGTTGGAGAGGCCTGTGCCCACTGCGGCGCTGGGAGTGATGGCATAGGGACTGCCGGATACCGTGGCGCCGGCTCCAGAACCGGCGCTGACCAAGGTGACGCTGGTGACGGTGTCAGCGTTGACCAGGCCAACGGCGGTGAACTCTGTTCCGGCGAAGGTGACGGTATCGCCGTAGGTCTTGCTCCTGTTGTTCGCTGTCACAGTCAGAGCTTTGAGATTCACTGTCAGACTGCCATTGACATAGGAGATGTTGTAGTTGGAGAGGCCAGTGCCCACAGCGGCGCTGGGAGTGATGGCATAGGGACTGCCGGACACCGTGGCGCCAGCTCCAGAACCGGCGCTGACCAAGGTGACGCTGGTGACGGTGTCAGCGTTGACCAGGCCAACGGCGGTGAACTCTGTTCCGGCGAAGGTGACGGTATCGCCGTAGGTCTTGCTGCGGTTATTGGCGGTGATAGTCAAGGCCTTCGTGTTGACGGTCAGGGTGCCATTGACATAGGAGATGTTGTAGTTGGAGAGGCCAGTGCCCACAGCGGCGCTGGGGACGATATTGTATGTTCCTACCGCTGCCCCGGCAGCAGTCCCT
>Ga0194125_10000783_pt1 | contig 53874 bp, 47 predicted proteins | sample TA2KigC250mmetaG_FD_148626 | JGI IMG/M metagenome (GOLD analysis project Ga0194125, IMG submission 148626) | Freshwater microbial communities from Lake Tanganyika, Tanzania - TA2015034 Kigoma Deep Cast 250m | ecosystem: Environmental > Aquatic > Freshwater > Lake | place: Tanzania: Lake...
TGATTGATGATTGATGATTGTCGATTGAAGGAAAGTTTTTTCAATCAACAATCGACAATCGACAATCGACAATCCCAAGGCAATCATCAATCGACAATCGACCATCGACAATCCAAGGGCAATCAACAATCGACCATCGACAATCCAATTGCCACCTTGCCACCTTGCCACTTTGCCCTTCACGTTATAAACAAAGTATTAGATGGTAAACACCTAATTATGAAAAGGAGAGAAAAAACTATGCGACGTTTTACTCGAACTCCCTATTATACTGGGCCCAATGACCCAGAACGTGGGCAAATCCGAGGTACTCTGCAATTGGGTGAAACCGTAATCATTGAAACCATAGGCGGGGCCGATGGTGACCTCTATCCTGGCGTTGTTCCTGAACTGACCACCCCGCGTGGTTCTCGACCGGGCGGCCCATTTGTGATTGAGGGCATCAAACCCGGCGATTGGGTTGCCATAGAGATTCTGGACATGGAGGTTGGTCCCTACGGTTATTACAATAATGGCGGTCCTTTTCGGGGCAGTTTGCGCTCTGTGGCACCCGTGCGTGATGGACTGCTTCATTTTCCGCCGGACTTTGTGGTGCCGATTAAACCGATGATCGGAGTCATCCAACTAGAACCGGTATCCCAACATCCCTGTGCTTGGAACCACGGCGGCAATATGGACTACAATTCCATCTGCCCAGGCAGCACAGTGTACATTCGCGCTCAGAAGGAAGGCGGGTATCTCTTTCTTGGCGATGTACACGCACGTATGAGCGATGGAGAATTGACCGGCACCGGCGTTGAAATCGATGCTGTCATCACTCTGAAGGTGAATCGTGTTCCCGGTTTTCCCACCGGCGGCATTGTGGTGGAGACCGCCGACGCCTATTTCACTTGTGGTATGGGCGCTAATTGGGAAGAAGCCCTGAAGGTCGCCTGGGCCGACATGGTGGCGCTAATCTCACACCTATATGATACTACGGCTGAACACGCCAACCTTATCGTCGGCACCATCGGCGATGCCGTACCAGGGTACGCCGCCGGCACTTTGAACAGTCGTGGGTTTCAGCAAGGCACGCCTTATGTGACCTGCCAAATTTCCATCACGAAAGAATTGCGGCGAACAGGAGAACCTTTTAAACCGTAATTTCCAAAATTTCAAATTGAAAGGAGTGCATTGTTACACTTGAAATGACGTGTAGCCGAAGTCGCCAGACTTCGGGGAAATCTGCCCGGACTTTGGCAAGTTCGGCTACTGGTCAAACCAAAAGTAACAAAGCAGGAGCGCTAATATGTCAAAACATTACAGAGCATGTCTAATCGGTTGCGGCAGAATGGGCGCAACCATTGATGATGAAGTCAAAGACGGCCTGCCATTTTCGCATGCGGCAGGTTATACGGCTGTCGAAAATGTCTATTTGGTTGCGGTATCAGATGTCATCCCAGAAAAGGTCGAAAACATTCAAAAGCGGTACAATGTTCCCCGTGGCTATACAGACTATCGTGAGATGCTTCAGAAGGAACAACCCGACATTGTGAGTATTGCCACCCGTCCAGCAACGCACGCGGAAATGACAATCTTTGCCGCTGAAAACGGTGTCAAAGGTATCTACTGCGAAAAGCCGCTATGTTGTTCAATGGAGGAAGCAGATGCGATGGTCGCAGCATGCGAAACGAATAGCGTCAAGTTCAACTACGGGACGAATCGCCGCTACCAGCCGCTGTATTGGAAGATGCGTGAACTTATAGCAAGTGGGGAGATAGGCGAGCTTCAGTGTGTCATCTGTCACTGTGGTGTCAGCGCGGCGCAATGGATGCATACGCACACTTCAGACATGATGATGTATCTCGCCGGTGATGCAGAAATCGAATTTGTGCAAGGCGCGATTACAGCGAACGCTTCCGATTGGGAGGGAAATCGTCTCAACACCGACCCCGGCATACCGATGGGATATGTGAAGTTCAGAAACGGCGTGCTTGGCTATCAACTCGCCGCGGGCGGCTATGAGTTTGAGGTGAGCGGTTCAAAAGGCAAACTCCGCGCCTTCGACAACGGCTCAACTTTGCAATGCCGCATGTCTGGAAAACAACCATATCTTATTGCAGGTATCCAGCCTGACCGTGGAACAGTTAATTGTATCAAAGACCTGATACAAGCTATCTCAACAGGAGGGGAAACACGGGGGAATATTCAACTTGCGCGCCGCAGCCAGGAGATGATTCTCGGTTTCGTTGAATCTCATCGACAAGGTGGAAAACGAGTGACACTGCCGTTGGAAAATCGCAGCTTGTATGTAGGACGAAGGGATTGGTAGAAGAAACTTTCTATATTTGGAGTGCAGAAGTCTTTGCTTCTGCACACTGGGAAAATAAAAAATTTGGTTGCCATGAAGTTGAAAATTTGGTAAAATTTTGGCATGTTTCAGAAAATAGTCCCCTCCTCCCCTCTTGGGAGGGGTTGGGGATGGGTAGAGGGGTAGGGGTGGGTACATTTCGGCGGATGGTAATTGGGCAAGATGGCTAAACGGCTAAACGGCTAAACGGCTAAATAAAAATTATCGTTTTGCCACCTTGCCGTCTTGCTATTTCTCCGTCTTGCCCTCTTGCCACTTTGCCATTTTGTCAACTAATTTTTGCGAAAGTTTGAAACATGCCAAAGTTAAGATAATAAATTAGGAGGTTGTAATGACTGACAGTAATTGGGGTAACGTATACAAAAAATTGGGTGCACGCCCGGTAATTAATGCGGTGGGGAACCAAACTGTACTTGGTGGCTCCACGCCTTCCTCGTTAGTGAAGAAGGCCATGGAAGAGGCCGATATAAGTTTCGTAGAGATGGAGGAGTTGTTGAAAAAGTCTGGAGAGCACATCGCTTCCCTCCTGGGCGTTGAGGCGGCCTACGTCACTTCGGGCTGCTATGCTGCTCTTGTCCTTTCTTCCGCTGCCGTTATGACCTGCAATAACCCGGGCAAGAGGGAGCAACTCCCGGATACCACCGGAATGAAGAACGAAATTCTTCTCCAGAAGAGACAGCGATACGGCTATGACAGAGCCTTCACCGTGCCGGGTAGCAAGCTTCTGTTTGTAGGAGACGAAAATGGAGCAACCCCAGAACAATTAGAGCGCGCTATCGGCCCTAACACGGCAGCGGTTGCTTACCTGGTTCAGCCTGACCAGGGCAACGCCGTCCCCTTGGAGAAGACTGTTGAGATAGCCCACGCACACCATGTATCTGTCATTGCTGACGCCGCCGCCCAGATTCACCCGCTTGACTACTTTTTGCGTAATGCCCGGTCATCTGACCTGGTCTGCTTCGGCGGCAAATACTTCAATGCACCGCACTCCACGGGGTTTGTGTGTGGCAGGAAGAATTTAATTGAGGAGGTAACTGCCCATGGGTTTATCGGCCCTCGTCCAATCGGGAGAGGGATGAAGTTAGACCGGCAAGAAATTATCGGACTTGTGACGGCTATTGATATATGGTTCGCTACCGACCATGAGAAGCGCTCTCAAGAACAGGACGCGAGGTATACCGCCATAGCGAAAGAGCTTGAGGGCATCAAAAACGTGTCGACTAAGGTGGTCCCAAGTAGAAGTCATACCTTGTCTAGCCTCCACGTAGTCTTTGATTCCAAAACGTTGGGAAAGAACGCGCAACAGTTGGTCAGTGCGCTTGACTCAGGTACTCCCCGAATCAAAGTCGGTGCTGCTGGCAATGATACTATCGCGATTAACGCCTATACCCTAAACGAGGGAGAAGAATATATTATCGCTAAAGCGTTGAAGCCTCTGTTAATCGGTTAGTAGTTTATCTCATAAATCCGTATAGGGTTTCGGAGTATTCAATACGTTCAGCGGTCCCCCTTACCACAACCCCCTTGCCCCCTTTGGTAAGGGGGACGTGAAACGTGTTGCGTGTTGCGTATTGCGTATTTTTATTTAACACGAAACGCGAAACTCGTAACACGCATCGAAATGTAAACTATTTTTTGAAACATGCCTGATTCAGAAAGCTTCCCTGAAACGATAGTATTAACAACTAATGATACGGAGAAACTTGTTTGGTGTGACGTGTGAGCCAGCGCTCGTTTTCGGCAATGACTTGATTGCCTTTGATGTTCAGAATTCGCTGCTCAAACGCCTTGATTTGGGCCTTCAGCTTGAAATCGCCATGAATGTCATTGCGAACAAAACGAAGCAAATGGAAGGAGGGATTAAATCATGACGACTGAAGAAACACCTGTTGCAACATCTACGCCGCTCGATTTCCCACCGGTTGGCGTAGCGCAACCAGCTCGCTTGAAAATGACCTACGAAGAGTTTCGGGAATGGGCTAATGAGGACATACATGCCGAGTGGATTGACGGGGAGGTGATTATTCATATGCCACCAAAAGACCCACACCAGACACTGGTTGAATTTCTGGAAAGAACGATAGCATTCTTCGTCGAAATATTCCATCTGGGAGTTGTTCGAATTGCTCCCTTTGAAATGCGTTTGCAGGAAAGCGGCCCGGCGTGGGAACCTGACATTATGGTGCTGAAGCGCGAGAACCTTTTTCGTCTGACGGAGGATAGGCTGGAGGGACCAGCAGACCTTGTGATTGAAATCATTTCATCCAGCAGCGTGCGCCATGACCGAGATGCCAAGTTTCGGGCTTATCAGGCAGGCGGAGTGCGAGAATACTGGGTCATCGACTCCCGCCCCAACCGGCAGCGCGCTGATTTCTACCAGCTTGACGAAGAAGGCACGTACAGGTTGTTTGCCACCGAAGATGACGAGAAAGTATTCTCGACTGTCCTACCCGGTTTCTGGTTAAAGCCAGCCTGGTTGTGGGCAGAGGAGAGACCAGGTCCGATGACGGCTCTCTATGAAATGGCGGGAATTCCTAACGATTTAATCTCACAAATGCAGGAATCGCTCCAAAAGGGCTTGCAACCCAGAGGGGGTGAGTGGGTAAGTGAGTAAGTGGGTAAGTGAGTGGTCGAATATGGCAAATGTGCTCATAGAGGGTGTTGAATATCAACACGGCACTTTGTTCGGCTACTGCGTTGTTAAATAAGTCTTGACATCCGCTAATCTTCACGAATTTACACGAATAAAAAATATTAGCGAATATTAGCGAAAATTCGTGGATAAAAAATATGAAAACAACTACAGAAATAGCAGATTACAGTGTAGCATCAGAACCCTGGGACAGTAGGTATGGAAACCACAGAATTCGGATTAGGGTGGTGTATGAAGCTGAAGCGGCGTGGGCGCATATCCCCTGGCGCAGGCGTGACCAAAAACCACAGGATAAAGCCATCATTATCGTTGATGCCAAAACCGGTGAGGAGATACAGAATGTCATAGCGGTAAATATAAACCGCGAATATGGTGATTTGGTTTTTGAGCCGCGGACTGCGCCAGGTGAATATTATGTTTATTATCTGCCCAATGAGACTTCTGGCTGGGAGTACATGCCAGATGTAACTTACGCTCGACCTATATCTAAAGCAGATAAGAAATGGCTTACGAAACACGTACTCAGCAGTGAAAAACTCGCCAAAGAAAAGTGGAAGGATTTGCCGCAGGTTGAAGTGGTGGATATCCAGGCTATTGATGAGTTCCATCGCTTTGACCCTATGGAAGTGATTGCCACGGAAGCAGAAACACAGGAATTACTGGTTTCCCACCAGGGGTCTGCTTACCTACTTTTCCCGGAAGACCGTGCTTTTCCAATTCGCATGTCCCATGACTTACCGGCGCGGTGGATGGAGAAAGGTCCGAGCAAGATATTCAAAGGTGAGGCGCAACGCGGGGAGTTTTATGTGTTCCAGGTGGGAATATACGCCTGTGGACAGGCCATCAATGATATAGAGGTTGAATTCGCTGAATTGAAACCGAAAGACGGTGGTCAAGCAATTCCTGCTGAAGCATTCCGCTGTTTTAATCTTGGTGGAATTGACGAGATTGGTCAGCCTTTTGAGAAAAAGTTTGAGGTGGAGCGGGGAAAGATACGGGCGCTATGGTTCGGAGTGCAGATTCCCATGGATGCGGTAGCTGGTGAATATGAGTCCAGGCTAAAGATTATTCCCCAAGATGCGCCTGCGTCGGAATTGGTGTTGTGTCTGCGGGTGACGGAACAGGTACTTGAGGATTACGGCGATAGCGAACTGTGGCGACATTCTCGCCTGCGCTGGTTAGATTCGACATTGGGATTGGATGACGAAGTGGTAGCACCGTACACACCCTTAAAAGTAGACGGACGGACGATAGAATGCCTGGGACGGTCGGTGAGTCTTGGTGATACTGGATTGCCCCGAAATATCCAGAGCCAATTTGCGCCGGCCATGACCTATCTGCTAGATGAAGGCCGTGAAATGTTAGCACAACCTATCAACTTTTCTGTGCAGACCAAGAGTGGAAGAGTAGCGTGGTCTGGCAGTGGAGTAGACATCATTAAAAAGACACCTGGAACTGTGGCCTGGGAATCCCAAAGCAAAGGCCACGAAAGTTCAACTGGAAGTTCATTTACGTTGCAGTGCCGGGCGCAGATGGAATTTGACGGGCACATCGAATATAACCTAACCTTAAGCTCTAACAAAACCGTTTCCGTCCGTGACATTTGCCTTGAGATATCATTGCCGCGCGATGTGGCAAAATACTTTATGGGTATGGGATATAAGGGAGGTAACCGGCCTCAATCCCTGGACTGGAAATGGGACGTTGATAGCAAGCAACAGGACAGCCTATGGATAGGCGATGTCAACGCTAGTCTCCAACTCAAACTCAAAGGCGAAAATTACTCGCGTCCCTTAATTAATATCTACTACCGACACAAACCCCTGAACTTGCCGCCGAGTTGGGGAAATAATGGCAGAGGCGGCTGTGAGGTGAGGGAAGAGGAAGACAATCAGGTTGTTATCCGGGCATACAGCGGAGAGCGTCTCATCGAAGCTGGCGAGAAACTACATTTTGATTTTACTCTGCTGCTCACTCCGTTCAAGCCGATTGACACGGTCAAGCATTTCAAGCAGAGATATTACCATCAATACGGTGAAGCGGACAAAGCTTTAGAGGCAGGCGCAAATATCATCAATATCCACCATGCCAATGAGACTAATCCCTACATCAATTATCCGTTTCTTCGTACTAATGAAATGCGGAACTATATCAAATATGTCCATGACAAAGGGCTGAAAGCCAAAATCTACTACACGGTGCGGGAGTTGAGCAATCATGTGGTCGAGATGTGGGCACTACGCAGTCTGGGGGATGAAATCTTTGTAAAAGAACCGGGCGGTGGATATTCCTGGCTACAAGAGCATTTAGAGAGTGATTACCTGCGCGCCTGGTACGACGCGAATTGGCAAGACGCCGCCATTATCACCAACGGTGCATCTCGCTGGAACAATTATTATATCGATGGTCTGGCCTGGCTACTTAAAAACGTGGAGATTGACGGTCTATACATCGACGATATGGCTTATGGACGTGAAGTTATGAAACGGGTGCGCAAGGTGATGGATAGGTTGCGTCCAGGTTGCCTGATTGATTTTCACTCCTGGAATCATTTCAACGAGCGCGCTGGTTTTGTAAACTGCGCTAATCTCTATCTAGAAAATTTCCCTTACTTCGACCGAATTTGGTTTGGCGAAGGCTTCGACTACAACGAATCGCCGGATTACTGGCTGATTGAAATATCTGGTATTCCTTATGGTCAGATGGGTGAGATGCTTCAAGGCGGTGGCAATCCCTGGCGCGGCATGATTTATGGCATGACCGCGCGCATGCCGTGGGCGGGTAATCCGGAACATATCTGGAAAGTGTGCGATGAATTTGGCATTGAAGAAGCCGATATGATAGGCTATTGGACGTCTGAATGCCCGGTCAAAACAGACCACAAAGATGTCTTCGCGACGGTGTATCGCCGTCCAGAAAGAGTCCTGGTTGCCCTTGCCAGTTGGGCTAAAGCCCCGGTCGAATGCCGACTGAATATCGATTGGCAGGTTCTGGGGTTGGATGCGAGCAAAGCCAGGATAATTGCTCCGGTTATTAAAGATTTTCAGGAGGCGGCATCGTTCAAACCTTCCGATGCGATTCCAATCGAACCCGGTCGTGGGTGGCTGGTTTTTATCGAAGTGTAATGCTAAGTCAATTTGGTAACCAAACTTTTCTTCCAAACTTTTTTTTAAGAAAGGAAAGTTCCATCATAAGAAATAATTGGAATAAAAAGTTTGACCAAAAGAAACACTAAGGAATAAAGCCTTGGGAAGTTGACATGATTACTATTGATAAGTCGTTAAGCGTAAGAAAGCAGAAACTGCTAACCTATTTTAGGGAAAGAGCAGGAGAATCCCTTGAGGAAATCAGACGCACCTACAGCTCTAAGGAGTTCAAAAAACAAGCGATGGCGATAAATAAAGCTATTGCTGAGTTGGTGATATATTTTTCCATGGGAAGTTTCTAAATCGCAAGGTAATCGAACTAGCCGGGGCTTTGCTAAATTCAACGCTGGTATATTTTTTGCTTGAACTTATGGGAAGAATCAATGTTGGGGGAGGTGATGGGAAATGGGACACACATTGACGTTGGAAGTGCCGGATGAAGTGTATAACCCTCTGCTCAAAACAGCAGAACAGACAGGGCAACATCCTGAAGAATTAGCTATCCAGTGGTTGGCAGTCGTTGTCCAGACATTTGCCAATGACCCTTTAGAGGAGTTCATCGGAGCGTTTTTTAGCGATATTCCCGATTGGGCAGACCGGCATGACAAATACCTCGGGCAATCCTTGATGGAAGAGATGCGCGAGGAGAAACGTTAAGGAGAGTAACCAAACTTTTCTTTAAGAAAGAAAAGTTTAATCAAAAGAAACACTGAGGCAAAAAGTAAAATGACTGACTTGTTTGCGGACACTTTTTTCTGGGGGCATTTAGTTGACCCAACGCAAGCTTATCATATGCTTGCTGCCACGTTGTATCGTTACCGCGCGACAGCATGGACACAAGGTCATTACTACCAACTACATTATTGCCGAATTAGTCGCGCTGATGAGCAGTCCACTCCGCATTCCCCGTCCTAGGGTGATTGCGTTCATTGAGGCGTTGAAAACTTCGCCGCATGTTGAAATCATTCATATTGACCTCGCAATGGACGAAGCGGCGTGGCAGTTGCTCAAGAACCGACAGGACAAGGAATGGAGCCTCGTTGACTGTGCTAGTTTTGTCGCCATGAATCAGCGCGGCATTACTGAAGCCTTGACCACTGACCTTCATTTTGACCAAGCTGGATTCATACGGCTGTTGAAACCATAGGGTAAAAAATATCCTGAGAATTATGAATCGTCTCTCAATGAACTGATTAGAAGAATATATGGTTTTTGAGAGATTGCTATGTAGGCGCCTCATTTTTGTCACTCTCTATTACCTTCGTATGAACCAAAATTCAAAAACCCGCGGCGTAACGGTGCGGGCGCTTCTGCTCTCGTTAGCGCTGATTCCGCTCAATAATTACTGGATTCTCCACATGGAGACCGGTGTCTGGTGGATGCAATATCCCACAACGATGTCCATGTTTTTCAATGCTGTCTTCATCCTCTTCGTCCTGGCATGTTTGAATCTCGCCGCCCAAAAATGGCTTACGCGATGGGCGTTTAGTCAGGGTGAGTTGCTGACGGTATATGTGATGCTCAACCTCGCAAGCGCGGTGTGCGCAACGGATATGATACAGGTGCTGATGCCGATGCTCGGACACCCGTTTTGGTTCGCGTCGCCGGAGAATGAGTGGGAGGAGTTGTTCTGGCGGTATTTGCCCCGCTGGTTGATGGTTTCGGATAAAGCGGTTTTAACCGATTACTACAATGGGGATTCGACTTTTTACGCCGCTGATAAAATTAAAGCCTGGCTGTTGCCGGTTTTGTGGTGGACGGGATTTTTCTTTGCGTTGTTGTTCGTCATGCTCTGCGCCAATGTTCTGGTCAGACGCCAGTGGACAGAACGCGAAAAACTCGCATATCCCATCGCACAGTTGCCCTACGAATTTACCATTGAAGGCGGGAATACGGCGTTTTTCAAAGACCGGCTATTCTGGTTAGCGTTTGGCATTGTCGGCGTCATTGACTTGATAAACGGCCTGAATTATTTTCTCCCGGCTGTTCCCCAATTGGTTATCAGAACAAATCTCAGTATCTTTTTCACCGAGAAACCGTGGAATGCCATCGGTTGGACGCCATTTGCGTTTTACCCGTTCATCATCGGATTGGGTTACTTCATGCCGTTGGATTTGTCATTTTCATGTTGGTTTTTCTACCTATTTCGCAAAGCGCAGATGATTCTTGCAGCGATACTCGGCCTGCGAAATCTCCCAGGTTTTCCCTACGACCGAGAACAATCCTTGGGCGCATATATTGGACTTTCGTTATTCGCGCTCTGGGCGAGCCGGAATCATATCAAAGGCATTTTAAAAGCCGCCATATTTCGTTCCGAAGATGATAAAAATGAACCTCTGCGTTATCGAACGGCATTGCTCGGCATCTTGAGCGGCATAGCATTCATCGTCTTCTTCTTTTTGAAGATGGGTATGTCTCTCTGGGTGATTCTATTGGCATTTTCCGTCTACTATGCTCTGTCAGTCGGCATCACGCGGATGCGGGCAGAATCAGGCGCGCCGGCGCATGACCTGCATTTCATGGGGCCAGATTACGCAATTCCTGCCGCAGTAGGCACTCGCAAACTCGGAGGAGCAAATTTAACGATTTTGACTTTCCTCTTTTCCTTCAACCGCGCGCACCGTGCCCATCCGATGCCACATCAACTCGAAGGTTTCAAATTAGCGGAAAGGGCGCGGATGGATGGCCGGCGGCTGGCGTTCGCCATGAGCCTTGCCGTGCTGGTAGGATTATTAGCATCCTTCTGGATTTATTTAGACGTGTCCTATAGATTCGGCGGTAGCGGTTGGACGGGCTGGGAATCATTCAACAGATTGCAGCGATGGCTTGCTTACCCCAGCGGCACGGATTATCCAGCGGTCAGCTTCATCGGCGTCGGGATGTTGTTCAGCATTTTTTTACAACTGATGCGCACGCGTTTGTTCTGGTGGCCGTTCCACGCTGTGGGTTACGCCGTCTCCGGCGCGGCAGATTGGTGTATGAACTGGATTTGGGCGTCGTTGTTAGTGAGTTGTATAATCAAATGGCTTCTTTTGCGTCACGGCGGAGTGAGAGCCTATCGCCAGGCTGTGCCGCTGTTTATTGGTATGGTACTAAGCGAATTTGTCGTGGGCAGCGTTTTTAGCATCGGAGGGTTGATTTTCGGGACACGGGTGTATGCTTTCAAGAATTGGTAAGTTTGTGCTTCAACTCAATGACCAAGGAGACTTAACGCCTTGTGTGAATTAAAACGCCCAAAATTCGTAAGATGGGCACCCACCTCTTCGGTTTTGCTCAAGGCAGGCTCTACAAGTGATTTTCAGATAACTCACACCAGGCGTTTTAATTCTCACCTTTGTTAGACTAAATCAATAGTCTTCCTCGTCCGTCCTGACTCATAAGCTGATGTGACTATATTCAATATCTCGCGTGCATCTTCCCCGCTGACTGGAACTGGCCCATCCTTCTCAATAGCTTCCAGATATAATTGCAAGAAGGTAGGGAATCCCAGTCGGTCAGGTTCTTCGGTCTCCAACTCGGGTTTCTCCCATGTTCTCGTCTCCGTAGTCCATATCGCTATTGGCGTGCTTCCCGATTGTCCGAATCTGATACTCCCCTTCTTGCCAAAAATCTCCTCCATTCCCACGGCCCCACTGGGAGCGCACCAACCCGTCTGTAACGAAGTGATGCCGCCGTTTTCGTGTTCAAGAAGCAACAGAGCTAAATCTTCGACCTCAATGTCATGGAAGAAAGTGCCAATCCGAGCCGTTACCCCCTTGACCGGTGAATTCATCCACGCGCGGGCGCGGTATAACTGATGGTATCCATTGTCAATCAAAGGCCCTCCACCACTGCCGGCCTGTGTAGTGCGCCAGTTCTGGTCTTTACCGCGCCCCACAACATGACTGCTACTTAGACCCTCCGTCCGTATGAGGAAAGGCTCGCCTATCACGCCTGCGGAAATTATTCGCACTGTCTCTCTGCATGCCGGTGTGAAGAGTTGATTGTGTGCCACACCTAATTTTACTTTTTGCTTTGCTGCTGCTGCTATCATCCTATCAGCTTCTGCAACCGTGCGCGCTATCGGTTTCTCCAATACGACGTGCGCGCCGGCTTCTGCCGCGGCGATTGCTAACTCCTCATGGGAGCCGTGAGAAGTCGCTATATCAACAATGTCAATTTGTTCCCTGGCTAACATCTGCTGATAGTCGGTGTAGTAATGCTCTTCGGCGACGTTGAGTTTTTCACCCAGCAAAGATAATCTCTCCGGCGAGATGTCGCATAAAGCCACAATTTTGGCCTTGCCTTTCATCGCTGACCAAACAGGCCCATGCCGTCGTTCGGTAATGCCACCACAGCCTATAATTCCTACTCTATACTGTAAGCCGAAGGCGTCGGTGAACGAAGTGAAGCGGTTTAGCGAAGCTAAACTGCTGAGCGAAGCGAACATAGTTACTCCTTTCCTTCTGTTATGAAAGAAACCTTGAAAAGGTTCAGAACCTTTTCAAGGTTTGCCGATTTCTTAACATGAGCGTTCGAGCTCGGCCGCGCATAACCCCAAAAGCTAAAAAGCCGGAAAAAGATAGTCAATAACATCTTTCCCCGGCTTTCCAGTAGAACGTGCAGCTTGCTCGTTCATAACATTTAGATTATTGATACGACTTTTTCAGTTAGCGTCTAATCCTTTGTTAACCGCAGAGTTCGCGGAGGAGGCGCGGAGAACGCAGAGGCTTTTCTCTTACTCTTTTTCGCCGCGTGCTCTGAGTTCAGCCGTTTAGAAGCTAAACCGCCGCCCTCTCTGTGTTCTCGGCGGTTGAATCTGCTCTTAAAGACGCACTATCTTCTGATAACTGAAAAACTCGTGTTATTGAGAGAGTGTAATCTCCTTGAGATGTCCCCAGCAGGTGGCGAGTTTATCTTTCAAGCTCACTGCCATTTCATTCGACTTCACATTGAAGTTTTGTTTCACTTCCTTTTCGGTCAAAACACGTTTGTAGACCCGAACATCATCGACCATCCCCATTAAAAACCTTCCATCATGTTCACTGCCAATTCTTCGCTCGTCCATATTCTCAGGTGTTGCTCCTGATGTTCCTTCAGCGGCTAATGCACCGTTCACATAGAGCTTGAGTTCATTTTTCTTTGTATCAGTGGTATAAATGATGTGATACCAGGTATTCAACACGCGAGTGAACGTGATTTTGACGCCGTCGTTTTTATGCACCTGTATTTGACTGCTTTCAAACTTGAAGTGGACCTTGCCAGCAACCCACTGCCAGGTTGATACAATTCCTTGTATACCAGTAGCGTCATTTACTTGTAGCGCCCAACAATCGATGGAAACCTGTTCCCACGCCCCAAGCGCCGGAATCTCAACATAGTTGTTCTGTCCACCGTCAAATTCCAGCGCTTCGTCAAGTTGTCCTTTGACGGATTTTAATTTACCTACAATCTTGGCATTCTTGCCATTGCCAGACACATCCTTTACGGTAGCACCATCAATATCGGACTTATCTAAAGTATAAAAAGCGACAAGGCCATCAGTGACAAACTCCTGTGCTACAGACGCGGCGGTGACCAGCAGTAGACTTAACAAAGCGATACCATAAGCCGAAGGCGTTGGTGAGTGTAGCGAACATAATAAACGCATCAATATAGTTCACCTCTTTTCTAAGTTGTATGTTCAATTGCTATTTTCGAAATATTTTATCGTATATTCAGCTTTATGTCAAGGTAAAAATTTTCTTGACTGAACATGATGAATTGTGTAAGATAAGATGTGTAAAAATTGGCATGTTTCAGCAAATAGTTTACATTTCGGCTCACTGGTGATTGGTTACTGGTTACTGGTGATTGGTTACTAATCACCAATCACCAATCACCAAATAGTCAACTAATTTTTGCGAAAATTTGAAACATACCTAAAAATTAAACAAGGAGGATACAATTATGTTATTCTTCATTCTGGAATTGAGTATGGCGGTAGAAGCATCCACGGCATCTGTCGCTTTTTATGTTGCATCAGACGGAGATGACTCCTGGTCTGGAAAATTGCCGACGGCGAATAGTGAGCGAACCGACGGCCCCTTTGCCACGCTGGAAAGAGCGCGAGATGTCATCAGAAAGATGAAAGACGCTCAAGGTGGAAAGTTCGAGCAACCTGTTACCATTTACATTCGAGGCGGCAACTACTTTCTGAACGAGCCTTTGACTTTCACCCCCGATGATTCAGGAAACGAGGGTTGTCCGATTACCTATTCGTCATATCCGGGCGAGGAAGCGGTCATCAGCGGCGGGCGTAGGATTGAAGGTTGGAAACAGGTTACGCTTGAAGGCAAGGAACTTTATGGCGTTGAAATACCCGAGGTTCGCGAAGGGAAATGGTTCTTCCGAGAACTTTGGGTCAACGGACAGAGACGAAAACGGGCACGGCATCCCAACACCGGCTATCTGAGCGTCGCTGACGTGCCTGAAGTTTCAGCGCAGACTCAATGGCATGAAGGACAAACCAGTTTTCGTTTTCACAATGGAGAACTCAAAGCCTGGAAGACCGCCACAGATGCTGAGATTGTAGCGATGACTCGCTGGGTGGAATCCCGACTGCCCATCGCAGAAGTGGATGAATCTGAGCGGATAGTTAATTTCGGCAAGCGTTCCGTATTCCGACTTGAACCCGGTGACCCCTATTATGTCGAAAATGCTCTCGAATTGCTCGATGAGCCAGGAGAATGGTACCTTGATGGCAAAAGCGGGACGCTCTATTACATGCCTCTCCCCGATGAGAATATGAATGAAGCAGAGGTGATAGCGCCTGTCCTGGAGCAACTAATCAAGATTAAGGGCAATCCTGAGGAAGGGCGATTTGTCGAGCACCTCACCTTCAGCAAACTGACCTTCGCCCATGCCGAATGGTCGCTGCCTGCTGAGCGTTCAGGAGTTTCGCAAGCTGCAATCATTGTGCCTGGGGCCATCTATGGCGAGGGAGTTCGGAACTGCATTATCGAAAAGTGTATTCTGAAACACCTCGGGACTTATGGAATAGAACTTTCCAGGGGATGTAAATTCAACCGCATCGAGAGATGCGAGATCTTCGACCTCGGCGCGGGAGGGATAAAAATCGGCGAGACCAAAATACGGGATAACGATTTAGAACAGACGCATGATATCACCGTTGCCAACTGTTACATCCACGATGGAGGATTAATGTTCCATAGCGCCATCGGAATCTGGATTGGTCAGAGCTACAACAACCTGATTTCCCACAACCATATCCACGATTTCTACTATAGCGGATTCTCCGTCGGGTGGACATGGGGATATGGTCCTACCCTCGCAAGAGGAAACATTGTCGAATACAACCATGTGCATCACATCGGTGTTCGGTCGAACGGCGATGGCCCGATTCTGAGCGATATGGCCGGGATTTACACCTTAGGCAACCAACCGGGAACGGCCGTTAGGTCTAATATCTTCCATGACATAGCCGGCTTCAGATATGGCGGATGGGGTATCTACTTCGACGAAGGAAGCACCCACATCGTTGCCGAGAACAACCTGGTATATCGGACAACGCACGGGGGATTTCATCAGCATTACGGCAAAGAGAACATTGTGAGGAACAATATCTTCGCGTTTGCCCGAGATTCCCAGATACAGGCAACTCGCCCGGAAGAACACTTGAGCTTCACGTTTGAACGAAACATCGTCTATTGGCGTTCAGGCCCGCTGTCTAACAGCGGCAATCTACGCAACATCAAAGTTGCCTTCGACCGAAACCTGTACGGGATTGAAGCAGGTGGCGAGATTAAGATTGGAGGCATGAGCTGGGATGAGTGGCGTGAGAAGGGAATGGACGCGAACTCAATGATAGCTGCCCCCAAATTTATGGTGCCTGAAAAGGATGACTTCCGATTGAGTCCTGATTCACCAGCTTTCAAGCTCAATTTCGTGCCGTTCGATACCTCTGAGGTTGGAGTCCACTAATTCAAAAGCGAAATAGGAACCAAGGGGCATGTTTCAATTTTTCTCAAAAATTAGTTGACAACGTGGCAAGAGGGCAAGACGGCAAGGTGGCAAGAGGGCAATTTTTATTTAGCCGTTTAGCCGTCTTGCCTCTTTGCCGTTTAGCCATTTTGCCCAATTACCCTCCGACGAAAGGTAAACTATTTGCTGAAACATGCCAGACTACTTACCTACCTTGCATGTAACTCAGAATGCAAAATTCCCTTAGTAGCCCAATTTTCCTTTGGCAGCTCTTCGAACATAATTGTTACTGCTTCTGGCGGAACTTTTCCCACGTTTGTCATCGTTTCGGTTAGCGCTTTGGCTAATTCAGCCTTCTGCTCTTTAGTTCTACCAGACCATAAGCTTACCCTTATGATAGGCATATTTATCACCTCCTTCAAATGTACTTTAACCGCTTTGCGTACCAACTACAATAAATCCACCTACCAAAATGTAATTTGTCGCATAACGAAGCAGTTTTGCATTAATCTCCTCAATATTTTCAGGAGTATAATGTTCACCGCCGCGCGACCAAACTTTATTGTTTGCTTCGACGCTTTCCCACAAAGTAATCCAACCATAATCGGCTTTAGATTGAGCGACACCAGGCAATTCGCCTTTATAGCCTTTGAGGAGTTGAATCTCCAAACAACCTGGTAGTTTCGCCACTTCAGGTAGAAATTCCTGAGTCATAAAGTGCTCAAATTCTTGTTGGTCTGTTTCAGGCTTCAATTCGATGGTGTGAATTGCACGAAAACATGCCATAATTTTTTCTCCTTCTTAATCATATAACTCAATTTTGTCATTTGACATTCCCCTACACCTTCGAGGAGTAGTGATTCTTATATACCATATATAGTTATTACATGTCAACGAAGAAATTTACCCAAAAAAGAAAAGTTCCATCATAAGAAACACTGAGGAATTTCTGTTTTCATTTCCTTTACCTTTAGCCACCTCTGAGAATGGCATTAGCGTTTTTCCAGAGGCGGCAAAGGCCAAATGTGGCATGTTTCAAATTTGCTCAAAAATTAGTTGACACGGGGAAAGGGAGGAAAGGAAGCAAAGGAAGGATTCCTTACCTTACTTCCCCTCCTTCCTTTCCCTTCAACCGAAAGGTAACAACCCCCTGGCCCCCTTTAGTAAGGGGGACTATTTTCTGAAACTATTTTCTGAAACATGCCCCAATTGTGCATAGATGCTAACGATACTCTGCTTTGAGGGTGCCCCATGTTACCGCTAATGCTCTCTTTGGGTTCACGGGCATTAGTCCCAATCCAAAGAGGACCGAGCGCTCAATGAGTTTCCAGGCCTCGTCTGTCAAGGAAGTGATGGCTGTTGTGTGGGGGAATATATTTACGCGACGGGCTGGCGCTGTTGTGCCATCCATCACTTTTGCCCCCTTTTCGTAGAATGAGATAGCAACGTTCCCGTTTCCCGCCACGGTCGCCAAAATGTGTACATCGCCCTTCATATCTGAGCAGGACATAACTGCTATCGGTGTTGTATGAATCTTCACTTTTTCCCCGAAACCTTTAGTAATCGGATGGTTTCGGTCTTTGATAATAAGTGTATCATCAGGGTCAGAGTTGAAGCTCCCATCCGGCGCGAACCCCATGTCATCGTAAGTATAGGTTTCAGCATTGATAACAGGAACAGTAGCACTTTTGTAGGCGGAGGTGATATTCACACTACTGGTCGATTCAGCAATAAAAACCCCGTCGACTCCGGATAAGTCAACAGGATGCTTCTCAAGATGCTGATGCGGCTCGACTTTAAATCCTAATTTTTCTATGTGGTCTGCTATCAGTTGGTCTTCAACTCCCAGTGGGACAGCCGCACACACCATAACAATCTTGCCAGCAGCTATCGCCCAACTTGTAAATAGAAATAACAAAGTAATTGAAATAAACAAGGTAAAACGCATTGTAAAACCTCCTTACCAAACTTTTCTGTTTATAGACGCTGAACGAAACGAACAGACATCGCTGATTTAAAAAAGACCAATCAGTGTGGTCTGTGCTTCGTAGCCTCGAACTGTTCGCTACGCTCACCGACGCCTTCGGCTTACGGGCGCTTCGCTGGTTCTCGGTGAAATCAGCGGCGATAGTTTGAACAATCAATACTCGCCTTTAATCATTCCCCAACTCGTGGCGAGTTTCAAAGCAGGATTCACCGGTTTTTGCCCTGCTTTCATCTCCCTGGCATCAGTGTAGTCTTTATCAAATGGCACGTAAGTGGTATTGTCCGCCCACATAAAGACATCCCAAAATACGGTGCTATCTCCCTGTCTATGAAAGATGTACATCGTATTTTCGCCATTTTGAAGGTCTTTGGTACTTCCTTCTGATTTTCCCCACCAGGCCCAGTTTGGAATGCTTTGCTCAAAGATTCGGTCATCTCCATTATCAAAAGGTTCAACGGCGTCCCCCCCTGGAAAAGGTGGACCTTCGGGAATCTTCTTGTCGCCTGGGTCTCCAAGCACAAGCAGATAATCCGATTGATTATTTGGATTGGTGGTTCGCCCCCAGAAGTACCATGTACCACCTTTACCGCCGGCCGCGCTGATGTCGAATGTCCAGCGAATCATGCCACCGACAACGCCCGTTCGAGTAATAGTTTTACCGAAGGCACCATCCTTATCAACAACTTTGTAATATTGGTCATTGTCAGGATTGCGTTCATCATAAGCCTCGGCTTCAAACCATATCTGACGTCCACCACCGTAATTGGAAATTTTAAATACCTTCACTGCGTATGCGGACGCTGCTGTTAATAACAGCAGAGATAGAACAACAAATGAAAGAACATGCCTATCCCAAATATATTTCGGATTGGACAATTTTGACATTTAGTTTTCTCCTTTCGCAGATTATTCATGGCGTTTTGTAACATGTCTATCTTAACTTCAACCTTAAAAAGTACAATAAAAAAGCCTATCAATGCAAAATGCTAATCTTACACATTTTACATTAACAGGCTTCTTCGCCAAAATAGGGAAGCATGACAGCCATCGTCAGCCTCAAATTTTCCTTTGCTGCCATTTTCAAATTCTCATTAACTAAAGTTTATCATTTTTCTTTCGTTATGTCAAACCAAATTTCTGTAACACAATCTGTTAGATTGTGGTTTCGCGTTTGCTACATTTATTCATCCACTTGTCCCTTTATTATCCCCCATACCGTTGTTAGCTTCCCAGCAGGCTGTACTGCTTTACCTTCTTCAACGAAGATAGTCCACATAATTATCGGGTCGGGGTGACGCCCGCCATCAATTCCGAAGATGGTAACCTCGCCTTTGGGATAAGCCTTTTTCGATTTGTAAATCCAATATGACGTTTTGGGATGTGGCGCGTCCAAAAAGAGTTCTTTTTTGGTGTCGGTATAAACCTTCTCGAACCAACCTGCTGGGTCCTGTTTTCTATCTTCAGGCCGTGGAAATCGGCTATCAAAAGCGAGATAAACAGTTGCGGGTCGGTCAATATCAAATGTCCACAGATAATCTACTCCTCCAAGACTATCTGCTGACGATAGAATCTGAGGAAGCCCCAAAAACTCTTTGGGAATTCCCGTGATTGTGTAGTCTCTGTCATGGAAGAATTTACCGCCTTCCTTCAATTCCGAGACGACATACTTCTCCCCTTTGTTAGTCTGAGGATTTTTGACGACAACCTTTTCCGCATAAACGCTTGCGCTGAAGAAAAGTATAGCGGAAAATGTAATCAAAAATCGTTGCCAAATATACATTTTGAACACCCCCTCCTGAAAATGGGATTTGGAATTCGGAGTTCGGAATTCGGAATGCAAACTTTTCTATTCCAACTATTTCTTTTGATTGATTGCTTCCCCTTCACTTCGTTCAAGGGTCGCAACTTCGCTTCGCTTCGACTTTTCTTTCTTAATACGAGTTTTTCACTTAGAGGCGCTTTAGAGCAAAGAGCTTTCCAGTAGAACATAATGAGTAATGAGTAATGAGTAAATCGCATTATTACTTATTACTCATTACTTATTACTCATTATGTTTCACGCATTATCTTTATCATAAGAAGACAATAACTGAAAAAGTCGTATCTTAAGCAACTTTCAGAAAATATTTTACACTTTTGAAACCGCAGAGAACACTACCCACCCCTACCCCTCCAAGGAGGGGAAGACGCAGAGAACACAGAGATTGCTTCGTGTTATAGCTAACTTCGTCTGTTCTCTGCGCTCTCAGCGCCTCCTCTGCTACCTCTGCGGTTAGAAAGAAGCGATGCGGAAAAGTGTAACCTATTTTTTAGACCTTGCTTAAAGAAAAGTTTGGAATTTGATCAAAATTCCGCATCGGGTAATTTTCAAAACTGTGGTCATTCCTAACCTTAGACCCACTCAAAGCCAAAGAGTTCTGCTGACCTTAGCTTGAAATGCAAGGTTACACTTTCTCCTTCCTTAGAGCCGATATCAGTTTGCCCTTTCCAATGAACTGGCATTGCGAGGTCATCTCCAAAGATAGAATCACAATCTTCGGTTGACCTACCTGGAACTCCTGATAGCCCAACCTTTACCTCACCTGCACGTCGGGTGCGGACATTGAGTCTTAGCTCGCGTCCAGCCGGTGTTATTGGGAAAGTGGCAAATTCCCCTTCTTCATCAGCGACTATTGCACAAAGACGCCCTTTGGGCCACCAAACCCAGGTACTTCGCCCCGCCTCAAGGACGCTTTTCCAGCGAGGATACTTATGCGGGAAAGATGTACCGCTATAGGGTATGCCAATGCGGTCATTGCTGAGCGGTACTAAGTCTTTGCCAGCGACGATAAATTCGCTATCCCATTCCCCAGGTTCTCCATACGTGATAACCGGCCCGCCTGGTATTTCGTTCCAACAGATTCCATCCGTGCTTGAGTAGAGTCGTATCTCAGAGGTCTGTGTGTACCTATGGTATATCATCGGAAACATAAGGTGATAGCAAGGAATCCCTGGATACTCGGTTCTGCCGTTAGTATAAATGTCATCGGATAGAAGCCCATGCAAATTGGGCCAGATGAGCGGAGTAACAGGCCCCCAATTATAAAAGTCTTCAGCTTCCGCCCGCCCGATAGTGCGGCGCTGATATGGATACAGGCGAGTGTACATGACGTATTTATCAAGCCAGGAATCGTAATAGACCGTTGTGTCTGTATCACTCCAATGCACCATCAGTGGCTTTTCAATTGGCTTCCAGTATATACCATCCGGCGAAACGGCGGCGTAGATGCACCCCAAATGGTCATTCCTGAGACGCATGTCCCGATACCGCGGGTGCAGCTTGCTGTACTTCTCCCATAGAGTCGGTCTTTCATTTTCGGGTGGGACAGCCATATAGACAACCTTGTAGCGTTCCTCCGATGGCCCTTTCTCATCTATGAAAAAGGTAAATCCATCAAAACTTCTTTGCCCAGGAACCTCGATAGGGCACCGCGCTTTCTCAATCCACTCGAAAGCATCTCTGGATTCGTGATAACTTATCTCCACTGAAGTCGGTAAATCTGTAGAGTAAGCGCCCAAGTTCCGGCCTGGGAGGTATGTTACATTGAGTGACCACGAGCGATACAGCCCGTTCTCAAAGATGACGCGTGGGCCGCGTGAACCCGTAGGCAAAATCTCGTATTTCTTAGCTTTTTGAGCGACCAGGCGCACGCCGCGCGGAACTAAACCCGTTCGAGCAATGGCTTCAACTTGAGGTTCTGGCGGGCCAGCCACGGGAAGTCTATCACCTCCAGGCGAAACCCATTCCAGGTCAGAACATCGAATATGACGATAGTCGATGAAGAGATATGTTTTCTGCAAAGATGTAGAGTTTGCCATCGAATGTACTCCTTTCTTCTTGGTTGTAAGTAACTATGAAATTAGTTTTTGTCATTCTGAGCGCCAGCGAAGAATCTCTTTACGTCGAGCAAAGGAGACTCTTCTGTTCCTTCACGAAGTTTACCCTTGAGTCCTGAACGTCGTGAGGGAACAGAAGGGTTCAGGACTCAAGGGCAGGCCTATACAACCACATTCGCCAGTTTTCGCGGCACGATGATGACCTTTCTTATATGCTTACCTGCGATGTATTTCTGAATCTTCTCGTCAGCAAGAACGGCCTCACGCACTTCATCTTCAGTTGCGTCAGCGGGAACATAGGTTTGACTGCGCAGTTTGCCGTTGACTTGAATGACGATGAGTATCTCATCGGTTTTCAGCGCATTCTCGTCCCATTTTGGCCAGGTAGCGTTAATCACGCTCCCCTCTTGGAAGGCGGAAGTAAAAGGAATAACTCCTCTTACTTCCGCCTTCCGCCTTCCGCCTTCCGCCTTCGAGTTACCCAGTTGTTCCCAGAGTTCCTCGGCGAGGTGCGGCGCGAAGGGCGATATCAGCACCACAAGTGACTCAATAGATTCTCTGAGGACAGAACGATAAATTTCATTCTCCGATAGTTCTATCTGGTGCAGATAGTTGACCAGTTCCATGATGGCGCTGATTGCCGTGTTGAAGTGCATGCGTTCGTCAATATCCGTCGTAACGCGTTTTATAGTCTGATGGGTTATTCGACGAAGTTCCTTAGCGGAACCTGAGATTTTGCCAGGGTCATATTGCGCGGTTACACCTTCAATATGCGGAAGGCACTGGTTGACAATTCTCCACACGCGATTCAGGAAGCGATAACTTCCTTCAACGCCTCGGTCGCTCCATTCTAAATCTCGCTCTGGCGGCGCGGCGAAGAGGGAAAATACCCGCATAGTGTCTGCGCCGTATTGTGCTATGATATCGTCGGGGTCAACGACATTACCCTTCGATTTGGACATCTTTGCGCCGTCTTTGATGACCATACCTTGTGTCAGTAGTTTAGTGAAAGGTTCGTCGATTTTAAGCAGGCCGATGTCGCGCATCGCTTTAGTAAAGAAACGGGAATACAGCAGATGCAGAACTGCATGTTCCACGCCGCCGACATAATAGTCAACGGGCATCCAGTAGCTCACATTTTCACGGCTAAATGGTTGCGTATCGTTCTTCGGGTCGGTGTAACGAGCGAAATACCATGAAGAATCCGGAAAGGTGTCCATTATGTCGGTTTCGCGATGCGCGGGTTGGGAACATTTAGGGCATTCAACTTCATAAAATTCCTTACATGCTTGCAGAGCCGCAGTCCCGCTCCCGGTGAATTCTACATGCAGCGGGAGGATTACGGGTAGGTCATTGTCGGGCACCGGCACAATGCCGCAATCATCACAATAAATTATTGGGATGGGAGTCCCCCAGTAATTCTGGCGGGAAATGCACCAATCCCTGATGCGATAGTTGACAGCGCGTTTGCCTATTTTCCTTGCTTCCATGAAATCCGCAATTTTCTCCTTTCCGACTTCACTGTCAAGCCCGTTAAATTCCCCTGAATTATCCATGATACCTGGCTCAGTGTAGGCTTCGGTCATTGTGGTTGCGTCTAATTTTCCATCCCCTCCTTTGGAGGGGCAGAGGTGGGTAGGCGGCTGAATCACCACGCGTAGCGGCAGGCGATATTTTTTCGCGAACTCAAAATCCCGCTGGTCATGGGTTGGCACAGCCATCACAGCCCCAGTGCCGTATTCCATCAGCACATAGTCCGCAGTCCAGATGGGAATCTGTTCTTTAGTCATCGGGTTGATACAATAGGCGCCGATGAACATCCCGCGTTTTTCACCAAACTCCGCCGTCCGTATCGCTTTGTCCTCCGTCGCCACTTCATCCACAAACGTTTTAATCTCCGCCCTTTTCTCATCAGGAGTTAGCTCATTCACTAACGGATGTTCAGGCGCAAGCACCATGTATGTCGCCCCATAAATAGTATCAGGTCTGGTGGTGAATACAGTTATCGCCTTATCTGAGTTGGTTATCGGAAAGTCAATCTCCCCACCTTCGCTCCGTCCTATCCAGTTTCGCTGCATAGTTACCACACTTTCCGGCCATGCGGGAAGTGTGTCAAGGTCATTCAGAAGTTCTTCTGCATACGCGGTGATTTTGAAAAACCACTGCGTGAGCCATTTCTGGGTAACTTTACTATCGCAGCGCCAACATCTACCGCCTTCCACCTGTTCATTAGAAAGCACCGTTTGACAGGCTTCACACCAGTTGACCGCGGCTTCCTTGCGGTAAGCCAACCCTCTTTCGTAAAAACGCAGGAACAGCCATTGTCCCCACTTGTAATAATCCGGCGAGCAAGCGGAAATCTCCCTTGACCAGTCGTAGCTGGTGCCCAGCCTTATTAATTGTTCCTTCATATAGGCTATATTCTCTTGCGTCCATTCAGCGGGCGGGACTTTGTGCTGGATAGCGGCGTTCTCAGCCGGCGAGCCAAATGAATCCCAACCCATAGGATGAAGGACGTTATAGCCTTGCATCATTCGATACCGCGCCATAGCGTCTCCAATGGAGTAAATCCGCACATGTCCCATGTGAAGCCGTCCCGAAGGATATGGAAACTGCTCCAGCAGGTAGTATTTAGGGTTATTCGAATCTTCTGTGACATTAAACAATTTATTTTCATCCCAATACTTCTGCCACTTCGCTTCAATTTCCGCGAAAGGATATGTATCTGCCATGATAATTTTCCTCCTTGATTGGTAATTTGGTAAAATGGTAATTGGGTAATCTGGTAAAATGGTACTTAGGTAAAGTGGAAATTACCTAAGTACCAAAGTACCAATTTACCCAAAAAAAGCCCATCACCGAATCAATTCGATGATGGGCCGTAAAAATTATTACAAGTTGTATGTTTGTTTCAGAGTTTACGAGTTCATCATTTCACTGCCCACCACCGAAGTCTTGGCGACTTCGGCTACTTTCAGGCGCAATAAAGCCCGGAGACGCAAGCCCAAGGCCAAAGCGCCGAGATTTGCTTCGCGTAGATTGTTGGTGAGCAGTTTAAATTTATTCATTTTTCCACACCTTGAACAATAGATAAAATATAATCCTTTCTAATCCATCGTATCATTTAAAATATACCTTAAAGATTCGCTAATGTCAAGTTTTTTTTTAGAGAAATTCTTTGGGCGCAGAATGAGCTCTAATCGTTATCAAATTGGTCTCAGGCATGATTTTATAACTCCTTCTCTCGTTACAACAGATGTTTATCAAACGAATTTTTGTGTTGACTCAGGATGTCAATTATCGTACTATAAAACCAGGATTTGCTTTTCATTGTACCAGATTATAACATAATTTCGCACTTGTGGGAAGGCTTATGATGGATAATAGAAATTCTTCTTATTTCTTTTGGTCAACTTTTTCTTTCCCCTCCCCTCCTTTGGAGGGGCAGGGGTGGGTAAAGAAAAAGTTGGAAGAAAAGTTTGGATAATAAGATATCACTACGCCGGAAAAAATTGCAAATAAGGTAAAATAGAAAAGACAAATAATCCTCTACTAAGGAGCATAAAAGATGGGTAATGCTATTGAAGCTGTTTTATTAGGCGCTGGAAGCCGCGGTTATGAAGCATACGGACACTATGCTTTACGCAATCCGGATAAGATAAAGTTCGTTGCTGTTGCAGAACCAATTCCTGAACGCAGAGAAAGGTTTGCGCAAGCACACGGCATTTCCCCCGAACGATGTTTCACTTCCTGGGAAGAGATGATGGAACAAGAGCAATTAGCTGAAGCGTTGGTAAATTGTACAATGGACAGCCTGCACGTTGACTCAACCTTAGCCGCGCTTTCCACTGGGTACCATGTATTGTTAGAAAAGCCGATGGCAACTAATCCTTATGATTGTGTTAAGTTAGTGCAAGCTGCTGAAGGAAGCGAGCGGATTCTTCAGATTTGCCACGTCCTACGATATGCGCCGTTCTTTGCCACACTTTATGATGTAGTCCAGTCTGGTAGAATTGGCGAAGTTATCACCTTGGAGCACAAGGAGAACGTAGCCTTCTGGCACATGGCGCACAGTTTCGTCCGTGGAAATTGGCGTAATACCAAAACTTCCAGTCCGATGATTTTAGCGAAGTGCTGTCACGATTTGGATATTTTGGTATGGGTGCTAAACAGGCGTTGTCTACGAATCTCTTCCTTCGGGACATTAACCCACTTTCGGCCAGACAGCGTTAATACGGATGTTCCCTTACGCTGTACTGAAGGGTGTTCTATTGAGGCAGATTGTCCGTATTCCGCGCTACGGCAATATTTAGGCGAAAATACTGGCTGGCCGGTTTCCGTAATCTCGGTGGATAAAAGCTATGAAGCTCGCCTTGAAGCCCTAAAGATTGGACCTTATGGGCGTTGTGTATACCATTGTGATAACGATGTCGTCGACCACCAGGTGATAAACCTGGAATTTTCAGGAGGGTTGACGGTAGCTTTCACCATGCATGGCCATTCACACGACAATTGTCGGACTATGCGCTACAGCGGTACGAAAGCAACTTTGCGCGGACACGAGGGGAAAGGAGAATTGATATTACACGATTATTTAACTGGACGGGAAGAGGTTGTGCCCATCGTATCCACTACCGGCGGCCACGGCGGCGGTGACGCAGGTTTGATGGGCGCATTTGTTTCGGCCCTGAGAAACCCCAATAGCGAGATACTCACCTCCTGTCGTAATTCTTTGGAAAGCCATCTTATAGCATTCGCGGCTGAAAAATCACGTTTGGAAGGTCGTGTCGTTGACATGGAAGCTTATCGCCGGGAATTGGAAGTTGAATCAAAGGAGCTCTGTCGCAGCTTCAAAAAATCATAGTTTTTCTATGTCTTGTTTTTTTGACAATCGACTGTCAAAAAAACAAAAATATGTTTTCTTGATGTTTTCTACATAGCTTCGAGTCTAAGTAGGGAAGTAAGCTGCATTCGACACTGAGCATTGGGAATGTGGTCAACGTTCGATTTCCCCTACACTTAGGTGTGGGACTTGTGGACTGGTAATCCTACTACGTATTCTGTTTGCCTGAAAAGGCAGTCACCCTTGAGTGTATCCAGCTTGAGGCTCTGACGGTTGGTGAGAATGCTTGATCCAACTTAAACAAAGAACAGACGCACATTGACGAGGATAACAATTTCCCATAAAGGAGATGCCTGCCTGTGCCGAGCACGGCAGACAGGTCTTAAATGACACCAAAAGTATTTGTGATAGACAAAGAAGGAAAACCCTGTTTGCCTACCCATCCAGCAAGAGCAAGAAAGCTATTGCGAGAAGGTAAAGCAAAAGTCAAAAGAGTTGTACCATTCACTATCCAGCTTGAAAGAGTAATTGAAAATCCAGTAGGTTCTTTCACTGTTGGCATAGATGACGGCGCAAAAGAAGTAGGGATTGCCGCCGTTAATGAGAAAACAAAAGAAGTTGTCTTCTTAGGAACAATCCAATTGCGACAGGATGTTTCAAAGAAGATTAAGCAGAGAGCGCAAGAAAGAAGGACTCGTAGGAGTAGGAAGTTAAGACATAGGGAAGCCAGATTCTTAAATAGGAAACATAAAACTCCGCAACCTTCAATTAGACAAAGAAAAGAATCTATCTTGCGTGTGGTAAAGGATTTAAAGAAAGTTCTTAATATCACCGATGTTGTGATTGAACAAGGACAGTTTGATGTTTCTTCTCTTGTGGCAGGTAAACAGTTGGTAGGCGCTGAATTTCAACAGAGTGAATACGAAGGAAGAAACTTTCGAGTTAAGGTGTTATGGCGCGATAAATACAGTTGCCAGCATTGTGGTTCTAAAGCCCATCATATAATTGGAAAAGGAAAAGGTGGTACGGATACTCCAAAAAATGGCATAACTCTCTGTAAAAAATGCCATGATGAACTTCATGCAGGGAAATGGGAACTAAACAAAAGACCTAAAACTTTCAAATATCCAATGCGCTTAATGCAGGGAAAGCGGTACATTTTAAAACTACTCAAAAGTGAAGGTATTGATGTAAAAAGGTGTTTTGGGTGGATGACAGCATACTGGCGAAAAAAGATTGGGATAGAGAAAAGTCATCCAAAAGATGCAATCGCAATGGTTACCAGAAGTTACATGCCTACTATTGCTTCGTTGGAATATACCATTATTCCAAAAAGAGCAAAAGTTTGGGAAGATAATCCGACAAAGCAGTCTTCTGAGAAAATGGGATTTAGGCATTATGATTTAGTGAAAGCAAAACATCGAACAAAGGGAGATGTGGTAGGTTCAGTTAGGTCGTTGAAGGTAAGGGTTATGACTTTGCGAACCAAGTTTGACGATAATTTTCCTGTAAGTTACCGAAAGTCAAGATTACTAAATAGATTCAATCGAATCATCTATTTTTATTAAAAAGAGAAAGGAAGGTGAAAAACCTGGTTTTTAAAAAAGTGTAAAAACAGTTAGAAACACTTAGAAAAAAAGAACCAGGACTAATAATATGGCGGAAAAAGTTCGAATTGCAATAGCTGGATGTGGAGGCATTAGCCATGCCCACCTCAGAGGCTATAAAATTTTACAGGAAAATGGCATAGATACATTCCGCATTACGGCGGCTTGCGATGTTGAAGAGAGTCGCGCTCAACGAGTGGCAGATGTCGCTTATGAATTTCAAGGCGGCGATAAGCCAAAAGTCTACACGGATTTTGAAGAATTGGTAAATGACAAAGTTGCTGACGCCGCGGACATTTGTTCCTCAGTTAGCTCGCATCATACTTTGGCGTTGGCTGCCCTGGAAAATGGCATGCACGCAACCATTGAGAAACCGTTTACCATTACAGCCAAAGCGGGTTTGAAGGTGGTACAAACTGCGGAAAAAAGGGGCAAGGTGATTGCTATCTCAGAAAACGCGCGCTTTGGTCGAGGAGTCCGAAGTTCTCGATGGGCTTTAGACCAGGATTATATCGGCGAACAAGAGATGATGGTGTTCGGAGAAACAGGTGCGCAGGGATGGTATCCTGATAAAATTGTCGCTGGCACGCCCTGGCGGCATGATAAGATGATAGCAGGCGCAGGAGCAGTGCTTGACCTTGGTTCCCATTCCTTTGATGTCATCCGATATCTCTGTGGCGAAGTGGAAGAAGTTTACGGCGCGACAAAGGTTTTGCTCCCATTTCGAACCCGCAAGAACGAGGCAGGTGAAATCGTCCAGAAAGTGCCGAGCAACGTGGACGATGTCGCTTTTGCTATCTTGAAATTCAAAAGTGGGGCAATCGGCATGTTTGGAACAGGCTGGGGCGGACATGGCGAAGCAACAGGTTTCCGCGATGGATTTACTATCCAGGGTTCCAAAGGCTCGCTGAAAAACGCATCGGGCAATCCCGAAATCGTATTGGATGATGGAACTCGCATCAATATTCAAGAACGATTTAACCAAAATGCCAGCGTAGAACTAAAGGAAAAACTATTCCCCAAGGGAATGAGCGATACTTTTGCGCTTGAATTGAATGAATTTATCAGGGCAATTCAAGCCGGCGATAAACCTGATAATCACGGCTGGGAAGGTTTGAATGATATCGTTGTTTCGTATGCTATAACCGAATCCTCATGGTTCAACCAACCGGTGAAGATTGAGGATATATTGTCAGGGAAAGTTGAGGGATATCAGAAGGAATTGAATGAGCGGTATGGGCTTTAGTGAAACGTAAAACGTGAAACGTGAAATTCTATGTTCTTTAAGATGAGTATGGATGTATTGCGTGTTGCGTATTTACGTCTGCTTCGCGTCCGTGTTCCATTAAGCCACGAAACACGCAACACGCCACTTGTCACTCATTTTCTCAAACATTATCTGAATGTCATAGAACAACAATAAAACTAAAGGAGACAAAAATATGCCAGAAAAACTCGCAATGCACGGCGGCGCTCCGGTCAGAAAAGCGCCCTGGCCATCCTGGCCTAAAGCTACTGAGGAAGAATGGGAAAACAAAGTCGGACCTGCTCTCAAAGAAGTTTTTATGAGCCAGGTTGAAGGATTACCAGGTCCGAAGGCGAAAGAATTTGGAGAAAAATTCGCAACGTACTGCGGCGCACAGTACGGTATCTGCATGCCGCACGGCACTGATTCCATCGCTGCTGCGTTGTCAGGCGCTTTAGATCTGGATTGTTTCGGCTATAGCGGTGAAGTGATTGCGCCCAATTACACTTTCATTGCGACAGCAAGCGCCGCCTTAGACCGAAAATGTTCCGTAGCATTTGTCGATATTGACCCGGATAATTTCACCATTGACCCTGCTGCAATCGAATCTGCGATTGACCCGTCCAAAACGCGGGCTATTCTTCCCGTTCATTTAGGCGGTCATCCTGCCAACATGGACGAAATCAACAGGATAGCGGCAAAACACGGTTTAGCTGTGGTTGAGGATTGTGCGCAAGCTCACGGCGCAGAATACCGTGGAAAGAAAGTTGGTCCATTAGGAAGCGCCGGCGCGTTTAGCTTTCAATCATCCAAAAACCTGACTTCAGGTGAAGGCGGCATCGTTGTCACGAATGACAAAGACATTCACGACCGAGTCTACGCTTTCATGAACGTCGGCAGACGACCTGGCGGTGAACGGTGGGAATATCCGCGAGTCGGCTGGAATTATCGTCCATCGGAATATCTCGCCGCCTTGCTGCTAACGCGGCTTGAAAAACTCGAAGATCAAACAGACCTTCGCAATGATAACGCGGCTTATCTCGCCAAAGAACTCAAACAAATCGGAGGCATTACTCCACCTCAATTAAGCGATTGGGTCACACAACACGGCTATCATCTGTACATGATGAAATATGACTCAGAATTATTTGGTGGACATTCACGCGACGAGTTTATCCAGGCCCTCCAGGTGGAAGGCATCTCATGTACCAAAGGCTATGCCAGTCCACTTTCCAAAGAAGCCGGATTAGCTTATGTCGCCCAAAAATATCCGCACCTTATTCGTGAACTACCTTGCCCGAACACAGAAAAGGTTTGTCAACAAAGCGTGTGGTTTTATCAACAAATGCTGTTGGGTACAAAGCAGGATATGGATGATATCATTGAAGCGGTTGTAAAGATTAAACGCGCTTTTACCTTATAATTGACGATTGACTATTGAAGAATGAAGATTGTAGGAAACTCGTTCAATCTTCATTCTTCAATTCTTAGCCAGCAAAAACCTCGTAGGATGGGCATCGCCCATCAAAGGCGGCTCTCCATCTGGTGGGCGGCGCCCACTCCCGACAGAGTCGGGACAGGCTCTACAATTGATTTTCAACCAGTAGGATGGGCATTGCCCATCAAAAGCGGCTCTCGAGATGGTGGGCGGTGCCCACCCTACAATTGATTTTCAGGAGATAATCTATGAAAGATATAATTCGTATCAAGCCGCACCACTTTGTTGACATTATTACTTCTTTTGGAGCTGGAAATACATTTGTACCACATCCGTATGGACATGCTGTTCACACTGTTGCTGCAAGAATCCTGCGGGACCAGAATATCCTTTTGGAAATGGAATTGGGCGCTGATGACATTTGCACGCCATGCAAGCATAATATCGCTGGTATTTGCGATGATACCATTGATACATCCTTCAGACCTAACGCGCCATCCTCAAAGCGCGAATGGAATCTAATAATCGACGGACGTTGGTGTGAACGTTTGAAACTGCAACCGGGCGATAGATTAACGGCACGAGAATTCTGTGAGCGATTGCGCGATAGTTCTGGCGACATTACGGATATCTATCAGGAGATTCCCGCTAAACTTACGGCTGAAAGGGCACACAAACTGAAATCGGGAATCAAGAAATTCCTGGAATGAAAGGTTCCTTGGCAGCAAATAGGAAAACTTGCTTGAGGGATAATTGCCCCGCGCGCTGTAACTTCCGAAGCACCTCTGTTCGCTTCGCTCAACAATTACTTCGTGAATCGCTTCCCTTAGTAGGCTTCAGTTTGGTTGACATCTTTACACCTCCTTTATTATCTCTGCCAGACAAAATATCGTCTATGCGTAATCGGTATTGCCAAAGTCCCTGCTATTCATCATTTGCCGTTGCACTCCGCTGGCAAGTCATCTTTTCCTACCAATGTCGAGGAAGGCGAGAATGTAGCCGGCAACTTCAGCAGATAAAGTCATCCTTCCTCGACTACTTCGCCCAATATATTCTCAATCCGTTCTTTGAGTTTTGGTATCTTGTTCTTGATAACATCCCAGACTGATTTATAATTAACGCCAAAATACCGATGGATAAGAATATCCCTTAATCCAGCCATTTCTTTCCATTGTACCTGTGAGTATTTATTTCTGAAATCATCAGGTAGATTCTTAGTGGCTTCACCTATGACTTCAAGAGACCTTACAAAACTCCTCTTTAGGGTTTCATCCTTGATAAAATCCTCATACTCAAGGTTTTGGGAATTTTGCAGGAGATACTTTATTTCATCCATAATATGATTTAGGAAGGGTTTAGGCTGTTTCAAGATATTCCACCTCTCTTAAAACATACGGTTTTATGTAAGGACTAATCATCTCAATTGTTAAAAGGTCGGTCTTTCTACCAAAGATTTCTTCCAAAGAAGATAATAATTTTATATAGTTATCAAAATAGCCGTTATAATAACTATCAAAAGCGGAGAGCTCAAACTCAACAAGAAGGTCAATATCACTGTCTTCCGTTTGTTCATTTCTTACATAAGAACCAAAAACAGCAATGGACTTTACTTTGTATTTCATTAGAATTTCCCTGTTTGCTGACAAGATTTTTTTTATCTCCTCTTTGGTCATTTTTACACCCCCATTAGTGCCTTGAATTCAGTCTATATGACTTTGTAGATTTCTTACACTTTCAATTAGCCACAAAATCACACAGGTACTTAACTCATTTTCATAAATTTCACTTTGCGCTACGGCGAGTCTTAGAATTCATCAGGTAAGTTTTCATTCAAGTATTGGTTAAGAACCATATACATCAAATCTTTACCGCTGCCAATGCCCTTGATTTTCGCGAGGTATTCGAACCCATCCACCATTAACTGATGAAAATTCATTGTGATAGTAGTCCTTTTCGTCAACCGTTTATCTACCTCGGCATCCTCGTGTGGTAAAGAATCCAACCATGTTCGTACTTTCTCTGGCGCCGAAAAGTTCGGCAGTTCAAAGTCAAAATCGTCGGGTGTGTCCTCTACATTGTAAATCGATTTTTTCTTTGGGTTCGTTTTTGTCCCCATTTTTACACCTCCCTCACGGAAAAAATACGTGCTATCCGTCCTTTCTTCAAGTTAAACAAGACAACTAATCGCCCGCATTGAACTCCGTATACCTTTTTTCCATATCTATCAAATCCAAAATTCAGGTAGGATTTTGCACTTGAAACAATCTCTTCTAAAAGCTCTAACTCAAATTCAGGATGAGCATGTTTAATATGCCCCCAGTTATTTTGACTTTGTTAGATTTCAGGCAGAAGTCAAGTAGCATAGAGCCTGCCCTTGACCCTTGAGCGTAGCGAAGGGGAAGGGTCTCCTGACCTGTGAACACAGATCGGGAGATCTGTGCTACAATTGGATCTCCAGCCTAATTTAACAAAGTCAAGTTATTTTCATCCCATTCAAACCGTTCAATTCTCACAGACATGAGCGTTTATCCTTTTGTAAAATTTTACGTTTTACGTTTCACGTTTCACGCATCACGTTTCACTCTTCATCATCTCCGCCCAGAGTTGATGTTCGATCTTTGCTCTGGTTTTGCTGTCCACGATGGATTCAAGGTAGGAACTCACGATTTTATCAGCCTTTGTTTTCAGAGCCTCTAATTCGGGAAGGATGCTTTTCAAGTATTCATCGTCCTCGGGAATCTTCACCTCACCCAACCCTGCTTCAAGAAATATCTTGAGATACCGAGCTTCTTCTTGCGAACGGCATTCGATATGCCTTCTGACCGAATAGAGCTTCCAGCCAAGTAAGTCTTGTTCTATTTTAATCGACGCGTGGGGCGAACTGACAGTTCGCCCCACAGGGGCTAACGTCTTCGTTGATAAGGATTCCTGGGACAGGATTTTCTCCCTGTAAAATTTTCCAATTGTCTCATCGCCAATTCTATCCATCACCGCTTCCACTAAAGCATCAACATCAATCCCTTCCTTCGTCTTCTTCTTTTTGTCAACACTCTTTGCCTTTTCAATCCTTGATTTCACCAAATCCACAACCGCCCGATAAACCTCAAGCTGCTTTTCATCCGTAAGCCCCAAAATTTCACCCATGATGATTTTGTCCAGTTCCCTTCGATCAGGCTTGACCTTATCGAGGGAGACTTCTTCGGGGGAGGAGGCGGCGATTTCATCAAAAACGGAAAGAATTTTTCTTGATTGAATATTGTCTAATGCTATTTTTAATCTGTTCCTGAGTTTCTGGATTCTGCTTACACCCACAGGAATAAAAAGCTTCTCAAGCCAATAAACGTTAGTATAAACCGCTCCTTCTCCAAGATTAGTAATGCCATCAATCTCAATCATGAGTGGAATAATTGTGCTATTTAGAAAAGCAAGAATACTAATAAATTCAGTCTTGTCGTGAAGTGTAATGTAAAAAAATCTTTTGTCTGCCCAAGTCTTGTTTGTGTTATATACTCCATATCTATCGTTATAAGCATCAGACCAAACAATATCCGGCTTTTCCCATATTCCCAAATCATACCACCTTTCCCCTCTACCTGCGCAAGTCGGTCTTTTATGAAATCCCTTCCTTTCGCCTTCTTCGATATACTTCAAAACATTCGTGTCTTTCAAATCCTCTTTGTCCTTGTGAATCATCAGAACCCGATATTTCAAATCCTTTGGATTGACGACGATAGACTTGCATTCACGGGGCGATTTTATCACATAATTCGGAACCCAGTTTCCTTTCTCATCCTTGTGCATCCAGAACTCTTCCTCAATCCCTCTTTCCTTTATCTCATTCTCTGTTAGGTAGAAGAACTCGTTGGCGCCGGTTTTAATCCCAAAGCGAACTTCTGCCACCTCTTTCAAGGGCACAAATTTGTCTTTTCCCTTCTCCAGAATCTTGAAGAAAATCTCTGGCGCTCTTAGATATTTCCCCCACTTCGCTCCGACATATTTCCCCCCCGTCGACGGGGGGGATGTAAGGGGGGGTTCAAATCCCTCGTTCCATAGTTCCTTCTGGCTTTTGGGGAATATTCTCAAATCCTCGTTCTCATAGAATTCATCGTGGGCGAGGATAGTCTTTTTGAGCTTGTCTATCTCTTTGAGCCTTTCAACCTGCTTCTCCCACATATCCTGAGCTGGAGGGATGAAATAGCGAAGTTTCTTTTTAAGATAGACAAAGCGAACGAGGTTTTCGTCCCTTTCCTTCTTGTCTTTGCTCTTCTGAAGAATAACAATGCAGGTATTGATGTCCGCTTCTTCAAACCAGCGCTCTACTTTGGATTCAATGATGGCAATAATTTTATAATTTTTCAGGAAAAATTCCTGCAAGCCTTTGCCATAGTCCACATCAAGCCAGGACTCGGAAACGATGAAGCCAAAGTATCCGCCGTCTTTTAGAAACTTTGTGCCATGGACAAAGAAATAGGTGTGGATGCCCGCCCGTTTCCCGATTTCAGCAATCTTATTCCCCATCAAATCTAAAAGGGCTTTTTCAATCAGTTTCTCCTTGTATTCAGCATCCTCATGAGAAATTTCACTTATTTCCTCCTGCCTTGTGTAGGGAGGGTTGCCGACAACAGCATCGAACCATCTCGGATACTTTACCTCTCTGTCTTCAACGCCCAATGTCTTCGCCCGGACTATTCTCCACTTTTCAGGAAGTTCAAAACCCGCTTCTTGGGATAGAAGGGCGAAGAAATCCTCCTGAAGGATGTTCGGGTAGTTCTTGTCCACACTGAGGTCATTGATAGCAAGGTTTATCGTGGCAAGGTGAGCTGGAAACTTTGCGATGTCATTCCCCCAGAGAGTTTCTAAGATGTCTTCGTGGCTTTGGCTTTTTAGTAGATTCATCACTTTTTTGTGTTGATAGGCTCTCACAAGAAATGTTCCCGCGCCGCAGGCAGGGTCAAGGATTTTGTCGTCCTCATGGTGTAGGCAGAATTTGAGTATTAAATCGACCACATCAGGACTTGTGAAATATTGTCCTAAGTTGTGCCGCTCATCTTGCGGGATAAGGCGTTCAAAGATTCTTCCGATGACATCATAGCCGAGCTTAGAGAAATCATATCGCTTGAGGATATTTACCAGTTTCTCTATCTCAGAAACCACCTCTTTTGCGTCAGGAAAGGCGACGGTATCAATGAAATCAGTGGTGTAGATGGTTTGGTAATCTATTTTCAGAGCCTCATCGAAAAAGCTCTGGAGAATCTTCTGGAGTTGCGCCCCTTTCAGCAAGCCTTGCGGTATTTCAAGAGGAGCCAATTCGTGCGGTCTTTTTGCTTGAAGCAAGTTATAAAAGAGAATCTTGTTGACGAGGAGATAAGCAGTTTGTCTTGCGGCTTTATCAAAGTCAGAGGGTTGCCAGGCGAAACTCCAGCTCTGGTCTATAAACCAATTTTTGAGTTCCTTAGCGAAAGAGGGTTCTTTATGGCACTTGTCGTCGATAATCCTTCTGTAGTAAGTAGAGAGAACCGATATTCTTTCCTGGAGCCTGAATATGAGAAGTTCATCAATCGCCTGTTTAGGTTCTGGCTCTCCGCCTGTGTGGACAGCATAAAGTTTTGTCAAGAACTTTTCAAGTCCTCTTTTTATAGGCTCGCTATATCTTATCTGGTCAATATCATCGAGGTTCTCAAGTCCCGAGAGGTTATATTTTTCAACGATTTGTTCTTCTTCAGGCAGCATTGCATTTACCTTTTCCGTATTGAACCAGATGAGCGTTTTGAAGTTAGAAGTAACGAAGTATTTAGCCTTTCTATACGTTGCCTTCAACCTTGCAGGCTCTATGAGTTCCTTGTCATCAAAGGGGTCAAAATAGGGCGATTTGAATTCTGCTACACATAGAATATTTTGACTTCGAGGATTTTCATAGATAACAATATCCGGATACTTATCGTCCGCGCTTCTGGTTTCGACTTCGGCTGGGCCTATATCCAGACGCTTTTCGTCGGCGATTCTGTTAATCCATTCAGTTGCCTTGGCAACGCAAGTGCGTTCTGTTTTATAAGCGCTCGCATCAAATACAGACGCTTTAAAAATCTCCGTTTTGGTCTTGTTAGAGATTTTGCCTCTTTTACTTTTCATAATCTTTTATGACCTCATTTACAATTCTTCTGGCAATCTCAAAGGCGGCGGCAATTCTTATGATTTTCACATCCCCTAACCCTTTTATCTCAAGAAACTTTTTTAACGGCTGGTTTGCCATTCCTTTAAAAGAACCAAATTTTTCCAGTATTTCTTCAGCAATATTTTCTGCAGTCTTTCCTTTGGTCCCTGTGGAGATTAAGATTGCAAGGAGTTCAGCATCAGAAAGACTTTCTGGTCCGAGTTCCCTTAGTTTCCCACCGGGATGACGCCACTGCTGAATTTCTGAATTCTCATTTTGCTTGATTTGGAATCTCCTCATAAGAACACCCTGTTTATTTTTAGTTTAACTGATAGAGACTTTGTACTATCACCATCCCACATTTTTCGCGTTAATTAGCAACTTTAATGTCAAATAATGAACACTCTGAATATTTCAGTTCACTCGAGCCATCTAAAGCAAATTGATGCGGAAATAAAATGACGTTTTCATATTCGTAACCGCCTACTAAATCTTCATTAGGAATACTTAAATCTACAGCATACCCTTCAATTGGTTCAGAATAACTCTCTACAATAACTCCCTTGGTCCCTTTTTTGATGGTTTTACTTCTAAATTCGCTTTTAATATCAACAAGAAGTTCAATTCTATCATAAAGTTTTGCTTTCATTTTGCACTCACCTCACTTATGGACTTCAAGCCAATTAGTTAGCAACCGCGGTACTGAAGTTCCGATATCATATTGCCAAAGAGTCGCCAGCGTCCCTTTTTTGCCATTGGGGCCAGTGATTTCTGTCCGTACTTCATACCACAGTCCATAAAATGTTTTTCGACTAAGGAGCGCTGGGCTCTCTTTTAATTTAGCTCGAAGTTGAACTACTACATCTAGCATGGCGGCAATTCGCCCTTCAAATATATCCACATCATAACCAAGTTGTTTGAAGCCATCCGCTTTACCCTGGTTTTCTGGATGATGAGGATTCATCGAATATTCTATAAACTTTGCCGGGTCAATGATAGCCTGGTCATAATTGGGCAACGATGAATATAATCGGGTTTCCATCTTAACACCTTTGTTATTAGCTCGCTCTTGAGCATAGTGAATCGAATCGTACTTGAACATCAGTTCCAAAACGCGCTTGATTTCAGATTCCGGCATGTTTCACGTTTCACGTTTAAAATGCGTGTCCAATACCTATGGAGAAGGCATTCGCAAAAGAGAAAGGTTCATGGCTGTCTAAGGCATATCCAAAATCAAGTCGATATACCGGCGAATCGTTTAGCTTGGGACAGCCAAGCCTCAACCCTACGCCAATACTCCGTTTGTAATCCGAAATTGGGAGGATATTTCCCTCCCAGATATATCCAATATCAAAGAAAACGGCGCCACCTAAGACTATGAGAGAATTTTTATAAAATATAAATCGGCTTTCCACATTCAGCAGCATTTCTCTGCTTCCGTTAAATTGTCGCGCTTTGTATCCTCTAAGTCCATTTTGTCCGCCCAATAAAAATTGCCGTCGGCCATCCAAACGGTGCCCCATCCACCAGGAAAGTTGCATAGCTAAAGCTTGCCCTCGAACGAAGTGAAGGGTTTGCCGCCAATAATCCTTTACTAAGCAACGGGCTTTACCTTCGAATACAAAATCATGAAACAAGCGCTGGGCAATATAATTGCTGAGCTGTGCAGAGGCATCTATAAACATTCGACGTCCACGTTTCTGCGAAGTTGCCATGTCTAAGGCAATGTATGTTTCATTTACATCAGAATCCCACAACGGTGATGAATAACCAACCGAGATGCCATAGTTGTTTCCAATCGCTATGTCTTCAATTCTGCCCATCTTATCAAGGAAAGTCTCTTGAATGAAGTAAATTTTGCCATGCCGGATAGTGGTTCCTAACGTACTATCCTTGCGATTTTCAAATCGCGCTTTGGAGGGAGAAATATTTTTCAACGATTTAAAGTTTTTTTTATCGTGTTTATACCAGAATGAGATTTGATTTTGTTCTTTTCTGTCTCCAAAAACTCTTGTGATGCTGCCAAACCTATATCGAGAAGTTTGTTCAAACTCGTCAGTAACCTCGCTGTTTTCATACCATCTTTCTATGTCTATTGAATCTGCAACTTTAATTTCTGTCGCCCATTTCTCCTTAAGCGAATAAAGGGGGCGGAGAAAACTGACTTCCCATGAATTACCTTCTCGTTTGTGGATATATTTTCCAGAAAACTGCAAATGGGTGGTAAATAATCTCGGCTCTGTATATGCCGCGGTGAACAAATGTTGGACATTGCCATCTTCTCGCTCCTGTTCATAGCGTAATCTGCCGCTCTGACCAAAACCCAGAATATTGGAATCGGAGATTGCTATCATCACATCTGAATCGCCACCACTAAAGCTGGGGAGGCTTATAGCCGGGAAAAAGGTCCACAAGTCGCTGACTTCAACAAGGACATCGACTTTCTTTGTTATGGGATTATAATTCGTTGTAATTTCAGCCTTTCCAAAATTGGGTTTTTTTCTAAGGATACGTTCGCTTTCAAGCTCGTCTTCTTCGTTGTATATATCTCCCGGTTTGAAAAGCAACTCCTGAATAATAACTCTATCTTTCGTTCGCTGATTGCCCTGTACCGTAATCTGTCCTATTTTTCCCTCATCAATTGTAATCCACAGATAAACACCATCGGAGAAAAACTTCGTCTCCAGATTTTGAATCCGAGCGTAAGAATATCCATATCTTATATAAAATGAAACAATATTTTCCCTATCTATCTCAAGCTGATTTGGAGAATATTCACCTCCAACTTTGGTTTTCATAAGGTTTTTTATCTTTTCTTTGGGGAATACCGAATTTTGGTCAATAATAATACTTCGGATAATCTCCGCATTCCTCCCGAAAGCCTTCGGGAGGGTTAGGGGGTTGTCCGCTGCGAAAACCACGTTTAGCGTAAGAAGTGATAGAATGAAAATTATAAGGTAGAAAGTTTTCATGTTTTAGAACATTCTGTAAGCGTAGATACCACAGACTTTATGGACGAACGCGGACAGACTTTTCAAGCGGATGAGCAGATAAGCACTCTCCTGCCCACCTCCACAGAAAGTCCGCGTGCGTCAATTAGAGCCTGCCCTGAGCCTGTCGAAGGGTCAGCGGTATCCTCATTTGTTTTTGCGTTCATGGTTGGCCAACACTACTTCAACTAACATTAAGACCACTGCTAAGATTAGCAACTCACCAAAGATCTCCTTACCTATGCGATATGAATCTATCGTTTTCGCAAACTGGTCGGATTTTTTAACAAAGCTCGCCTGCCCCAGTTTGCGAAGGACTTCTTCCTCGCTTAGAGCGCTCAAATCGGACTCGCGGGTATCAACATTAACGGCAAAGAAATCGCGGTAAATTTTGTCATCAGTTTGGATTTCGATTAAATAAATGCCAGCAGTTGTGGTTTTGTCAAACTTAATATTCTCCCCGATAAAATCGGGATTTTCAACATTATCTGAACCGGATGCCGGTACCGTAAATGTAACATTGTTGGAACTAAGCGGTTGAATTTTAGCTTCTGTGCTCCCTTTACCGCGCAATGATTCCGAATATACGTCTCCGACAAAAATATTTTTGTCCGCGATGCGATAAGATGAAGTAGCGTAAAATATCGTTTGCTGTAACAAAGGTACGAAATTTGGATTGAGGCACAGGTTTGACCAATTAGCATCGGATGCGGAGGTGTTGAATAAAATTACTTTTCCCCAGCCAATTTTCCGTTCCACGATAGCAGGAATGCCATTATCAAAGACGGCGATATTTTTTGAATCGGGGAACGGGGAAAGAGTATAAGCTTTATAGAAATTCGGCGCATTCGCGCCCGTTAAACTTTCGGGGTTGAATACTCCAAATATTGGATGCTGCTGGTCATATTGCGTCAACTTCAGAGGATTGGCGAAATTATTTACCTTCCCAAACTTAGCAGGCATAAAGTCGCTGAAGTTATTATTTGCCCCCTTTCTTAAAGGGGGTGGGGGGATTTGAGCTAACGAAGCGAACAACCCAGTATCAACGTTATCGCCAACAAATAGCACAACGCTTTTACCATTTCGCACAAAGTTGTATAATTTTTGTTGAATTAGCTCCCATTCATCGGAGTTCGGAATTAAGAATCTCTGGTTTTCGCTATCATCTATAATAATGACATCGTATTCATCGTAAGGAATTTGCGATAAATCTTTCAAGGAAGATGCCGTTGGCATGATAGAATAATTTAATGCGGGGCTTACAGATGTTGTGGGATTCAACGCCAAAGTCAAATACAATGTCTGCTCACCAGCGCATAGCACCTTAATCTGTCCATAGACATTGATGGCGAAATAACGAGTATCATCTATCGTGAGTCTATCATTGGTTATCTCCAATCGACCGATGTGAGTGCCTGGCAAATCGAAACGATGCGTGAATGGTTGCACCGTACTCTCATTTTTGGGGACTGACACGCTAATTTCTCTACGCTTTTCATCGTCAATAAATAACTTTAGGGTAACATCTTTCAGCGAGGTATCGGAAAAATTATGAATTTTCGCTTCCAGTTTCACCGGTATATTGACGCCTATTAGTTGATTTTTGAAGTGTACTTCTTCAATTGCGACATTATCTGCCTTTGATTCCCCAACTGCGATAACAAACACCCTGGCGTCAGGTGTTATACGTTTCCAGTTTTCCCAACCATTTCTACATAAATCTGTGATGAGATAAATTTCCTTGTTAGGATTGTCTGACTTTGCTAATAGCGCTTCTGCAGCCTGCAATGCCGGCAAAACCTGCGTTGTGCGTTGTGAAACTCTTGCATTTTGGATAGCCTCGCGCACTTGCTGAAGGTCAGTTGTCAGTTTGCGGAAAACGACATCTGCAATATCCGACATTAGTATCAACGATGCATTATCGCCGGATTTCAGAGAGTCAATACTTTCCAACGCTTTTTCTTTCGCGATATCAAATCGTCTTCCGGCAATACCTGTATAGTCCATACTGTAGGAATTATCCAGCACTATAACACAACTGGTCTTCATCCGCGCTCCGGCAAAAGAAAATGCGTTTTTCAGTAAAGGACGCGCTAAGGCTAACGCTGTGAAAACGACTATCAGCATCCGCAACACTAATATCAACAAATTCTTCAACTGAAGCCGGCTAACACTTCTTCGATGCGCTTCAAACAAAAGCATTAGACTGCTGAAGTCGATAGTTTTAGCTTGACGGCGACTCCAGAGATGAATTAAAAGAGGCGCGGCGGCAGCTAATATTCCAAATAGTAAAAACGGGTTTAAAAATCCCAATTTAGTGAACTCCTTCTATTTCTATTGTCTCTGAAGCATTGATTTAATCCTCCAATAGAGGACTACTTTGCCTCTTTGTCTCTTATGTTATCTTCAATCTTTTCTATCAAATAAATGTACTGATTTGCTATGATGTTCAGTGGCAAAAATATAGGCATCATCTCATCGACAAGATCTGTTTCTTGAAACTCAAATACCCCGCCTCGAAAAGCCCACAAATCCCTTGCCCTATCAGCAATATCGGTCACCATTTCAGCCGTAGTCCAGAAAACTAATGGCGCTTTGCTTTCGTAAAGAAATTCCCTTCCGATGTTGAGGTATTGCAAAATCTTATCTCGGAAAGCTCTCTGTTCGACGCCATAGATGAAAACAATATCATGATTTGAATACGATGATTCCTTAATGATTCGGGGGATATTGAGATGGCCCTTGTCGACCCTCAATGAATGAATAGTCACTTCGGGACTTAACTTTTCTCTCAATATTCTTTCAATCCGAAACCGAAGTCTCTGGGAATCCGCGGAAATAAAGAAGATATTTCCCGTTTCTGCAGGCTCCTCAAGAGAAAACAACAACTCTTCGAACTTCTCCGAAACATTATCTGATAAATTTTGACCCTTCGCTTCGCTCAAGGGCATGCTTTGAATCTTAGTGGTAGCCAATGCATTACTCCTCGACAACCAAAGGTTTGATGATAACCAAAGGTTTGATGATAGGGTTCACATCACACCAACTCTCATCGTTCCTATATTCAAGGACTTTGAGATTATGCAATAAATCCCTCAATCGCTCATCACGTTCAAGGCGTTTGTCTTTAGCTTTCTGCGCCAATATCTCATAGTCCGCCTTTGACAGTGATTTTTGGTGTTCGTTTAGCATATCACTGATAACACTCTCAATTGTTCGCAAAGAAATTTTATCTTCCTTCCTTACAATAGCTTTGCGACAGGCAAATCGCATTATCGTACCCATTTCTCTCAAGATTCCGCCACTCATAAGAATTGCTTTTTCCAAAGCGTCTTCTTCAATATATTCTAAGAACATTCGCTTTTGGATAAACTCTTTCATCAGGTTAAATCCCTCCGCGTGAACAGAGCCATCCCTGTTGATAATTTTGATATTCGGCAATGTAAAAATGTCACCTGAAAAATACGCTCGCATTGCCGTTGAATTTTCGTGATATTGCAAAGAGATTGGAATAGTATAGATGATTCGACACAGCGGACGGGCTAATATCTGACCATTCTCATATTGCCAGAAGTATATCTTGATAGCTAATATCGTAAGGGTCATAATCCTTTAGAATTGAAAAGGGCGCGACGATAAAATCCTGTAGAATTTCTTCATCACACAGCAATTTATTCAATTCAGTTGACTTGCCAGACCCAATGTGCCCTGTAAACAAAATCTTTAATGGATTATCCTCTGTGAGCAAGGATTCTTTCATCTCTGCCAATGCTTCATCATGACGCTCAACGTAATACGACTTCATCTCCGCTGAAGTCTTTAGAGGGCCTGGATAGAAACTATTCCGCGCTTTTCTAAAAACATCGATTGAATTCAATTAGGGTTCCTCCTTCTTAAATTCCTCACTTATTGATGCCAAAGGGACTGTACTGTTCTATTATCTGTATTTTAGTCGGCTCTATTTTCGGCATTTCAGTCTGAATAATCTTCTCAAATTCTGCATCTCCTATCCGTTGGTTAATCTCGGATAGAAGGTTAGCGACATTTTGAGCATAGGGTAAATTGAGTGACCGGAATATAACCAAGGCTCTTAAAGCATACTGAATGGCAGTTCTATCGTCATTTCGTTCAGCATATAAATTGCTAATCTGTCCAAATGAGTGAGCGACCCCAACCTGGTTGCCCAATTCCTGGTCGATGCGAAGGGCTTCATTGTAGTAGCGCAATGCCTCTTCATATCTGCCTTGTCGCTGACGAATCATCCCAATATTATGCAGTGAGGCCGCAACATCCGCTTGGTTGCCTAACTCTTGCTGGATACGAAGTGAGTTATTGTAGTACCGTAACGCCTCTTCATATCTGCTTTGCTCCTGATAAATTATCCCAATATTATTCAGTGAATTTGCAATACCCGCTTGGTTGCTTAACTCTTGATAGATGTGCAACGCTTCATTGTAATACTGCAATGCCTCTTCATATCCGCTTTGCTCCTGATAAATTATCCCAATATTATTCAGTGAATTTGCAATACCCGCTTGGTTGCCTAACTCTTGCTGGATACGAAGTGAGTTATTGTAGTACCGTAACGCCTCTTCATATCTGCCTTGTTGATAATGGATATTGGCCAACTGATGGTAAACTAAGCTTATTTCATTTTTCAATTCCAATTCTTCATAAATTTTCATGCTTTGATGATAATACTGAACCGCCTGGTCATAATCCCCCAAACTTTGAGCAATCATACCTAATTGATACAAATTGGCTGCTAACATATTTTGATCAGCCAAGCCCTCTGCAATCTCTCTACTTTCTGTGTAGAGCTTCATTGCTGCTTCATAGTTGCCCTGTCGCTGATGAATGGTTCCAAGCTGATGGAGAGTGATAGCAATTCCCTTTTGGTCGTTAAGTTGTCGCTTGATATTCAGCGATTCGTTGTATAGCCGAATCGCTTCATCATATCGTCCCTGTTCCTGAAAGAGAATTCCCAGATTGTTAGAGGATACAGCACGATATTTCCCTTCTGTTGTTTCAAATGTTTCAGTGAGCAACTGTATTGCAAGTTCAATGGAACCTTGACTATAAAGATTCCAAAAGATATTATTGGCAATTACAGCGGCTTTTTGATACTCCTTTGCTTCAAAATAATGAAATCTTGCTTCTATATGTGAGGAAACATCAGACGTCAATCCAGAGGCACTCTCAAAGAATTTAGCAGCCTCTAAATGATATTGCCTACGTTGAGATTCATCTAATTTTTCATAGAAGAAATTCTTAATAATCGGATGGATAGAATATTCATGTTTATCTCCATCATAGAAAATTAAGCCATGCTGGGTAAGTTCATCAATAACTTCTTTCAAATCAGTTTCCTCAATTTCATGACAAATTGACTTAATAGCTTGATAGGAAAATGTGCTCCCTAACACTGAACACCGAAGCATGATGTCTTGTGATTTAAGAGATAATCGGTTAAATCTGGCTTCTAAAAAAACAGAGAGGTTTGATGTGAAATCAAATCCGTCCTTTAAACTATCTAAACGATGCAATGTGTCTTCTTTGGCCAAAAGAGTTAGAGCAAGAGGATGTCCTCCAAGCCTTTTGTAAATTTTTTCCTTCGTGGAAAGTTCGCTTTTAGCAAGTGATTCAAAATTATCCATTAACCTAAGCGATTCGCTTAGAGTCAATGCATCTAAAGCAAGGTAAAACACTTTATGTTGATTAAGGGAATCATCAAAGGCAATTTGCTGACGACTTGTAATCAAAATTTTGCTCATTGATACTTTTTCCAAAAGCATCCGAAAGAATAAGTTAAATTCTGGTTTAATTTTTCCATCTTCGTCCAGCAGGGCGTCAAACTCATCGAAAATCAGAATCAATTTCAATCGGTTCAAAAGTTGAATAAGGTCATCAACTGCTTGAAAAGTCATGCCAGCATTTCCTACAATTCTGCTAAAATCCTCAATCCCATTGACAACAAGAGCCTTGTTAATCTCGGACAGTATGTCCCTAAGAGAAGCAAAAGGACGACAAGTAAGAGATAATATCCCATCGAACTCGTTTGCAACAGATTTGGAAACTTTAGCAGCTAAGGCTGTTTTTCCAATACCAGCAGGACCATATATAACAACAAAATTTGTGCGTTTTGATAGTAACATTCTCCTAATTTCTCTTATTTCTCTTCGTCGTCCAACGAAATTTCTTACATCAGGAAGCTGACTAACAAACCTCTTAGAGGGGATTTTGATTTTCGGAGGTAGGGATTTATCAAAGTGAAAAAGTTTACCATCAAAATCCTTAGAGAAAAGCACAGGATTGAACCAATGGTTATCATATTGAGATGCGATAGATACTCGCGCTTGGAGAACGCATTCGTCTATTGGATGGTTCTTAGCAATTTCAGCGTAAAGTGACTTAAAAAAGTGAACCGCTATCTGGTCTGGGATAGAGTGTTGGAATCCCACATAGGCGGATACATTCCGCTTTAATAATGAATAAGGAAATCCAGTGAGGAAATCAGCTTCTGAAACTTTCGCCGTCTGGCATCCTCTCAAAACTACCAATCGAGTACTTTCACTCTGGCTACAAAGATAACTGATTTCATCAGCAGAAACCAATCTTACCCGACCATTATCATCCTCAAGAAGCAAATAGCTCTCTTGTGAAATCCCATCAAATCCGCTATGTCCTGAGGAGTGAATAATATGGTATTCTTCTTCTGTAACTATCCGTTGAATATTAGAAACCGAAGCTACTTCCACAAAAACAATTTCGGCTTTTCCTTCAGACACTAATGGGTCAAGGCTTTCCATAATAATCTCTTGCTCTCTTTCAATGTCTAACGCCAAATTTTCACTTAAATCTAATGGACTCGAAATTATCGCAAGAATCCTCAGAGGATATGGGATGTTTTCAATTTTTTTGTGTGCAGTTTCGATAACCAAGCGTGAAATTGGATAAACCAATCCTAAGAATTTTTCACCATCATGAAGGAGTTCCCAAGGAAGCCGCGTCATGTTGTAATCATCAATAATAAAACGCAATCGGAGACTCTTATATTGATTTGTCGCTTGTTTTAAATAACCGATTTGCTCCGCAGAAAATATCATATCATACAATTTTCTCCCAAATTTCTTCAGTAATTCCCCATCCGAACTTTGTAATTTACTGAGCATCTCATGGTATTCCAGGTCTTTGGGATTGTAGGCGAATTCATTTTGCAGTAGTGTACTGCTAGCAGAATCTATTAGTTCTAGTGAGTAGAAATTTGCTGAAGTTGGTCGAATATGAAAATCTAAATTTCTAATTTCTTGATTGTCATTCATTGTTGAAAGTTTGGAATTATATGCTCATAAACCTCTACTTTATTGAATATTTTGGTGATATCATGCGAATCTGTATGGTAGAATAACAAAACAAAGCCATCAGTTATCTTCTCTCCTTGTCAATACGCTCGACGTGTTCCAGCACAACATCTTTAGGACAAACCTTGACGAAAACCCATGCGCCAGGGACAAAAATAATGGCAATGGAGATGACTATATCATCCATTACTCCAATAAGCGGGAAAATATCAGGAATTAAATCCAATTTCAATCCTATAAAATAAATAGTCGCAACAATTACAGCCAATGCCCCAAACACTATTGGAATAACTTTTTGGTAAATTGGCACGCGTGGGTCTTGAAACAGTCGCCAAAATAACTTCACAAAGTTCGGTATATGGTAAATAATTTTTGAAAGTTTAAAGCGGTATGTTTGTTTAATATCATCATAATTTCGCAATGTAAAACCCACCTTCCAATCAATTTATACCGTAGGTGGAAATATGGTATCATTTTTTCCTTACGATTGCAAGTTTTTCTGTAACACCATCTGTTAGATTGTGAGTTTAGGCACAAGCTAACCGAAAGCCTTTGGCGTCGGTGAGCGAAGCGAACAGTTTGTGTTACGGTGCTTAATAACTTTCAACACCAACATGGGGAATTTCTGGTTTGGACTTGACAATATTTGGATATTACTGTATACTTCTTATAAAAATGTATGAGTGATTCATACCAAACGTTTAAGGAGATGATAAAATGGGACGCTTTTCCGTAGAATTCAAACTGGCCAATAGTATAGATGCTGGCCTTGTGCGACGCGGTCTGCTCACTCCCGAACAGGTGCGCCAGGTGAAAATTCGAGGGGTGGTTGATACAGGAGCAACGCGGTTAGTGATACCTGCTAAAGTATCAGAGCAATTGGGCGCGCGAGAAGTAAGTGATACTCAAGTACGCTATGCTGATAACCGCACAGTAACACGTAAGCTGGTGGATGATGTTCAGGTGGAACTACTGGGACGTCAAGGAACTTTCCGCGCAGTCGTTGAGCCTGGCCGAGATTCCGCTCTCATCGGCGCGATTGTCCTTGAAGATTTAGATTTTGTCGTAGATCGTACCACACAAACACTGCGCCCACGCGACCCCAAGCAGATTATCTCGGAGATTGAATAAGAAGCAATTTTCTAATTTGGCAGTTTTAATTGTCTTGTTGAAATTATAATCGACTATAACTTGACTTTGGTAAATTAACCCTTTTGCCTGGAAAATCAACCACCAAGACACCACCCACCCCTACCCCTCCCAAGAGGGGACACGAAGGGACTTTCACTACACGCGGTAGTGCAACCGCTCTCTCCACCTGTGCTTCTCCGCTTTCTCTTTGTGCCTTTGTGTCCTTGTGGTTTAAGGATTGGCAAGGGTTTGAAACCTGAAAAAGCTCCTATTTACCAAAGTCAAAATAATTTCAACAAAAATATGGTTGGCCTGAATTATTGTTAGGAGGCGTTGATAGAATGGGAGTTATTTATGCTACGATAAAAATTAAACGGTTTCTAAGCGATGAAGAACCAATAGAACTTAGAGTGAAGGTTGACACCGGCGCTACTATGCTGGTAATACCTGGATGGGTACAGGAGAGATTCAGTTTTCCAATCATAAGGAAGCAATCGGTGAAATATGCCGATGAGAGACGTGAGCAACGCGACGTGGCAGCAGGTGTTGAAATTGAAGTATGTTGCAGGAAAGGGGCCTTCAATGCTATAATTGAACCCCAAAAAGAGTATGGGCTTTTGGGAGCCGTTGTTATGGAAGAGCTTGATTTGATAGTAGAGCCGAGGGAACTTAAATTGTATCCAAACCCACGCTCTCCAGACATTCCGATGGCTGAAATAGAGTAAACCAAAATACAAATTAAAGATTTTTTGCTTGTGAACCTTTTTTAGTATGCGCTCGTCCAGACTTCCGAAGTCTCAAAGACTTCGGAAATCTAAAGTTGAGGTGTAAAATGAATCCAAAACAACGTATAATAGCAGCATTAAAGAGACAACAGCCCGATGATATTGTCCCAACATTTGAATTCAGTTTCGGTTTGACGAATGCACTGCTGGGGAAAGATTTCATAAATCTTGATGGACTGACTGGCAAAGAGTTGGAGAACGGCATAAAACATAATGTAGAATTACATGTAGAAGCCGCTGAACGTTTAGATTATTCTGCTATTACTGTGGGAGATATTAGAATTATTCAAGAGCTTGTTCAGATGGGAGTGGATAAAACTTATCTGTTGACTTACAAAAATGGCGATAGAACTTGGCGTTTCTATGGAGAGGATAATATTACGGAGGCATGCTGGCGGTTGTTTGAAAATCCAGATGAATTTAAGCGAAAATTGGATAAAGATGTCAATGCCTCCATCGAAGGGGCGAAAAGGTTGATAGACGCCGGCGTAGAATGTGTCGTCATGGGCGCAGATTATGCTACCACAAAGGGACCATTTCTTTCGCCGAAGATGTTCGCTGAGTTCATCGCTCCTTATCTCCAGCGCACAATTTCTTCACATCAGCAAAACGGGGCTTACGTTATCAAACACACGGATGGCGACATAATGCCTATTTTAGATCAAATTGTCGCCTGCTCTCCTGACGCCCTTCATTCCATCGACCCGACAGCCGGGATGGATATGGCGGTTGTAAAAAAACTAATCGGCGCTAAAGTCTGCATCGCGGGAAATGTCGATTGCGCCGCTCTGGTAAAGGGTGCAAAGGAGGATATTAAAAAAAGCGCGCTGTATTGCCTGAAGCACGGTAAGCCAGGCGGAGGATATATCTTCATGTCGAGCAATAGCGTTTTTCCTCCAATGAAGCTTGATGATTATTTAATAGCCTTGGAGATGCGCAAAAAATACGGAAGGTATGATGAGGAAGTTGAAATTCCCTAAAGTGGTTGTTTATACACTAAGGAAATACATTATACAAACAGAAAGGAGAGGATTAAAAGATGAAACGAGTAACTCTCTTGCTAATAACTTTTATGCTTTTAGGGTTACTAAATGCTTATGCTGGTAAGGTTGAAGTTAAAAATGTGCAAGATAATAAAGGGGGAAAATATGTGGTGACTGAACTGAAAGAAGGCGGTTTATTTTATCACGATAGGCAATACACTATAACGGGTATTCCCAAGGAATTTGTGGGGCTCACTCAGATTAGTGTTTCCTGTGATTGTCCCGGAGGACAAGACTATAGGTTGACATTCGAAATTGACCGCAGCGCCTTTGTATACACCGCCTGGGACAGCAGGCATGTAAGACCAGAGAAACGGGGCCAAGACCCAAAAGATTGGTTTACCAAAAACTACAAAGACACGGGAAAAACTCTGTTTTTGGATGCGCCACATCCGCAAACGGAGTATTGGATATATAAATCCAATAAACCCTATCCGAAAGGAAAAGTGGAACTACTCGGAATTGATACGGTAGTAGGCGACCCGGTCATTATGTGGACTATATTCCTTGAAGAAGGGAAAGCCGTGGAATCAGCAAATAAGCTAACGATAACCTGGGGGAAATTGAAGGCTGAAAGTTGATAGTACGCACATAAGACTTCCGAAGTCCTTAGCTTCGGAGGTCTAAAAACTTATAGCAATTGCAGACGGAAATATCAAAGAATTTACTATTTTAAATCGAAAAGTTTCATTTGTTGTTCACTGCTTACCTCAAATAACCTGTTCCAGTTATACGAGGGCCAAATATTATTTAGATTTTCAGTATATTTATAATCGGCCAAAAATCTTGAAATATCATCAATAGCTCTTTTTTCGGACATCCGTTTGTGAATTGCTTGAACGTTTTTGTGGTCTAATTCGATGCTAATTGAGTTTCGATGAAGTTGTTCTGATACCACAGCCGTTGTTCCTGTTCCAGCAAAGGGGTCGAAAACTAAGTCATTCGGGTTAGAAGAAGCAAGGATTATTCTCGTCAATAATTGAATAGGAGTTTGTTGTTTATGAAATCGTTCTCCTTTTTCATCTCTGAGTGGCTCTTCGCCTGCGAAATAACCCGAAGTTAATTCGCGTATATCGTCCCAAATATCTGTAACATATATTCCACTGTTTCTTTCATGTTTATAATTTACAGGCAAGGGCGGATTGATTCTCAACCTATTAAAAACTCTCGGTCCTTTTCCTTTTGTCGCAAATGCTATGACTTGATATTGCTTGCCAAAGCGTATCTCGGAAGGGATTGCTGATGTCATTTTTCTCCACACAATGAGATTTTGAAATTGCCAATTTGTGAGACGCAATGCTTGAAGAAGACGTTCGGTATTCTTTTCCCTCTGCATAAAATATATTGCGCCTCCTTGTGAAGTTTGTTCATATATGTTTTTTAAAATCCGTTCCATCCACTGCCAGTATTTTGCTTCTGGCATATTGTCATTGTGTTCAGCATAATATTTCTTCTGATTAAAGGGTGGGTCTAAAAAGGCTATGTCAAAATCTTTATAAAAGTCGATTTCATCAAGACTGCCGTCTTCAAGCAGTTTTTCACAATCTCCTTGAATTATTCTGAAGCTCATTATTTTTTCTCCTTGAATATTATTTTTGCAATAATATACCAATTTTTCGCTCTCATGTCAACGAAAATTATTTTAACGGAGGGGGAAACAAGAATGGAAATGCAACAAGTCAATCTTGCGATTGTCGGCTGCGGTTGGATAGCAGATAGGCACATAGAAGCCTATCAATGGATGTGGGAAAATAACCTGAAATATTTCAACATTGTGGCTATTTGTGATTTGATGGAGGATGCTGCAAAGTTGCGCGCCGAACGTATAGACAAATTTCAGGAAATGAGGCCACAGGTTTATACCGACCTGGAAAGGATGTTGTCTCAAGCAAAGGACATAGACGCGGTGGATGTTTGCACCCACAGGCACGATGTCATCGCCATTCCAGGCTTGGAAGCGAACAAAAACGTCACCATTGAGAAACCGTTTGGCTTCACCATCAAAGAATGTCAAAACGTCATGAATGCGGTAAAGCCCGGAAAAGTTTTGTCGATAGCGGAAGGCATGCGCCGAACACCGGAAGCGCGTACTGCTAAATGGTGCATAGACAAAGGAATGATTGGTAAGCCGCGCCTGCTATTCTGGAACGAAATCAGTTGGTGGACGCATTACAGGGATTGGCGTCACCATAAGCTCCAGGCTGGTGGAGGTGGTGTACTTGATGTAGGTGTACATTTTGTAAACCTATGGCGATATCTGCTCGGCGAAGCGGAAGAGGTGTTCGCGATTACAAGGACGTTTGAACCATACAAATATTTCGAACCACCGCATCGTCCGTATAATTATCCTTATACGAAAATCTACAAGGAGACGAAAGTCGAGGGGCCGATTGACAAAATCGAGGTGGATGTAGAGGATACAGCATTGAGCTTCATTAAGTTTGAAAACGATGTTTTGTTGGAATGGACTTTGACCAGCGCCGCGCCAAGAAAAGAATTTGGCTATCAGATTCTCTACGGTTCGGAAGGCTGTATAGATTACGGGGCGGGGAAAATCTATTCTGAGGGCAAGGAATATGAACTGTCCCAATTGCGGGAGGAGATGATGAAAAGCCTTGATGAGGAGACGAAAGAACGTTTCTTCCCTGGTGGTTCAACAAGTCAGTTTGTCGTAGAACTGACTGACTTTGCCCAGGCTGTCCTTAAAAAACGTAAGCCTGAAATTGACGGAATGGAAGGAATGAAGGATGTAGCAGTCTGCATGGCGGTTTACGAATCATCTGCTTTGAACCAACTTGTAAAATTATCGGATATCGAGAGCCGAAAGATTGAAAACTATCAGCGCGAAATCAATGAGGCGCTCGGTATTTAATATCTTGTCGCAAAAAGCTTTCTAATAAAACGTGAAACGTAAAACGTAAAACGTAAAAATCTACGCTTTACGCTTCACACTCTTAGTAATTATCAAAGGCAGACAGGTTCAATCGGCCCGAAAACCTCTTCGAGCGTCGCTTTTACTTTACTCAGTTCTTCCTGTGTGTGTGAATGCATCGGCGCTCGAAGGCGGTTGTTGGGGTAAAGCTGATAAATGTAGAGAGCGGACTTGATGGAAGGAAGCCAGCTCATCTTCGAGGCCGTCGTGAGCCAGGGTTCCTCGTATTGGAAGACGATATCCCGCGCTTCGTTAATCTTTCCCTCAATCAGAAATTGGTAAAACCGTAGCGCGATGTCAGGCCGGAAGGGAGCTATTGGGCAAAGGTAAGCTGGAGAACCGACTTGATAGCCGAAAAAGAAGTTGCGCATCT
>Ga0194125_10000791_pt1 | contig 53574 bp, 45 predicted proteins | sample TA2KigC250mmetaG_FD_148626 | JGI IMG/M metagenome (GOLD analysis project Ga0194125, IMG submission 148626) | Freshwater microbial communities from Lake Tanganyika, Tanzania - TA2015034 Kigoma Deep Cast 250m | ecosystem: Environmental > Aquatic > Freshwater > Lake | place: Tanzania: Lake...
GACGGTCAATTCTCCCCGGCACACGCGGCGCGATGTAGGCGACTCGCGTCTCATCGAGTCCTACCTTGCCGGTCATCCGTATGGCAACCTCAACGGGTCTTCTTTCCGCCGGAGCAAGCCTTACCTCCGCAAGTTTGCGCGCCGCGGGACTCATGTGCAGTTCAACATCCGCAGCGCCGGCGTCTTCCTCTTCTCCGACCGGCACCAGGTCCATCGCGCAGATCGGGCACTTGCCCGGCCCGGGCTGGCGAATCTGTGGGTGCATCGAGCAGGTCCATATCGCCGCCTTCACGGCCTGCTCTCCTTCGATCGCGCCGCCCGGCGGCGGCACACCGCAGCCGCGCCCGGAGAGAACACCGGCAGTAAACGCCGCGACCAGGGCCGACACACATGCAGCCACTCGCAGTTTTGTCATTCTCGTTGCGCCTTGCATCGCGTCCTCCGATCCCACGGCCGCGCACGGCGGCGCCCGGTGCGCTACTCTGAAAGCCCGCCCCCCACGGCCCTCTCAAGAGCGGCCCGGTGCATCCCGACGTCCCGCTCTGTCATGACCTCCATGATGCTTACATCGAGAAGAAACCGCTCGCTTTCCAACAGATCCATGAAATCGGCTTCCCCCGCCCTGTACCCGGCCTCACTCGCGGCGAACCTTGCCCTTGCCTGCGGCAGGAGCGCCTGCTCGTGAAGATCGAGAATCCTGCGCGCGGAGGCGAGTTTCTCGTATGCTTCCCGCACTTCGTACTCGATGTCCCTCGCCGCTGCGTCCATCGAGGCGCGGCCCGCCTCCGTCGCCTTCCTCGCCCCTCTCACTCCGGCGCGGTTGCGTCCGGCCCACACAGGCAGCTCAATGCCCGCCATCGCCATGATCATATCGCCGCCGCCCCTGACGAACCGGGTCTCCACCCCGAACTTCATGTCAGGGTAGTACTCCCTGGCCATCAAACGGCTTTCCAGTTCCGATCTCTCAAGGCGCGCCTTCTCCGCGGCAAGTTCAGCCCTGCTCAAGAGAGCTTTCTCTATCAGAGCAGGCAGGTCCGGCAGCGGGGCGGAAGAACGCGGCACGGCCGTATCGATCCGGCCGGCGAACGAATTCCGGTTGAGCAGACGCGCCAGTTTCGCCCGGAGAACCTCCCGTTCCTGCTCCATCCCGATCACCTTCTGGCGCAGCATCGTGATCTCGGCCTGCGCCTTGATCACATCCTGCTGATCAACCGACCCTGCCGCGTACTTCGTCTGCGCCGTTTTCTCCATCCTCTGCAGGATCTCTTCCTGTGACTTCGCGATCGCGATCGCGCGGTCCATGGAATCGAGTTCGTAGCACGTCCCGGCAGCCATCGCCGCGATTTCCCGTCGCATCGCCTCGTATTCGCCTTCCATGGCCTCCGCGTCTTTGCCGGCGATCCGGGCGCGGAGTATTCTCTTGCCGAACCACGGTACGCCCTGCTCAAAACCTATCCGCGTCTCGTCGGCTTCGGACAGGCCTAAGTCGTCCTGCGTCCCCATCATGCCGTAGATGAGCACGGGGTTCGGGAGCGCGCCCGCCTGGGCCGGACGCTCGCGCATGGCGTCCACATTTGCACGCATTGCGGCCAGCCGCGCGTTGTCGCGAAGCGCGATCTCCACGGCTGCGTCGGGCGTGAGGACATGCGGCTCCGACTGATCCGCCGGCAGCGCGGCATGCACAGACAAAGAAAGCGCGGCAGCCAAGGCCGCGGACCGAAACCGGATGGAACCAAACCGGCCTGCACTGCATGAGGCAAGTGCGGGTTCATGCGTGCGAGGCGGCGTTGTAGGCGTGGTCATGGTTCCTGCGTCCACCGTTCTGCCGCCCATGCTATACGCGTGCACTTCACTGTGCCACCTCTATCGCGCTCCAGCGACCCGATCCGCCGTTACCAGCAAAACGGCGGCAAGCACTACCAGCATGTTCGCTTTATCATTCGCTCTCATCTTCTTCCACTCCTCGTTCCCCGGCACAAAGTAACTGGGCCGGTGCGACACCCCACAGTGTCGCAATGTCCCGGCCTCTCGGTCTGCCCATACACCGCTGCAGAAGTTTCCCGCGAAGCCCCGCAACACAACCCACTGTCATCAGGCCACTTGAGCATATGTCACACTCATCACCCCATCTGCATAGCCTGTTGAATGTTGTTAAAGCGCAGGATCGATGCCATGCGCGTGATTGCGCGCCGCCTTCAGTGACGGTTTCCGCTGTCTCGACGGCTGAAGCTATAGTAACGGCAATGAAAGTCGGCCGCTGTCAAATGCTGGTTTTGGCATGTCTGTATGCCGCCGCCAGACATTGTGAACGGAGCGATTCCATGCAGGTTCCCCGGCACGTCCGTGGCGCCTCTTTTGGCTCTCGCATGGACGCCGCCTTTCTCCTATGCTCACGCGCATGCAGCCGTCGGACAGGATGAAGCCGGACCGGGCGCGACCCTTCTGCGCCCGGCCGTTGCTGCCATTAACAGTTGCCGCGGTCATCCTGGCATGCACAGCGGCCGCTCATGCGGCCGGGCGGCCGCTCGTTCCAGCCGCGACGGACGCGGCTGCGCACTGGTGGATCTGGCCCGCCCTGCTCTTCATCGTCACGTTCGGACTCGGCATCGTGTCGGTCATGGGCGGAGTCGGAGGCGGTGTTCTGTTCGTCCCGATAGTGGGCGGGCTGTTCCCGATCCACCTGGACTACGTCCGTGCGGCCGGCCTGGTCATTGCCCTTGCCGGGTCCCTGTCGGCATCGCCCACCCTCTTGCGGCGCGACATGGCGAGCCTGCGGCTCGCCCTGCCCGCTGCGCTGGTGGCATCCGTGTTCAGCGCGGCAGGTGCAACAGTCGGGCTCGCCCTTCCCCAGCGCGCAGTGCAGATTGCCCTGGGCCTCGCGATAACGGGGGTGGGCGTGCTCTACCTGCGCGCCCGCTCCGCGTCATCGAACCACGAAAAGAACGGCGATGCTTTCGCGATGGCGCTCGGAATTCGCCGCGTTTACCATGAGTCTTCCAGCGGCGCGCAAGTTGAGTGGTCCGTACGCAACACGCGCGCCGGCTTCGCCGCATTCTCGCTGATAGGCTTCGCGGCCGGAATGTTCGGCCTCGGCGCCGGCTGGGCTAACGTGCCGGTCCTGAACCTGGCGATGGGCGCGCCGCTCAAGATCGCTATGGGGACCAGCAGCTTCCTCCTTTCGGTCACCGACACCAGCGCGGTCTGGATCTACATCAATCACGGCGCCTTGTTGCCACTTGTGGCCGTACCGTCAATTCTCGGCATGGTGCTTGGCGCCAAGATAGGAGTCCGACTCATGATCGGGGCAAAACCGGAATCCGTGCGTAAGGTGGTCATATGCCTGTTGTTCATCGCCGGCGCGCGATCGATCCTGAAAGGAATCGGCATCTGGTCATGAACACCGCAGCAGGACATTGTTCTTCCGCCCCCCTTCCGGGGAAGAGGACCTATGCGTCCATCCTGGAGAAGGGAACCAGGACAGGCGCGGCGGCTCTCGCCGCGGCCGGGCTGGTATTCTTCCTCGGCATCCTGCCTCCGCGTGTCTCGCCCGCCAGCTGCGCCGCGCATTGGTCGCTGCCAGTATCCGAATACACGGCCACCGTGGGCGTCCGCACCGGTTGGGGCTGGCTCGCTGACCTGCCAGCAAGCGACAGCCTCTGCATGGCGGCGATCGTGCTGCTTGTTCTGCTGACTCCGGCAGGCTACGCACTCATCGCCTTCACATGCTGGAAGAAAGAGCGTGTCTTTTCAGTCATTGCACTGGCGGAAATCGCCGTCATGCTGCTTGCGGCCTCCGGCCTGCTCAAGTCCGCTCACTAGTGTGCCAGCACGCTTCAATAGGGCAGCCTGTAGCGGGGGTCCATCTGGAATGCGTTGCGGATGTGGTTAACTTCCGGCGCATCGTCGCCGGGCCGGCCGACGACCTCCACGACATCGAACCTGAAGAATACCCGCGGGAACTTCCTGCTCTTGAGATAGCGGGCGGCAGCCCTCGAGAGAACGTGCCGCTTGTGCCGGTTCACCGATGATGCGGGTCTGCCAAACATCCTGGACGCGCGTGTCTTGACCTCTACAAAAACGAGCGCGTCTCCGTCCCTGGCGAGTATGTCTATCTCATCGCGGACTCCCACCCTCACGCGCTTCCCCAGCACCTTGAACCCGATGCCGGCAAGCATTCGGGCGGCGACTTCCTCGCCCCACAGTCCGCTGTCGTTCCTTCTTCTGAAAAAGCCGAACAGCATGTCTCCTCCGAATCTAGAGAGGGAGAAGCCTCGGCCCTTCCCCGCCGGCTGCACGGCGCCGGAGTTCGTCAGCCTGCCGAACCGGGGTAAACGACATGCGGTGTTCCGGACAAGGACCGTGCCGGAATAGCGCCTGCATGTGCTCGCTTGAACCGTACCCCTTGTGCCGCGCGAATCCGTACTGGGGATACACCGCGTCCAGCTCCAGCATGCGCGCATCACGGGTCACCTTTGCCACCACGCTGGCCGCAGCGATGGAAAGGCTCAGCGAGTCGCCGCCGACAAACGCCTCAGACCGGCACGGAAGCCCCTTCACCGGCAACCCGTCAACGAGAACCAGGTCCGGCATGACCGGAAGCAAGGCCAAGGCCCGAGCCATGGCGAGATGGGTGGCGCGCAGGATGTTGAGCTCGTCTATCTCGGCTACGTCCGCCGAGCCGACGCCAATATGAACGTGCACGCAGCCGGAGAGCAGAGAACAGAACGCCTCACGCCGCTCTGCGCTGAGTTTCTTGGAGTCGGTCAGACCACGCAGGCTGCCGTCAAGTTCGGCCTCGGCCCATTCGCGTTCCAGAATCACCGCTGCGGCAACAACCGGTCCCGCCAATGGCCCGCGCCCCGCCTCGTCAACTCCGGCCAGCAGCAGCGATCCCTCTCCCCAGAACCGACGTTCGAGAGTAAGCAATGGATGCTCCGCCTCGCAGGCAGAAGCCGAGACTACTTCCGCTTCTGCTCCACCTTGGCCTGCTTCCCGGAACGCCTGCGAAGGTAATAGATCTTGGACCTGCGGACACGCCCGGCGCTCTCGAGTTCCACTTTTGAGATGTACTGCGAATGCAGCGGAAAGACGCGCTCAACACCGACACCGTGACTGACGCGCCGGACCGTGAAAGTCGCAGTGCGGCCGGTGCCGTCGCAGGCTATCACTATGCCCTTGTACGCCTGCAGACGCTCCTTGTCGCCTTCCTTGATCCTGACATACACGGTGACCGTGTTGCCGACCTCGACAGCTCCGATGCCATCGGCATCCTTCAGTTTTTCACTGTTGATCTTCCGAACCGCCGGTGCAGTCATTCTGTTAACCCTCCAAAGGAAGAACTACCTCACATCAACCATTTCCGCCGGATACGACTTCGCCATTCATCAGGTCCGGTCGCCGCGCCATCGTCCGCGCCCTTGCCTGTTCAGCCCGCCACCTGCCCACTTCGCCGTGGTCCCCCGAGAGGAGGACCTCCGGCACCTTCATCCCCATGTACTCGGCGGGCCGCGTGTACTGCGGGTATTCAAGCATGCCGTGGCTGAACGACTCGTCCTGGGCCGAGCCTTCGCACCCGAGCACGCCGGGCACAAGTCTGACCACCGCATCCACCACCACCGCCGCCGCAAGCGCGCCGTTGGTCAGCACGTAATCGCCGATGGAGATTTCCTCGTCGGCAAGCCCGATCCGAACTCTCTCGTCAACCCCCTCGTAATGTCCGCTGATGAACACCAGGTGCCGTTCTTCCGCCAAACGCCTTGCGTCGGTCTGCGTGAACGGCCGCCCCTGCGGCGACATCAGGATAACCCGCGCTTCCTCATCCGCCACAGACTTCACTGCGTCGAACAGCGGAGCCGGCTTCATCACCATGCCGGGCCCGCCCCCGTACGGCCTGTCGTCCGTCGTCCGGTGCGGATCGCTCGTGAAATCCCGCGGGTTCACCAGCCCAAACTCGACAAGCCCCATTCGCGCGGCCCGCTTCAGCATACTTCCCCCGATGAAGCCTTCTAGCATCCCGGGGAAGATGGTGACTATGTGGATCCGCAATGGCGCCTGCATGGCTGCGAGCCTGTGGCCGCCGGTTTTCCGGCCCGGCCTGTCCTACGCCCCGGTCGAACGCGCGGCTCTCCCCACGCGCTTCAGCAGGCTGAGCACCTTCGGGCTCACCTGCGCCCCGCGCTCACGCCAGTAACTCACGCGCTCGCCGTCAATCTTGAAGTTCACGCCCGGCTGCTTGGGATCGTACCAGCCCAGCGTTTCGAGCGCCCTACCGTCGCGAGGCGACCGCGAGTCCGTGGCAATCACCCGGAAGCTTGTGCAGTTCCGAGCGCCCAGACGCGTCATCCGTATCTTTACCATGTATCCCCCCAGGTGGCACTGCACCACCGATCTCGTCATTCGCCGGGGCCGCCGGCGCAAAGGCGTGTAATCATAGCCAAACCTTCCCGCCGCGCGCAAGCGATCTTCATTTCGAAGTGCCCGACTTCCTGCGCCTGAATCTTATCGTCCCGCCGGAAGCCGTCACCTGGATGCTTCCCGCGCCCTGAAGACCGCCCTTCAGCAACTCCTCAGCCAGCGGATCTTCGACATGGTGCTCTATCGCGCGCCGCATGGGCCGCGCCCCCAGATCAGGGCTGAAGCCTTTGTCCATCAGCAGGTTCCGTGCGGTCTCGGAGAAACTGATCTTCCGGCCTCCCGCGGCGAGGCGATCCTTGACCTTTGCAAGCTCGAGATCGAGGATGGACTCCACGTCCGCTCTTCCCAGTTGGCGGAACACAATCACGTCGTCGAACCGGTTCAGCAGCTCCGGCTTGAAGGCGCGTCTCGCATCCTCCATCATCTGCGCTTTCATCCTCTCGTAGTCCCCGGATTCCCCGCCCGTTTCGGAAAACCCCAGGCCGCCGCTGCGCCTGGCCAGATCCATCCCTAGATTCGATGTGAGAATGATGACGGTGTTCCGGAAATCAACCTGACGGCCGAGACTGTCGGTAAGTTTCCCTTCCTCCAAGATCTGCAGAAGCATGTGCATCACATCCGGATGCGCCTTCTCGACTTCGTCGAACAGCACAACCGAGTAAGGACGGCGTCGGACTTTCTCGGTCAACTGACCGCCTTCTTCATGCCCGACATAGCCAGGCGGAGATCCTACCAGGCGCGATACGGTGAATTTCTCCATGTACTCAGACATGTCGAGTTGTATCAGCGCTTTCACGTCGCCGAACATGAACTCGGCCAGCGTCTTGGCCAGCAGGGTCTTCCCGACGCCGGTCGGCCCGAGGAATATGAACGAACCGATCGGGCGGGCCGGATCCTTCAGGTCCGCATGCGAGCGTCGCAGCGCGCGTGATATCGAAGCCACAGCCTCGGACTGGCCGATCACTCTTGATGACAGCTCTCTCTCCATGTCGAGCAGTCGGGCCAGTTCACGGCCCTCCATCCGCTTCAGAGGCACGCCCGCCCACTTGGATATCACCGTCATCACATCTTCCGCGGTAACTGTGACGACCTGCTCGGCGTTCTCTTCCTTCCACTTGGCCACGACCGCATCCAGCGTCTCCTGTTTCTTGCGCTCGGAATCCCTGTGCTGAGCGGCCTCTTCAAAACGTTGTTCCCGGATCGCGGTCTCCTTCTTCACCCGCAGTTCCTCGATCTCCAACTCCTTCTCACGCAAGTCGGGAGACCGCGTGGTCGCCATTATCCTCGCCCGCGATCCCGCTTCGTCGATCGTGTCTATGGCCTTGTCGGGCAGGAATCTGCCCGTCAGGTACCTGTCAGACAGCCGCGCCGCCGCATCGAGCGCCTCGTCGGTGTACTTCACCTTGTGGTGCGACTCGTATTTCTCACGTATCCCGCTCAGTATGCTCACGGTCTGCTCGACGGTGGGCTCCTCTATGCGCACTGCCTGGAAGCGCCGCTCGAGCGCGCTGTCCTTCTCAATGTATTTGCGGTACTCGTTGAGCGTGGTGGCGCCGACGCACTGGAGTTCTCCACGGGCAAGCGCGGGCTTTATTATGTTGGACGCATCCATCGCGCCCTCCGCCGATCCGGCGCCAACGATGGTATGCAGTTCATCGATGAACAGGATGATGTTCCCCGCCTTGCGAATCTCGTCCATCACCGCCTTGATTCGCTCCTCGAACTGACCGCGGTATTTCGTACCCGCGATCATCAACGCCATGTCGAGCGTTATCACCTTCCGGTTGCGCATCAATTCGGGGACATTGCCTGTAACTATCGCCTGGGCCAGCCCTTCCACAACCGCCGTCTTGCCGACTCCGGCCTCGCCCAGCAGGACGGGGTTGTTCTTGTTGCGGCGGCAGAGAATCTGGATCACCCTCTCCAGCTCGTCCTCGCGCCCCACAACTGGATCGAGCCCAGCCTTCCTCGCAAGAGCGGTGAGATCGCGGCCGAACGCGTCAAGCGCGGGTGTCTTGGACTGCGAAGGCTTGGGTTGCTCTGGCGCGCCATCCGACACACGCTTCTCCTGCTCCTCCTCGCCCGTACGCTCGAAGTTGGGATCCAGCTCGCGCATTGTTTCGGCCCGAACCGTTTCGGGATCGACATCCATGTTTCGGAGAACCTGCGCGGCCACTCCCTCTCCATCCCTCAGCAGGCCGAGAAGAAGGTGCTCTGTGCCTACGTACGAGTGGTTCATTGCCTGTGCTTCGGCAATGGCAAGCTGAAGAACCTTCTTCGCGCGCGGAGTAAACGGCAGATTGCCGACCGTCTTGGTCTCCGGTCCCTGCCCAACAGCCTGCTCGACCTCCATCCGCACGGCTTCCAGAGAAACTCCCAGCTTCTCCAGCACGCTCACCGCAACGCCCTCTCCAAGCGCCACGAGCCCGAGAAGTAGGTGTTCGGTGCCAACATAAGGATGATTGAAATTGTCGGCCTCTCGGCGCGCGAGCTGGATCACCCTCTGCGCGCGCGGCGTGAAGTTCGCAAAACCGTTCATAGTCTGTCGCTCCCCGCCCCGGAAACTCCGGGCCTAAGCCTCATGCCGCGCAGCCTGTTCCTCACCGACGAGGCGCGCACCTGGTCACGTTCGTACGATTCCAGGCTGCGGCCGGCATCCTTCTGCAGATGACCGGGCTGCGTAAGCAACATGACCTGGTTGATGAGCGAGTCGCTGACCCCGCGTACCAGCCCCATTTCCCGCCCCAGCCTGAGAGCCGAAAGCAGGTCCAGCGCCTCTGAAGAGGAAAGAAGCCCAGCATGCTCCACTATTGCGTAGGACCTCGCCACCTGATCGAACAGCCTGAGGCTGTCCTCTTCGATCAGCCGGGCGCGGGCGTTCATCTCGTGCTCAGTCAAGTCGTTCACCATGCGCTTCAACGACGCAACAATGTCGCTTTCCGACAGGCCGAGCGACGCCCGGTTGGAGACCTGAAACATGTTGCCGTATGCAGCAGTTCCCTCGCCCAGCAGCCCTCTCACCTCGAAGCCCGTCGCATTCAGCCCTTTCACGACGCTGTCCACTTCTTCCGTGAGACGCAGTCCTGGCAGATGCATCATCGCGCTGACACGCAGGCCGGTGCCGACGTTGGTGGGACAGGCCGTGAGATATCCCAGTTCCGGCGAAAATGCGTACTCGACGCGACTTTCGATCTCCGTGTCAACCGCGTCAAGCGCCTGCCACACCTCTTCGGGATGAAAGCCGGACACCATGGACTGAAGACGCAGGTGGTCCTCTTCGTTGATCATCATGGCAAAGCGCCCCTCGGCAGCCACGACGAGCGCGCTGCCTTCGGGCCTGTCCGCCAGTTCACTGCTGATCAGGCGACGTTCCTTCAACACCTCCCGATCGACGGCCTCTATCGTCTCAAGATCCACAAACACGGCATCCGGAACCGTCTTGAGGTCCGAGAACACGGACCTGAGCGTCTGTCTCAAGCGCTTGCGGTCGTCTTCTCCCGCAGCCGGCGGGAACGAAAAACCCGATATGTTTCGCGCCAGCCTGGCACGCGTGCTCACCACGACTCCGTGAGCAGCAGGCGAATCCAACCACGCGACTGAGTTGCGGACCAGCTGCTCTATGATCATGGCGAGACACTCCCGGCATCCGCCGCCCTCAAATCACGGATTCTGTCGCGAAGGTGCGCGGCCTGTTCGAAATCCTCAGTCTCGATCGCCCGCTTGAGCCCGACTTCAAGAGCCTGAAGCTCTATCTTCTTCTCCTCCTTGCGGGGGACTTTGCCGGCATGTCTAGGCCCCTTGTGCGCGTCGGCTATCAGTGGAGTCACGTCATCGGCAAAAGTCCTGTAGCACGTCGGGCACCCAAGCCGGGTGCTCTTCTGGTAGTCGGATCTCGTCGTTCCGCAGCCGCCGCACTTTCTCTCTCCAGTTGCACGAGGCGAAGCCTTCTCCACCTCAAGCCCGAAAAGAAAATCCGTGATGTTCAGCGGGGAATGCACATCCAGACCGTTGCGGGCCGCACATGCCTCGCACAGGTGCAGTTCACGAGCACTGCCGTTCACGGCCTGTTTCACGTGCACCGTTGCATCAGCTTGCTGACAGAACTGGCATTTCACCGGTTGGCCCGCCTGTGAGAAAACATTCCGGCCCGGTGTCCCGAGCCTAACACGTTCTGAATCAAGATGGTGCACCCGGAGGGATTTGAACCCCCACGCCCTCAACGGGCACAAGGACCTGAACCTTGCGTGTATGCCAATTTCACCACGGGTGCACAGTTCGTCAACGGAAACCCGGCAATGTTATAGGAAGCGCTTCAACCGGGTCAAGCACCCAAAGAAGGCCGCTCAATCGTCGGACCTGCCCCGGTTCAAAAGCCGGCGCCATGCCCTTTTCAGAGCCGGCTCCTGCTTCAGGGGCTGGATGTCGGTCAGGACCTTCTCGGAAGGCCCCGTGCCGTCGCTTCTGGGGTAAGGTTCGCCGTGCGGAAGATGAAGTGTCTGGTCAACGAAATGCACTCCGGCCCCCGAAACGGAAAGCACCGAACGGGCGAAGCAGTCCCTGCCCATCTGGTGTACCACGCGGACAATGCCGCCCGGCTCTATGTCCATCTCCGGATGGGTCACCCGCAGCAATCGGCCAAGGTTGAACACACCGTAGTTCAGCCCCTCATCTTCGTCGTCAACAACAAGAAAGAGCCATTCCGCCGGGTGCCCCCTATCCGGGCGATGCCAGTATCTCAGACTGTAGGTAAGCACGCGGTCAGGGTACCCGGGCACAGACCGCTGCTGCCTCGTGATCTCTATGCCCCCAACCACGTCAAACAAAATCTTCTCGGAACGGTACGATGCACTGCCCAAACGGAACTCAACACTTATCGCATACTTGCCCTGCGCGAGCGGCCCGAACCACTTCGTGACATCGAAGTGCACTAGTTCCTTCGCACCGGAGCGGAGCCTGAAAGGTCTGATTCCAGGCCTGTCTTCCTCTTCCGGAAGCTGTCCGCCCGGCAAACGCTCCAGCACCGGCTTCAGGGTTACATCGCGGTTCTCCGAGGGATCGACGACCGAAATCTCATCAAACCCGGAATTCCGTACGGTCACAAAAGCATGAATGTTCTCGAACTTCAGATAGGAGCGATGCTCCATCTGGACCGCCATGCCCAAGTCGCCCGGGCCGATCGCGTTCGCCCGTATGGCGAGTGCCAGAAAAACCGGCACCATTGCCAGCAGCACCTTCATACGCCTGCGCGGCTGCAGCGCCATCACTCTCCCCCCTCGGCCGGGAAAGCATTCTCGACGGCATCCAGCATGAGGTGGAGAAGCACCTGGTGCGCCTCCTGAATTCGCTCGGTCTTGTCGCCCGCCACGATTATCTCAACGTCGGCAAGCCCTGCCAGAGCTCCGCCGTCCCGGCCAAGAAGCGCGATCACGAAGAGCCCGCCGCCTCTCGCCGCTTCCGCCGCCAGCTTCAGGTTGCGGGCCGAACCGCTGGTGCTGAACAGAACAAGCAAGTCACCCTTTGTGCCAAGCCCCTCTATCTGACGCGAAAACACTCTGTCGTAACCGAAGTCGTTCGCAATACACGTCAAGGCTGTGGGATCGGCCGCCAGACACGTTGACGGCAGCGACCTGCGGTTCGACCTGAACCGGCCGACCAACTCCTCCGCCATGTGCAACGCCTCGGAGGCGCTGCCGCCGTTGCCCGCGGTGAGAACTTTGCCACCCAGGCGCAAGACGGAAACGAGCATATCGGCCGCCCGTTCGATCGCGGGCACATGCCCGATGAGCGACCCTATGCATCTCGCACTGTCTTCTATGCTCACGCGCATTCCCGAAACATCGCCTGAACCGGTCACTTTGCCCCTCCCGTTCCCGAGTTCGCCGCCGCAAGTCCTTCTCGCGACGCGAATCTAACACCGGCCACGCCGCGTGTCCATCGCTCCGGAGCGGCGGATGAACTTCGTTCCTCGACCGACAGCCCGGGCTAAGATGTTCGCGGGACACGGCTTGCCGCCTGCGCGCCGTCCAGACGCGAAGCGCTGCCCCAGAAATGGCTTTCCTCATACATCTCCAAGCGCCTACGATGCGCACGCTATGAGCTCCGACCGGTTCGTACATCTCCACGTTCACACGAGCTACAGCATGCTCGACGGCGCGTGCCGCATAGAGGACCTGGCGGAGAGTTCGGCCCGTATGGACATGCCGGCAATCGCCATAACCGACCACGGATCCCTCTATGGAGCAATCGAGTTCTACAAGACCATCCGCGCCAAGGGAGTGAAACCGATTATAGGCTGCGAAGTATACGTTACGCCGGGCAGACTACACTCCAAAGGCACCCAGGAAGACGCCCGCAACAACCACCTCGTCCTGCTGGCCGCTGACATCACCGGGTACCACAACCTTGTGAAGCTTGTGACCACCGCTCACGTGGAAGGCTACTACTACAAGCCTCGGATAGACCGCGAACTGCTTTCCCGGCACAGCCGCGGCCTGATCGGTCTTTCCGCCTGTCTGAAAGGCGAAATCGCCTCCGAACTGTGCCGCAACCATGAAGACGCAGCCGCCAGTATCGCCGCCGCTTACGCGGACATACTGGGGCCCGGCAACTTTTTCCTGGAACTTCAGGACCACGGCATCCCCGAACAGAAGCAGGTCAACAGCATGCTGCTCTCGGTCTCAAAGCATACCGGCATCCCGCTCGTGGCCACCAATGACGTCCACTACATCAAGAAGGAACACGCCGCAGCGCATGAGATACTCCTATGCCTGCAGACCCAGACCGTAATGTCGGACACGAAAAGGATGCGATATCCTTCCGACCAGTTCTTCCTGAAGTCCAGAAAGGAGATGGAGTCACTGTTCGGTGAATTCCCGGAAGTCCTGGATATCACCATTGAAATAGCTGAACGCTGCGCCCTGGATATTCTGGCTCCGGAGTTCAACCAGTCCCACTTCCCCTCATTCCATATACCGGACGGCAGCAGTCCGAGGGAATACATCGTCAGCATAGCCCGCGATGGGCTCAAGCGCAGGTACGGGATCTCCGACCCGTCCAAACCCGCGAATGACGACCAGAAACACGCCCTGCAACGCTTTGAACGAGAACTGGACGTCATTGATAAGACCCATTTTCTGAACTACTATCTTGTGGTATGGGACTTCATAAGGTTCGCCCGCGAGAACGGAATCCCCGTCGGGCCGGGCCGTGGATCAGGCGGCGGCAGCTTGGTCGCCTACTTGATGGGCATCACGGACATAGACCCGCTTCGCTACAATCTTCTCTTCGAGCGGTTCCTGAATCCCGAACGCGTTTCACCGCCCGACTTCGACATAGACTTCTGCCAGGCGCGGCGGGGTGAGGTCATCGAGTACGTTAAACGCCGTTACGGCGAAAAGAATGTCGCACAGATCATCACGTTCGGATCGCTCGGCCCGAAGACCGTCATCCGTGACATCGGGCGCGTGCTCGAGATCCCGTACGCCAAGTGCGACCAGATATCAAAGACGATCCCGGATGATCCCAAGGCAACGCTCGAGTCTTCTTTGAAATCCAGCCCTGACTTCAAGAAATCGTACGAGAGCGATCCCGACTGCCGCAGAATCGTTGACTACGGTTTTGTGCTCGAAGGGCTCCAGAGGAACCAGGGCACGCACGCCGCGGGCGTCGTGATAAGTGAGAAGCCGCTGGTAGACATTATCCCCCTCTCTCAGGACAAGGAACACAACCGCGTAACCCAATACCCCATGGGGCCCCTGAGCGAGTTGGGCCTTCTGAAGATGGATTTTCTTGGCCTGAAGACGCTCACGGTGATCAAGGAAGCCGTCGATCTCGTAAAAGAGACTCGCGGCGTCTCAATTGACCTCAGCTCGATGGCCCCGGATGACAAGGCCACATACGAGATGCTCGCCAAAGGGGACGCAGTTGGAGTGTTCCAGCTTGATAGCGCCGGTATGCGCGACCTCGTGAGGCGAGTCGGGGTAGACCGCATAGAGAACCTGATAGCCGTTCTGGCCCTGTACCGGCCGGGACCACTTCAGGGCGGAATGGTCGACGACTACGTCGAAAGAAAGCACGGAAGAAAGCCCGTAACCTATTTCGACGAACGGGTGAAAAGCGTTCTCGAGGAGACGTACGGAATCATCGTTTATCAGGAACAGGTGATGCAAGCCGCCCAGGTACTCGCAGGATTCACGCTTGGCGCCGCCGACAGCATGCGCAAGGCAATGGGCAAGAAGGACGAGAAGAGCTTGGCTGAACAACGCAGGCTTTTCGTTGATGGCTGCGTGAAGAACGGCATCGGCGCCAACAAGGCAAACGACGTGTTTGACCTCATCGTCAAGTTTGCCGGTTACGGATTCAACAAGTCGCACAGCGCGGCCTATGCGATCGTCTCCTACCAGACCGCCTACCTGAAGGCCAACTACCCGCCCGAGTTCATGTGCGCACTGCTCTCAAGCGAAATCGGCAACTTCGACAAGATCCCCGTCTTCATCACCGAGTCTCAAGCAATGGGGCTGGGAATACTTCCGCCGGACGTCAACCGCTCAGGAGTGCGCTTTCTCCCGGAAGACGGCGCCGTCAGATTCGGCCTGGCCGGGATCAAGAACGTCGGAGTTGGCGCTGCGGAAGCAATAGTGGCGGAACGCGAAAAAGGCGGCCGTTTCACCTCGCTGCTGGACCTGTGCATGCGCGTGGATGGCACCCTTCTCAACCGCAAAGCGCTCGAAAGCCTTGCCCGCTGCGGCGCATGTGACAGCCTCGGAGCGCATCGCGCACGTCTGTTCAATGGCATCGAACAGGTGATGGCCAGAGCAGCCGCAGCCACCCGTGACAGGGAAGCGGGTCAGGCCAGCCTGTTTGATCTCATGGGGCCATCTGAAGGAGTAGCGTTCGAACTGCCGGAAACCCCCAAGTGGCATGAGAGTGAGCTGCTCTCCGCCGAGAAGGACCTGCTTGGCGTCTACATGTCAGGCCACCCGCTGTCCAAGTTCTCATGCCTGATGCGAAGATACGGATTCACTTCTTCGGCCGAAATCTTGCGGGAAGACGGGCCCGAGCAAGTCCGCTTCGGCGGCATTGTCTCCAAGCTGGACAGACGAGTTGCCAAGGAATCGCAGCGCTACTACGCGCGGATGGAGTTGGAAGACCTTGAAGGCTGCGTCGAGGCCATGGCGTTCCCTGACACGTACGATCAGTGTTCCGGAGTTCTTCAACAGGATGCGGCGGTCGTGGTCTGCGGCGATGTCAGAAGGACAGACAAGGCATCCATAGTCGCGCGGGAGATCTACCCGCTCTCCGAATCGCCGCGTCTGTTCGCCAAGGCGCTGCACATCAAGATCCCGGCCGTTGGTTCGGATGGAGAGCGGATGGAAGAGCTGCGCTCTCTGCTGAAGAAACACCCGGGAGACGTGAAGGTCGTCATCTGCCTGGTCTTTCCATCGAACGCGAAGGTGTTTGTGGAGACTCACAGATCTTTTGAAGTACTGCCCGATGAAGATCTTATCCATGGAATCGAACGCATCCTCGGAAAGGACAGCACCTACCTGCAGGTCCATCCCGGCACTTGCCTCAAGCCGCAGCCGAAGAAGACATGGAACAGGCAGAACGGAAGCAGAAACGGGACAGCATCCTCTTGACACCGAATATCGCGTGTCCGATTATGCTCCAACAGTTTATGCCTGACCGTCCTGCAACCGACGGGAGACCGCACGATGAGTGATGCAGCCAGACGAACCGATGCCGCGAATGCGGCTGTTTGGCATCTGAAGATTGATGATCGGACGGTGTTCGGCCCCGTTCCGTTGGACGCGCTTGTCTCGTGGGCCATGGACGGCCGGGTACTTCCGGGGCAGATGGTAAGCAACGACGGCACATCCTGGATGCCGGCGGAAGCACTGCCCGCGCTGGAGATGCACTGGACGGTCAGACTGCCGGACGGATCACACTTCGGGCCGGTCAACATCCGGGCTCTGTCGGAGGCGGTCTCATCCGGCTCCATCCGGCCGGAAGCCGAGCTGAAAGACGGGAACTCCGGCAAGACCACCACCGTCGGGGCGCGACGTTCCGAAATACTTGGGCTGGTTGCCGCCAAGCACGCGCCTTCCCCCGCGCCTGCAGGCCGACCCGACAACGCCCAGCAGAAGACATCCCGGGAAGAGGAGCGCGAAACCGAGGCACTCCGCGCGCAGCCTGAAGATCTCGCGGCCACCGCACCACAGACAGAATCCCTTCTCGCCCAGGTCGCACAACTCAAGGCAGCCGCGGCAAGTGCAAGGGCCGAAAAAGAGAAGATCGAACGTTCTCTCGATGAACTCCGCGCACAGACTGATTCGCTCCGGTTGGAGGCGGCAAAGGCTCAAGCCCTGTCAGCGCGTACCGCCGCACTGGAGAAGCAAGTCAAGGACTTCGAGATTTCCGCCGGCAAACAGCGCAGGGAAACAGAGCATGCATTGGAGGCAACCCGCGCCACCCGGGAAAAGGCGAGCGCCGAACTTGCAGAGGCACACGCGGCAATCCTTGCCCTGAAGAAGTCAAATGCCGACGTATCCGCGGAACTCAGCACGGCAAAAGCTTCGCTGTCTGCCTCCCAGTCGATGCTCTCCGACGCTGTAATGCGGGCGGATGATCTCGGTCGTGAATTGGCCCTGGCGAGGGAAAGCGAAAGCCGCCTCAAGACATCTGTTGCATCAGGAGAAGAGAAGATTGACGACCTCTCGCGGGCCTTGGAGCATGCGACGAAGCAGGCTACCGACATGAAGGCCGAAATGGCACTCTTGGCAACACCCGACTCTGATACTGACATCGACTGGATATCAGGCAAACGCACACTGAAGGAAGGCGCCGAACGGAAGAAGGCTGCCGGCCTTGTAAGCAAACTGCGCGATGACCTGAACAAACGCGACGATGAAATACGAGCCCTGAAGAAGGATATTGAGATCGTCCGTGAAGAAGCGCGCAAGGCCGCCGGCATGAATCAAAGCGGTGCGGAGAAGCAATCGGAGATCGAAAGACTCAAGGCGGAATCATCGAGGCAGATCGGCCTGCTTCAGCAGGAGCTCGCACAGGCGAAGAAAATGGCCTCAGAAGCGATACAGGCCAAAAGCGACATGGCGCGCGACCGCGCATCCGCAGAGGCCGGGACGCGGACACTGGACTCCAAACTGCGGACTCCCGACTCCGGCATTGCCGCAACAGCCCCATCCTCGCACGAGCTTTCCGCACTCCGGGACGAACTCGCACTGGCTCGCGCTGAGATGCAGTCCGCACAGATACGCAACCGGACTCAGACAGCCCTTCTCAAAGAGATGGTCCGATCTCTCGAGGAATCGGCCGTCCGCATGACGAACGCGCTGGACCATGAACGGAAACTGAGGGTGCAGGAGTCACGAAAGACCGCAAGGCTTCAGAGAGAACTGGCAGAACTGAAGGAATCTCCCGAAGACAAACCGGCGGAACTGCCCGCACAGGACGATGCCTCCCGCGCGCACACCGAGTCCGCGTTATTGGCAATCGAAGAACAGGCCCAACGAGAACTGCAGGTTTGGCAGAAGTCGAGGGTGGCAGGAAACCCACCCGCGCACGGCACGGGCGAGAAACGCCGCTGACACACGCGAGCGGTCAAAGCAATTGAGACACGGGGAATCAAGCCCGGAGCGTCACGCAAGGAAGCGAGGAGTAGTCATGACCGACACCATCAAGGCAGATACCAATCCCGGCAAGTCCGGTCAGTGGTTCCTCAAGATCGACGATGGCTCCGTGTTCGGGCCGGTCGATTGGGACTCGGTCACACAGTGGGCGGAACAAGGCAGAATAGCCCCTGGCAACGAAATCTCTGAAGACCAGGTGAACTGGGTGTCCGCAGAATCTGTTCCCAGCCTCAACATGTCCTGGAAGGTCCAGCTCAAGAATGGAACGTTCTACGGACCTCTGAATCTGAGAACTCTCGCCGATCTGGTTGAAGACGGCACGGTTCCCGAACACGCCAGGCTCGTGAATACACACACCGGCGAAGAGACAACGGTGCAGGATAAGCGAGAAGCCATATTCAGCCCCGCGCCTGAAACCGACCGCTCTTCCGTGAGAGACGTGGATGACACGCTGTCGCGGGCGAAACCTGCGCCTGACTCCGCCGCCATCCGGCCCAGACAGGCGGCCCGAAGCAAACACAAGGACGTCCTTCTCGAATTGCAGACGAAGGAGCAGATGGACCAGCTGCGCAAGAAAGCTGTCAGAACCGAATCGCTCCTCGAACAAACACAGCGCGAGCTTGAGTATGAGAAGACGCGGCATTCGTACACTCGCGAAGAACTGAACCAGCGCAAAGCGGAACTGGCGTCCCGGATCGAGCTCTCGAAGAAGGACGCCGAATCACTGATGGCCAAGCTGCGCCGAGCGGAGGAGGAGCTCGAACAGCGTTCACAGAACTTCCGCCGCCAGCAACAGGCCAGCCATGAACGCGAAGGCGAACTAGAGAGACAGATCGAGGAACTCAGCGCCAAACTCGCGGATACGTACGGCGAAATCGACACGCTTCAGGGCGACATTCAGGCGATGAATGAGCAGGGGGCGGCCGAACGAAAGGCCGCGAGTGAAGAGCAGGACGCGCTGAAGGCCCGCATTGACGAGTTGTCTGCAGCCGTCCAGAAGGTTACTGCGCGCGCTCAGCAAACCGAGGAACTCCGGTCGCAAACAGCCAAGCAACTGGAACAGGCCAGGGCAGACATATCAGCCAAGCAGGCTTCCTTGGAAGCAGCCAGGAAGTCCGTCGACGAGGAAAAAGCCCGGCTCACAGAAGCGAGATCCCGCATATCCGCTCTGGAGAAAGACATTGCGGCCCGCAACCAGCAGCTCGAGAAGGTATCCGAGGAAGGTGCGCAGGCCAGAGCCCGGATCGAGCGCCTCGACTCAGACGCCGAAGCCCTGAGACTGCAACTGAACGAGGCCCAGCGCAGTTCAGGAGAGAGGATTGCCGAGCTTGAGGCGAAGATCACGGAAAGTGAGGATGCGGCTGCGGCGGCGGCCCGCGACGCGGATAGCGCCAACGCGCGATACGAGAACCAGAAGACTCTTTCCGACGCCCTGCAGAGGAAGCTCGAGGAAACCGAGACACGCGAACGCAGGCAGGCCGAAACATACAAACAGGTCCTTCTTGATCGCGCTTCCCGGCTGGAGGGATTGCTCGACGAAGAACGGGCTCTCTTCGAGTCCCTGCGCGAACGCAGCATGAAGAAACAAGAGGCCATCGAGGCGCACGTCCTTGAGATTCACCAGATTGTCGGAGGCGATATGGAGGAACAGCGCGAGCAGTTCCGCAAGCAGCGCGACGCGCTGGAGAAAGTCGCCGAGCTGGAGAAGAAACTGGCGGATGAAAAGGCAGCCGGAGAGCAGGCGCTGAAACAAGTTGAGAAGGAGCGCTCCGACATGGAGAACTCCCTGCGGAAGATTCAGGCGCAGGCGGATGCTCAGGTTGAGCAGTTGAGACAACTCGAGGAACAACGCAAGGCGCTGCGCGAGGCCCGCAACGATATCCGCGAAAAGGAGCGTCTGCTTTCCCAGAAGGACAGGCTGCTAACCGAGGAAACAAACCGTTCGAAGCAGAAAGAGCAGTCACTGACACGCCAGATCGAGGAGCTGCGCAGAAGCGCCCGGCAGACCGCCAGCAAGCTTGAATACACCCAGAAGGAGCTCGTCCGCAACAAGCGCCAGGGCTCAACTGGAAACGGGGAAACAGCGGATTCAGCCGGTCCCGACGGCAAAGACGCAGGTGAGGACCCCTTGCCCGCTGACGCAGAGGAGAAGTGAACCTGAAAGAGTGGCCTCGCTTGCCCGGTGCCATCCTGCGGTAGGATCGGAGTAGCTCACCGTGGACATTCCTCCCAGCACAGTACTGCGACGCATCAAGGATATCAGCCGCAGGCCGGCTCCCGATGCGTCAGCCACCGGACATTCCGCAGGACGGACGATCATAGACGTGGAGGCCGTGCCGCCAGCCCATCCTTCTTCGAATGCAGAGACAGGCGAACCGACATGCCCGTCGATGGGAAGCCCAGGCGGCGAAGGCAATCGACTCGAACCAGGCGAGACTACCGCCTCAGACAATAAAGCCGAAGACCTGCGGGTGAAGACCTTTGCGACAGCCCACGATCCAGAAGAGGAACGAATTTCGGAGCCCGTCCAGACGGCAGCTCCGCCGGTGAAGGCGTCGCAACACAGCGTTGCACTGACGATCCCAGGCGGTGATGCTTCTTCTTTGCCTGTTCTGGAGGCCATTCAGGCTTTCCTTGCAGAGGAGCGAGCCGCGACACAAAGGCGGGTACGTTCGATGCTGCTGGCCTTCACGGCAGTCATGGCGGCCGCCATCTTCATCGGCGGCATCGTGGTATGGCGTTACATGTCCGACGTGAAGAGAGACCTGCTGGCCGCAGTCGTGGCCCCACAACATTCTGACGATGAGGCCGATGCTGCCGCCACCAACGCAATTCGGCTCGTATCCAGAGTGGCCGAGTCGTTCGAAGAGAAGCTCAGAAGAGAGAGAACAGCCATGCTTGGCATCAGAACCGGCGTTGACTCCAGGTTGAACAGCCAATCGGCCGAGATCGAGAGCATCCGGGCCCTTCTGGCGCAGATGAAAGCCGACAATTCATCCCTTAAAGGAGAACTCGGCGAGATACGGGCAGCGGCCCTGAACGCGCCGAAGCCGGAGACAAAGCCTGTTATCGCCGGAAGCCCTCTGCAGTTTCTCATCAAGCCGCGCGACGGCGTCCCGGCAGCTACCTGGCGCCTGCCTCTCCCGGAATAAGCACCTTCATTCCCACCCGGATCGAGTCCGGATTGGACAGGTTGTTCGCGCGGACTATGGCCGGCACCGAAACTCCATAAGCCTTCGCTATCTCCGACAGAGTTTCCCCGGGCTTCACGATGTGTTCGTACCACTTCGCTCCTGCGGGCGGCTGCTGAGCCTGTGACTGCCGGGCCAGCACTTCAGACATCCGCCGGCTCAGAGCGTCCACCACTTCCTGCTTGTCCTTCTCCCTGCCCCTCTCGATAGCCCCTATGCGCCTTTCCAGGTCGGCCCCTCTTCTCTCACCGTCGGCAACCGCAAGCGCCAACTCCCGCCTCAACGACTCAATTTCTCTGCCCGCATGCTCCTGCGCCTGCTGCAGCGCCGCCAGCTGCTCCTGCGCCCGCTCGGCACAAACATTGAGCCGCTGCAGTTCAACCGCCCCGCGAACCTGACGGTCCTCGATGTCCTGTAGAAACGTGGCGCAACCTGCCGCCCCGAAGAGAAGCACTGCGAAGACTGAACACCGGAGAGGCCTCATGTGCATGGCCGAAATCTATCACGCGGCCAATGCCGCGCAAGCATCAAGAGAATCCAAGACAAAAAAAAGGGACCCCGGGACCGTAGTCCCGGAGCCCCAGAAGATAGTCCCGGCAATGCGCTACTCTCCCGCAACCGATCGTTGCAGTACCATCGCCGCAGAGGCCCTTAACTTCTGTGTTCGGGATGGGAACAGGTGTTACCTCCTCGCTAAAATCACCGGGGAAATCCATTGTCGTGCCCTGCCCATAAGGCCGGGAACGACTGACAGTATAGAATGGGCAACGCAACTTCTCCGCCGCACTACGCTCCGCGCGCACGCTTCATCACGTCACGCGATCCAGCAAAAATAAGGGAACAAGCCTCACGGCAGATTAGTACTGGTTAGCTGAACCCGTCGCCGAGCTTACACATCCAGCCTATCAAGGTCGTTGTCTACAACCTGCCTTCAGTCCCGCTTGCGCGGGAGGGAGATCTTGTCTTGGAGGAGGCTTGGCGCTTAGATGCTTTCAGCGCTTATCCTTTCCGTACATAGCTACCCTGCTCTGCCGCTGGCGCGACAACAGGAACACCAGAGGTACGTCATTCCCGGTCCTCTCGTACTAGGGAATGTTCTCCTCAAATCTCCTACGCCCACAGTGGATAAGGACCGAACTGTCTTACGACGTTCTGAACCCAGCTCGCGTACCGCTTTAATTGGCGAACAGCCAAACCCTTGGGACCTTCTCCAGCCCCAGGATGCGATGAGCCGACATCGAGGTGCCAAACCGCGCCGCCGCTATGGACGCTCGGGCGCGATCAGCCTGTTATCCCCGGAGTACCTTTTGTCCGATGAGCGATGGCGCTACCACAAGCTACCACCGGATCACTATGTCCTGCTTTCGCATCTGCTCGACCTGTCGGTCTCGCAGTTAAGCACCCTATTTACCATTGCGCTCGACGCACGATTGCTGACCGTGCTGAGGGTACCTTCGAACTCCTCCGTTATCGTTTGGGAGGAAACCGCCCCAGTCAAACTGACCCTCTGACATTGTTCCCCGCCCGGATTCACGGGCTAAGGTTAGACGGTCGCCTGATCAAGACTGGTATTTCACTGATGACTCCATCCCGCCTAACGACGGGACTTCAAAGTCTCCCAGCTATGCTACACATGAACAACCAAACGCCAATATCAGATTACAGTAAAGGTTCACGGGGTCTTTCCGTCCTACTGCGGGTATCCGGCATTTTCACCGGAACTACAACTTCACCGAGATCCTCGTTGAGACAGCGCCCATATCGTTACGCGATTCGTGCAGGTCGGAACTTACCCGACAAGGAATTTCGCTACCTTAGGACTGTTATAGTTACAGCCGACATTCACCGGAGCTTCGGTTCGGAGCTTCGCGCCGCCGAAGCGGAGCTAACCCCTTGCCTTAACTTTACGGCATTGGTCACGCGTCACTCTCTATACATCCTCTTGCGAGTTAGCAGAGAGCTGTGTTTTTGTTAAACAGTCGCATGGGCCCATTCACTGCGCCTCCAGAACGCTTTCGTTAGATCACATCCCGGAGGACCCCTTCTCCCTAAGTTACGGGGCTAGATTGCCGAGTTCCTTAACGAGGTTTCTCTCGCGCGCCTTGGTATATTTTACCTTCCCACCTGTGTCGGTTTTGGTACGGATACCTGTCCAGCTCGTTAGGAGATTTTCTTGGCAGCATGGCATCGGTCAATCCGCTTCACCCGAAGGATCAGCGTCCTTGCGACTTTCGGAATTGACCCGGCGGATTTACCTGCCGGATCTTCCTACGGCCTTCGGCCACCACTTCCGATCGGTGGCTGACTTAGCCTCCTGCGTCCCTCCATCACTCGAGCGCCGAACCGGTAGTACAGGAATATTGAACCTGTTGTCCATCACCTACGCCCTTGGGCCTCGGCTTAGGATCCGACTAACCCTGGGAGGACGAACCTTCCCCAGGAAACCTTGGGATTCCGGCGGCAGGGATTCTTGCCCTGCTTTTCGTTACTCATGTCCGCATTATCACTTCCATGCGCTCCAGGGTCGGTTCCCCTTCCCCTTCGACGCACATGGAACGCTCCTCTACCACTCCCCGGCGTCCGAAGACGCTGGAGAATCCGCAGCATCGGCAACAGACTTTAGTCCCGATCATTTTCGGCGCGGAACCACTCGACTAGTCAGCTGTTACGCACTGTTTAAATGATGGCTGCTTCTAAGCCAACATCCTAGGTGTTTACGCGATTCCACATCCTTAATCACTTAGCCTGTTTCCGGGGCCTTAGCTGGCGGTCTGGGCTGTTTCCCTTTCGACTATGAAGCTTATCCCCCACAGTCTGACTCCGCGTGTGACTGGGACGGCATTCGGAGTTTGATTGGCGTCGGCACCCCGGTAAGGGCCCTAGTCCATTCAGTGCTCTACCTCCATCCCGAGCATTCACGCAGGCTAGCCCTAAAGCTATTTCGAGGAGAACCAGCTATCACCGAGTTTGATAAGTCTTTCGCTCCTACCCACAGCTCATCCTAGGATTTTTCAACATCCACAGGTTCGGCCCTCCACTTTCAGTTACGAAAGCTTCAGCCTGGCCATGGGTAGCTCACACGGCTTCGGGTCCACTGCATACGACTAAACGCGCATTTCGCACTCGCTTTCGCTTCGGCTCCTCCTTCTCGGATTAACCTTGCCGCATACAGTGACTCGCGGACTCATTATGCAAAAGGCATGCGGTCATTCCGCTTGCGCGGAACTCCCACAGCTTGTAGGCACACGATTTCAGGTACTATTTCACTCCCCTAGCAGGGGTACTTTTCACCTTTCCCTCGCGGTACTTGTTCACTATCGGTCATCAGTGAGTATTTAGCCTTGGGGGGTGGGCCCCCCGGATTCGGACAGGGTTTCACGTGTCCCGCCCTACTTGGGATACCTCTAGGCCTCCTCGGGATATATCGTGTACGGGGCTATCACCCGCTATGGCCGGACTTTCCAGACCGTTCCACTATCCCTCAAAGTACCATGTTAAGGTCCCGCAACCCCCTTCGGCAAGCCGAAGGGTTTGGGCTGTTCCGCGTTCGCTCGCCACTACTTGCGGAATCACTCTTGTTTTCTTCTCCTCCGGGTACTGAGATGTTTCACTTCCCCGGGTGTCGCTCTGAAGCCCTATGTATTCAGACTCCAGTATCCCGCCATTACGCGGGATGGGTTGCCCCATTCGGAAATCTCCGGATCAAAGCGTGCGTGCCGCTCCCCGAAGCTTATCGCAGCTTACCACGTCCTTCATCGCCTTCTGATGCCAAGGCATCCATCGTGTGCCCTTATACGCTTGTACCCAAAACACTGGGTCGCCTGACGCCGCATGTCCGAAGACAGCAACGGCGCGCAGGGGCGTACTCGGCGGCCCGTCTGTCCGCAGAGACAGACGGGTTGAAGTTGCATTGCCCACATTCTATACCAGTTGTCAAAGAACGAGCCTTCTTGCGAAGGGCATGAGATGAGCTCTGAGGACTGACCTCAACCCTCATCTCAGACACTTCACTTGGCATGACCCTGTGGTGGGCGTGCCTGGAATCGAACCAGGGACCTCGTCCTTATCAGGGACGCGCTCTAACCAACTGAGCTACACGCCCGACATGCCTGAATGGCCGTCCGAGCCGTAGCCTCACCGCGCGTGCCGTACGAGCCGGGGCCCGTATCTGCGGCTTCGCTCGCCTCGGCGCGGCAACCCGTCGCTTGCGGGTTGGTGGAGGCAACCGGGTTCGAACCGGTGACCCCAAGCTTGCAAAGCTTGTGCTCTGCCAACTGAGCTATGCCCCCTTTGTCCCCTCTGCGCCTGCGACTACAGGCACTCAGGGCGGATCACCGATCATGCCCACTACTCGTTCACGAAACAGCACTTCACCAATATTTCGAACCGGAAGCGGTGCGGCATGCGCCTGCAGGAACCGTCCCACTGCGCTTGCTTTTTGTTCAGCGCACTCGCCTCACGCCTCGCTTTCGCTCGGCAGAACGACGATTGACCTGTCCAGACTGCCAGAGGCAGCCGGGACTCTCCTTAGAAAGGAGGTGATCCAGCCGCAGGTTCCCCTACGGCTACCTTGTTACGACTTCATCCCAATCACCACCCACACCTTAGGCGCCTATCTCCCTTGCGGGTTGATCCAGCGACTTCGGGTGCAGACGGCTTTCATGATGTGACGGGCGGTGTGTACAAGGCCCGGGAACGTATTCACGGCGCCGTAGCTGATGCGCCATTACTAGCGAATCCGACTTCATGCAGTCGAGTTGCAGACTGCAATCCGAACTGGGGCCGGTTTTTCCAGGATTTGCTCCACCTCGCGGTATTGCATCCTTCTGTACCGACCATTGTAGCACGTGTGCAGCCCAGGACGTAAGGGCCATACTGACTTGACGTCATCCCCACCTTCCTCCCGCTTATACGGGCAGTCTGGTTAGAGTGCTCGGCGGCTCAACGCCGCCGGTGGCAACTAGCCACAGGGGTTGCGTTCGTTGCGGGACTTAACCCAACACCTCACGGCACGAACTGACGACAGCCATGCAGCACCTGTGTAACACCCTCGAAGGCCGCCCCGCTTTCACGGGGCCTGCAGTTACATGTCAAGCCCTGGTAAGGTTCTTCGCGTTGCATCGAATTAAGCCACATGCTCCTCCGCTTGTGCGGGCCCCCGTCAATTTCTTTGAGTTTTAATCTTGCGACCGTACTCCCCAGGCGGTGCACTTAACGCGTTAGCTCCGGCACAGGGGGGGTCAATACCCCCTACACCAAGTGCACACCGTTTAGGGCTGGGACTACCAGGGTATCTAATCCTGTTTGCTCCCCCAGCTTTCGTGCCTCAGTGTCAGTTGCATTCCAGAGAGCCGCCTTCGCCACCGGTGTTCTTCTTGATATCAACGCATTTCACCGCTACACCAAGAATTCCGCTCTCCCCTCCTGCACTCTAGCCTCGCAGTTTCGTATGCAATTCCACGGTTGAGCCGTGGGCTTTCACATCCGACATGCGAGGCCACCTACGCACCCTTTACGCCCAGTAAATCCGAACAACGCTCGCCACCTCTGTATCACCGCGGCTGCTGGCACAGAGTTAGCCGTGGCTTCCTCTTGCGGTACCGTCAAGCCCGCGCACTATTCACGCGCGGGTGTTTGTTCCCGCATGACAGGAGTTTACAACCCGAGGGCCTTCATCCTCCACGCAGCGTCGCATCGTCACGCTTTCGCGCATTGCGAATGATTCTCGACTGCAGCCTCCCGTAGGAGTCTGGGCAGTGTCTCAGTCCCAGTGTGGCTGACCATCCTCTCAGACCAGCTACCGGTCATAGCCTTGGTGAGCCGTTACCCCACCAACAAGCTGATCGGACGCAGACTCCTCCCCTGGCGACAGGCCCCGAAGGGTCCCCGCCTTTGGTTTTCCCGACATGCGCCGGGACACCACATCCGGTATTAGCCCGCCTTTCGGCGAGTTATCCCGAACCTGGGGGCAGATTGTCTACGTGTTCCTCACCCTTACGCCGCTCTCACCCCGTTGTATTGCTACATCGGGGATCCCGCTCGACTTGCATGCCTAATCCACGCTGCCAGCGTTCGTTCTGAGCCAGAATCAAACTCTCCGAAACAAAACTTCTGATATGCCACCTTGCGGCAGCTTACCTTCAGCTTGTTATACGTGAGCCGATCCCAACACAAGCGCATACCACACCACTTCCGATTCGAAAGTGATATCTATGCTGTTCCGTTTATCAAAGAACAAACACAGCAAGAAACGCTGCCCACCCTCCGCCTCATCTCGAAGACCGAGGAGGACACCGTTCTGCTTGCCAGTTGTCACGCAGCACGCACCGCTGCGCGCATCAACGGAGGTGAAGGTACCAGCCCCCGTTCAGACCGTCAACGTCTTTTTTCAATTTTTTTTCGCGGCCCTTGAAAGCCCCGTTGAGAGCTACCCCGTCAGCAGAGTCGCGAATCGTCAGATAGGTCGAAAAACAAGGCCTTTTCAGTCATAACCGAGACCGCCACCGTGTTGCGCACATCGTAACGACGGTGAGAATCTGCGCGACACACGACGGCCCCGACGTCAGTGCCCACATGCACATACGACTCCGCGCCCATGTTCTCAACCACCTCAACAACGCCGGCAAGATCGTGGCGAGGCAACCCGGACCTTCCTGCCTCCAGCTGCAGATCCTCCGGTCTGATCCCCAGCAGACCGTCCCGCACCGCCGCCAGTCCAGAACGGATACTGGAACGGACCGGGATCATCAGTTCAATGCCGTGAGCTTCAAACGCAACACCGCAGCCGTCGGTTGACACGAGGCGCCCTGCCACGAAGTTCATCGGTGGGGTCCCCATGAAGCCGGCAACAAAGCAGCAAGAGGTTGGTCATACAGAGTTGCAGGGTCAGCGGCCTGCAGCGCTTCCCCGTCGTTCATTACAACAACCCTGTCTCCCATGGTCATCGCCTCGACCTGGTCATGCGTCACGCATAGAATGCTCGCCCCGAGCATGTTGTGTATCTTCTTGAGCTCCCGGCTCATCTGAACTCTGGGCTTTGCGGCAAGGTTTGACAGTGGTTCGTCGAAAAGAAACACCTCCAGCTTCCTCACAATCGCTCTGCCGACCGCAACCCGCTGCCTCTGCCCCCCCCGGAGAGAGATTTCGGACGTCTATCCAGAAGTCCTTGCAGCCCTCAGACTTCCGAGGTCTTACTGATGCGATCAGTCTATCTCCTTGCGGGGCACTCTTCTGAGCTTCATTCCGAATGCCACGTTCTCGCGCACGGTCATGTGTGGATAGAGAGCATAATTCTGGAAGACCATGGCTATGTCACGGTCCTTCGGGGGAGGATGTCGTTAACAACGCGTCCACCAATGGAGATCGTGCCCGCCGTGATCTCCTCCAATCCCGCAACCGTTCTCAAAGTGGTCGACTTGCCGTACCCGTAAGAGCCTACAAGAACCACAAAGTCACCATCTTTGATCTCAAGTGACAGATCCCTGACGGCAACGACGTCCCCGGGGAAAGACTTGGTCACGTGGCAGAGATTGACGCCTGCCATAAAACCCTCCTCTGCGACACAGTGAGCCTCCGCCTGCACGGCGGTCAAGTTTGCGTTGGCCCTGCAACCCCGCGCAGAAGAGGCCTACCTGCAAGCTTGGGGTTGCATACCGCGCCATACGTCTGTCATGATCCCGCGAATGAACACGACGGGACTGAGCGCTGTTGCCTGCGGCCCTGAACTCATTGTGGCACTCGACGTGGCGCATACCACCGATGCCCTCAAAGTTGTGGAACTCCTGGGCGATGAGGTCGACTTCTACAAGGTCGGCCTGGAACTGTTTTCAGCATCTGGCCCCGAAGTCGTAACATTGCTCAGGGGCTCCGGGAAACGAGTGTTCCTGGACCTCAAACTGCACGACATCCCCCGCACGGTAGCGAGGGCCGTTGCATCATGCTGCGACCTGGGCGTGGAACTTCTCACCCTGCACGCAGGCGGAGGTCGGGACATGATCAAGGCTGCCGCCGAGGCATGCAGGGGGAGCTCCGGCCCCATCCGCACGAGAGTCGTCGCCGTTACGGTCCTGACCAGCTTGAACGACAATGACATCGCTGAAGTTGGGGTCGCCCGTCCTGTCAGGGATCACGCTCTCGCCCTCGGAGAACTCGCTGTCGCATGCGGGGCTGACGGGCTCGTCTGTTCCGTTCTGGAAGCGTCGCAGTTCCGCGATCGCCTCGGCATGTCGCCTATTCTCGTTACCCCTGGAATCAGACTGTCATCAGGCGATGCCGGCGATCAGAAGCGCGTTGCCACGCCTGCTTCAGCAGTACGTGCTGGCTCGTCATTCCTCGTGGTTGGACGCCCGATTCTGGACTCACCCGCCCCTGCGGAGGCTGCCCGGAAGATCAGGGAGGAAATGGCCGCCGCTCGCTGACGGGCCCGCCATCGGATCGTTGTCTCCGTCGCTGGTGCACGGTATGCTCTGGACGATTGGCTGAAGATGTACCTCTCATTCTTCAATCTAAAGGAAGCTCCGTTCAACATTACCCCCGACCCCAGATTCCTCTTCTTCACCCCGAATCACAAGGCAGCCTACGATCACATCTTCTACGGCATCACCGAACGCAAGGGGTTCATCGAACTGACTGGCGAAGTCGGTTCGGGCAAGACGACCCTCTGCCGCGCGGTACTTGCGGACCTCGGACCCGACACAATCACCGCGCTGATACTGAACCCGTCACTTACAGAAACTCAGTTGCTGCGGGCCATGCTTCGTGATTTTGGTCTGGAGCGCAAAGGGCGGGATCGTTTGTCGCTCGTCGAGACTCTCAACTCGTTCCTCCTCGAGAGAAACCGCGAGGGCAGGAACGTTGCTCTTTTCATAGACGAAGCACAGGATCTTACCCCGCAGGTGATGGAGCAGGTCCGGCTATTGTCGAACCTGGAAACTGATCAGCAGAAACTCATCCAGATAGTCCTGTGCGGCCAGCCGGAACTCCAGCAGCGCCTGAAGAGACCAGACCTGAGGCAGCTGCGCCAGCGAATAACCGTCCGCTACCACCTTGCGCCTCTCACCAGGCCAGAGACGGGCAATTACATCCGCCATAGGCTCCGCGTCGCCGGAGGAACATCCGCCCTTGAATTCTCCGACAGGGCTGTGGACCGCATCCAACGTCACTCGAAGGGCACCCCAAGGCTGGTGAATGCACTTGCTGATAACGCACTCCTGGCAGGCTATGTTGCGCAGAAACGCCTTATTGATGTAGATTGCGTTGAAAGGGCCATCAAGCAACTGGAGGGTTGAAATGAGCCTTATCGAGGAAGCATTGAAGCGTCAGCAAGAAGACTCCGGCAAGGTCACCGGCGCATCCGCCAGGGCCGCAGCCGCGCAGCCCCCTCAGCCAACGGTCCCCGCCTCCGGCAATGCAAAGGGCAAGGCCGCGTCCCGCCCATGGATGGCCGTGGCTGGCGTGCTTGTCGTTGTTCTGCTCTTGGTCTTCGGTGGACTCTACCTTGTCTTTATGGCCATCAGCCAGGCAGACAAGACCCTGCCGGAAGATCAATTGGCGGCTCCTGCGGCGACCGACAGCTTGGACAGCGAGTCTGTTCCCATGGCAGACAGTCCGCAAGCGCCAACCGAACCCGCACTACCGCGGGAGGAGGTTGCGCCGGGACCTGACAACACCGAATCGGCTCTGGATCTGCCCCCAACAGAAACTGCTGCTGCCGAGGCTTTGCCTGAGCCAACGGCACTGACGGATGACGTGGCGCCAATCGCCGGCAACGCAACGCCGGCGAAGTCCGAGACAGCGATGAAGCCCCGCAAGCCTGTTGCATGGCCAAAGGTCGTCGTTTCAGGCGTCGTCCAGCACAACAGATTTGCCTCGGCGCAGATTAACGGGCGCGTTGTCGGTCTGGGAGAATCCGTTGACGGCGTGACACTTGTGGCAGTTGAGAATCAGGGAGCCCTCCTCGAATATCAGGGAGAACAGAAGTTCCTCAAGACACGCGCCGCTCCATAGCAGCACGCGCAGCTAGTCTTCTGTCCCAGAAATAGTCATGCTTGGATCGAGACCCCGGCGAATTCATCTAGCCGGTGAAGCAGATTGTGGAGACCAGCAGCTCGCATATGCTTACACAACCTGCCGTTCCTGCCGGACCAGCCGGCAGGGGACGGATAGCGTGCAAACATACTTCTGGGACAGTACACTAGCTGTTCAGGGCGTCCCTAACGGCGGCAGTCAGTCCCTGCACCGTGAACGGTTTCTTCAGAAACCGGTCAGGCGGGACCGATATCCCGTACCTCCCCATAGCCCCCGGCGCATGACCCGACATGTAGAGTGCCTTGACGCCAGGGATGAGCGCAGCCAGTCTGGAATGGAGATCCTTGCCGTTCATGCGGGGCATGACCACATCGGAAAGAACCAGATCAACTCGCTCGCGCAACTTGCCCGAGAACTTGAGCGCCCTGACCGGATCCCCGAACGAATGGACTCGATAGCCGTGCTGTTCAAGCACCTGAAGGGCAAGTAACCGCACGTTCTCGTCGTCCTCCACCAACAGTATTGTCTCCGTCCCGTGGCTGGAAACAGGCTCCGTCTTGTCCTTCGGCCCTGCCTCCACGGCTGCAACCACCTCGGGGAAGAAGAGCCTGAACGAAGTCCCCCTGCCAGGCTCGGTCTCCACTTCAATGGCGCCGCCGTGTTCACGGACGATACCATACACATTGGCAAGCCCCAGTCCGGTTCCCTCTCCTTTCGGCTTGGTTGTAAAGAAAGGCTCAAACATCTGGCGTTTCGTTTCCTGATCCATTCCGCAGCCGGTGTCCTGGACCTCAAGGACCACGCTCCGCCCTTCAGGGATGCAGCCCGAATCGACCGGAGTCCCGCCCCCTTCATGCATGAAGGTCCTTATCGTCAGGCACCCGCCTGAAGGCATTGCGTCTCTCGCGTTCACCGCAAGGTTCATCAGCGCCTGCTCGACCTGCGCGGCATCACCGCGGATGCTCCCCGCGCGATCGTCCAGAGTACACGCCAGTTCGATATCTTCCCTGAGAACCCTCGCCAGCATCTTCTCGAAACCACGAACAACATCATTGACACGAAAGTCCCGCATCTCAGACTTCCGACTCCGTCCGAAAGCCATGAGTTGCTTGACCAGTTCCTCGGCGCGCTTTGCTCCCTTCTGTATCTCTTTCACGTAAGCGAAAGCAGGGGATGCTTCATCGATCAACGAGACAGCCATTTCCGAATAGGCCATGATGGGAGTCAGAACATTCCCCATGTCATGCGCTACGCCGCCGGAGAGAAGCCCGAGCGCCTCGACTCTCTGGGCCTGCCGAAGCTGCTCTTCCATTCTAACTTCCCGTGTGACGTCCCTCTTCACGGCCACGAAGTGACTGACGTCTCCGCCCGAATCCCTGATCGGCGAGATCGTCGTATCATCTTGGAACATCGATCCGTCCTTGCGCCGGTTGACGATCCGTCCTTCCCATACCCGGCCCTGCGAGATTGTCTCCCACATTTCGCGGTAGAACCCGTCGTCGTGTCTGCCGCTCTTGAGAACGCTCAATTTTCCGCCTTCGATTTCGCCGAACGAATAGCCGGTGATCCTGGAGAAAGCACGGTTCACATACTGCACCACGCCTGTGTTGTCCGTTATGACTATCCCCTCGACAGCCTGCTCCACGGCAGTTGCAAGCTGCCTCATCACGGCCTCAGATGCTTCCCTGGCGATAGCGGACCCCAACGTGTCCGCTGCCGCCATCAACGCGTCCGCTTCGGACGCGTACCACTCGCGCTCCGCCTTGCATTCATCGAACCCCATCACCCCCCACCAGTCGCCGCCTGCTGTGATCGGGACAACCACAAGAGAGCGCACTCCGCGCAAAGACAGCGGCACCTGCTCTTCCGCAGGCAGATCTCTCACGTGACCCCGTATCACTTCACCGCACTGAAGCACCCGAGCCCATCGGGCAAAGCCCTGCATATAGTTGAAGCAGCCGGTTTGGGCATGGTTTGAGGGCTCTGCGTCATTTCTCCCCGCCTGCCATACGTATCTGGAGACAGCCTGAACCGGGGATCCGTCTTCCCCTGCAATGTTCTGCGATATGTACGCCGTGCTTACTCCGGATGAAGCTCCAAGCCGGCCAAGAACCTCGCGAATGCCCGACTCCCAGCCGGGAAACCGCAGAAAACGCTGCGCGGCATAGGCAACGGCCTCCAGCACCGCATCCCGCCTGCACAGCGACTCCTCCGTACGAACCCGGTCGGTGATGTCCTCAACCAGCGCAACAAGGCTTTCAGGTCTTCCTGCTTCATCCCTGACAACCGATACGGAAAGGCTGCCCCAGACAGTCCTGCCGTCCCTGTGTATGTAGCGCTTCCGCATGCGCCACAGGTCCCTGGTGCCGCGGATGGCGTCACGAACCATTTCCCGCTCCAGCTCAAAGTCGTCACGATGGGTGAGAGACTCGGCAGTTCTGCCGGACAGCTCTCCCTGCGAATAGCCCAACATCCGCGCAAAGCCAGGATTGCTCTCTATGATGACGCCGTTCAAGGCCGAACGGATGATGCCCAGCAGAGACTTATCGAAGACAGCAGACACGTTGAGCGTCAGTTCGCGAAGGGCAACTGCGGCTTCCCGTCTGGAAGAGTCCGGGAGACCATCGTTCACAAGACGGCTTAGGCTGGTCAGCGCGTCGCGCAATCGGTTGTGTTTGTCGGAGTCCATCGGGTGAGCGGCTGACGTCCCTGCTAAACGGGCGGCACTCTACGCCTTCTTCTTTTCCGCAGTCTCATCAACACCGAGTATTTTGGCCAGAAGGCGATCGAATTCGGACGGCAGCGACAGGAATACGTGACACTTGCGCCCGGTCAACGCCTGCAAGTCATTACGCAGCGATTTCTCATAGGGATTCATGACGACCACGAGCAGATCCTGCTTGCCAAGGACAGCGAGAGGCAGCACGCCGCGACCAACCATGAAGTCCGGCGGCAGCAAGCCTGTCACATCAGGGGTGACCTCGAAACATGCCAGAGAAATAATCGGCGCCTTGCATTCGTCCGACACGAAGTTGAGCACCCGTTCCAGCCCCTTGTATCCGCTTTGCTCCAGAACGTGCAGTACGGAAGTCGTTGCGGCAGTCTCCAGCATTGACATCTCCGTTAGGTCCTGAACGACCTTGGCGTATTCCGAATCCGTCAGTTCTTTGGACTCAAGAAGATGCCAGGCGAAGGCAAGCGCATCCGGCATGCTGAAGCGCAATGCAACCTGAAAGGCATCCTTGGCGGCCAACTGGCCAGCTCCGGGCTGCCGGGTCCCGGCCAGGACCGCCTCAAGAGCGTCATACAGCTTCTTTGCATCGGCACGTCTTTCACAGACAGGAAGAAGACGCGGCAACAGGTCCCGTATCTTGACGTCGTCGGGCTCTCGCTCAAGAATCAGCCCTAGCCTGAGAAGCAGATCAGCCGACCTCTCGGTGTCGCCAAGTTGCTCGTACGCGTGGCTAAGCGCCTCCAGCGAAGCCATGTCCTCAGGAAGAACTTCGAGGATTTGCTCGAAAGCTTCCACCGCAGCCCGGACTTCGTCAGATTCCGCACAAGGCTTCCTTTCTGGTCCTTCAGGCTTAGCAGGCACTTGCAGGCTACCCCTTCCGTGTTTGCCGGAGAACGTGGCACCGGAATTGCTCCAACCCTCCACAGAGTCTGGCCAACGCATACCCCCGGCTGGCCGCTTTTGTCTGGCGACACCGCAGTGGCATGCGCATAATGCTACCAGTCTGTCGATCGAAGGGAAGCTCGAATGTCGGCTACGCCATACTACGGGAACCTGAGCGAGATAGTCGTCCGCCGGGGCCTCGTCTCAGCCGAAGCGGTCGAAGACGCCGAAAAGCAGTCGCTTGCGTCAGGATCGCGTCTCGAAAAGGTTCTCGTCGAGAAAGGCCTCATCACCGCAGATGACATGGTTCTCGCGCTGGCTGACTACCTGAGGATGCGCCCCATCTCGCTTGCACGCTTCACGCCAAACCAGCAGCTTATCGACATGATCCCGCGCGAACTTGTCAGCAAGCGACTCGTCATCCCCTTGGCTGTCACCGGCAAGTCCATGACCGTAGCCATGGGGGATCCCTTCGATATGTCGGCCATCGACGAGCTGGGCATGGCAACGGGCATGAATATCACGCCTGTCGTCGTGGCCGAACAGCAAGCAGTGCAAATCGTTTCCAAGCTCTCCCAAGCCTCAACGAGCGGCCTTGACATGGAAGAACTGATGAGGGACGAGAGCCAGGTGGAGGTGCTCGCCGAGGATGATCAGGAGCAGAGCCTCGACGAGATGCTGCAGAGCGCCGAAGGCGCTCCAGTTATCCGCATGGTGAACATGATGCTCGTCGAGGCCCTGCGAATCGGCGCCAGCGATATCCATATCGAACCCATGGAGAGGATAGTCCGCTTGAGATACCGTGTTGACGGCGGGCTCGCCGAGAGACCTGGCCCCCCAAAGAACCTTCAAAACGCCGTCATCTCGAGGATCAAGATCATGGCGGATCTCGATATAGCTGAACGAAGAATCCCGCAGGACGGCAGATTCAACATCAAGGCTCTGGGCAAGGAAGTGGACCTGCGCGTAAGCATCCTGCCCACCGTTCACGGAGAGAAAGTCGTCATGCGCACTCTCGATAAGAGCTCGCTTGCTCCGAGTGTCGCATCGCTCGGACTGGACAAAACCGCCGAGGCGGCGATGCTCTACGCGATCAGCCAGCCGCACGGCATCATCCTGGTCACGGGACCCACCGGAAGCGGCAAGACAACAACCCTCTACTCCTGCCTCCAGGACCTGAACAAACCCGACGTTAACATCATCACCTGCGAGGATCCCGTCGAGTACCAGCTTGCCGGCATCAACCAGGTACAGATCCGATCCGAAGTTGGGCTTTCCTTCGCAGCGGCACTGCGTTCCATTCTTCGCCAGGACCCGGACATCGTTCTTGTCGGCGAGATCCGCGACGCGGAAACCGCCGAGATCGCGGTGAAAGCAGCTCTCACGGGACACCTTGTGCTCAGTACGCTGCACACGAATGATGCGGCAGGAGCCGTAACCAGGCTCATGGACATGGGCATCGAGCCGTTCATGCTCGGCTCATGCCTCGTCGCGGCCCAGGCTCAGCGTCTGTATCGCAAACTGTGCCAGGTCTGCAAGAAACCGACGGTGGTTGACAAGGAAGTACTCGCTGTGAACCATGTCGACCCTGCGTTGTTTGACGGCGCCACTCTATACAAGGCGGTCGGCTGTCCACGATGCTCAAACACCGGCTACAAGAGCCGTGGCGCCATTATGGAGGTCCTTCTTGTGAACGATGAGATACGGGAAGGCATACTCCGTGGCGCAAACGCAGGCGAACTGCGGGATCTCGGACGAAAGGTCGGCATGATGACACTCAAAGACGCCGGCCTTGCAAGAGTTAGGGACGGTCTCACCAGCATTGAAGCAGCTCTTGAAGTGACAGGCGGCGAATAGGAGTACCGACGGAACAATGAGCCCGGTAGTCAGTTCATCGGTTTCTTCAAGGAACTCAGGCACACTGGCGTCCCGCCCGTCACAACCGCAACGTCCCGCGCCGAAACCGGCCGGGCGGCGGCCAGGTGGGCCCCTGACGCCAGGCCGCAAGGTTCCCGGAGCGAACAAGATCGTCGCCAACCTGCTCCCGGGATTTTCACGGCAGATGTCGGCCATGCTGGCCGCAGGCATGCCTATCGTCAGCAGCCTGGACGCACTGGAAGAGCAGTCAGACAACGTCAACTTCAAGAAGGTTATCGCCCAGGTGAAAGCCGCGATCGAGAACGGCGCGGCCGTTTCCGACGCGCTTCGTCTTTTCCCGTCCGTTTTCGATGATCTCTACTGCAACATGATCAAGGGTGGCGAGACAGGCGGCAAACTCCCCGAGGCAATAGGCCGACTCGCCGGGTTCCTGGAGGCGTCCGCCAGACTGAAGCGCAAGGTCAAGTCTGCAATGATGTACCCGGCCATTGTTCTGACCGTCGCCATAGGCATAGCCATCGGCATGATCACGTTCATCGTGCCGGTGTTCGGGGATCTCTTCTCGGGCTTCGGCGCCGAACTGCCAGGCCCCACACAGTTCCTCCTGGACTTGAGCGGCGGCATGAAGAAATACGGGCCGTTCGTGGCGATCGCGGCGGTTGCCTCGGTTATCTCGTTCAAGAAATGGAAGGCGACCGAGTCAGGAGCGTACACGTTCGATTCGTTTGTCCTTAAGTCTCCGGTTTTCGGCGAACTGACCCGCAAGGTGGCTTCGGCCAGGTTTGCGCGCACGCTTGGGTCACTTATCCGCAGCGGCGTCCCCATCTTGAGCGCGCTGGACATCTGTTCAGGCGCCACGGGAAACGACGTGGCAAAACGTGTCGTGCTCGGCGCAAAAGACTCTGTTGAGAAGGGAGAGCCCCTCTCAAGCGCCATGCTGAACCAGACCGTGTTCCCGTCAATGATGGTCCGAATGCTCCAAGCCGGTGAAAAGACGGGCAAGATAGATGAGATGATGGAGAGCATCGCCGACTTCTACGACGATGAAGTTGAAACCATGCTGGCAGGACTGACATCGCTCCTTGAGCCGATGCTTATTGTCTTTCTGGGCGTGATCATAGGCGGCATCGTGCTCTGCATGTTCCTCCCGATCTTCAAGATGGGGGAAATCGTTGGCGGAGGCTGATGACGTCGCTCCGCGACGTTGCCGCCGTCTGGAACAGAGCCCGCATGGCACATCCGGTCTCTTCTGTAGCAACCACACACAGGGCGGCTCACACGATCATGGTCCAGCGCGGGATGCCCAGGCGGCGGCACGCATCTTCGCCGCCCATGAGCAGCCCGCGCCGCACCGGCGCTTCTTCGCGGTCTGATTCCGGCGCCCTGGCGATATCCAGCATTGCGCCGGACCCTATCGCCATCCGGCCGAAGCGCCGGTTTATCTCGTCCACCGCATCCGTCGCGCGCCGCAGGTTCTCGATCCGAGGCCGGTCCTCGAAGAAATCCATCTGCTCCGCGCCCTCGTTCTCCAGCCCCCCAAGAAGCATCAGCGTGGACCTGTAAGGCGTGTCCGGCCGGTATGCGTCTTCGAACATCTTCCGTATGGCCGGCATCGCTTCCATGACGGAGGACGTCGCCCTGCTCAGCCGCGCCTCAACACCGTCGTGCGAGAAGTCCTGCCGGCGCAGGACCACGCCCAGGCATCCGGCGCGCAGCCTGTTCCGCCTTATCCTCGCGAAAGCCGCTTCCGCATTGCGCACGAGACGCCCGTAGACGAACGCCCCGTCCGACGACGCGGGCGTAAACGTCTTCGAGCTGATCACCGAATACCTGGGCGCTCCGCTTCCGCCGGCCTGCACTTTCCATACCGGCACCCCGCGAAGCTCATTCCAGAGTTCCCTGCCCGGCTTGTGCAACAGGCGCGCCGCCCACGCTTCCGGGCGGCGCACGTAATCCAGCGCCGTCTTCAGCCCGTTCTTACGCAGCAGTTCCGACGTGTTGGGGCCGAACCCCCACACCTTCTCCAGCGGCGTCTTGCCGAGCAGGAGATGAATGTGCCTGCCGCATACTGCCGTGAATCCACGGGGCTTCCGGAACTTCGAACACAGCTTCGCCAGGGCCTTGGAAAGGCTAAGCCCGATCGAGACGGTGATCCCCAGCTCCTTTTCTATCCTTGCCTGAATCCGCAGCGCGATTTCCTCGTATGACGCGCCGTGAACACGGCGCAGCCCTGTGATGTCCGCAAACGCCTCGTCAATCGAGTATTCCTCCACGTCCGGGGTGAACTCGCGCAGTATGTTGAACATCCGCCTGGAATAGAGCCCGTAAGCCTCGTAGTCGCTGGGCACAATCACCAGCCCAGGGCACAGTTTCTTCGCCTGGAAAAGCGGGATCCCGCGTTTCACGCCGCGCGCCTTGGCCTCGTAGTTGGCGCAGGCGATTATCCCCCGCTCCTGGCCGGTTACCACCGGCTTCCCGCGCAACGACGGATCCAGCGCCTCCTCGACAGCCGCGAAGAATGCGTCGGCATCCATGTGCAATATCGCCCGCGGAAAACCGTCAATCGAAATTGGCTCATCCCTGTCCATCGCGCAGACGATGGTATTACTGAACGTTCGTTCCCGTCCAGAAAAACAAGAGCACTCCCGCACCCGCGGCCGCCCATGGCGGTGCCCGTTCGACAGGGAACCCACGCACGGAACAATACCCCCTTTTTTGGCTTGCTTTCATCACGGCCCGGCGTATTTTCCCGCGCTGTTAGCGTTTGGTGCCGAGCGATTGCTGATTGTCAGATTGTCCCGGTGCTCGCGGGGACACGCGAGCGCCTGGCCCCGGCGGCAAGAGTAGCCTACCGGGGGAACGATGCGGGCCCGTGCGGGTTGCGGCAGCGTTCGAGGCAGCCCGGTTGCTGAGTGGCAGTCTTCGTAGTACGGCAAGCCTGAACGCGGAAATACACGCACAGCATCGGTAGGAGGCCTGCATGTCCATCAACCTGTACATCGGTAATGTTCCATTCTCGAGCACGGAGGACGATATAAAGGATCTGTTCTCCCAGTTCGGCCAGGTCGCGCGCTGCCACCTCGTAATTGACCGCGAAACGAACCGCTCGCGCGGCTTCGCGTTCGTCGAGATGGGTTCGGACGATGAGGCGCGCCAGGCAATGGAAAAGCTGAACGGCTACGATATTGACGGCCGGAAGCTTGTCGTGAACGAGGCGCGTCCGCGCGAAGAGCGCCCGCGCGGCGGCGGAGGCGGCGGCTATGGAGACCGCCCGTCACGTTCCTGGGATCGCCGGTAAACGGCAGCTGGTCAGCAGCCGGAGCCTGAATGCGGTTCACCCGTGTTCCGGCCCGCTTCTCTAAGCCTCTCCCGCTCGTCGTCGGCAAGACTGTCGAGACCGCGGGCGAGCACCTTCGCAAGCAGCTCGTTGACCTCATCGGCCGACGGTGCGCCGTCTTCCTCGCCCGACCGGCGGAAGTCGGGAGCCGGGAACCGCAGAATGCGCGGGCCTCCATGCTTTCGACGGCCAAACCGTGAAGCAACACGCATCCTACGCCCGCCGGCGCGCGATGCGTGGCTGAGTCCGACAAAGTAACCGGCAAGGCCGCCCGCGAGATGGGCAGAATGCGCAACGTCACCGCCGCCGATGACCAGCCAGCCCACCGTCATCAGCCCGAGCAGCAAAGCCAGCATTCCCGCGCTCATCGTGACCGGCAGGACGAACATCACCAGCAGCGTTACCTTGCGCGACGGAAACAGCGCCGCGTATGCACCGATAACCCCGAAAACCGCGCCGGACGCGCCGATGCAGACCGCGCCCGGCACACAGCTCAACACCATCCATCCGAGTCCGCCCAGCAGCCCGCACGCGAGATAGAGCACGACAAACCGCCAGCTTCCGAAGAAGTTCTCCAGCTCCCTGCCGAACACCCCCAGCGCAAGCATGTTGAGCAGAAGATGCCACACTCCGCCGTGCAGAAACATGTAGGTCACAGGCTGCCAGATTTCGCCCCGGGCGAACGCCCCGCATCTGAGCCCGAAGAGCGACGTGAACGCCCCGCCAGTCCGTGCGTCAACCAGCCACTGCAGCAGGAACAGCAGTGACGTTCCGAACAGCAGCGCCCGTGTCGCGGGCCCGCTTGACGGCCACTCAATCCGTTGCTCCCTGTGCGGCTCGTACATCCGGCCAACTCCTCAACTCCTGCCGCGCGCCCGCAGTAGCAGCCGCAGCACTTCCCCGCAGTCTTCCCTGCACAACGCCCAGACGACGCCAAGATACACGACGGACCCCGCCGCGATCGCCGATCCGGTTGAGAACAGATGCCCCGCCTTCAACCCAAGCCCCAGTTCCACGGCGGCCGCGGCGCCCCGATCAAGCACAAGCGCGGATACCGCCGCCATCGCGCAGCATGCCACGCCGGCGCCGAACACGGTGCGACGAATCCGCCTCCAGCCGGGATCGCCTATCGCCTTGTGCAGTATCATGGCGAGCAGCAGACTGTTGACCGCGCTTGAGATGACGGTTGCGAAGGCTATCCCGGCGTGCTGGGTGCCTTCGGGCCAGAAGAATACCGCGAAAAGATTCATCGCGAAGTTTAGCGCAACGCAGACCAATCCGGCACGAACCGGGGTCCGCGTGTCCTTCATCGCGTAGAACGCCGGCACGAAAGCCTTGTTCAGACTGAACACCAGCAAGCCGGGGGCGTAGCACGCCAGCGCGCGGGCAGAGTAGATCACTGACTGTTCATCGAACGCGCCGCCTTTCCACACGTAGGCCAGTCTCACAACCGGAACGGCAAGCATGCACAGGCCGACCGAAGCCGGCAGCATTACCAGCACCATTCTCCGCAGCGCGGCGTTGAGGGTGAGCCGCATATCGTCAATCCGCCCCTGGGCAACCTGCCGCGAAAACGTCGGGAGCAGAACCGTCCCGATCGCTGTGGCAAAGACGCCGAGCGGCAAGTACACGAGCCGCTCGGCATAGGTGAGCGCGGCCGGCGCCCACTTGCCGACGATCATCGCGAGCACGCCGTCAACGAAGACATTCACCTGCACGATGCCCATTCCAAGCGCCGCCGGCCCCATCAGAAGAAGCACCTGTCTGACCCTGCCGTCCGCCGCCACGGCGAAGTCCAGCCGGGGACGAAACCCGTGGCGCGCCAGCGCTGGAACCTGCATCAGCACCTGCGCCACGCCCGCTACCAGCACTCCCCACGCCACTCCGAATATGCGCGATTCGAGCCGTTCGCCGAACAGGGGACACAGCAGGTAGACCGATGCGATCCACCCCGCATTCAGCACCATCGGAGCAGCAGCGGGAATGGCGAAATGGCCGGCGGAGTTGAGAACGGCCATGAACAGCGCGGCAACGCATATGAGGAGGCTGTACGGGAACATCACCTCCAGCAGCGGCAGCACCGCCGCAGCACGTTCGCCGGGATCGCCGAGCCGCCACCACGCCCACGCTGCCGTCATGCCGGCGACAGTGATCAGACCGAGGGCGGCAATCAGCAGCGTCATTGTCCTGGAAACGAGCCTGTTCGCCGCTTCGTGGCCGTCTTTCTCCATCGTCTCGGTCAGGACAGGGATGAACGAGGCAAACAGTGCCCCTTCCCCGAACAGACGCCTGAACAGGTTCGGAATCCGGAAGGCCACGTCGAACGCCGACTTGGTGAGTGAAGTGCCGAAGTGCACTGCCATGAGCACTTCCCTGACGAAGCCGAGTATGCGGCTGGCGCCCGTTAGAAGCCCCACAACGGCGGTCTTGCGCGCCAGCGTCATTCCGCCCCCATCACCGCCTGGGCCGCCTCGAAGACGGCAGCAGGCTCAATCGAGGCCAACACCTTCTCCGCCCAGGCGGAGCGCGCCGCTATGTCGCGAGCATGCGGCACGTCGTCGCGCGCAATGACACGGTGCCCGGCCCCGAGCGGCCCTGTGCGGCGCGGATCGGTGAGCCCGTAGACCGCCACCACGCGCGTGCCGGCGGCGGCGGCCAGATGCATCCCGCCACTGTCGTTTGTCACTGCGCATCTGCATCTCGACAAAACCGCCGCAAGCTGAGGGATCGTCGTCCGGCCGGCGAGGTCCAGCGCGGAGCCGCCCGACTCCGTGAGCACGCGCGCGCAGGCGTCGCGGTCGCCATGCCCGCCGAGGAGCACAACCCGGCATCCGGCTTCGCCAGAAAGCCGCCTCACAACCTGCGCGAAGTGCGAAGCAGGCCACTGCTTGGAAGGCCCGCGCGCCGCGCCCGGCAACACCGCGACCCAGCAAGCGCCATCGTCGCAAAGCCGATCCCCCGCCCACGCCCCGGCATCCGCGTCCGGCTCGATATACGGAGGCGGCATCAGTGCGCCGTCCGGCACGTCCATCAGCCGGGCATACTCAAGCGACTGGTGCGCATCCGGCGGCAGGTCCGCGCTCACAACGTGCGTTAGCAGAGCCGACCGCCAGTGCCCGACGAATCCACGTCTTTCCGGGATGCCCGCCACACACGGGATCAGGGCCGACCTGAACGAGTTGGGGAAGACGCGGCACTCGTCAAACCTCCCGCGCAGTTTCCACCCCGCACTGACCGTGCCGCCAAGGCCCGGCTCCAGCACCTCGACCCCGGCAAGTCCCGGGAAAAGACGCCAGAGTCCCGCAACCGGCGCCCGGGCAAGAATCGTTACGCTGGCGCCCGGGCTGGCTTTGAGAAACGCGCGAACCGCCGGCATTGACATTACGCTGTCGCCCAGCCAGTTGGTTCCGCATATGAGCACTCTGGAAGCGGCTGTCACGGCTTTCCCCCCGGACTTCTCACCTCACTCCGCAACGGCCGTTTCCAGCGAAACCGGGCCGGCGGCCGGCAGCATCTCGTCTTCCCCGCGAAAACATATGCGCCCTATGCAGTGGCGGAAATCCTCGGACCCGCTCAGGATTTCTATGTCAACGCGCAGAAAGAACACCGGCACGTCGCACCGTTCGAGTTTCGGAAACCGGACAGCGTCCTTCTCCGTGGTGATTATCGCGTCGGCGCCGGAGGATGCCGCGTCATTGACTATGTTCAGGATCTCCTGCTGGCTGAACCGGTGATGATCCGCAAACCGCCGCTTCTCGATCACCTGCCCGCAGCGACGCCCGACTTCGCGCTCAAAACCCCGCGGGTCTGCTATGCCCGAGACGACAAAGACCCTGCGCCCGGCAAGGAATCCGAGCTCCCGCCGTTCTGCCGTGTATATGTTCTGCAGGTAGCGCGCCGTATGCCTGCACTCGATGATTTCCGCCATGGGATTCATCTCCCTCAACCGCTGCCGGAGCGGTCCGGCCGTCCGGCCGTCCGACTTGGTGATGAAGATGTAGTTGGCGCGGGCAATGTTCGAAACCGGCTCACGGAGGATTCCGCGCGGCAGGACGTGCTCGTTGCCGAACGGATCGGTCTTGTCCACCAGCACCACCTCCACCCAGTGCTTCAGGGCAAGGTACTGGAACCCGTCATCGAGGATCAGCGTGTCACAACCAAGCTTGCCTATCGCGTAGCGCCCGCTCTTGACGCGGTCCTTGTCCACGAGCACGGCCACTTTCGGAAGGTTTGACGCAAGCATGTACGGCTCGTCTCCGCTCATGGCGGAATCGAGCATCAACTGGTTCCCGTCCGACACCAGCCGCGGCGGCCGGCGCATGCTCTCCAATGTGACCAGCCCCAGGAGCCTGCGCAGCAGGCCGGGCTCGACCTTCTTGTAGCCGCGACTCAAGATCGCCACCTTTCGGCCCTGCCTCTGAAGCTCCCGCGCGAAAATCTCCACCACGGGGGTCTTTCCCGTGCCGCCCACAGTAAGGTTGCCGATGCTGATGACCTGGCATCCGAGGTTGTCGTGGCGGAATATCCCCACCCGGTAAAGGTAGAGACGCATCAGCACGACCGATCGGTACAGCCGCGACATGGCTTTGAGGAAGCGGAGCAGGGCGCGTTCTGACCGGGTGCGCAGAACGCCGGCTTCAGGCCCTTTGATAAGGGCAATCAGGTACTTCTCGAGCCGTTCCCGGCCGTACTGTCTCGGCATTCCTTTCCCCCGCGCAAGACGGCGGCCGCTCCGGCCGCATCCGGGCAATTGAAACAGAAGCCCGGAGCGTTTTCCAGCCCCGTCACGCAGCCCGCATTGCGCCACAATAGATGTTACCGAAGGGGAGAAGGTGTGAGGGGTGGTTGCGCCATCCTCTCCGCGGTTCATGCCTGTCCGTGCCCCACTGCCCCCCACTGCCCCTCCGTTTGATCTGATGGGCCTCCACTGGCCGCATCCTCGTTTGACGGGTTGCACCACAACCGCGTCTACTCGGCGGGGGTTCTGTCTTTCATACTATCTGCCCCCGTTGCACAGGCGAACCTGGTCATGGGACATACACCTCGACACTCACAAAACCACGGAAATCAGGCAGCCTCTGTCCAGAAACCCGATTATCTTGGACAGCAGTGCTCAATGCCCTCGTGACCCACGCGCTTGAACCTGTCTGCGCCCTTACCGGGCGCCGTGTGCCTTGAGGAGTTTGATCATGTCGGGATCGCTGGTGAGTTGCCAGAAAGGTGTGAGCGATGCCCCCCGGTGATTCGACTCTGAACCATGCGCCTGTCTGAACAAGGCGAAGGTTGTTCTCGACCGGACTGAGCCATGCGCCGTTGTCGTCAAGGAACCAGTGCCGCTGGCCGTCCGGCGTGGAGAGAACAAGCCAGTCGCCCGTGATGCACTTGTATGTGGCGTTCGTCCTGTACGTTAGACCCATGTCGTACGAATGCCGCCAACCCGCGCCGACGGCTGAGTCCGAATCCGCCGCGCCACGGCTGTGGTAATGGCGGCTGAACTCAAGCGGCAGGCCGGGGGCAGGAATGACCAGATCGCGTTCAACCATGGTCACATTGCCGTTGATGACGTTCACCGGATCGCCCTGCACCGCTTCGCCTGGATCGGGGTTCTCGGTTTCCGTGGCCGTGTTCGCCGTTCCGCCAATGTACAGAATGCCGCTCTTGCCTTCAGTCGAGGTATCCGGGTGTTCACCCAGCAACAGTTGCGGATCGCTGATGGAGAACCCGCTTCCCACCATGATCTCACTGCCTGAACTGCCCGATGGCAGTCCGCCAATCCGGGCGGTATAGTCCAAGTCAGGGTTCGTAAACCTGCTGGCTACCCATTGCACTCGGAAGTTATAGCTCCTGCCCTTGACGAAGGAGTAGTCGCCGACGGCAACCTGGCCGAAGTTCGTGGACTGATGACGAACGTTGCCTACGATCAATGCATAGCGTTCTGAGTAACTGGCGCTGTGATCGCCGACAACAAGAGTGAGCGAGATGCAGTTGGCGGCATCGCCTTCGTCGGCGGCATCGGTCGGGTCAGATCCCTGTGCGACTTCAGCGCTGTCAGATACGCCGTCGTTGTCGGTGTCGGAATCGTTCGGATCGGTTCCGTGACACATTTCATCGAAGTTGTTCAGGTCGTCTTCGTCATCATCCCCATTGGCATCGATGCAGTTCGGATCGGTGACGTCCTCGACCTCGTTGGCGACAACGCGGCTATAGAAGCTTCCCACCAGGCCTGAGAGCGGATCGTTCTTCGGCGCAGAGGATAGCCGGCGCCATTGCCCATACCAGCGCCACAGCTGACACAATGGCCGCCAGTCCTGCATGGACTCTCTTCATGGCGGACGCATGAACCGCCATGGGCGCAAGTTGAACGTGTGACGCCAAAGAACGTTTGCCACGCCATGCACAGGTGTGCAATACTCCGCCGTTTTTTCCGAATGTCTGTCCAAAACGGGGAATTGACGATGAGAGACGTACCTGTCGGCGACGTACGCAGCTTCGCAATCCTGGGCCACACGGGCAGCGGCAAGACGACGCTGGTTGACTCGCTTCTCTTCAAGATGGGCGAGTGCGACCGCGCCGGGGCCGTGACCAACGGCAGTAGCCTGGCGGACTACACGAACGAAGAGAAGAACCACAAGATCACCATCTTCCCGAAACCGTTCGAGGGCATCTACAAGAACCCCGCCGGCCGCAGCTACAGCCTCGTCTTCATCGACACACCGGGATACGCCGACTTCTTCGGCCACATGGTTGCAGCCTGCCACGCGGTCGAAACGGGACTCATCGTCGTCGACGCGTCGGCTGGCGTACAGGTCGGCACGCGCCGCGCATGGCGCTGCTGCAGCAACCTCGGCCTTGCCAAGGCCGTTGTCGTTACGGGCCTGGACAGGGAAAACGCCAGCTTTGACCGCGCCGTGCAGAAGATCCAGGAGGTCTTCGGCGGAGCGTGCGTGCCGGTTACGGTCCCATCCGCAGATGGCGGAATCGTGGACGTGATGGGCGACAACGTGCCGGACTCCATGAAGAATGCCGCGGAAGAAACCAGGAACCGGCTGGTCGAGCTCGCGGCGGAGACCGATGAAGAACTCACCGAAAAGTACATCGGCGGCGAGGAACTGACCACGGAGGAAATCTCCCGCGGACTCGAAGCGGCATCGCTCAGCGGCGGATTCGTGCCGGTGTTCGCCTGCAAGCCGCTCAAGGACGTCGGCCTTAACGAACTGATGGAAGGCATCGCGCGATACACGCCGCACCCGCGGGTTCACCAGGACGCGGAAGGCAGGGATATCCCGAACGCGGCGGACGCCCCGTTCGTCGGCTATGTGTGGCGCTCCATGCAGGATCCGTTCGTGGGCCAGCTCAGTTTCGTCAGGGTGCTCGCAGGGACGCTGAAAGGCGACAGCGAAGTCCTCAACGCATCGAAGGACCATAAGGAACGGTTCTCCGCGATCATGTCAATGAAGGGCCGCACCCAGACGCCCGTTGCATCCGCGGGGCCCGGCGACATCGTGGCCATCCCGAAGCTGAAGGCAACCGAAGCCGGGGACACCCTCTGCGCCGTGGGCTCAAAAGTCGTCTGCAAGCGGATCAACTTCCCGAAAGCCGTCACCACCATGGCGGTGCACGCCAAGACGCAGGCCGACGAGGACAAGCTCAGCGTCGCGCTGGCGCGCGTCTCGCAGGAAGACCCGACCCTCAAGATCGAGCGCAACAAGGAGACGAAGGAAACACTGATCTCCGGCCTCGGCGACGTGCATGTCGAAATTGCCGTCGAACTGATGAAGAGCCGCAGCAACGCCGAAGTCACTCTCACGGAGCCCAGAATGCCCTACCGTGAAACCGTGACGGCGGTCGGCGAGGGCCACTACAAACACAAGAAGCAGTCCGGCGGCCGCGGCCAGTACGGCGAAGTCTACCTGCGCATCATGCCGAAACGGGCCGATGAGGAGGACTGGTTCGTCGACAAAATCGTGGGCGGCGCCATCCCGGGCAACTTCCTTCCGGCCATTCAGAAAGGCCTTCTCGAAGGTATGCAATCCGGCGCAGTGGCCGGCTACCCCGTGACCAACGTCAAGGTCGAGGTATACGACGGTTCCTACCACGACGTGGACTCGTCTGAAATCGCATTCAAGATCGCCGGTTCCCGCGCGATGAAGGACGGCATGACAAAGGCCAAGCCTGTCCTGCTGGAGCCGATAATGAAGGTGCGGGTTACCATTCCGGACTCGAACATGGGCGACATTAACGGCGACCTCAACCACAAGCGCGGCAGGATCCTCGGCGTGGAACCGGAAGCGGGCATGCAAACCATAGTCGCCGACGTCCCTCTCGCGGAACTGAACCGCTATGCGGCCGAGCTGCGCAGCATGACCGGCGGACAGGGCAGCTTCGAAATGGAGTTCTCCCGTTACGACATCGTGCCTTCGAACATCGCGCAGAAGATCATTGCCGAGTCCGACCGGCAGAAGGAGGAGGAATAGTCCCCGGCACACAGGGTAATCCCCTCGCCCGCTGCAGGCTCTGCCCGCGGGAATGCGGAGCGGATCGCCTTGCCGGGAAACCCGGGTTCTGCCGGGCGGGGGCGCGGCCGGAAGTGTTCAGATTCGGCGCGCACAACGGGGAAGAACCGCCCGTCTCCGGTTCCCGCGGATCAGGAACTGTGTTCTTCAGCCGCTGCACCCTGGAATGCCTTTACTGCCAGAACCACCCGTGGAGCCAGGGCGGTGAAGGCGCACAGACCGATGCGGCGGGGCTCGCCGGCATGTTCCGGCTGCTGCGCGACGAAGGCTGCCATAACTGGAACCTCGTCAGCCCGACGCCATGGCTGCCGATGATAGAGGCGGCCATTGACGAGGTGCGCGGCGACGCGGCGGGGAGTCTGCCGGTGGTGTACAACACCAGCGGATTCGAAAGGCCGGAAGTGCTGGAAAGGTACGCCGGGCTCGCGGACGTGTACTTGACGGACATGCGATACTCCCGGCCCGAAACGGCCGCCGAGGGATCCGGCCGTGCCGATTATGCGCAGGCGGCGCGGGCGGCGCTGCTGAAAATGATCGAGCTGCGCGGGCAGCTTGTGGTTGACGGAAACGGGCTGGCGTTGTCCGGCCTGATATGCAGGCTGCTTGTCCTGCCGGGCCGGGCCGACGAAGCGCAGGAGAACCTGCGCTGGCTGGCCGCTGAGGCCGGGACCGGCGTGGCGATCAGCGTGATGGCGCAGTATACTCCCGCGCACAGAGCGCCGGGGCTGCCCGGATGGAATACGCGCGTGGGCCGCGCCGAGTACGAGGCCGTTTGCTCCACGGTCGAGGAGCTTGGGTTCGAGAACGGATGGATGCAGGAGTGGGGCGGGGAAAGCCCGACTGAACTGATAGGATACAACATGCCGGCGGCGGTGCCGGCAGCAAGGGCTAACGCCGGCGCATGACGCCGGCAGTTCGAAGGAGAGGCGGATATGAGCGGTCACAGTAAGTGGGCAACCATCAAGCACAAGAAGGGCGCAGCCGATGCCAAGCGCGGCAAGGCCTTCAGCAAGATAGCCAAGGAACTGATGGTCGAGGCCAAGCGCGGAGGCAGTAATCCGGATATGAACGCCGGACTGCGCGCGCTGATCCAGAAGGCCAAAAGCGTGAACATGCCGGGCGACAACATCGACCGCGCAATCAAGAAGGGCGCAGGCGAGCTTGAAGGCGCAACCTTCGAGGAAATCGTTTACGAAGGCTACGCTGGCGGCGGAGTGGGCATCGTGATCAAGGTGCTCACGGACAACCGCAACCGCGCGGCGGCCGAAATCCGCCACATACTCACGAAGCACGGGGCGAGCCTCGCCGGACAGGGCGCAGTCACCCGCGGGTTCGAGCGCAAGGGCCAGATATACGTCGGCGCCGACAAAGCGAAGGAAGAAAGCCTCATGGAGATCGTCCTCGAAGCCGGCGCGGAAGACATGCAGCCCGACGACGACAGCTTCGAGATACTGACCGACCCCGCCTCGTTCCTCGCGGTTACCGAAGCGCTGGACAAGGCGGGCATCAAGCCGGACAGCGCGGAAATCGCGATGATCCCCACACTCCAGGTCCCTGTCACGGACAAGGGAACAGCTTCCTCCGTCATGAAGCTTATCGGGGAGCTGGAGGATAACGACGACGTCCAGGATGTCTTCACGAACATGGACTTGTCGGACGAGATCCTCAAACAGATCGAGAACGCCGGCTGAGTGTCCGGCCGGCGCTGCCGCGCCGGAAACACGGCCGCCATACCGCATGCGCGTACTGGGCATTGACACCTCGCTCCGTTCGACGGGCGTGGGAGTCGTCGAGAGCGTCGGATCCAGCCTCAGGGCTGTCGACTTCCGCGTGCTCCGTACAGGAAGCGCGCTGCGGGTCTCCGCGTGCCTTCTGGCCATCGACCGCGGCATCCGTGAAATCATTGACTCAACCCGGCCCGACGCGGCGGCCATCGAAGGCGCTTTCTTCTGCAAGAACGCCCGCACTTCCATGGTTCTGGGCGAGGCGCGCGGCGTCGCCATCGCCGCCTGCGCCGCATCCGGCATCCCGGTCTTCGAGTATGCCCCGCGCCGCGTAAAGCAGGCGGTCGCCGGATTCGGAGCAGCGTCCAAAGAGCAGATCCAGGCGATGGTCTCGCGCCTGCTCGGGCTGGACAAGGCGCCGGCCGCCGATGCGGCCGACGCGCTCGCGCTCGCCGTATGCCACATAAACGGCCTGAGCACACGCGCCATCTACGGCGAAGAAGACGGCCGGGTCTGAACGCCCCGTCATCTTGACGACGTGTAGGGCCGGTACTCGCACCGCGCCCATTTGCGTCGCCCTTCGTGCGACGGCTACAGAACCGGACCTGTAGCAGCGCCACGAAGGGGCGCTCGGGGAAGCAACCCGGCCTCTGCAAGCAGAGGCCCTGCGCCAGGAAGAACAGAAAGGACTGTCGCCATACTGGCCGAGCCAGTGCTTGCTTCCGCCGCGTCGGCGGGTACTATTCACCCGTTCCGTCATCTGCTGGAGGTGGAATGATTTCCTTCTTGCGCGGCGTGCTGGTAGAGAAACAACCGACGCGTGTCGTCATTGACGCGCACGGAGTCGGCTACGAGATATTCATTCCTCTGAGCACCTACGACAAGCTCCCGGAAAAAGGCGCGGAGTGCATCCTCCTCACCCATGACCACGTGCGCGAGGACGCGCGCCTCCTCTACGGGTTCGCGACGGAACCCGAACGGGCCATGTTCAACCTCCTGATAGACGTCAGCGGAATCGGCCCGAAACTCGCCGTGACGGCGCTGAGCGGCCTGTCCGTGCGCGAAATCCAGGCGGCGATCGTGCAAGCCGATGTCAAGCGGCTGAGCGGAGTTTCCGGAATAGGCCGCAAGACGGCCGAACGCATCGTTGTTGAACTGAAAGACAGGATAACACCTGGCGCAGCCCTGGAAGCGGTTGCGGGCGCGACGGCGGACATCAGCAAGGACCACCGCCTCCGAGACGCGGCGCTCGCGCTGGCGGCACTCGGCTACAAGCAGGACGCCGCGGCCAAGCGAGTGATGGGTGTCGCGGACGCCGGGATACCCGACACGATGACCGTTGAAGACATAATCAAACGCGCTCTCGGCGGGCTGGGCTGACATGGACCGCACCGTTGACACGATGAACAAGCCGGACCGCGAGTTCGAAACAGGACTGCGCCCGCTCTCGTTCGAGGATTTCACCGGCCAGCGCAAGGTGCGCGAGCGGCTTGAGCTCGCAGTACAGGCGGCAAAAGCGCGCGGCGACGTGCTCGACCACGTCCTTCTTTCCGGACCGCCGGGCCTCGGCAAAACCACCCTCGCCCATATCATCGCCCAGGCGATGGGCGTGAACATCAAGGTCACATCCGGGCCCGTCGTGGACAAGCCGGGCGACCTCGCCGGCCTTCTCACCAGTATCGAGCGCGGCGACGTCCTCTTCATCGACGAGATACACCGGATGCAGAAGTCGGTCGAGGAGTACCTCTACGCCGCAATGGAGGACTTCGTTCTCGACATCATGATAGACCAAGGCCCCCATGCCCGTTCAGTGCGGCTGGAACTGCCGAGATTCACTCTGATCGGCGCCACGACCAGGAGCGGCCTCATCTCGTCGCCGCTTCGGTCGCGGTTCGGCCTGACAAACAGACTCGACTACTATGGAGTTGACGACCTCTGCAGGATCGTCGAACGATCCGCACGTATTCTGAATGTCGAAATAGAGGCCGACGGCACAAGCGAGATCGCCGCCCGGTCACGCGGCACACCACGCATAGTAAACAACCTACTGCGCCGCGTTCGCGATTTCGCGCAGGTCCGCGCCGACAACAAGATCACCCGCAGCGTTGCGGACCAGGCCCTCGCAATGCTCGAAATAGACAAGCACGGCCTCGACGAAATGGACAAGCGCATCCTCGAGAACCTCATCCATAAGTTCGCCGGCGGCCCGGTCGGGCTCAGTTCACTGGCCGTCTCCGCCGGAGAAGAGCCTGACACCATCGAGGAAGTCTACGAACCCTACCTGATCCAGGAAGGCTATATCGCCCGCACACCGAAAGGCCGCATCGCCACGGAGCTCTGCTACCGCCGCCTCGGCCTCCAACCCCGCCCAGACCGCCAAGGCGTGTTGGACCTGTGACAGCCGGTCTCTAACGCTCGTGCGTCAATCGACGACTTGCGCCACCCTGTCCCATGTCGCCGACGCAGACATTGCCGGCACAGACTCTTCACGATAGTTGTATCCCGTTGCATTGCCGCTCTTTGCGTGCGCGCCTGAGCCATGACAAAACAATTGGTGGCATGCATCGTGCTCAAGTACGGCGAGCAATTCTTGCGATTGGATAAGACCGCCGGAGGATGTGAACGATGTCAAAGGTACTTGGAATAGACTTGGGCACCACCAATTCGTGTATGGCGATCATGGAAGGTGGCGAGCCGGTTGTTATCCCGAATGCTGAAGGACAGCGTACAACTCCTTCGGTGGTGGCGTTTACGAAGTCCGGTGAGCGGCTTGTGGGGCAGGCCGCGAAGCGGCAGGCTGTGACCAACCCGAGGAACACGGTCTACTCGATCAAGCGGTTCATGGGCAGAAAGCACGGGGAGATAGGCCGCGAGACCACTCTTGTTCCCTACGAAGTGGTGCGCGCCAGCAACGGTGACGCGCACGTGAAGATCGGCGACAAGACCTATTCCCCACCCGAGATATCCTCGATGATCCTGCAGAAGCTCAAGGCGGACGCGGAAGCCTTTCTGGGTGAGAAGATCACGCAGGCCGTGATCACCGTGCCGGCCTATTTCAACGACAGCCAGCGGCAGGCCACGAAGGATGCCGGGAGAATCGCGGGATTCGATGTTCTCCGCATCATCAACGAGCCGACCGCGGCGTCGCTGGCTTACGGGCTGGACAAGAAGAAGGACGAGAAGATCGCGGTGTTCGACTACGGCGGGGGCACGTTCGACATATCCAT
>Ga0194125_10000798_pt1 | contig 53405 bp, 43 predicted proteins | sample TA2KigC250mmetaG_FD_148626 | JGI IMG/M metagenome (GOLD analysis project Ga0194125, IMG submission 148626) | Freshwater microbial communities from Lake Tanganyika, Tanzania - TA2015034 Kigoma Deep Cast 250m | ecosystem: Environmental > Aquatic > Freshwater > Lake | place: Tanzania: Lake...
GCCGTGAGATGGTGCTTGTTGCGGCGGTGTACTGGAAGAATGGAGACCTGAACGCCTGTTATCACCTGAGGGTTCAAGACAGAGCCGCTATCCATTATCCAGATGACGAGATGTGGCTATCGAGGGGTTTCAGTCGTCTTGCCCGATAGGGCTTTTTTCATCGCGCAGCTGCAACGCATTATCAGGGCACTTGTCCACGCACGCCGGGGCCGAGCTGCGACCGTTCAGCTTGCCAATTTTCATTCATGAAGGACAAAGATTATATTCATCCTGGGCCAATCTATATAAAGCAGGTCACGGGCCATGGTCAAAATGAAGGTCTACGTGGACACCTCGATCTTCGGAGGCTTGTACGACAGTGAAGACAAGCGAAGGGTGGAAATCACCAAGACAATGCTGGACATACTCAAGTTGAGGATAGGCTGCCTCCCGTTCATCTCGAATATCGTGATCGAAGAGATTGAAAGGGCTCCGAACGGGATTCGGACCGACCTGAGAAAGAGGCTGGGGGACACCCGTCCGAGGCTTTTGAACGAGACCCCGGAATGCGCAGGACTCGTCAACGAATATGTCCAGCGGCGGATAATCCCGGCGCGCTACCGGGATGACGCAAGGCACATTGCGGTCGCCATCATCAACAGGATGGATGCCATTGTGACCTGGAATTGCCGCCATATGGCGAATCTTGGGAAAAAACAGGCCATCAACGAGGTGAATCTCAAGGCGGGATACGCCCGGATCGACATCGTCACCCCGATGGAGGTTGTGGAACATGACTAGATGGAAGTACCGTTCTCTTGAGTGGATTCACAAGGTCCGGGAGGAGAATTACAGGCGGACCCGGAACAAGGATCTTAAGGATGTGATGGAGGAGAGCGTCAGAAGGGCGAAGAAATCGCTTGCCAAGGGCTAGTGCCTGACCATATGCGTCCATTGCACCATTCCAACCTTGCGCCCTTGCATATTGCTCCTTGCGACCCGGACGACCCCGCTATGAATGGCGGGGCCTAACGCTACGCGGCGTGAACGACCCCGCATTTAAATGCGGGGCAAACTGTGCGACATGCTCTTTGCGATTTAGCATACCCCGCCATGAATGGCGGGGTTTGTACGCTATACAGCGTGAAACTCCCCGCACTTAAGTGCGGGGCATCCCGATTCGGCTTCCCTAGCTAGAATGTGACCTTCTTTATCTTTATGGCCTTGTCCGGGCAGGCCATGCCGCACTCGTTGCAGTCCTCGCACAAGAACTCAGTGACGATGATCTTCTTGTCGCGCAGCTGCAAAGCATTGTCAGGGCACTTGTCCACGCACGCCGGGGCCGAGTAGCAGCCGCAGAGCTTGCACTTCTTGTCGTCTATCTCCACGACCATATCATCTCCCCCCGTGCTTCTTTCCGGCCGCTTCTGCCATGTGCTTCTCGTGCCGCTTCTTGTGCTTGTCCGACATCGTGAGCCGCCGGGTGCAGGTCTTGTCGCCGCGCGGGATGGCGGCCGTGGTCTCGAGCTTGACATCCGTTCCGAATATCTCGTTGATGTCCTTTATGACGGTCTGGAACCACATGTCGCAGCCCAAAACGTCCTCCTCCATCGTCGCCCCGTACTTTCTGGCGAACTCCGGCCAGGGGCAGCGGTCCCACTCGACGAAGACCTCGTTGGGTTTCTTGCTCTTGACCAGCCGCGCGGTCTCGCCCATCATGGTCGAGCTCTGGACGATGAGCCTTGCGATGTCCTCGAGGAAGGTCGGCTTGGAGAGGTCCAGCGAGTTGACATACGCCTTCGAGGTGTCGTGCCCGACGACCTCCCAGGCATGGAGCGCAAGGTCCATCGGCTTCAACTGGGGGGCAAGGTCCAGCGCCGCCTGGCGGAACTCGTACCAGGTCGCCCGCGTGATGTTTCCGAGCGCGTCGAACTTGACGAGCAGGGTCCTCAGCTCCTTCTCCGGGTCCACTTCCTTGTCAGCCATCATTCACACCTCCATCCCATGTGATGCCCATGACCGTCCCAATCCTGACTGCCCATCCTAAATGCGAATGCCCGTCCGGTAGCCGTCGTGTATGGCGTTCGACAGGCTCCGCGGCACGAGCGCGTCCCCGATGACCTGCACCTCGATGCCCTTCTCCTTGGCGGCCGCCTCCAGGTCGCGCACCGGCTCCCTCTCGGCGTACACCACCGTGTCGCATTTCACCGGGATGCGCGTCTCGTAGAGCGCCTTCACGATGACCCCGTCGTCCGTGAACGCCTCGATGTCGGCCTCCTTGTAGGTCTTGACGCCCTTGTTGCCGAGTTTTTGGATGTAGCGCCAGATGTAGGACGGATTTACATCCTTGCCCACCTTGCGCTCCTTGAACACCATCGTGACCTTCTTGCCCTTCTCGGCCAGTATGAGGGCCGCCGATATCGCGGGCTTCTTGCCGCCCCAGATGACCACCCGGTCGCCGACCGTGGCCTTTCCCTCGACTACGTCCAGCGCCGACACCAGCGGGTGCTTCTCGATGCCGGGCACGGTCGGATGCCCGTACTTGACGCCCGTCGCAATTATGAGGGAGTCGGGGGATTCCTCATCGAGCAACGCGGGCGTCACCTTCTGCCCCAGGTGGAAATCGACGCCGTGCCTCTTGCACATGGCCTGCTGGTAGGTTATCATGCCCATGAGCTCCTCGTCGCCGTAGAGGCCCTTGCCGGCGTACCATATCTGGCCGCCCAAACGGTCCTCTTGCTCGAAGACGTGGACCTCGTGGCCCCGGCTGGCCGCGACATAGGCGAACTCGAGCCCCGCCGGCCCTCCGCCAGCCACGATTATGCGCTTCTTCGTCTCGGCCGGTTTCGCCTGCCAGGACGGGTCGCTCTCGTGGGCGCAGATCGGATTGACATAGCAGGTCATCGGCGCGTCTCTGAAGAGACGCGCCAAACACAGGTTGCAGGCAACGCAAGGTCTTATTTCGTCGAGCTTCCCCTCCAGCACCTTCTTGGGCATGTGGGGGTCGGCGATCATCGGCCGGCACATCTCCCAGATGTCCAGTATGCCGTCGCCGATGGCCTTGTTCGGTATGGCCGGGTCGAAGAGGCGGTACGCCATCGATACCGGGACCTTTACGGCCTCCTTGGCCCGCTTCGCGTTGTAGAGCCATTTCCCCTGCGGAATGTCCCTCGTTATCACGGGCGTGCCGGACTCCTGCCAGCCCTGCGTGACGCTTATGCAATCGATGCCGGCCTTCTCGGCGAGCTTGTAGGAGACCATCGATTCCTCGGGGGTGTTGCCGCCAACCTCGTCGAGGAGCTCCTCGGCGCAGAGCCGTATCATGAGCGGCATCTCCTTTCCGATGGCGTCGCGGACGTTCTCGATTGTATCGACCATGAAGCGGCACCGGCCCTCTATGTCGCCGCCGTACTCGTCCGTGCGCCTGTTCGTGTAGGAGGAGATGAAGTTGGAAAGGAGGTAGCCCACGATGCCGGAGATCTCCATCATCTCGAACCCGGCCTGGGAACCCCTCTTGGCAGCCTCGGCGTGCTCCTTGATGGTGCGCCGGATGTCCTCCCTGGTCATCTCCTTGACCGGACGGAATATCTTGAGCCTCTGGGGCACGAGCGACGGCCCGACGCAGTGGTCGATGTCCACGCCGCCCACCCGGCCGCAGTGCATGAGCTGGTAGTCGGAGACGGCCCCCTCGCCCTTGATGGCCTCGGCCATCTTCGTCAGGCCGGGCAGGTACCTGTCGTCCCAGGCGGCGGCCTGGCCCACGTAACCCTGCCCCTCGCGCTTTGGGTCCATGTACACGCCCTGCATGCAGCAGATGCCGCCCACCACGCCCTTGGCGCGCTCGCGCATGTACTCGAGGCCCGCCGGCGTTATGAACCCGCTCGGGTCGTTGAGGTTGTCCTCCGTGGCCGCGTACTTGATCCGGTTGGGTATAGTCAGGTTGCGTATCTTCACCGGCTTGAACAGGTGCGGGAACCTCTTCGCGCCCGGCTTGTCCGAGTAGTCCCACGTCGGCTTGTGCGCCATGATCGCATCCCCCGGCGGTGAATATCCTTAGTATATAAAACCCTTTTTGGGTGATTACAATGTAGCTAGCCCTGCCCCAGCAGGCCGGAAACCTCGGCCGGCATCGCCACCGCCTTCATGCCGCGCTTGATGTAGATGTAGGTCAGCGTCCCGTGGGCGACCAGGCGGCCCTCCTCGTTGAATATCTCCCCCTTGAAGACCACGACCTTGGGGCGCTTCTCCTTGATGCCTATCTTCACGGTCAGGAGGTCGTCGAAATCGGAAGTGCGTTCGATGCGGCAGGTGTACTCGCCGACCACGAAGCCCTCGTTGAGCGGCTTCCCGTTCAGGGAGAGCCAGCCGTCGGGGTCGAAGACGAGGCCTCTCTCGCGCAGGTATTCCGTGCAGGCGTCGTCGATCCACTTGATGTACTTGCCCAGGTACACGCGCTTTGTGCAGTCGGTGTCGTCCCAGTGGATGCGCACCCGGTAGGAATCCCCAAGCCAGCCCTCGGAAACGGCCTTGCCCCCGGAGCCCTTCGCTGCCCGCTCGCCCATGCCCGGGGTAATGGCAAGATTATTATTAATTGCTCGCCCGCCAATACCCCGGCGATGGCATTCGTGGTGATAGGCGCCGGCGCCGCCGGCCTGGCGGCGGCGACCCGCCTGCGGGAGCTGGGCCGGGAGGTCACGCTCATATCGAGAGAGGTCAGGGCCTATTCGCTCTGCTCCCTGCCGTATCTGCTTTCGGGCGAGGTGGAAGAGGCCCGTATCTTCACCGGCGATGAAAGAATGCTGCGCGAAATGGGCATTGCGCCGTTACTAGGGCGCAGGGCGCGGGAGGTCGACCCGAAGCGCAAGGCGGTCAGGCTGGACGACGGGACCGAGCTCCGCTACGACGGCCTCCTGCTGGCGACCGGTTCGGTCCCTTTCGCGCCACCCCCGCTCGCGGCCGACATTCCCGGCCTGTGCTACTTCAACTCCCTGGACGACACGCGCAGGCTGATGGAGAGGGCCCGGACCGCCCGGAGCGCCGTCGTCATCGGGGCCGGGTTCACCGGCCTCGAGTGCGCCTACGCCCTGCGCAGGCGGGGCCTGGACGTGACCGTCGTGGAGATGGAGGACCGGGTCCTCCCGCGCATTCTCGACCGGGACATGTTCCCGCCGGTGGAGGAGCTGCTCGCGGGGAACGGTGTCGGGCTGCGCTTGCGAAGCAAGGTGCTGGGCCTCGACAACGGCGGGGGGCGCGTCACGGTCCGCTTGGAGGGGCCGGGCGGGGCCGCTGAAGCCCTCCCCGCTGACCTGGCGGTGATGTGCCTGGGGGTCCGTCCGGATCTCGCGCTGGCGCGGTCGGCCGGCGTGAGGACCGGCCGTGGCATCCTGGTCGGGCCGGACATGCAGACCTCCGTTCCCGGCATATACGCGGCCGGGGACGTCGCCGAGTTCGAGGGGCAGATCCCGGCCACCTGGCTCACCGCCGCCATCCAGGGCGGGGTGGCGGCCTCCAACCTGGCCGGCCGGGAGGCCCGGTTCTCCCACCTGGACCAGGTCAACATCGCCACCCTCTTCGGGGTGCCCGTCGTGGGCATCGGGGCGCCGGCCACGTACCAGAAGGGCCCCTGCGAGCAGAGGCTCTGGAAGCGCGGGAATGTCTGGCGCAAGCTCGTCTCGTCGGGCGGGAGGACGACCGGTTTCCAGTCGGTCGGCGACCTCAATTTCAGGGGGCTGGCCTCCCTGCTCTCGAAGGAGCTGGCGCCCCTGCAGGAGAGCTTCGCCCGCGCCGGCCTGCACCATCCCGCATTGCTGTGCGCCCCCGTCTGGGGGATGAGAAGCTTCCCGGGCCGGGGCCGTTCGCCTCAGAGCATGATCCGGAAGCCACCGAAAAGGCTATAACGCATCCAACGCCATCCATTCGCCGTCGGGGCGTCCTGAATGCGACCAATAGCACAATTGGCCTTTGTATCGCTGGTCTGCTCTCAATTGCTCGCCGCCGGGGCCAATATCGACACATTCTCGAACGGCAGCGCCAATCTCGTCATAGAACTCAGGGAGGGGGAGCTTTCCGATTCGGGATATTTCAGCCTTCCCGCGGGATGCCATGTCCTGAGCGCGACAATGAAGGTGACCGTTGCGGAGGCGACCGGACAGTATCCGGCCGGGCCCGAAGTGCTGCTCAATGATACGGTGATATGGGCGTTCAACGGGACCGGATTTGGCAGGTTCGGCCACCAGGACCGGTTCCTTGACGGGACGGATCGGTTCACCGCCGGTTTTGGGGCCGGCGGGGGGATACGCAACGCCACGGTGAGACTTCCCAAAGGCGCCCAGGTGGTGGGCGCCGCTGCCGACATCACGGTCGAAGGCCCGCGAAAGGTCCTCGAGCTTGCCAATCTCACCGGCGGGGCGGCCGGCGCGAAGCTGGGCTCCTCCGTCGCCGGGGTGGGCGATATCAACAACGACGGCTTTGGAGATTTCGCGGTCTCGTCGCCGGGATATGCCCCGGGAGCCCCGGGCCAGGGGTGCGTGCTCGTCTACCTGGGAGGTGCCTCCGTGGACACCGTGCCCGACCACGTCCTCAAAGGCGCCTTTGGCGGCGGCGAGGTCGGGGTCACATTGTCCGGGGCAGGAGATGTGGACGGCGACGGATTCGATGACGTTGTGTTCGGCTACACCTACGTTTCGAGCGGCTATACGATGATATACTACGGCGGAGACCCGATGGGCGGCGATTACGACCTGATACCTGCGGGATACGGGCCCTATGCCTCCGGCGCCGGAGATGTCAACGGCGACGGGCTCGGCGACATCATCGTGGGGGCCCCCGCCTCCGGAGTGGGCCGCGCCTACCTGTTCTTCGGGGGGGCCTCCTCGTACAGCACGCCGGACGTTACCCTTACCGGGCCCGCCAGCGGCGACCTGTTCGGCGCGGCGGTCTCGTCGGCAGGGGACGTCAATGCCGACGGATACGACGATGTCATCGTGGGTGCCTATTATGACGATGCCGGCGGCTCCGATGCCGGCGCAGCCTATGTGTTTTTCGGAGGCAGTTCGATGGACACCGAGTGGGACCTTGCGCTCCGGGGGACGGGCGCCTACGACTGGTTCGGCCGCTCCGTCTCGGGCGCCGGCGACGTGAACGGCGACGGGTACGACGATGTCGTGGTGGGTTCGGAATACGACGACACTGCAGGCAGCTACGCCGGCAGCGCCTCCGTCTTCCTGGGCGGGCGGCCGCCGGACAGCAAGCCCGATGTCGTTCTCAAGGGCCTCAATGCCGGCGACATGCTCGGACGCCCGGTGTCGGGCGCCGGCGACGTCGACGGGGACGGCATCGACGATGTCATCGTGGGCGCCAGGTACGGGGACGGGGACATCCCCAACACCGGCTCCGCGAATGTCTATCGCGGCGGCTCCCCCATGGATGCCTCCTGCGACGTGCTGCTCCACGGGGAGCTGGAGCTCGAGAAGTTCGGGCTCGCGGTCGACTCGGCGGGGGATGTCAACTCCGACGGCTGCGATGAGGTCCTGGTCGGGGCGCCGGAGTACTACAGCGGCGGCAACATGCTCGGAAAGGCCCACCTCTACTCGATGCCGGAGGGCCCCCGGGGCTCCAATGTCTCGATGGGGGGCGTGTCCTTGTGGGCCCGGCCCGGCTACTATCACGGCACGTCCGCGGTCATTGGCTTCTCCTCGCTCCTGACCTCCAGGCTGAAGTCCCTGCCGGCCACAGGTAGCGACGGGTTCGGCAATTCCTTCGTGGACCTGCCGGTCAGCCTCTCCGCCGCCACGGAAGGCAACCTCACGCTGTCGAACCTGAGCCTAGTCTACAGGCACAACGCGACCGTGCCGGACTTCTCGGGCCCGCTCAACGACTACCTGGCCGCCCACATGTCCGAGCAGGACGGCTCCGGCCGCATCGCCGTCCCTGTCGTGGTCCGCGGCGCGAGCCCGGGCCACCTGAAGCTGCACTCCCTCAGGATAGTTTGCGATTGTCCTCCGACGATACCGGAGCCCCTCCCTGATGTGGAGATGGACGAGGATACCATCGCGCCGTCCCTGCTCGACCTTTACGAATATTTCGAAGATGACCTGGATCCCGTCACCTCCTTGTCATTTAGCATCGAGGAGGTCTCCCCCGCCGGTTTGGTCAACGTGACCGTTTCCGAGGGCCGCTACATCTCGGCCGACGCCCTCACGGGAGACCTCAACGACAACTGGACGGGCGCCGTCGATGTAACGGTCAGTTGCTCGGATACCCGCGGCCTGACCACCCTCTCAGGGAGGTTCAGAATCGTCGTCCGGAACGTGAACGACCCTCCCGTGTTCACCAGCCGGCCCCCGGCCACCTGCACGGCCGGAGAGCAATATTCCTATTTCCCGGCGGCGGTGGACGGGGACGGCGACGGCACCAAGCTTAGCCTCCTCAAGGGCCCCGCGGAGATGACGCTCTCGGCGAGCGGGGAGGTTCGCTGGATACCGGTCCGGAGGGGCGAGTATGCGGTCTTGCTCGAAGCGTCGGACGGGTCGGCCCGGACGCGCCAGGACTACATCATCACCGTTCCCGACCAGATGCCCCGGATGGTCAGCATGCCCCCGAAGAACGCCACCGTCGGGGTCCCCTACGAGCACCGGATTATAGCCACGGACGACGACGGCGACCCCCTCTCCTTCAGGCTGGAGAGGGGCCCGCCGGGCATGTCGGTCTCCCCGGACGGGAGGCTCTCCTGGATGCCCTCGGGGAACGGCACGTTCGAAATCTCCATAGCGGTCGAGGACGGGGAGATGGCGGCGTACCTCAACTACACCCTCGCCCTCAACCGCCCCCCGAGGTTCGTTTCCCGGCCCGCGCTGGAGGCAACGGCCGGGGCCTCCTACTCCTACCCGGGAGGCGCCGTCGACGATGATGGGGATTCTCTCGGGTACGACCTCGTGACGAAGCCCGACGGCATGACGGTGGATCCCTCCACCGGGCTGGTGCTCTGGAGGCCCGGGCGCTCCCAGCTGGGCAATCATACCGTGAAGCTGGCCGCGAGCGACGGGCGCGGGGGCGTCTGCGAGCAATCGTTCGTGGTGACCGTCAGGCCCGTGCGCCCGGTCTGCTCCATCCTGACGCCCGGGAACGGATCGAGGGCCGCCGGCGTGGTGACGGTGGGCGGGCGCGTTGTCCCCGGTACGGGGACGGACGTCCAGGTCCGCCTTCGCGTGGACGGGGGCCCGTGGCAGCCCGTGCCGGGGACCGAGAACTGGACCTACCTTCTGGATACCCGCGGCCTGAAAAACGGCCTCCACACCATCGAGGCGCAGGTTTTCGACGGGGTCTCCTCCTCAGACGCGGCCACGCTTGCCCTGCAGGTCGACAATCCCCCGAAGCCGGGTGGCGACGGGAGCTTCCTCGCGGTCGCGGTCATCGGCGTCCTGGCCATCGCGGGAGGGCTCGCCGCCGCATACAGGATCGCGTCCAAAAAACGCCACCATGACCGATAGCAGGGGGTCAGACCAGGTCAAGCCCCAGTCTGCGCGCGTGCTCGTACGCCTCCAGGAACTCCTGCGGCCTCAGGCGCCGGCAGAGCTCGGGGTACTTCTCCTTCTCCCGCAGCACCATGTGGTCCGGGTGGTACTGGTCCATGACGTTGACGCGCAACCTGTCATTGGGTATGTTGGCCGCCACCCAATCGAGGACCGGCCTGGTGCAGCACTCGATGTGACCCGGCATGACCAGATGGCGCAGCAGTATCTCGCACTGGCCGGCCGCCAGCCGGTGGTTGCGCGACACCACCTCGAAGTAGCGGTCCACCCCGGAGAGGCGCCGGGCGCACCGGTCGTTGCCGTACTTGAAGTCGCTCAGGTAGACGTCCACGACCCCGTCCAAGACGCCCATCGCTTCCTCGGTAAGGTACATGTTCGAGTTCCAGACCTGCGCGATGTTCATATCGCGGTCCCGAAGCTCCCTCATCACCCGCAGGATGTATTCCAGATTGGAGGTCGGGTCCCCTCCGACCCAGTTGACGTTGATGCCCCCGCCCCGCTCGATGCGATCGGCCAGCGAGGCGGGGGCCATTTCAATTCCCGCGGCGGGATCCTGGCTGATGTCCCAGTTCTGGCAGAAGGCGCACTTGAAGGTGCACCCGGCGAAGAAGATGGTGTGGGAGGGCACGAGCTCCGGCTCCTCGCCGTAGTGCAGGAACTCGGAGGACACCCGGGCCCCGGGCACCCCGCAGGAGCCCGTCTTGCCGCCCCTCCGGTCGGCCCCGCAACGGCGCTCGCAGAGCCGGCAGGGCGAGGACAGCTCACCGGCCCGGAGCAGTTTCCCCTCCAGGTCGGCCTCCAGGAACCTGGCCCCGGCCCTCCCGTGGACGATTTCCCGGTACCTCTCCAGCCGGATTGCCAACACTATCGTCCGGGTAAGGGGAATCCTCCTATTTATCAGTTAGAAACTGTACCAATATTTTAAATATGTCTATGCCAATTAAAGTCCGAACGGACTTGACCGAGGGAGAGCAGCCGACGTCCCTGGTCCGGGAGGACCGGCAGGACCCGCACCGCACGCTGCTTGTACTATATATAATCACCATAATCGTCGCCGTGGCTGCGGCCGCGCTGTTCAGATGAAGGGAGACGGGAAATGACCGAAGCCGATGGGGGGAAGCTCACCGAGGCCTGGAAATACCTCACGGGGGGCACGGTCTGGGGCGTCTGCTGCGCGAACTCCGGCGAGCCTGTCTACTGCGGCAGCGCCGACAAGGGCATATACTGCTTCGAGAAGGGCGGCGCCCTCGCCTGGAAGTTCGACACCAACGGCCCCGTCTTCCGGGTGGCGACCACCGCAACGGGCGACATGGTCGTCGCCGGCTCCAAGGACGGGAACATCTACCTTCTGGACCGCAACGGCCTGCTCCTTTGGAACCACACCACGACCGGGCAGGTGCTCGCCGTCTCGCTGATAGCGGACGGAAGCCTCGTGCTCGCCGGCTCCACGGACAAGTACGTCTACTGCTTCGACCGGGAGGGCACGATGCTGTGGCGCTGCGACATGAAGAGCCCCGTGCGCTCCGTCGCCGTCTCCGACAACCAGGACATGATACTGGTCTCGTCGTTCAACAACCTGCTCACCTGCCTCAACCGCTGGGGCGAGTACCAGTGGCACGTCGAGAGCGGCCGGTACCCCTACCGGATCGCGGTCTCCCCCGACGGGGCCTACATCGCCACCGGCTCGGAGGACCGCAACGCCAGCCTGCTGGACCGCACGGGGAAGCCCCTCTGGCAGTTCCCGACCGACGGCTCGGTCAACGGCGTGGCCTTCACACCCGACGGGAAGAACGTGCTCATCGGGTCGGAGGACATGACCCTTTACATGCTGGACCTCACCGGCCGGCCGGTGTGGACGCGGGACCTCCCCAGCGAGATCACCGCCGTCTCGTGCAACCAGAAGGGGGACAAGGTCATCGCGGGCACGATGGACAGCCGCGTGACGATGCTCGAGATGCTCTCGAGCCCTGTGGTGGCCCTGGGCGAGATAGAGACCGAGATAGCCTCCGCCAAGCGGCAGGGGATAGCGATGAACGAGGTGGAGTACCTCGTCCAGTCCTCCAAGCTGCTCATGAGCGTGGGCGACCGCAAGAAGGCCAACGAGCTCTACCAGCAGGCCCGCACCGAGCTCGGGAGGGCCCAGGAGAGGCACCAGAAGCTGTCTGCCCCGGTGGTCAACTACACCGACAAGATCCAGTTCGGGATAGACTCCATGGAGCGCTCCGTGGCGTCCCTGCGCAAGGAGCAGCGCGAGGGCCGGTTCGAGCACTGCCTGGCCCTCGCCGGCAGCATCTCCGAGCAGGCCAAGTCGCTGCAGAAGGTCTACTCGGACTCGATGGAGCAGCACCTGCGCGTCCAGGGCGTGTACTCCGACTTCGAGCAGATGATAAAGGATGTCCAGGCCGAGGGCATCGAGGTCCGGGAGGCCGAAAAGTTCCTGTCGGCCGCGCTCAGCTCAATCAAGCTCGGCGACTACACAAACTCCGTGGAGATGCTCAAGAAGACCGAGATGTCCATAGTCGCCAAGCGGACGCAGTTCCGCGAGGCCGTGGAGATAATGGGCCCCATACGGTCGGTGATGAAGAGCGCCGAGCGCTTCGTGGACATCTCCGACGCCCGAAAGCTCCTGGAGGAGGCCGAGCGCGCCCTCAACGCCAGCGACACCGAGCGGGCGCGCGAGTGCGCCGGGCTGATAATGGACGTCATCGAGAAGGTGAAGGCCGAGGCCGCGCCGAGCCTCTCCCTGCGCGCCGGCTCCAGCGAGGGCCTCACGGTCAACACGAGCAAGTTCAACATCTCCATCACCAACATCGGCAAGGGCCACGCCCAGGACGTCGCCTGCGAGATAATCGGGCCCATCCGGGACTACTCCACGGGCCCCAAGAAGATCGACTTCCTCAAGGCCGGCGACAAGGCCGTGATGGCCATCGAGGTCACGGCCGACGAGCGCGACATACCCCTGGACGCCTACCTGACGGTGAGGCTCACCTTCAAGCGGGCCCTTGACCAAAAGGAGAGCCGTGCCCAGGAGCGCGCCCGGGTCATAATCGGCCCCATGATAGAGGACGTGTTCCTGATGTACCGCGACGGGCGGCTCATCGCCCACAACACCCGCAGGCTGCGGCCCGACGTCGACGGCGACATACTCAGCGGGATGCTCACGGCCGTCACCGCCTTCGTCAAGGAGTCCTTCCGGGAGGCCGACACCGAGGAGCTCAACGAGCTGCGCTACGGCAAGACCAAGATCCTGATAGAGCGGGGCGAGTACATCTGCCTCGCCGTGGTGGTGTCGGGCGTCGCCTCGCCCAAGATGCGGGAGAAGATGAAGGAATCCGTTCGCGGCATCTCGCAGACCTACGCCGACGTCTTGGAGAACTGGGACGGGTCCGTGAGCAAGCTCAAGGACATCAACCAGATTGTGGAGCGGCTGATTGCGTCGTCATATACCTGAACTGTGGAAGGCGCAAGGCGCAGGGCGCAGGGCGCACCCGGACGACCGTCGGTCGTCGGGGTGCGCCTCGCGCCTTGTCCCCTGCGCCTCAAGCCTTGCGCCCTGCGCCCTGCGCCTTCCTCAGTCCTTGTACTGCCGCATGAACAGCCCGAGATTGGTCTCGTCGCCGAAGTACCAGCGGTTGCCGATCTTGACGAGAATGTCGCCGTCGTCGGTCACCCGGCGCTCGGACATGACTACTCGCGAGGCCAGATCATCCATCTCGATGCCCCAGAGCGACGACGGCAGTCCCCGGGGCAGCGACGAGAGCGCCTGGAGGACCTTGCTCTCCCGCATCGCCCGCTCCTCCTCGGCGGTGCGCGCCCTCCTGGGCGGCTCCGGAGGACCGGACACGGGCGGGGCCGCCTCCGGTGATGCGGCTCCGGGGGCCGCCGCCCCGGGTTGCGGGGACTGGTCGGGCTCCCCGGCGTCCCGCTCCAGCTCGGAGACGCTGACGGTCCTCTCGACCACGATTCCCCCTGACGGGGCGGCGGCCTCAGGCGGCAAAGCAGGGGGCGCCGGCAGGAAGGGTGGCGCAGCCGGGCCAGTCGGCCGGGGCCCGGCGGCGAGCGGCGGGAGGAGCGGTGGCGCCGCCTGCCAGGCCGTCTGGGACGGGGCCGCCGGGGCCCGCTTTCCCTTCCTGCCCAGGTAGAATCCCAGCCCCGCCCCGACCGCCGCCAGCGCCGCTATGAGTACAAGCAGAGGCAGGGTGAGTCCCCCGATGGTCAGGCCCTGCTCGTTTCTGACCTCGAACTCCGCGAAGGCCTCCTCCGAGTACCTCGCGCCGTCGAAGGACCGGACGGTGATGTTGTGCCGGCCGTTCATCAGCGAGGCGGTGTCCAGCACGTACGACCAGTCCAGGGTGCCGCGCGCCGGCTTCCAGGGCCCGTCGTCGATTCGGACCTCGACCAGGACCACCAGGCTGTCGTCCTTCGGGTGGCCGGCGGTGCCGAAGGCGACGAACCTTCCGCTCAGCACCGCGCCGCTCTGGGGTTTCACCATCGAGACCACCGGGTACGGGAGCTTTATCCTTACCGGGTCGCTCTGGGCCTTGTACGCGGCCTCCCGGTTCCCGGCCCGGTCCTCCGCGAGGGCCCGGAACCGGTAGGTGTGGTTGTCCCGACCGGTGAACCGGGCCGAGGTCTGGCAGGTCCCGGCGAGCCAGTCCCTCCACTCGCCGCCGTCCTCCTGGTACTGGACGAAGAACATGGCCACCCCGCTCGTGGAGTCGCCGGCGGTCCAGGTCACGTTGAACGACAGGTCGTCGACCGTCCCGGGGAGCATGGTCAGGTAGGTCACCGGGGGGACGGTGTCCAGCATGATGGTGGCGCTCGCGGAAGGCCCCTCGTTGCCCGCCCGGTCGCGCAGGCGCACGTACACGGTCTTGTCGCCGTCGCCCGCGGTCAGGTTGCGGGCGCAGGATTCGTTGAAAGGCACCCAGGGCTCCCAGGTCCGCCCGTCGTCGGAAAAAGACATCTCCCACAAGCCCGAACCGGGCTCGGGGTCCGAGGCGGTGACATCGACCCTGACGGTGGCATTCCGGGTGTACCTCGCGCCACCGTCCAGGCCGACCGACGCCCCGACGGGCATGCCCCGGTCGAGGACGATGGTGTCGAAGGACGGCGGGCTGGTGTTGTTGGCAAGGTCCCTGACTTGGACGTGGACATGGTACTCGCCGTCGCCCCGGTCCAGCTCGATGAAGGTGCTGTTGGAGTAATTCTCCCAGGTCCCCCAGGCGTCGTCGTTGAGCTTCCAGCGCACCCCGGAAAGGCCGCTCCCGCCCCGTGCGTCCTCGGCCCTCCAGATGGCCCGCACGGTCTGGCAGGTGGCGAACTCGGCGCCGCCGTTGACCGAGAGGTTGAGCACGACGGGCGGGTTGGTGTCTATCCAGAACGGGCCGACATGCACGGCGGAGGGCGCCCAGTTGCCCGCCAGGTCCTTCGTTCGCAGGTGGAAGTACCAGTCGCTCCCGTCGGCGAGGCGAAAGCTCGTGGCGTCCCTGGCATCGGCGGTGGCGTTGAGCTGCGGCTGCGGGAGCGTGTTGCGCTGACGGTCCCAGAGGTACGAGAAGCCGTCCGCGCCCGAGGCGCCCGCGTCGGGCTCGGACCAGGCCATGTCAATCGTGTCGTCGGTGCTCCAGGTCATCGTCCTGTGCGAGGTGGACGAGACCTCGGAGGGGTTCAGCGGCGGCGTGGCGTCCACGGAGAAGGGCCCGAGGTGGGCCGCGCCGGTCGCCCAGTTGCCGGCCCGGTCCTTGGCCCGGATGTGGAAGTACAGGCCGTTCGTGTCGCCGGAGGGCGGGCTCGTGGTGGAGGTGGCGCCGGGGTCCTGGAGGTCGAGCATGGCGGGAACAGTGTGTGGGTCGGTGTCCCAGGCGGTGGCGAAGCCCAGGTAGCCGCTGATGTCCCCGCCCCCGGGCGGCAGGGACCAGCCCGCCTCCACGGTGCTGTCGCCGGACCATACGCCGATGGCATGGCTCGTGCTGGCCAGCCCGGCCGGGTTCTTGGGGGCCGTGGCGTCGAGCTTGAGCTTCCACACCGGGCTCCAGTAGCTGGCGACCGCCCCCAGGTCCCAGCACTTCACCCTCCAGTAGTAGGTGCCATCGGGTATGACCGCGGGGAACGTCCAGGAGGTGACGTCCGAATCCTGCTTTCCAGAATCGTGGGCGGGCGAGCCGAAGGCGATGTCGTCGTCGAGCTGGACCTGGAAGGCGCTCTGCTCGCTGGGCGTGCCGAAGCGCCACCTGAAGGTCGGCGTGCTGTCGTTGGTCCACTGGTCGTCGTAGGGGACGATGGGAGCCGGCGCCGAGGGAGTGGAGCCGAAGCTCTCGGCGAGGCCGATCCTGTATGTGGCCCAGTTGGCAGTGACTCCGGTGTACATCATCTCCAGGGTGCTGTTTCGCTGCACCACGGTGGGCATGGTGGCGTAGGCGTCCCAGCCGGCGCCGTAGCTCAGGACTGGGTTGCCGGCATGCCTCGTCCAGGTGGCCCCGTCGGACGAGGTGGCATAGCCGATGGCCACGCGGGCGCCGTCGTGCCCGGCGTACCACATCCGGTACTCGTCCCCCGCCTTCATGACGCAGGGAAAGAGCACATCGTCGTCGTCCCAGGCTCCCCCGGGCCCCAGGGCCAGTACCGGGTTGCCGGCGTACTTTGTCCAGGTGGTCCCGTCGGGGGAGGTGGCGTAGCCGATCTGCTGGTTGGCGGCGTTCCCGGTGTAGTACATCCTGTAGGTGCCGCCGTCCTTGATGACGCAAACCGACCATATGCCGGTGTCCCAGGCCCCGGAGGCGCCGTACTTCATCACCCCGGTGGCGACGGTGGTCCAGCTCTTGCCGTCGCCCGAGGTGGCGTAGCAGACCCCCGAGCTGTCGGAGTACCACATCTTCCAGGTGGTGCCGTCCTTCATGACGGAGGGGTTGCAATCGCTGCTCCGGACCGGGTTGCCGGAGTACCTGGTCCAGGACTTGCAGTCGTAGGAGGTCGCCAGCCCGACGCCGCCGGCCGTGTAGTACAAGTAGAACTGGTCGCCCGTGTCCACGAGAGAGGCGGAGAAGAGCTGGCTGTTCCCCTCCCAGCCCCCGGAGGGCGAAAGCAGCGGGTTCTGGTTGTACTTCGTCCAGGAGGTCGGCGAGGGAGGGGTGGCGGCGGCCGGGTCGCTGCAAAGGTCAGGGACGAGCAACAGCGCCTGGAGCAAGATGATTCCCGCGACCAGATGCACCGACAGTCTGGAAGCTTCAGGCTTGGTCATGACAATCCCCTGCAACCGCTCTCATCGACACTATTCGGCTTGGATAATATATATTTAACTGGAGGTGCCGGAAGGGCCGCCAGGCGGGAGACACCAAAGGCCGCGTAGAAACGGTTATCAGTCCTCAGGCCATAACATGGGCCGGTGGTACCTGTGGCGGTCGAGACACCCGTCATAGTCATCAACTACAAGGCATACCCCGAATCCATCGGCCCGGCGGCGCTGGAGCTCTCCAAGCTCGCCGACGCCCTGGCCCGGGAGAAGCGCGCGAGCGTCGTGGTCTGCCCGCCCGTCTCGGACCTCTTCTGCGTCCAGGCCGAGGTGGGTATCCCCGTCTGGGGCCAGGCCGCCGACGCGGTCGAGCCCGGCGGACGGACGGGCCACGTGACCTGCGAGATGCTCGTCAACGCCGGTGCCGAGGGGCTCCTCGTCAACCACTCCGAGAGGCGATTGCAGCTGGCCGATATGGAGTGGCTCGTGGCACGCGCCCGGAGGCTCAAGCTCGACACCTGCGTGTGCACGAACAACGTGGCGGTGAGCCGGGCGGCGGCGGCGCTGGGCCCGGACTTCGTCGCGGTGGAGCCCCCCGAGCTGATCGGGGGGGACGTATCCGTCACCACGGCCGACCCGGAAGTGGTGCGCCGGAGCGTCGAGGAGGTCCGCAGGGTGGACCCGAAGGTCCGGGTGCTCTGCGGGGCCGGCGTCAAGAACGGCAAGGACGTGAGCAAGGCGATCGAGCTCGGGGCGCAGGGCGTGCTCCTGGCGTCGGGCGTGGTCAAGGCCAAGGACAAGCGGGCGACCCTCCTGGACCTCATCGCGGGATTGAAGTAGCATGCGCCCTGCCCATCTGCTCTGCGCGCTCGCGGTCGTGCTGGCGGCGGCCTCCTCGGGCTGCGTGCTGGAGCAAAAGCGCGACCTTCTGGGCGTGAGCGCCACGTTCTACCCCTCGTACGCCGAGGTCTCCCGCGTCAATTTCTCTGGGGCCGAATCCTCGATGGCCGCGGAGGGCTACACGGTCAACGTCTACCCGTCGGAGTGGAACCCGCCCGGGGCCGCCTACGACAACGGGGCGGAGATATCCCGCAAGGCCGACTTCGTGTTCCACATCGCCTCCTGGACCTACGGGGGCTCCCAGCGGGCGCTCGCGAGCGGCTTCTACAACGCCACCAAGGGCGGCTACAAGACCGAATCCGATTCCGGGGCCGCCCGGAGATACGTGAAGGGCGAGATCGACGCGATCGCCGCCGGGCTCAACTTCACGGTGGACTGGGAGCAGGTCAAGTGGGTGGTGGACCTCGGGCCTGTAAAATGAAGGGCAGCGGGCAGCGGGGGAATGGCGCAAGGCGCAAGGCGCAAGGGACGAAGGCGCATGGCGCGAGGCGCAAGGCGCAAGGGACGAAGGCGCATGGCGCAAGGTGGAAGGATCAAGGTGAACACGGAGCTTCCTCCCTTGCGCCTTGTGCCTCGTCCCTCGCGCCTCAAGCCTTGCGCCCTGCGCCTTGCGCCCTGCGCCTTGCGCCCTGCGCCATTCCGCGCTGCCCGTTATTGGCTGGCTTACATTTTCTTCACTACTAATTCCGTAAGATCAATAAGCCGATGCGAGTAGCCCCACTCGTTGTCGTACCAGACGAGGATCTTGACGAAGTTGTCGCCCAGCACGGTGGTGTACTCGGCGTCCACGATGCCGGAGGCCATGTTGCCCTTGAAGTCCACGGACACGAGGGGCTTCTCGCAGTACTCGAGGATGCCTCTGTACTTGCCCTCGGCCCCGGCCTTCAGCGCGGCATTGACCTGCTCCTCGGTGGCCGGCTTCTTGAGCTGCACGGTGAGGTCGACCACTGACACGGTCTCGGTCGGGACGCGCATCGCGTAGCCGTCGAACTTGCCCTTGAGCTCCGGGATGACCAGCGCCACCGCCTTGGCCGCGCCCGTGGTGGTGGGTATCATCGAGCGGGTGGCCGCCCGCGCCCGCCGGAGGTCCTTGTGGGGGGCGTCCTGGAGCCTCTGGTCCATGGTGTAGGCGTGGATGGTGGTCATCAGGGCCTTCTCTATGCCGAAGGCGTCGTTGAGCACCTTGGCGGCCGGCGCCAGGGCGTTGGTGGTGCAGGAGGCGTTGGAGATTATGTGATGCTTCGCCGGGTCGTACTTGTCGTGGTTGACGCCCATCACTATCGTGATGTCCTCGTTCTTCGCCGGGGCCGATATTATGACCTTCTTCGCCCCGGCCGCAAGGTGGGCCCGGGCCTTCTCCGCCTCGGTGAAAAGGCCGGTGGACTCTATCACGACCTCCACGCCCAGCGCCTTCCAGGGCAGCTGGGCCGGTTCCTTGACCATGAGCGCCTTGACCGCCTTCCCGTTGATGATGATCTCGTCGCCCTTGACCTCGACCGTGCCGCCGAAGATGCCGTAGGTGGAGTCGTACTTGAAAAGGTGCGCCAGGGTCTTTGCGTCCGTGACGTCGTTCACTGCCACTATCTGGGCCCCCGGGTGCTCCAGCGCCGCCCGCAGGGCAAGCCTCCCTATCCTGCCAAAACCGTTGATGCCGATTCGGACCAATCTTACCCCTCCAGTGCCCGGAACGGCGAGGGGGCTCTTATAGGTTTGGCGGGGGCTCACTTCCAGAGCGTTCCCTTGAAGCCGCATTTGGGGCAGGTGAGCTCCACGGGCCGTTCAATGATGTGGACCGGGATGGTCTCGCCGCATTTGGAGCACTTGACCCGCTTGAGCGGCTCGGCGGCGGCCTTCTCCGGCGGCGAACCGGGCGGCGCGGACGGCCCCACATGGGAGCCCGAAAGCAGGCTCACCGGGCCGCCGGCCGGCGGCGGCGGTGCGGTCGGTTTCTCCGGCGGCGGGATGGGCGGGGGCAAGGGCGGGGTCTGGGATTTGGGCGCAGACGGGCCCCTGGTCATGGGTGCGGGCGGTGCGGGGGCTTTGGGCTCAGGCTGGGCCCGGGGCCCGGGCGCCGGCCCCGAGAGCCTGATCTCGCCCGAGCCGATGAGCTCCCGCATCATCGCCTCGTGGTCGGCGTCGGTAATGCCGAGGCCCTCGCGCTGGGCGCGCAGGAGGTCCGACTCGTCCTGGGTGATCTGGCCGTCGGCATGGGCCTGGACGAGCGCCCGGCGGTAGGCGTCGAACTCCCGGGCCCGAAGAACCCCCTCGACGTCGATGGGGGTTTCGTGCATAGCCAGGAGGCGCTGCTGGGTGGCCGGGTCCGCCACCGTCCTTTTGATGATGTACGCGTGGTCCTCCTTGGAGATGCGGAGGAGCTGGCGCTCCCGGGCCAGTATCGCCGCCTCGTCCGTGCTCACCTTGCCGTCGGCGTGGACCTGCGCCAGGATGGACTGGTACTTGCGCCAGTTCTCAAGGCGGATGTTGTCTAAGTTGACCAGCCGGGCCCCGACGTAAGCGAGCACCGAGCCGGCGAATGTGATGACGAACCCGACATGGGGCACCATCTTCAGGTTCTTCCACTGGAGCACCGTGTCGCGCTGGTCCTTCTGCTTCATCATCTCGGAGTACATCCGGCTGCCCTGGTCCCGGTCCGTGGCATTGATGGCCTCGAGCTGGGCCACCTTCTCGGGCGAGAAGGGGTCGTCGGGCACTGGGATGCTCTGCTGGACAATCGGGAGGAGCACCAGCATGAAGAGCAGGAAGAACACGCTGGAAGCGATGAGGAAGTAGCAAAACGAGGTGCAGTCGCGGCCCAGGCCGTAGGCGACCAGGCCGATGAACGCGAATATCAGCATGCCGAATATCGCGGAGAAGATTATGGCACCGATATTGAGGGTGCCCCCCGCCATCTGCTGCCTGTACGCCAGGTCCCACCCGGAGGGCGCCTCGCCCGCAGGGAACGGCCCGATCTTCCCGTCCGTCACGGCCGCCCAGGGAAGGAATATGCCGATGAGCACCAGGCCGCACCCCAGCGCCCCCATCGCCCTGTACAGGTAGGTATTCCTCGTGGCGAGCATGCCCCGGTCTATGTGCTAGGAATAATTAATAGTTGGCTGTCGGGGTCCGATGCATCGGGAAAGGCATCAAGGGAGCAAGGCAGCAAGGCAGCAAGGCAGCAAGGGGACGACGGGGCGTTCCCTCCCCCCTCCTCCCTTGCTGCCCTGCTCCCTTCCCTTGCTGCCTTGCTCCCTTGCTGCCTTGCTGCCTTCCCCCCCTGCCCGCTGACTCATTTTTTATACATAATTCCATATCTTCTCCCGATGGTGTTCGAGCCGACGGAGGAGATGGTGGAGCAGGCGCGAGAGCTGCCCCCGGGGCTCTGCGACCGGTGCCTGGGCAGGCGCTTCGCGAAGGTCCAGGCGGCCACCAACGAGGAGCGGGGGCGTGCGGTCCGTGCTGCAATCGAGGCGGCGGGCGAGCGGAGCGAGCCCGCCGACCTTTGCCCCCTGTGCGACGGCATCTTCGACGAGCTCGAGGGCATGGTCCGGGCCGCCCTGCGAAAGATCGGCGATCGGGAGTTTAAGACATTCCTGGTGGGCTCCAGGCAGGACCCGGCGACGGTCGAGCTCGAGCGCCGGCTGGGCTTCCCCGAGCACCTGAAGAACGAGGTCAACCGGGAGATTGGGAAGCGCCTCGAGGCCCTCACGGGAAAGCCGGTCGACTGGGACAACCCCGACATCACCATCCTGGTGGACGCCCGCTTCGCCAGCGTCGAGGTGCAGGTCGCCCCCCTCTACCTCTACGGCCGGTACCGCAAGTACGACCGCACCATCCCCCAGACGCGTTGGCCCTGCCGCTGCCGCGGCAAGGGCTGCCGGTTCTGCAACGGCACGGGCAAGATGTACGCAACCTCGGTGGAGGAGCTGGTCGCCGGGCCGATAATGCGGGCGGCCGGGGGCACAGGGCACGCCCTCCACGGGATGGGCCGGGAGGACATCGACGCCCGGATGCTGGGCAGCGGCCGGCCGTTCGTCGTCGAGATCGAAGCCCCGCTGAGGCGGGGACTTGACCCGGGGGGCCTGGAGAGGACAATAAACGCCGAGGCGGCCGGGCGGATGGAGGTCCTGGGGCTTCGACCCTCGGGCCTCAAGGAGGTCCGGGAGCTCAAGGCCTCCCGGGCGGTCAAGACCTATGTCGTCCAGGTGGCCTTCGACCCCCCCGTGCCCGGGGAAAAGCTTAAATTACTAGAGAAGATGTTTACGGGAGCGCAAGTCGAGCAGCGGACCCCGGAGAGGGTATCCCATCGACGCGCCGACCTGGAGAGGACCCGGAAGGTCCTCGAGTTCCGAGTGGAGGGGCCCGACCGGTTCCGGATAACCGGGGAGGCGGGCCTTTACATCAAGGAACTCGTGCACGGCGACGGCGGGAGGACCCGCCCAAACGTCCAGGAGGCGCTGGGTGTGAGATGCTCCGTGGTCTCGCTGGACGTCGTGGAGATGGGAGGACGGTCAGATGGTCAAGGCGTCTAAGGGCTTCCGGGTGAGGACCAGGCACACCCTGAGGGTGCGCCCGAGGGACAAGGGGCTTCCCCAGGTTTCGGCCTCGCTTAGGGAATTCAAGGTGGGTGACCGGGCCACGGTGGTCCTCGACGGCCGGGTCCAGGGCGGGATGCCCCATCCCAGGTACCACGGGAAGACCGGCAAGGTCACCGGTGTCCAGGGGAGGGCCCTGATGGTCGAGATAGTCGAGGGCCGCAAGCCGAAGATACTTCTCGTGACGCCGGAGCATCTCAAGAGGAGCTAGAGGGGGGCTGGAAATGGAGGAGGAGGCAAGGACGGTTTCACTGGCGGACGCCCTGAAGGTCCTGGAGAAGGAGGGCGAGAAGCGGGAGCTCGGCTACGAGCAGAAGCTGGCGCTGGGACACGCCCAGCAGTTCTCCAAGCTCAGGACCGAAGAATCCGAAAAGCTCAGGGCCGACCTCATGAAGATGGAGCACATGAACGATAACGTCGCCTACAAGATCATGGAGATGCTGCCCAACCACCCCGACGACGTGCGGGTGATTTTCTCCAAGGAGAGGCACGCGCTCGGCCCGGCCGAGATCGACGCCGTCCTGGAGGCGGTCAAGAAATACGTCTAGGGCGCGAGGCGACCCCCATGGAAGACTACGCCTTCATCCTGGATTATCTCTCGCAGGGCCACCCGGACGGGCGGAAGTTCCACCGCGAGCCCATAGCCTACGCCCTGGGCGAGAACGAGTTCAAGCTCCTTGAGCTCGTCATCAAGCCGGAGGCGGTGCTCAACATAGGCGACTACATCTACATCGGCCGGGAGCTCGAAAAGCGCGACAAGATCCTCCATGTGAAAAGGCGGGTCTCGTTCTCAGAGATAACCAACGCCGCGCAAAACGAGCTTCCGTTCATCATCGCCGAGATAGTCAAGAGGCACGAGGCGCGCTTTGTCAGGTTCTTCAACGAGTCCCAGCCCATCTCGACGCGATTTCACATGCTGGAGCTCTTGCCCGGGCTGGGCAAGAAGACCATGTGGGCGATCCTCGACGAGCGCAAGAAGTCCCCCTTCCAGGGCTTCGAGGACCTCCAGAAGCGCCTGCCGTCGATCCACCACCCGGAGAAGCTCGTCGCCCGCCGCATCGAGCTCGAGCTCTCCGACCCCCAGCAGAAGTACCACCTCTTCGTCGCCAAGTGAACCGTTCCGTGGCGGGGAGGGCACCCATATAGCCTTATATAACTTCAGCCCGATTCGGGTGCGACCTGCGGGAGCTGGGATAGTACCACGACGCGGACGGACCCAAATGTGATAATCGACGCTCAGCGCGACGTGCAGCTTGGGCTCTCGCCGGAGATGCACTCCTGCGTCTTCGTGATGCCCGGCGTCCCGCCCACCAAGTTCTACTCGAGCGCCCCGGAGAGGCTCGCCGGCGTCGCCGAGAGGGCCGACATCGCCTGGGTGAACTGCCTCGTGGCCGACGTGCGCAAGGAATCCGAGACGGTCGCCCCCCTCTTCGGGTTCAATCCCAACCTCGTCCGTGAGCTTCTGCGCGGCCGGTACTCCTCGTTCGTGGACAATGACACGCAGGCCGGGATGATGCTCCCGACCGTCCGCGTTCGCAAGGGGAAGGTCTCCGCCCTGCCGGTCCTCGTGCTCCTGCGCGAGGGGCTCATCGTCACCGTCCAGGACCGGGAGATTCACCGGTTCGCGGCATTCGCGCGCTACGCCGAGACCCATATCCGGAAGATCCCCCAAAACTGGGACCGCGCGGAGAAGATGTCGAGCATCCTGCTGCGCCTCGTCGACGAGAACAACGAGCAGAACTACAACGGCATAAAATCCCTGGCGGGCGTCATCGACAGCCTCGGCAGGATGCTTGCGCGTGAGGAGCTTGCTTTCGACCGGATCTCCAAGGCGACCTACGAGCTGAAGCACTCGGTCACCGTGTTCCAGTCGATCCTCTGGGAGAACTACGAGACGCTGCGCGCCATCGAGCACGGCGACGCCGACCTCATCCCGGCGCGGCCCGAGACAATCGAAATCCTGGACAGCCTCATCAAGGAGAACTCCTGGTACATCCAGCTGGGCGAGAACCTCACGCTGATACTCGGCTCCGGCTCGGAGGCGATGCAGGACTACCACGCGGTGCACCTGATCCGGTTCAACAACATGCTCTCGTTCACGAGCACCTGGCTCAGCGTCCTGGGCACGATGTTCCTGGTGCCCAACACGGTTGCCACCGGGTTCGCCAGCACGGCGTTCGTCCTGGGCCCGGGGGACCTGTGGTGGTACTCGGCTGTACTCGTGCTGGTGACGGCCGTGTCGTGCGGGCTCGTGTACTTTGCGGTCAGCAGGTTCTGGAGACTGACGATGGCGGATGCGCTGGACCGCGCCCAGGCGGTGTCCCAGTTCTCCCGGAGGACTGGCCTGGACAGGCGGAGCATCCGGCCGGTGGGCGCCAAGCCGGGCGCCGGAAGGTGAGAGGATGGCAGGGAACGGGACAAGACCGGAGAACGCGAAGGCGGCCACGGCGCCGCCGCAGGCACGGCCAGTCATCGGACCCGACGGGAAGCCCTGCGTGCCCTTCGACGGGTCGGACAGGCCGCCGGCGGCCGGCGTACGGCCGTTCTCGCCCGACCAGGTGTGCGAGCCGCCGACCAGGGCGTTCATGGTGGCGGTGCGACCCAACCAGCCCCCGCTCAAGGTGCAGGCCGACAGCCCCACGGAGTTCGTGCCCTACCTCAAGACCACCTCCCTGGCCTGGGTCAACAGCCGGGTCGGGGATCTCGAGAGGGACGCCCCGGCCGTGGCCGCCTCGCTGGGTTTCAGCACGGCCCTGGTGGGCTCGCTGCTCCAGAACCGGTACTCCGGCTACGAGGACCGGGAGAACGAGCTCGGGATGATGCTCCCGGCAATCCGGGTTGAGAAGCTCAATGTGAACGGCTACAAGTACCTCGTATTGCTCAGGGACGGGCTGATCTTCACAATCCACGGCGAGAAGGTGGTGCGGCTGGTGCGGTTCGCCCGCTACGCCGACGTGATAATGCGCAAGATCCCCGTGAACATCCCCATGCGCGACAAGCTCTCCCTGATGCTTGAGCGCATCCTGGACGAGAACAACGAGCGCAACTTCGAGGGCATCCGCACCATAGAGGAGGACTCCGACGAGGTCGGCAAGATGCTCTCCGACCCGAGCACGCCGATGGTCAAGCTCTCCCCCATAATATACGAGATGAAGCACGCCCTCATCACCTACCTCAATTTGCTCTGGGAGACCCAAAACGTCATCCATCAGCTCCGCTACGGCGACGCCGAGCTCATCTCCGACGACCCGGACATACTGGAGAAGCTCGAGGTGCTCAGCGAGGACGTGACCCGCCACATCCAGCTGGGGGAGAACCTCTCCGAGGTGCTGGCCTCGGGCCTCGAGGTCCTCCAGGGCATCTACAACAACCAGTTGCAGGTCATAAACAACCGCATGGCCCTGGTGCTCACCTGGATGACCATCCTGGGCACCGCCTTCCTCGTGCCCAACACGATTGCCACCGCCCTGGCCAACACCGCCTACAACCTCCAGCCCTCCGACGCCGGCTGGTACTCGGCGCTGCTCCTTGCCTCGACCGTGCTCGCCACCGCCGGTTCCTGGTACATCCTCAGGCGCAAGGGGCTGCTGCCAAAGAAAGTGGACTAGCTAGCAGGGGCAGCAGGGCAGCAAGGCAGCAAGGCAGCAAGGGGGGCAGCAAGGGAGCAAGGCAGCAAGGCAGCAAGGGGAGGACGGAAACAGACGAAATGTCCGTATATACCCAGTCCCTTGCTGCCTTGCTCCCTTGCTGCCTTGTTGCCTTGCTGCCTTGTTCCCACACTGCCTTCCTGCCCGTCGTCCTACACCCTCACCGCTTCCGCCGCCGCCGCTTGCCGAAGGGCCTCTTCTCCCAGTACCAGAGGACGGCGCCCGAGAAGCAGATCGCGCCCAGCGTGACCGCGCCCAGGATGAGCGGTATGGGCGGGACGAAGACGCCCGTGCTGGCGGGCTTGCCCCGGGGTATCGCGGGCGGGGTGTCGTTCCCGCCGGAGGGGTCCACCTGCACCGATATCGTTGCCGTGTCGGAGTCGACGTCCCCCTGGATGCCGGGCATGATGGTGGCGTTCCCCCGCACGGTCAGTATCGCGGTCCGGTTCGACGTCCCGGCCGGCACCCTCACGGTGGCGTTGAAGTACTGCGCCTCGGACACGACGAAGCTCATTGTCTCCGGCTCCACCGAGGCGGCCCAGCCCAGGTCCGTGGAGGCCGAGAGCGCCACCCGCACGGTGACGAGGGCCACCGGCTCGACGATCACTGTCCCGTCGAGGGCGACGGTCTGGTCGTTAAAGCTGTGGTTCAGAATCGCCCCGGTCGGGAGGAGCTCGACCTGGAGCACCAGGGCCGACGGCGCCCTTCCGCCGGGACCGACGGCGGGCGCGCCCGGGATGGAAGAAAAAAAGATTGCCGATGCGGCCAGCAACGCGAGGGCCCGTACCATGCTCTCACCATGATGGAACGGGCAGAAAAACGTTGCGGGACGCCCTGCGCCTTGCGCCTTTTACGGAAAGGTCCAAAATTCCCACCAATAGCAAGGAAAAGAAAATAATCTCGGAGCGCTATACCGGGGCCCGGAGGAAGATGGGATTGGACCGAGAGGACATCGCCAAGGCCGTGAGGGACAAGGGCATCGAGCTCCTCAGGCTCCAGTTCTCCGACATAAACGGGCTGATCAAGTGCGTGGAGGTGCCCGCCGAGCGGTACGAGGACGCCCTCGAGAGCGGCATCTGCTTCGACCTCTCCTCCATCCAGGGCGGCGCCCGGACCGAGGAGAGCGACGCCCGGCTCTTTCCCGACCTGAACACCTTCCGCGTCCTGCCCTACCGGCCCAACACCGCCAGGATGATATGCGACGTCTTCGGCCACGACCTCAAGCCCTTTCCCGGCGACCCGAGGCTCATCCTGAAGAACATGGTGAGGAAGGCCTCCGACCTGGGCTACGACTTCTTCGTCGGCCCCGAGGTGGAGTTCTTCATCTTCAAGCAGGTGAACGGGGCCTACGACTTCCTCGACCGCGGCGGCTACTTCGACAACGTCATAAAGGACGCTGCGTCCGATATACGGGCAGAGATAATCCGAAACCTCCGGGGCTTCGGGATAACCTGCGAGGCCGGGCACCACGAGGTCTCCCCCAGCCAGCACGAGATAGACATCAAGTACACCGACGCGGTCGCCACCGGCGACAACGCAATAACCCTCAAGGAGACCATCCGCATCGTCGCCGGGCAGCACGGCCTGCTGGCCACCTTCATGCCCAAGCCCCGGGAGGGCATCAACGGCTCCGGCATGCACGTCCACCAGAGCCTGTGGTCAAAGGCGGGCAGGAACCTTTTCTACGACGGCTCCGACACCTATAAGCTGTCGAGGCTCGCCCGGCACTACATCGGCGGCCAGCTCGCCTTCATCGACGAGATGATCGCCATCCTGGCGCCCACCATCAACTCCTACAAGCGCCTCATCCCCGGTTTCGAGGCGCCCAACCTCAAGTGCTGGGGCTCCCTGAACCGGTCGGCCCTCATCCGGGTGCCCCAGTTCACGCCCGGAAAGGAGGCCTCCACGAGGCTGGAGCTGCGCTGCCCCGACCCCACGGCCAACCCCTATCTGGCGTTCGCGGTGATGCTGGAGGCCGGCCTCCGGGGCATCCAGGAGAAGATAGAGCCCCCGATGCCCGTGGAGAAGGACGCCTTCAAGCTCTCGCCCGAGGAGGTCAGGAAGTACCGCATCTCGGCGCTTCCCGGCTCCCTGGGCGACGCCCTCCATGCCATGGAGGGCGGCACGATCGCCCGGACGGTGCTGGGCGACTACGCCTTCAACAAGTTCATCGAGTCCAAGAGGGCCGAGTGGGTGGACTTCCGCAAGGCGGTCCACCAGTGGGAGCGGGAGATGTACCTGGAACGGTTCTGAGCGTTATGGGAAAGGGAGCAGGCCGCATGCCGACCGTATGCCGCCATCGGTCACGGGCGGGCGCCCGGGGTGGGGCCAGGTGCAGATAGGCACTGTGCTTATAGGGCTCTTCCTCGTCGCCTCCGTCCTCCACATCGTGCTCCTGGCGCCCTTCCGGGCGACCGGGGGCATGATCTGGCGCCGGTCCGCCCGGCTGGCGATGGTCGTGGGCTTCCTGTCACTGACCGCCTCCTTGCTCCTGCTCATCAACGCCTTCCTCTCCTCCGATTTCAGCATAAAGCAGGTCTGGGAGCACTCCGGGCGGGACCTGCCCTGGTGGCTCAAGCTCTCCGGCTCCTGGGCGGGCCGCTCCGGCTCGCTCATGCTCTGGACCTGGCTCATCTCCCTGTCGCTCTTCATCGAGGAGATGCGGGGCCTCCGGAGGGAGAGGGCAGCGCGCAAGACCGTTGCCGGCGAGGGGAAGAGCGCGTCCCCCGCAACAGGAAAGCGGGGCCTGGGCGTCCACGACTGGTCGTTGCTGATAGCGACCATCCCAGCCATCGTGTTCGGCGTGATCCTTCTCTACGACAGCCCCTTCACGGCGCTCCACGGCACCCCGGGGATGCCTTACCCCTTGGAGACATACCCGGACGGCGTCGGGCTCAACCCGCTTCTGCGGACGGTCTGGATGGTCGTCCACCCGCCCCTGCTGTTCGTCGGTTATGCATTCATCACGATACCCTTTGCGGCCGGGATCGCCGGCTCCCTCACCCGGGACCGGTCCTGGACCGATGTCTCCCTGCACTGGAGCCGCATCGCCTGGGTATTCCTCACGCTCGGGATAGGCGTGGGGGCGGCCTGGGCCTACGTCGTCCTCGGCTGGGGCGGCTACTGGGGCTGGGACCCAGTCGAGGTGTCCTCGCTGGTCCCGTGGGTCACGCTGACGGCGTTCCTCCACGCGCAGATCCGGAACCGCAGGCACGGCGAGTACGGGGTCCTCGCACCCTTCATGGGGCTTGCGACTTTCGTCCTGGTCATATTCGCCACGTACGTCACCAGGGGCGGCGACTGGGCCTCCGTCCACGCCTGGGAGGGCGGCGACGTATTCACTTTCGCCTACCTCGGGCTGATGGCGGGCTCCCTCGTCCTGGGAGGGATCGTCCTTTTGCGCAACCTCGAGTGGTCCGGGGATGGCAGGCGGCCCGTCAGGACCCGGGACATGCCGATGTACGCCACCGTCGTCCTGCTGGCTGTCACGGCTCTCGTGCTGTTCCTCGGTGTGCTCGTCAACCGGGGCTCCACGGCGCCGGGCTACTACGAGACGCGCCTTGCGCCGGTGGCCATCCTGCTCGCGCTGGCGCTGGGCCTGTGCCTCTCCGTCCGGTTCGTCAAGAGGATGAAGTGGTACCACCTCTCGGGGTGGCTGCTCCTGGCGGGCGTCATCGGGGCGGTCGTGCTCCCGCGCCTGCTCCGGCCCGGCCTGGACACCGTGTTCTACGACCTGGGGCCGCTGAGCGTGTCGCGCGCCACCCTCGCCGGCTTCGTGCTCCCCGCGCTCCTCTTCGCCCTGGCCGCCTCGATGTTCAGGACGGTGAAGCATGCCCGGGGCGGATTGAGGAATGCCCTCATGGGCATGGGCCCCCATCTCGCCCACATCGGGGTGGCACTGGTGCTTATTGGATATGTTGCGACCAATACATTCAATAACGAGACCACGCTCACCCTCTCCAAGGGGACGGCCGTGGAGTACGAGGGATACACGTTCGAGCTCGACAACGTCTCCGTCAGGACCGAGGGCGAAAAGGAGGTGCACGACTACGCCGTCTCGGTCGGCTCGGGCGGCCAGGTGGTGGGCACCGCCCATCCCTTGTTCGTGGTGTACAGGGACACCAACCGGAACATCACGCAGGCGAGCATACTGACGCGGCCGACGGAGGACGTGTACATGTACATCGTCCCGATGCAGGAGTTCTCCACCGGCGGGGAGTTCCACGCTCTCCAGGTGAGGGTCCGGACACTGCCCCTTCCGCTCCTGCTCTGGCTGGGGATGGTGCTCCTAGCGGTCGGGATGGGCGCCCGCTTCGCCGGTCCCCCGGAGGCGCCGCCCGCGCCGGCGACCGGCCCCGCGGCCGTGTCCGTCCGGGAGCTGGACGGGATGGCCCTCGAGAGGCTGCGGGCGCTGGCGAGGGACCTGGGGATCGACGACCGGGGCTCGGCGAAGGCCCTCCGCCGGCGGCTCAGGAAGAGGCTTTCGGAAAGGGAAAGCGGGTCGGACGGAATTGATCGAGATTAAGGGATTGACCAAGCGCTACGGCAACCGGAAGGTCCTCAACGGGCTGGACCTCTCCGTCCCGGCCGGGACGTTCCTTTCCATCTTCGGCCCCAACGGGGCGGGCAAGACCACCCTTCTGAAGATCCTGGCCACCCTGGCGCGCCCCAACTCCGGCACGGTCACGGTGGACGGGTGGGACCTGGCCAAGGACGGGGCCGAGATAAGGTCCGTCATCGGCGTCGTCTCCCACAGCCCCTTCGTCTACGGCGAGCTGACAGTGGAGGAGAACCTGCGCTTCTTCGGCAGGCTGTTCGGGCTGGGCCCGGCCGGCCTGGAAGCGAGGGTGCGGGAGCTCCTGGACTCGCTTGGGCTCGCCCACCGGGCGCGTGACCGCTCCGAGATCCTCTCCCGCGGGATGAGGCAGAGGCTGGCGATCGCCCGCGCGCTTGTCCACCGGCCGAGGGTTCTCCTGCTGGACGAGCCCCACGTCGGGCTGGACCCGAAGGCCTCGGCGGTGCTGGACCGCACCCTCCGCTCGTTCAAGGATGGGGGCGGCACGGTGGTCATGATAACGCACGACCTCGCCAAGGGGCTGGAGATGGCCGACCGGCTGGCATTCCTTTTCCGCGGCCGGATGGCCCGGGAGGTGGAGGCGGCCAGGACGGACGCGGCGGGCCTCAGGCAGATGTACGATTCGCTGGCGGCGGGGGACAATGCCTAGCACCGCCCTCCTCATCGCCGCCAAGGACCTTCGGGCGGAGTTTCGGACCAAGCGCACCCTCAACTCGATGCTCATCTTCTCGGTGATGGTGATACTGGCGTTCCGGTTCGCGTTCACGGCCGGGGACGGCGGGCCGGCCATGGTGGCGCCCTCGGCTCTCTGGATAACCTTCATACTGGCGGGGATGTTCGCGCTCTCGGCCTCGTTCTCCAAGGAGAAGGACCAGGAGACTTTCCAATCCCTCCTGCTTTGCCCGGGGAGCAGGACCTCCATCTACCTGGGCAAGATGCTTTCGAGCTTCATCCTCATCACGATGGTGGAGCTCTTCTCCATCGTGGCGATGGCGGTGTTCTTCGAGTACGACTTCGGCGGGCCGGAGAGGCTTGCCTGGCTGGCGGTCGTGGTGGTCCTGGGCACGCTGGGGTTCGTGGGCGTCGGGACGCTGGTCGCGGCGATGACCATGAACACCCAGATGAGGGAGGTGATGCTGCCGGTGCTCGTGCTCCCCCTCGTAGTGTTCACGATCATAATGCCCGCCGTCACCGCCACGGCGAAGGTCCTGGGCGAAGCCGGGATGGCGGACGTCGGGGCGGAGGTGAGGTTGCTGCTGACTTTCGCGTTAGTTTATATAATAGCGGCTTTATTGCTTTTCGATTACGTGATAGAGGAGTGAACGATGGTCGGGGTCCCGAGGAAGCACCGGCTCGCCCTCCTTGTGGTGGCGCTCCCGGTCATGATGCTCGCCATCTACATGGCATTGGTCTACGCGCCCTCGCCCGCCCAGGGCTTCGCCGCCCCCGACGCCCAGCGAATATTCCATTTCCACGTGGCGGTGGCCTGGACCTCCTACGTCGCGTTCATCGTCACGGCCGTTGCATCGGTGGTCTACCTCAGGACGCGCTCGGAGAAGTTCGACACATTGGCGCTCTCTTCGGCGGAGATCGGGCTGATGTTCTGCACGGCCGCCATCATTACCGGCTCCATCTGGGCCCGCGCCGAGTGGGGGACCTTCTGGCGCTGGGAGGACATGAAGCTTTTCATGACGCTGGTGCTCTGGCTGGTCTACCTGTCCTACATCGGCGTGCGGGGAATGATCCAGGCGAGGGAGACGCGCGCCCGCGTTTCCGCCGTCTTCGGGGTCCTGGGCATTCTCTGCGTCCCGCTGAGCTTCTCCGCCAACCGGATATGGGCCCAGTTCCACCCGACCGTGCTCGTGACCTCCACCGGGAGCCTCCAGCCCGGAATGCTCCACGCGCTCATCGTGGCGGTGGTGGCGATGACGCTCTTCTACATCTACCTGGTCCTCGAGAGGGTCGAGCTCGAGGGGCTTCACCTCCGGCTCGAGGACCTGAAGGAAGAGATGGGGGATGACCCGGATGAATGATATGATGTACTTGTATGTCGCATACACCGTGATCTGGCTGGGAGTGTTCATCTACGCAGCGTACCTGCACGGAAGGCAGGCGGAGCTTGGGAAGGAGCTGGAGCTCGTCGTGGAGCGGGTGAGGCGCATTGAGCCCGGAAAACGGTAGGCCTGAGAAGAAGAACGGCGCTGACGTTCGCTGCCGGAAGAAGCGCCGGCTGGGCCGCAGGGCCACGGTCGCGATAGCGGTGGCGTTGATCGCGGTGGTGCTAGTCGTCGGGCTGTGGGGCATGTGGGGCGGCAACGCCTCCTACCTGGGCGTGAAGGAGGTCACGTCCAACCAGGGGAAGTACCTCGACAGGTACGTTGAGGTCAGGGGCACGGTCAAGCTCCAGAGCCACAACACCACGAACCGGACGTTCACGCTCCTCGAGGGGTCCTCCGGGATCCTGGTGAACTACACCGGGGCCCCGCCCTCCAACTTCGAGGAGGGCAAGGACGTGGTGGTCAAGGGGACGCTCCGGTCGGACGGGGGGCTCGTCCTCGTGGCCAAGGAGATACTCGTGGGCTGCGCCTCCAAGTACTGACGGCCGCCGCGCCCGGCCGGCACCTTCAGGTTTATTAGTCAGGCAGCGATATATCGGATACGATGAGCGGCGCACGGCTCCTGGCCCTCGCCGTGGCGGCGGCCGCCGTCCTGGCGATCGTCCAATCCCCCCCAGGCACCTCCAGGTCGACCAACGCCTGCCTGGACTGCCACCTGAACTACACCATGTACCTTGACATACTGGAGGGGGACGCCCGGAACCTGCTGCCCGCAAGGCTCGGGGACGGGGAGACCGCCACCGTGGCGGTGGCGATCCAGGTCACGACCAACAGCCCCGATTTCAAGGTCATATCCGCGGTGACCGCCACGCTAACGTCCGAGAACGGTCTCTTCGCCGTCGCCTCCCCGACCAGCAGCCTGGGCTCCCTGACGAAGGGGCAGGCGGCCCGGGCGGCCTGGGCGATAACCTCGCTGGCCACCGGGACGGACCGCATGATGATCACGGTGGAGGGGGTGAACCTCCACGGCCCGACGTACTACGTCGACAGCTACTCGCCTTCCCCCTCGATAGAGGTGGAGAGGCTGGCGCCCAACCATCCCCCCTCGATATCCCTGACCTCTCCCGCGCCCGGGAGCCGGCTTTCGGGCGGCAGCCCGGTCAACATCTCCTGGACGGTCCAAGACGAGGATCCGGTCGGGTGCCTCGTCGACCTGTTCTACACCGACGGGGACGCCGGCCCGGGGGAGCTCCCCATCGCCTCCGGCCTGCCGGCCCCGGAGAACCACACCTGGAGCGTTCCCCGAATAGACTCGGGCTCGGTGGCTCTCAGGGCTGTCGTGCGGGACCGCAACGGGAACTCCAACGGGAGCCCGCCCGGGGGCCCTCTTGCAATCGATTCGACCCCCCCGTCGGTGCTCTCGGTCCTGCCGGCGGACGGGGACGGGAACGTGACCGATTCCGCGATAATGCAGGTGGTCTTCTCCGAGCCGGTGGACGCCGACACGGCGCTCACCTCGTTCCGCATCGAGCCGGACCCCGGGGGATTGTCCTGGACGTGGAACGGCGCGCGCACCACCATGACCGCCATCCATGACCCGTTCGGCGTCGGGACCACTTACAGGTGCCGTCTCTCTCCCGGGGTGACCGACCTGTCGTCGCCGGGGAATGCCGCCGTCTCGGCCTTCAACTGGTCCTTCACCACCCCCGAGGTCATCGTCCCGATGCCGTCCATCGTGCTGGTGGGCCCCGGGGGCGGCGACAGGTCCTACTGGGACGACCGGCTGGCGATACGGTGGACCGCCTCCAGCCGCACCGGGGCCCTTTCGATAGACCTCTCCGTTTCGGAGAACGGCACCGCCGGCCCGTTCGTTCCCCTGGCGTCGGGCCTGCCCAACAGCGGCCGGTGCGAGCTGGCGACGCCGCGGCTGGTCTCCGACCGGTGCATTGTCGAGGCGAGGGCATACGACCAGGGCGGCAAGGAGGCCCGCTCCCGGAGCGGCGCGTTCTCCATCGCGCAGGACCTCTCCCTGGGGGCCGAGTTCCCCTCCCCGGGCATCCCGCTCCTCGCCGGCAGCCCGGTGCGCGTGATGTGGGCCACCACGGGCGGGGCCGGGAACGTGGTCGTGAATCTATCGCTCTCTGCGGACCGGAGCTCCACGCCCAGGGCCGAGCTGTCCAACCTCTCCCGGTCGGGCTTCCGGGACTGGCTCCCGCCCGAACTCAACACGGAGACAGCCCGGCTGTTCCTGACCGCCACCGACGCCTGGGGCCGGACAGCCTCCGTTTCTTCGGGCGAGCTCTCGATATACGCCACGGACCCCCCTCCACCGCCCCCGCCGCCGCCCCGCCGGAACCAGCCGCCCGTGGTGCTCTTCGGGCCGCGTGAGGGCCGGGTTTTCGCCGGCGTGGAGGCACACTTCGACGCCTCCGCCTCCACCGACCCGGACAACGACCCGCTCCATTTCATCTGGGACTTCGGGGACGGGACCGATGTGGAGAACACCACCGCGCCGGAGAGGACACACACCTACATCGACGCCGGGAACTACACGCTCACCCTCACGGTCGGCGACGGCCAAAACGAGACCAGGCAGTCCATGACGGTCCACGTCGAGGCCCGGGCCGGGACCGGAGGCGGCTCCGGGCGCGACCGGCTCCTGCCGGTGCTCCCCGGAATCCTGGTGATCCTGGCCGGTATCCTCGGCGTGGCCTGGGAGGCCCTCGGGAGGCCGCGGCCTCCAGCGGGCCGGGGCGGCCGGGGAGGTGGAGGATGAGGAATCCGGCGCGCCTTGCGCCCGTATCGCTGCTCGCGCTGGCCGTCCTGGCGGTGCTCTCGCCCGCGGCGGCGGCGGACGGGCCGGCCTGCTCCACCTGCCACACCGGAAGCAACCCCAGCGGCGGGTACCAGCTGAAGTTGCCGGCTCTCTCCGCCTCGTACCCCTCGGCCGTTCCCCCCGGAACGACGTTCAATTTTTCGCTCACCGTGAGCCACCCGGGGAAGTTCAACCTGAAACAGGCCACCGTCACGGTGACGGTAGAGGGCGGCCCTGCCCCGCCGGGGGGCCTCAACCTGACCTGGCGCGTCCCGGACCCGGGTGAGTCCGGGGGCACCCGGACCAACACCTGGTCCATCACCGTCGGCAACACCACCGGACGGTTGTCCGTCAACGCCACCCTCCGGTTCAACGCGAGGTACCGGCACTCGAGCAGCGGGGACAACGATGTCAATCCTTACATGCTGCGCTCCTACTCGCACGTCTCGGTCAGGCCCATGGCGCTCTACACCACGGCCACCGAGCTGTCCGTCCGGGCGGTCTCCGGCCGGGCCGCGACCTTCGACCTTGTATCATACTCGGACATCCGCAACCTCTCGTTGGTAGCGTCCGACAATCTGGCGGGCACCGTCCTGCTCGCCCCGGGGTCCATAGGCGGGCTCGCCCCCGGCCAGAGGCACACGGTCCAGGTCGTCGTCGCCGGAAGCCCCGGACGCCTCGAGAACGGCCGGATAGACCTTCTCTGGGAGGACAAAGACGGTACCGTCCACTCAGGGTTCGTGCTCGTTCGTCTGGTCGGGCCCTCCGAGCCGCAGCCGGAGGGCCCGGTCCGCTGGACCGGCCGGTTCACGGGCCTGTTCTCGCTGGGGCTGCTCGCCGCCTCCGTGGCGCTGGGGTCCATCCGGAAAGGCGGGCGGCGGAGGGTCCGGGTCCACTGCGCGGTCTCCTGGTTCATCCTGGGCCTGGGAGTGTACCACGGGCTCATGCTCGTCATCCTGCCCTACAGCCGGGTGTGGCTCAGCGGCTGGGTCCTTCTCGGGTACGCCGGCGCGGCCGCGATGGGCGCCTCGTCGGTCATCGGCCTTCTCCGGAAACGGATAGCCCGGCGGGCGGGCCACCGCGCCTGGCTCTGGCTCCACAGGGCCACGCTGGCGGCGGCCATCGTCTTGGTGGTCGTCCACGCTCTCATGCTCGGCACTGACTTCCGCTTCGCCCACCTGCCCCTGCGGGGCGGGGGCTGACGCCACACCCGAAGCAAATATTTATTATCGCCAGTCGATGTACAGTGCGGGATGACGGACATGGACGAGACCGACCGGTCCGGGAACGGCGACGAGAACCTGGCCGTGGGGGACACCCCCTCCGGGAGCCCGCCCTTTCTCGTCTACAAGCGGCGCTTGTATGTCCTGAGCAAGAGACCGCCCTCCCTGCGACGGGAGGACGGGGAGCCGCGCCAGGCGCTGGAGGTCCGGGCCATGCCCGGGCGGAGGTTGCGCGCGCTGGCCGCCCGCCGCCCGCGAAAGGCCGGGCGCGCCCGCGTCCGGCCGTATGTGAAGGGCACCTACCGGGTCTACAGCTCCCGGTTCCCCCACCTGGCCCCGACCGGCCGCCGCAAGCAGCGCCGGCGGTCCTCCCGTTCCCGGTGAGAACCGCCTTCCTCGGTTGGGACCCCCATCCCGGGTTCCGGCCGGCGTCTTACAGCAAGGGCGCGTTCGGAGGAAGGCGGATTCCGGGCCCGGCCGGCCGCTCCGTTTCCGGTCCCCGGGCCCGTCCCGGACCACCGCCAGGTGGAGATAGACTCCGTCTTCGGACCCGTGGAGCCCCCCTTGCTGCCCCTTCTCCCTGACCGATATCAGAGCGTTATCTTCCCCTTCTTCATCAAAAGCTCCAGCGCCTCTTCCCGCTTCTTTTCCATCTTCTCGGGGTTGAGGAGGGCTTCGCGGGCGGCCTTGTTCTGCCGCTGGATTATCTGGCGGGCCTCGCGCTCCTGCATCCTCTTCTCGTTCTTCATGGTGAGGAGCCGCTCGCGCATCTCGGTCGCCTTCAGGTGGTAGGCGTCGGCCTTCTCCCGGTGCTCGAGGAAGAGGGCGTGCTTCCTGTCGGCCTCGTTGTGGAGGGCGGAGCACTCCTCGATGAGCTTCATCATGCGCTCGTGGAGCCTCTGGGCCTCGTCGTAGTGCTTCATCACGAGGGCGTGCTGCTCGTCGGCCTTCTTGAAGAGGTCGGTCAGGGTGGCGTCCATCTCCCCTATCTCCACCTTTATCCCGGCCTGCTCCCTAAGCTCCGCCTCCAGTCGCCTGAGCTCGTGGGCCTTCTTCTTTATATCGTCGATGAGCTCCTCCTCTTCGGCCAGCGAGAGCACCTGGGTCTGCTGTTTCATGTCCAGGTACTGTATCTCGGCCTTCCGGGCCGCCGCCTCCGAGGGAAGGTCCGAGTATACCTTGCCGGTCTTGGCCCGCTTCGTCTTGAGAAGGGCGCGCGCCTGGTCCTGGAGCTGGTTGCGGACGCGCTTGTGCTCCCGGAGGAGCCTGACCTGCTCGTCGCGCTCGATTTTGAGCTTCTGGACGACGTCCAAAAGGTCGCGCTTGCGGCCGTTCAGGGCGTTGCGCTCGTCGCGGGCTATCTGGGCGAGGTGGTTGAACTCGTCGCGCTTTGCGACGAGCTCTTGGAACTTGCGCTCGGCGTTCTCTATCTCGGCCTTCTTCGCCTTGGCCTTGGCCTGCTCCTCCCCGGTCATCTCCCCCGCCTCCCGTGCGCGATCCTTGCGGCCACCGCGCCGGCCACGAACCCCGCGTCGATGTTGACGACGACCAGGGGCGAACAGGACTGGAGCATGGCGTAGAGGGCCGACCTGCCCCGGCCCGCGATGCCGTAGCCCGTCGACACCGGCACGCCGATGACGGGCACGTCGACCATGCCCGCGAGGAGGGTTGGCAGCGCGCCCTCCCTGCCCGCGCAGGCGACGTAGACATCGACCTTGCTCCTACGCATCCTCCCCAGGGCCTCAACGAGGCGGTGGACGCCGGCGACGCCCACGTCATGGGCGACCACGACCCGGCAGCCCAGCTCCTCGGCGATGAGGCGCGCCTCCTCCGCCACCCTGTAGTCCGACGTCCCGGCAGAAAGGACCCCCACCGTCCCGCCGGTGCGCCCCGCCTTGAACCCGGGGGCCCAAAGCACCATCATCCCCGCATCCGGGTGCTTCCTCTTGGAAAAGGGCAGCCGGGAAAGGGCGTCCAGGGCCTCCGGAGAGGCCCGGGTGACGATGGCGCGCCCCTTCTTCCCCACCATGGCCCGCGCTATCCCGACGAGCTGGGGCAGGGTCTTGCCCTCCGCCAGCACGACCTCGGGAACTCCGGTCCGGGCCTCCCGGTCCAGGTCTATGCAGGCGTAGTCCCCGACCCTCATCCTTCCGCCCCAATGTCGCCTCCCCTGTTAAACCTTGCGAAATGCGGGCCGGCGGGCCCGGGGGCCGGCCGGGGCGGTCCTGGTACCCCGGGATCGCGCCCGCCGCCCACCCGGCCGCAGTGGCCTGCCAGCCATCCTACCGGCCCCAGGGCCCCTCCCGCCTCGCTACAAGGGCTCTATGAGCTAGATATATCTCAACAATTGAAACACAAACAATAAATACGGAGCACCGGGTGTCAAATAAATAGGTGGAGTCCGGAAGGAATGAACATGCCTGTGAATAGGACGGTTCTAGTCATCGCTGTCATCGTCTCGGCCCAGTTCCTCGTCCCGCTCCTGGCCGCCGGCCCGGCCATCGCGGACAGGGGGAACCCCGACCTGACGCTGACCACGGATGACATCGTCTTTTCCAAGAGCAAGCCGCTCAAGGGGGACACTGTGCTCATCAACGCGACGGTCCGCAACGTCGGCAGTGCCAACGCCACCAGCGTGCGCGTGAGGTTCTACGACGGGCAGCCCTCCGGGGGCGTCACGATCGGCTCCGACCAGATACTCGACTCGGTCCCGTTCAACAGGAGCGCCACGGCTTACGTGAACTGGAGCACGGCGAGCGTCTCCAGCGGGACGCACTACATCTACGTGGTCGTGGACCCCGCGGGGGCGATAACCGAGGACAACGAGGACAACAACACCGCCAACCGTTCGATCAGGGTGAATCTCGCCCCGACCGCCCGGGCGGCCGCCAACGAGTACTCGAACCACACCTGGGTGGACATCCAGTTCAACGCCACCTCGTCCACCGATCCGGACGGCACCATCACCACCTGCTTTTGGGACTTCGACGACGGCAACACCACCAAGGGGATCATGGTCAGGCACCAGTGGGGCAACGACGGCGTCTACAATGTCACGCTCCTCGTCACGGACAACGACGGCGGCACGGACACCGACACCATCACCGTGACCATCCACAACCGGGCGCCGGTGGCGCTCGCCTTCGACCGCAGCACCATGACGCTGGACGCGGTCACGTTCGACTCGGCCAACTCCACCGACGACGACGGCTACATCGCCTCCGCCACCTGGAAGCTGCACAACGGCACCACCCTCCACGGCAAGAAGACCACCACGGTGTACCCCCAGGACGGGACCTTCAAGGTGTCCCTGACGGTCACGGACGACGACGGGGCCACGAACTCCACCTCGTTCTACGTGACGGTCCAAAACCGCGAGCCGGTGGCCAGGATAGATGCCTCCGCCACGCACATCAACGCCTCCGAGAGCGTGACCTTCGACGGCTCGAGGTCCTACGACCTGGACGGCTACATAACCAACTTCACCTGGATCTTCTCGGGCGGCGTCAAGAAGTTCGGCCAGAAGACCACCCACGCGTTCGGCGCCCAGAACGGCTCCCAGCAGGTCAAGCTCGTCGTGGTCGACGACGACGGAGCCTTGTCCTCGTCCGAGGTCACCATCCGGGTCGGGAATCTCGCCCCGGTGGCCGTCGCGGGCCTGGACGCCGTGATAATCACCTTCGAGAACCACACTTTCGACGGCTCGAGGTCCTACGACCCGGACGGCTCCATAAAGAACTACACCTGGAACTTCGGCGACGGGACGCTCTCCAACCGGGCGGTGGACGTCCACTACTGGTCCGATAACGGGACCTACACCGTCACGCTACTGGTCACCGACAACGACGGCGCCTCGTCGATGGCCTCAATAAAGGTGGTCGTCCTCAACCAGCCCCCGGACGCCTTCTTCCCCGACATAATCGTCAGGAGCCACCAGAACGTCTCGCTCAACGGCAGCCGCTGCATCGATGTCGATGGCTACATCGTCAACTTCACCTGGAGCCTGGGCGGGGGCGTCTCCCTCTACGGGCCCGAGGTCGTGTACCGGTGGACCCGCCCCGGCACGTACGAGGTGCAGCTCACCGTGAGGGACAACGACGGCGCCACCGACACCCACTTTTTCAACGTGACGGTCTCGAACAGCCCGCCGAAGGCGGGGTTCTCGTTCTCGCCGGTGCTGCCCGCCGAGATGGAGCCGGTCCGCTTCAACGCCAGCCCCTCGGCCGACCCGGACGGGACCATCACCGGGTACAACTGGAACTTCGGCGACGGCAACTCCGCCTCCGGCGTATCGGTCGAGCACGCCTTCCTGGTCAACAACACCTACCGGGTCACGCTCATCGTGACGGACAACGACGGCGGCACCGACAGCTTCGTCCAGAACATCACCGTGACCAAGTACAACGCCCCGCCCGTCGCCTCGTTCACTTTCTCGCCCGCCTACCCGACCACCACCGACTACGTCGAGTTCGACGCCTCCGCGTCCGCGGACACCCCGCCGGGCCAGGTGCGCCGGTACGAGTGGAGCTGGGGCGACGGCAACTCCTCGACATTCCCGACGGCCCGCTCCTCCCACAGGTTCTACCGGCCCGGCACGTACAACGTCACCCTGACCGTGACCGACGACCTGGGAGCGAAGGGCCGCCTGTCCAGGGACATCACCGTCTCACCCGGGCAGAACCACCCGCCGGTGGCCGTCATTTACGTCTCGGCCCTCGCGCAGGAGAGCGGAAAGCCCCTGAGCTTCGACGGCTCGGCCTCCTACGACACCGACGGGTCCGTCTCCTCCTACTCCTGGGACTTCGGGGACGGCTCCAAGGGGCTGAACGCCATCGTGACCCATGTGTTCACCCTGGCCGAGCAGGCCGCCCGCGACTTCACCGTGACGCTCTCGGTCACGGACGACCAGGGGCTGAGCTCCGACGCGAGCGTCACGGTCACGATCACGCCGGCCGTCCCACCCAACGACCGCCCCCGCGCCGTGATGACCATCTCCCCAAAGACCAACATATACACGAACCAGCCCGTGAGCTTCAGCTCGTCGGGCTCCTACGACCCCGACGGGACCATACCCACCGACGGGTACAGCTGGAGCTTCGGCGACGGCGAGCTGGGCTCCGGGACGCAGGTGTACCACCGCTACCTCAAGCCCGGCATCTACGTGGCGCTTCTCACCGTCAAGGACAACCGGGGGGCCACCGGGAGCGCCACGGAGACGATCTATGTCATAAACATACCCCCGACCGCCAGGGCGGGCCAGGACCAGGCGGTGATGACGCTCGACAAGGTCTGGTTCAGCGGCGCCGCCTCCTCTGACACGGACGGCGAGGTCATCCACTACACCTGGGACTTCGGCGACGGGACCCGTGCCAACGGGGCGCTGGTGTCGCACACCTACCAGCACTCCGGGAGGTACCCGGTGCACCTCATAGTCACCGACGACAGCGGGGCCTCAAACTCGACCTGGATAAACGTCTCGGTGCTCAACCGCCTCCCGGTGGCGGCGCTGGTCGGGGGCAACGCCAGCCAGTTCGCCGGCGACCCCCTGATGTTCGACGGCTCGCGTTCCACCGACAGCGACGGCCGGATAGTCCTGTACTCCTGGGACTTCGGCGACGGGGCGTTCGAGAACGGCTCCCTGATAAGCCACATCTTCGCCCTGCCCGGCACCTACAACGTCCGGCTGACCGTCACGGACGACAGCGACGGTATGTCGACCACGAACATGACCGTGACGATCATCAAAAAGCCCACCACGGAGCCCCCCAAGCCCAGGCAGGACAAGGGCTTCATACCGGGCTTCGAAACCCCGGTCGCGGCCCTGGCGCTGGCCGCGGTGGCGCTGGCCGCGCGGCGGAAGCGGTCCTGAGCGCCCCGTACCGTTCCGGGCGTGGGCACCGGGTGGACCGGGTCCCCTCTAGGCCGGGGGCTGGGGGTTATCCGGAGGGGGCACGGGCGGGTACTCCGGCGGGGACGGCGGCTGCTGTTCGTAGGGCGGCCGGGGCGGCTCGCCTGCTGGCGGGAGAGTGGGCGTCCGCACCTCCCTCTCCGGGGCGCTGGCCGGCCCCGGTGGCCGCCGGAGGGACCTTGCCAGAAGGACTATGCCTGCCAGGAAGAACACCCCCAGGAGCACCGCCCCGATGTCCACCTGGACCCCGGCCCCCTTGTACTCCACGACCTGCTCCTGGCGGGAGGTGTTGACCACGTCCTTCGTCCTCACGGCGAAGTGGTCCTTCTCCCCGTCGGAGTACTTCACGGTCGTCCCGTCCGGCCGGCGGTAGGAGAAGCAGAGCGTGAAGCGGTAGTCCGTCCCGTCGGTGATGTCGGGCCCGGCCTTGAAATCGAAGTTCAGGGTCTGGGTCTCGCCCGCGGGTATCAGCCCCCCGGAGATCTCGGACTTGCTGCGGACGTTGAACACAGGGTGGGGGTTGATGAGCAGGACGGAGGTGTTCTCCGCGGCGGTCCCGCCTATGTTCTTGACCATCACGTGGGCGGTGAAGACCTGGTTGGCCCTTACGGGCTCGCAGTCGACCAGAACGACCACGAGCTCCGGGAAACTGGTCCGGAACTCGAAGCTGAGGTGCTCGCTCCCGCCGCCGAACAGGGGCTTCGGGGAGCCCGAGTCGTCTATGTATTTGTAATATATATGCCCGGAATGGGTCCCGATGAGCGTGCTCTCCGGCCCGGAGGGCGCCACCCCGAACTTGAACGTGGCGGTGGCGTCCGGGGCCAGGTTCCCTATCCATATGGTGTCGTCCATGGATCTTATGGCCGTGCCGGCCGGCTTGAAGAAGGCGCTCAGGTTCCAGGCCCCGCCCTGCCCGTAGTTCTTGACAGTGAGCGTCACCACGCCCGAGCGCCCGGAGGTGAGGTCGGCCGAGGTCCGGAGCGACTGGATGGCCGGCTGGTGGGCGCCCAGCACGACGGGGATGTCGAGCGTGGTGCACACCAGCGCGTTGAAGGCGTTGTAGCCCTGGAAGTCCACCGGGATGTGGCGCACGCCGGCCCCCGCCCCGGACTTGAAATCGGCGAAGACGCGGATGCTGTCCTGGCCGCTGGCGGGGAGGGAGGACCGGGTGACCGCGGGAAGGGCGCCCAGGGGGTCGGATTCCGGCGCCCCGGGGTTCTTCAGGGGCGAGCTCCCGTCGGTCCTGACCGTGTAGCGGACGTCCGAAAAGGAGTAGCGCTCCCGGTTGGTGACCGTTATGGTGAGGTAGTTGCCGGCGCTGCCAGCGTAGTATGTGCCGGAGAGCTGGCCCTCGAGCTCTATCCCCTGGGCGTCGTCCAGCACCTGGACGCATATCGAAGGGCCGCTCACGGAAAGGGGCTCCGGATCCGAGATGGCCCTCATGATGGTGTTGTACTCGCCGTACCCCTTCTCGTCCCATCCCCCGGCAATGACGTCGCCCGTGGGCCGGATGGAGCCGTCCGACCGGTAGGAGGCGCTGTAGTCCATGGGTATCAGGTACTTCCCGGGGGGGAGGTTGTTTTTCAATGTCAGGTCGCTGAAGAAGGCCTGCTTGCCCGAACCCACCCGTATCTCGCCCAGCATCGCTATCGCATCCGTTGCCGAGAGCCGGGCGTTCTGGTCCTCGTTCCAGTACAGCTCCCCGCCCTGGAAATAGGCCGCGTTGTCCAGGTCCATCCGGACCACGACGTTCATTAGATCGACGTTCCCGCGGTTCTGGACATAGACGGAGAAGTCGTCGCGCGGCGTGTTCTGTACGAGCTTGACGGCCGGGGTGTTCATGTTCTGGTGGTCCGGGAACGTCAGAAGGGGGGTGTACTGGACCAGTATGGTCTGGACCGTGCTCCGCTCGACCACGAGGACGTCGTTGCGCTTGTAGACGAGCTTGAGCCCCACGTTGTAGTACCCGGCCGGGGTCTCCCGGTCGATGTCTATCCTCCAGCCAAGGGTCCCGCCGGTCCGGGCGCTGTACACCGTGGAGGCGCGCACGCTGATCTGGTCGTCTTGGACCGTGAGGGTCCCGTTGATGTCGGTCACCGTCCCGGAGACGGCGCTCAGGCCCTGGAAGCCCACCTTCTCGTTCACCGCGCCGGCAAAAAGGGTCTCCGTGCCGTCGTTCTCTGTGAGGCCCGTAAGGGTGTACTTGAAGTTCGTGCAGGGGCCCACGTACGAGCGGACCTCGAACGTGATGTAGTCGTAGTCGGTGCAGGTGGAGAAGGTGTAGCGGGTGCCGTCGTAGCCGGTCATCACGCGCGCGGTCTCCTTGAACCTGATGAAATATTTGCCTGGAAGGACGTCGATGAGCTTCACCGTGAACTTGTCCCGGCCGGACTTGTCGTCGGCGTAGATGTAGACGCCGCTCCCCTGCGAGAGGTCGAAGCCCAGGCCGTTGTTGTTCTGGAGGGTCGAGAGGTTCCAGTCTACGGGCAGGGGAATGACGGGCTGCCTGTTCTCGTTGACCACCTCGTCGATGGTGACCTGGGTCCCGTATAGATAGGTGCCGTTGTACGGCCGGGCGCTCGGTCCGTTGTACAGGTCGCCGGTGTACTGGTTGACGGCCCGGATGTAGAACGAGCAGGCGTCGCCCGGGTAGAGCGTCGAGGTGAAGCCCAAGGTCGTGATGGTCAGGATGTCGGAGGTGAGCGCCCTTCCCTCCGGTGGAGAATAGTCCAGCGCCGCCGCGGCCGGCGGCGACAGCGCGAGCATCTGCATCGACAAAAGGCCCGCTACGAACAGAATCGATATGCCCTTCACGTTCTCCCCTCCGTCACCGCATCCGGTGGCCGGCCTTTAATGATTTCGGTGACGCCCACCGTACCTTTTAAACGTCCCCCGCGCCCCCATGTCCGGCCCGGCGACCCCGTCTCCCGCCCCCTGCACCCCGCACCCTGCCCGCTGCCTGCTGCCCGCTGCCTTGTTGCCCCCCTTTCTGCCTTGCTGCCTTTCTGCCCGCTGCCCATTGCACCTATTTATTCCTAGTAGTAGCATTCGCTACAAAAATCATATATAAACAGCCGCCGATGACAACCCGAGTGGAATCCATATGATGATAAGGCCCGCCACGCTGAAGACCGGCCTGCCCAAGAGCACCGAATCCCTCTGCCCCGAATGCGGGAAGGTCATACCCGCCACGATAAGGGAAAAGGGCGGCAAGGCCGTCATGGAGAAGTCCTGCGCCCAGCACGGCCATTTCGAGGACACCATCTGGTCCGACGCCCGGATGTACCTTTCGGTGGAGAGGTACGCGGTGGACGGCATCGGCATAGACAACCCCTACGTGACCAAGGAGGCCCCCGTCTGTCCCGCCGACTGCGGCCTCTGCAGGATCCACCTGACGCACACCGTCCTGGCCAACCTCGACCTCACCAACCGCTGCAACCTGACCTGCCCGGTGTGCTTTGCCAACGCCAACGCCAGCGGCTATGTTTTCGAGCCCACGTTCGACGAGGTCCACCGGATGATGGCCGTGCTCCGGGCAGAGCGGCCAGTCCCTTGCAGCGCCATCCAGTTCGCCGGCGGTGAGCCCACCATCCACCCCGATTTTCTAAAGATCGTGGCCGACGCCCGGGCGCTGGGCTTCTCCCAGATACAGGTCGCCACGAACGGCATAAAGCTCGCCGACAGCCTCGAGTTCACCCAGGGGATGCGGGACGCCGGCGTCCACACCGTGTACCTCCAGTTCGACGGTATGGGCGACGACATCTACCGCAAGACCCGGGGGTACGACATGGTCGACATGAAGCTTCGGGCCGTGCAAAACATCCAGGCCACCCGCGGCCGCAGGATGACCGTCTGCCTCGTCCCGACGGTGGTCAACGGGGTCAACGACCACGACCTGGGCAACATCGTCCGGTACGCCGTGGACAACATCGACGTAGTCCACGCGGTGAACTTCCAGCCGGTGGCCTTCAGCGGCCGGATATCGAAAAGGGAGCTCGCCCGCCAGCGGTTCACCCTGACCGACCTCGTGGACCGCCTGCACGACCAGCTCGGCTACCTGTCGGCGGAGGACTTCTACACGGTGCCGGCGATGAGCTTCCTCTCCGAGCTCATATCCATCATCAAGGGCAAGCCCCGGATAACATTCAGCACCCACCCGCACTGCGGCATCGGGACCTTCGTCTTCGTCGATGACAAGAAGAACGTGATCCCCATCACCAGGTTCGTCAGGGTCAACGAGCTCCTGCAGGACGCCCGGGACACCGCCGACCGCATCCAGAAGTCGAAGATAAAGGGCCTGGCCAAGAGCAGGGCGGTCCTCAGGTTCATGCGCTTCGAGAAGCACTATGTCATGAAGGACAGGATGCCCCCCGGCATGAAGCTGGACGACATCATCCGGCCGCTCTTTGCCAAGGGGGACAAGAAGGCGCTTTCCAAGTTCACCTGGAACGCCCTGATGATCGGCGGGATGCACTTCCAGGACGGCTACAACTACGACATCGAGCGGGTGAGGCGCTGCTGCATCCACTATGTCGTGCCCGACGGCCGGATAATACCGTTTTGCGCCTACAACTCCGGCCCGACCTACAGGACCGAGATCGAGGCAAGGTTCTCGGTGCCGGTCAAGGAGTGGCTCGAGCGAAATCCGGGGCGATCCGTCGTCGAGCCATCGGGCCTGGCGAGGAGGGGGTCGAGCTGAGATGGGGGCCTCGGTTGGCGTTATTAAATAATGAAAACTTAGATTGTAACTTTTATATTGAATGAATTATATTATGCCATTAATATTATATGCATTAAATATTAATTAATAAAATATTATGTCAATCTTTATCGAATCTGTCTGCCATATTTTGCATTATACCATTGTTCAAACTTATTGAATGCGGCGTATTTTCGATCCAAAAGAACATTCGCATTCTTATACAAATATTGGCCGATCCGAATGATCTGGGTGCCGCCATATTTTAGGTTGTGGAAATCCATTATTGCATATATTTTATGACGGTTTAATTCACAATGTACAATCAATAAATCCTGAATCCGTAGCAATAGAGGTAGGGACATGCTGCCGATTGCAAATGAGAAAAACTTTTTATCAAGATTGATGCTCCAACTACCGTCTCCATCAAAGAAACCTCGTATGAAATGTTGATTGCACTGATCGGGAATGTCGGGAAAAGACAATCTCTTCGTCTTCCCTGGTACGCACCCATGATACATGAGGTCCTTGATCATATCTATACTTGACACCGTCAAAGCGTAAATATTCCGTTGCACGTTGAATTTGATGTCATAGTCGCTCCCTAAAAAACGTTGAAATTTATCGAGATGATCCTTATCTTTGATGATAAGAGAAACCGTGCGTGCAATCCAATTGACGGAGCCATCTGCATATAAAAAACCAAGCCAATAGGCAGCCTCTTCATTGTCTATACTATGAAAGCATCCCGTATTGAAATGATGCTTCCGCGGAAAACCTACTGCCCTCATCGATGTCTTTGTTTTGGCCAAATCGCGTCGGATAGTAATGCCATTTACACCAAATATCTGAGCTATTTGATTTGTCGATAAACCGGATAGATATTTTTGATCAATATCTTGGAGGTCTCGCGTTTTCCGTTTGCGATGTTGAACATCATTCACGAATATTCCTAAGTCGATAGGTGGATATATAGACGATGTGAATCCGGGATTGAGGGAAGTACGCTATGGGCTTGAATCCATTAAGCTATTCAGGCTCCATATTCAATAAATAAAGCCAAGCTCAATAAAATCTCATTAAAAGGCGTCTGTGGTATAAAAAAGGGGGGGTTTCCGGGTATATCTATGTGTTCTCTGCCAGTTCCATATGAATCCCACCACATATCCAGTCGATACGGTAAATTTAATATCCCAACCGCCCATAAATGTCGCATATTCGGCAATATGCGACATAACCGGTGATGTCAATGGCAAGACCGAGGAAAATCGGCGAAAAACAGGGCAACTCACCTCTCAATCCTATCGCTATTCATATCAAGAAAGCCCTCAATGCATTCAATGACCATATGATGGGAGAAAAGAAAAGCCGGTATACTATCAAGCAATACTTGATTATTACCAGGCTATTTTTTAATTGGATCAATAAGAGGCCTGAGGACATCACCCCAGAGGATCTTGAAATGTATCGACGATATCTCTCGGTGTCGAAATCGTATTCTAAAAACAGCCTCTTTCTCACTACAATAGCGCTTCATTCATTCTTTCGATTCTTAAAATCCAATGTTTCGGATGCGATGAAGCCCCCCCGGCGGGGCAAACCAATTCCTAAATACCTTTCGGAAGATGAGATGAAATCCCTTATTAACGTGGCGAAAGAAAAAGCCGAAGACCTGGCCCTCGTCCTGACTCTAGGCTATTCCGGTCTGCGTGTGGGGGAGCTATGCGCGTTGGATGTGGACGATATTGACTTTTCCGACGGGATTATCAATGTCAGGTCCGGCAAGGGAGACAAAGGGCGCATAGCTCTCATCGAAGAAAAGACCGTCAGAGCCCTGAAGGATTACCTCGACGCAAGAAAGGCCACCACGGGGCCTTTGTTCCTTTCGAGCCACCGTCAGAGAATAAATGAAAGGACGGTTCAGCGCATCATCAAACGATATTCCGTGAGGGCCGGGATAACCAAGCAGGTTACGCCCCACGTGCTCAGGCACACCTTCGCGACCACCCTTCTCAAACAGGGCGCCGACATCCGCATAATCCAGCAGCTCCTGGGCCACGCCTCCGTGGCCACGACGCAGATATACACCCACCTGGACGACCGGGCCCTGAAGGACGCCTACCGGAGGGCCAAGCCCAAGTATTGAGCCTGCATTGAAAAATTAAACATGGCCGCGTGCGGGCTTTAGAAGATAAACGGTCGGGCGTTATTTCACCGGAATTGGTATTTCAATATATTAATCATTATTATCTAATATATATTATTTAATCCAGATTAATAAATCCTATGTGAATAGAAATGACTGATCCGAATTACGGAATAGGCCAACGCGGAATCGGCGCCCAGTCAAAAGGCTGAATAGCCGGCGGGCCGTTCGGGTCCCGGTGGACGAAAGGGACGCCGGAACCAGGACCCGGCTTTCGGAGCTCCTGGGGGAAAATGCCCTCCGGGAGAGGATGGCGGCGCTCCGGAGGGAGACCGGGGGCCTGCTGGACGACGGGGCCCTGCTGGCCCTCCTGGCCGACGAGCACGGCCTCGCCGCAACGCCCTTCACCCCCCTTGCCCGGCTCGACCCGTCCCGGCCGGTCTTCTGCGAGTGCACGGTGACCGGGATAGAGCCACATCGCGAGTTTAGGGGCCGGGACCGGACGGGCCGCCTTCGCAGGCTCCGGGTGTCCGACGACTCCGGTTCGATGGTGCTCACCCTCTGGGATGAAGAAACGAGCCTGGTGGAGCAGCTGGGCCTCGTGCCCGGCACAAGGATAAGGGTCCTCGCGGCGACGTTGCGGGACACCCGCTACGGCCGGGAGATACATGTCGGCAGGTCCGGCTACATAATGAACGAGGGCCCACCGCCTGAGGAAGGCCCCTCCACGCCACGGGACGTAGGCCAGCTTGGGGAAGCGAAGGGCCGGGCGGACGTCCACGGGGTGGTGCTCCGCCTCGAGACCTCCGGGAGGGGACGGCAGAAGACCACCACACTGCGGCTCTTCGATGGCACGGGGGAGGTAGATGTGATCGTCCCGCACGGACAGCTCCAGCCGCCGGAGGGCCTCGCGCCGGGCGCCGAGGTCGTCATCCTCAACGCCCGCATCGAGCGCAGTCGAGGCCCGGCCGTTCTCGTTTGCGACGCCCGTTCCGGACTGAAGAATGCCTAGCCCTCGGGACGCGAAACCGAAAATACTTAATAACGGAAATCCCATGGTGACCGGAGACAGTCGGGGGTAATGGGTTGCCGGCGGAACCGACGGTTCTGAGCCAGGAGATAGAAGGGGCCGTCCTTGTATACGAAAACAACCTCGGCCGACCCGGCAAGAGGCTCCGATCTTCCGTGGACCTCGCATATAATTATATTTGCCTTGAAGGCGACGACAACCTCTACTGCCTCAACTCCGGCGGGAAGATACTCTGGAAGTACCAGATACCCGGCGGCATCTTCGATTTCAAGACCTCCATAGAAGGCAAGTTCGTGGCGGTGGCCTCCAAGAGCGGTGGCATGTTCTACATAGACAACACCGGAAAGCTCCTCTGGAGCTACTCGCTGGGCAGGGCCATACCCAACCACGAGGTCTCCCCGGACGGCTCCACGGTGGTGGCCACCACCATACCGCCCAGCGGCAAGGGCAACACACTCTGCATCCTGACCAAGGCCGGGCAGGTCCTGAGGCACCTGTCCATCCCCTACGAGGTGCTGTCCTTGGCGCTCTCGTTCGACGGGAGCGTGATAATCACCGGCGACCTGAACCAGAACATCGCCCAGTACACAAAGACGGGGGACCGCCAGTGGATATACAGCATCCGGGCGCCGGTCCACGAGGTCATAATATCCCAAAGCGGGCTGCTCATCTTCGCCCTGACCTCCGAGATCATATCCATAAGCCCCTCGGGCACGGAGCGGTGGCGCATACGCATCCCGGAGGGCCCCCTGTCTCTGGTCCGGATGAGCCACGACGGCTCGGTCAACATAGGGTGCGGCTCGGGCACGGTCATCCGCTTCGACCTCAAGGGCAAGACCCTCTGGAAGCACCCGATGCCCACCCGGGAGATGAACTTCCAGCTCTCCTACAGGAGCTACAACCTGATACTGCCCACCCAGACGGGCATCGACTACTGGGACAAGTACGGCTATGCCATATCGAGCTTCCGTCTCCCGGGCGCAGAAAGGACGCCCGATGAGTGCATGACCGTCTCCCAGGACGGGCGCTACATACTCTACCTCGACGAGATGGGGGTCCTGCGCCAGATGGACGTCGGGAAGGTGCTCGCCCAGCACCTGATATCGGCCTCCCGCATCTTCATGGAGGAGCTCAAGCGCCTGGGGACGGTGACCCCCGGGGCGGAGGAGAACCTCCAGTGGGCCGTGGAGTCGATGAACGACGGGGATGTGCAGTACGCCCTGAGCTTCGGATCCCAGGCGTACACCAGCATGGAGGGGACGCTGGACAGCCTCCCGGCGCGCAGGCCCCAGACCGCCGTCGCCCGGCCGGCCGTCCAGGCCGAGGTCCCGGTGGAAACGGCCCAGGCCCAGGCACCGCCCGCGGCGGGCCCGCCTGCGAACGCCGTGGAGCTGTACAAGAAGGGCCTCAGGGAGATCTTCTCGGTCAAGGATGAGCCCACCGAGATCGAATGGAATCTGCTCACCATCCTGCGGGAGGCGTTCAGGATATCCCCGGAGGAGCACGACACATACGAGGAACAGGTCAAATCCGAGCTCCAGGCCCAGGCCAGGCCCGCGGTGAAACCGGCCCCGGCCGGCCAGGTCCGGGTAACCCCGGTCTCTCCGACGCCGGCCCGTTCGATCCCGCCCGTCTCCTACGCTCCTCCCGTAAAGCCCGTGGCACCCCAGACCTATGTCCCGAAGGAGCTCGCCGAGGAACCGGAGACCTTCGAGGAGACACCCGAGGGGCCCGCCCCGGAGCCCGTCCCTGCGGCCTATTCGCCCCCGCGGGTGGAGCGCCCGCCGGTCCCGGAGAAGAAGGCCCCGCCCGCCCCGGAGCCAGCGCGCCCGGAGCGCTTTCCAGCGCCCGAGCCCGAGCCGATCGAGGGGGCCCCGCCCTCGCCGGTCGGGGCGCCCGAGCTGACGGAGGAGCCTCGCCCGCGCGAGCAACCGCCGCCCTCGAAACCCCCCGAGCCTGCCAAGCCCGCCGAGCCCCAGGCCGCCAACATCAACATGGACAGCTATGTATCGGACATTTTGGGGAAATATTTGAAGAAATAAGGGGCAAGGCGCAAGGCGCGAGGCGCAGGGGACAAGGAAAAAGGGAGCACCGTCAAGGAATCGAGACCTTGTCCCTTGCGCCCTCACCCTTGCGCCTCAAGCCATGCGCCGTGCGCCTTGCGCCTTTACTTGGTGATCGCCTGCGCCAGCTCCTTGAAGCTCGCCTCGACGTTGGCGCCGGTCTTTGCAGAGGTAAGGTAGGACCGGGCGTTGTAGCGGGCTGCCATTGCGGAGAGCTCGCCTTCACCGAACTGGGCGTTGTCCACCAGGTCGGCCTTGTTGCCCAAAATGATCGTGGGGACCTTGCCGCAGACGGCCTCGAAGTCCTTTATCCACTCGGGAAGGTTCTCGAAGGTCTGGAAGCGGGTGACGTCGCAGACGAAGAGGGCGCCCTCGGCCCCCGTGAAGTAGCGGGTCAGGAGCGGGTCGTTGCGCTGGCCCTGGACATCCCACACCATGAGATTGACGTTTAGATGGTTTTCGGGGAAGACGACCTTCTTCTTGGACACCTTGGTCCCGATGGTGGCGATGTACTTGTCGTCGAACATGTCGTAGACGAACTTGCGGATGAGGGTGGTCTTGCCCACCCCGCCGTCGCCGATCAGGATTATCTTCTTCGTGAAGTGGCGCATGTCGGGGCCGGCGGGAGGGGCCGTCGGGAACGGCGCCGGAGCGGGCGGGGGCGCGGGCCTGTGTTCCGGTCCCTGCGGGGGAAATGCCGGAGGGGCGGAAACGGCGGCCTGGGGGGCAGCCGACCGGGGTGTCGAGAAGGCCGGTGGCTGGCCGAAGTAGCTCGTCCGGGAGGTGTCGGGGGCCGCTACGGGGGGCTGCTGCGGGGGAGGCTGGACCGCGGGTGCAGCCCCGGGCGGCGGCGGGGCCGGCGCCGCCTGGGGGCGGGAGACCGGGGGGGCGACTGCCGGAGGGGCCTGTGCCTGGATGGCTGCCGGAGGGGCGGGGGCGGGCTCCGTCGGAGGCGCCCCGGGAGGCCGCTCGACAATCGGTGGCGCGAAGACGCCGGGTTGGCCGGGCG